>Ga0070679_100007121_pt1 | contig 10439 bp, 10 predicted proteins | sample KBSC63BmetaG_FD_65652 | JGI IMG/M metagenome (GOLD analysis project Ga0070679, IMG submission 65652) | Corn rhizosphere microbial communities from Kellogg Biological Station, Michigan, USA - KBS C6-3B metaG | ecosystem: Host-associated > Plants > Roots > Rhizosphere | place: USA: Michigan... | reverse complement strand
CGAGGCGCTGGCCGGAACGACACTCGTCGATGTTCTCAAGGCGCATTTCAAACGCATCCACCCGGGCGACTATTGCGCCCTGCTCGCCTATGTCGAGCGCAACAAGAACCATCGCGACACGCTCCAGGAGATTCGCGCGCTGATCCGCGAGCGCAAGCAGGTCGCCACCTGTCTCGGCTTCGGACCCCGTTTCCTTCATTCGACCGGACAAGCCTACAAAGGCGGGCCGAACACCGGCGTGTTCCTGCAGATCACCTGCGAGGATCCGCCGGATGTCGACGTGCCGGGCCAGAAATACACGTTCGGCATCGTCGAAGCGGCACAGGCGCGCGGCGATTTCCAGGTTCTGGCCGAGCGGGGCCGGCGCGCGCTTCGCATCCATCTCGGCGCCCATGCCGCGGCGGGCCTGCTGACGCTCAAAGACGCGGTCCGCGACGCACTCACCTAACGGCACAAACAGGAGAACGCGAATGCAACTCGGCATGATCGGCCTGGGGCGCATGGGCGGCAACATCGTCCGCCGCCTGACGCATAAAGGCCATCGATGCGTCGTGTTCGATCGCAATCCCGCGGCGATCACGGCGCTCACGGGCGAACACATCGCGGCCAGCAAAGACTTGGCCGAATTGGTCAAGCAGCTCGACAAGCCGCGGACCGTTTGGGTGATGCTGCCCGCGGGCGAAATCACCGAAACCGCGGTCACCCAGCTCGGTGGCCTGCTCGAGCGCGGCGATACGATCATCGACGGCGGCAACGCATTCTATAAAGACGATATCAGGCGCGCGAAGGCGCTCAAGGCCAAGGGCATCCATTACATCGACTGCGGCACCAGCGGCGGCGTCTGGGGCCGCGACCGCGGCTACTGCCTGATGATCGGCGGCGACAAAGAGGCCGTCGACCGGCTCGATCCGATCTTCGAAGCGCTCGCACCCGGCGCGGGCGATATCGAGACAACGCCCAACCGCAACGGCCGCGATCCGCGCGTCGAGCGCGGCTATATGCATTGTGGCCCGAGCGGCTCCGGCCGCTTCGTCAAAATGATCCACAACGGCATCGAATACGGCCTGATGCAGGCTTACGCCGAAGGCTTCAACATTCTGCGCGGCGCGGCCTCGAAGGACCTGCCGGAGGACCAGCGTTTCGATCTGGACCTGCCGGACATTTCCGAAGTCTGGCGGCGCGGCAGCGTGGTCGGCTCGTGGCTTCTCGACCTGACCGCGATGGCGCTGGCGGAGGATCCGAAACTCGCGCGCTACTCCGGGTTCGTGGAGGATTCCGGCGAAGGGCGCTGGACTGTTCAAGCCGCCATTGAGGAGGCCGTCCCGGCCGAGGTGCTTTCGGCGGCGCTCTACGCCCGCTTCCGTTCACGCGAAAAGGAAAGCTTCTCCGACAAGATGCTGTCGGCGATGCGCAACAAGTTCGGTGGCCACGTCGAACCCAAGGCGGACAAGTGAGCGCAATGCCGCCGCAGATCCAGCCCGGCGACCCGTGCGTCCTGGTGATCTTCGGGGCCTCCGGCGATCTCACCAAGCGGCTGCTGATTCCGGCGCTGTATAATCTCCGCCGTGCAAAACTACTGCCGGAGGCATTTGCGGTCATCGGTATCTCGCGTGGCGATATCGGTGACGAGGCGTTTCGCGGCGAGATTTCAGCCAGTCTCGACGCCAGCGGCAATCGCGAAATCGCAGAGGACGACGCCGACTGGCTGGCCCGGCGCTTCTATCATCTGCAAGGCGAATTTCAGGATCCCGCCACCTACAAAAAGCTCGCAGAGCGGCTCGCGGCAACCGACAAGACGCACGGCACCGGCGGCAACGCGTTGTTTTATCTCGCGACGCCGCCGCAGGTGTTCGCCCCCATCGTGCAGCAGCTCGGCGCAGCCCACCTCGTGACCGAGAACGACGGCTCGTGGCGGCGGGTCATCATCGAGAAGCCCTTTGGCTCCGACCTGCTTTCGGCGCAGGCGCTGAACCGCGACATCCTCGGCGTGCTGGCGGAAAACCAGATCTATCGCATTGACCATTATCTCGGAAAGGAAACGGTCCAGAACATCCTGGTGTTTCGTTTTGCCAACGGCATTTTCGAGCCGCTGTGGAACAGGAACCACATCGACCACGTCCAGATCACCGTCGCCGAAACGCTCGGCGTCGAACGCCGCGGCAAGTTCTACGACACCACCGGCGCGTTGCGCGACATGGTGCCGAACCACCTCTTTCAACTCCTGACGTTGACCGCCATGGAGCCGCCGACCTGCTTCGGCGCCGAGGCGGTGCGCTCGGAGAAGACCAAAGTGCTGGAAGGGGTTCGTCCGTTCGGCGCGGAGGACGCGCAACGCAATGCGGTGCGCGCGCAATACGGCGCCGGCATCGTTGAGAATAAGAAGATCACAGCCTACCGCGAGACGGCCAACGTCGCGCCGGATTCCACCACCGAAACCTACGTCGCGATGAAGCTCATGATCGACAACTGGCGCTGGGCCGGTGTGCCGTTCTATTTGCGGACCGGCAAGGCGCTTGCCGCCCGGCGCAGCGAGATCGCCATCCAGTTCAAGCAGGCGCCGTTCACGCCGTTTCGCGACACGCCGGTCGACAAGCTTGCGCCGAACGACCTCGTTCTGCAGATCCAGCCCGAAGAAGGCATGACGCTGCGCTTCAGCGCGAAGATCCCCGGCCCCGATGTGCACATGGACGGGGTCGAGATGAAGTTCAACTACAAGGACCACTTCAAAGCGGCGCCCAGCACCGGCTACGAAACGTTGATCTACGATTGCATGACCGGCGACGCCACGCTGTTCAACCGCGCCGACAATATCGAGATGGGCTGGCGCGTGGTGCAGCCGGTGCTCGACGGCTGGGCGCAGCATCACACCGGGTCTTTGCCGATCTATCCGGCCGGCAGTTCGGGACCGGCAGACGCCGATGCGCTGCTGGCCCGCGACGGGCGGCGCTGGCGGCCGATCAACGGCGTCGGCAACGGCAAACCATCATGACGCGGAAACCGGCCGCCTCGAAAATCTCACTGGTCTTGGCCGACGTCGACGGCACCCTGCTGACCGCCGAAAAGATCCTGACGCCGCGGGCCATCGCCGCCGTCGAGGCGCTCCGCACGGCAGGCGTCAAATTCGCAATCACCAGCGGCCGGCCGCCGCGCGGCGTGGCGATGCTGATCGAACCGCTCTCGCTGCAAACGCCGATTGCCGGGTTCAATGGCGGGATTTTCGTCAAACCCGACATGAGCGTCATCGCTGAACATGTGCTGGCCGCCGATGTGGCGCACCGTGCGCTGGAACTCATCCTTCGCAACGGCATGGATGCCTGGATCTATAGTGGCAAGGATTGGTACGTTCGCGATCTCAACGCGCCGCATGTCGCGCGGGAGGAATGGACCGTCAAATTTGCGCCAACCGTGATCGACGATCTTGCGCCGATGCTCAGCCACGTCGCCAAGATCGTCGGCGTCAGCGACGACCACGATCTTGTGACGCGCTGCGAACAGGAAGCCCAGCGCGCGCTCGGCGCGGAGGCCTCGGCGACGCGCTCGCAGCCCTACTATCTCGATGTCACACACCCCGACGCCAACAAGGGGACGACCGTCAAGACGCTGTCGGAGATGCTGTCGATCGCTTCCGATGAAACCGCCACCATCGGCGACATGCCCAACGATGTGCTGATGTTTCATCAAAGCGGGCTCAGCATCGCGATGGGAAACGCCCATGCGGATGTGCAGGCCGAAGCCGACATGGTGACGGATTCCAATGAGGACGAAGGCTTCGCCAAGGCCATCGAACGCTTCGTATTGCCGCTTGCAGGATTGAGGGCGTCATGACCGCCGTTACGCCGTCCCATCGCGTGTTCGACAACGCCGAAACGCTCGCGCGCGAAGTCGCCGCCTGGCTGTGCGCCCGCGCCGAAGCGAGCGGCGGCCCGTTCGCCGTGTGTCTGTCGGGCGGCTCGACGCCACGGCGACTCTATGAATGCCTGGCCGAACCGGCCTTGGCCGCGCGCTTTCCGTGGGGCCGCTCGCACTGGTTCTGGGGCGACGAACGGTTCGTTCCTCATGATCATCCCGACAGCAATTATCGGATGGCACGTGAGGCTTTGTTGTCGCGCGTTCCCATTCCCGAAAACCAGATTCACCCCGTGCCGACATCGGGCGTGTCGCCGGACGAAGCGGCGACGGCCTACGAAGCGACACTTCGCGCCTTTTACGGCGCCGCCTCCCTCGATCCCGGCCGGCCGTTGTTCGGTGTGACGCTGCTCGGGATCGGCGACGACGGCCACACCGCGTCCTTGTTTCCAGGCCAACCGGCCCTGCGCGAAACGCGACGATGGGCGGTGCCCGTGATCGGCGCCAAATCCGAGGCCCGCATCACGTTGACCTATCCGGCGCTCGACAGCAGCCGCGATGTCGCCTTCCTCGCCACCGGCGAAGGAAAGCGGGGGCCCGTCGCCCGCGCGCAAGCCGGCGACGATGCGCTGCCCGCGGCAAAAATCCATCCCGTCGGCCACTTGCACTGGTTTACGGACCGCGCCGCGGCCCGATCGGCGGCACGACAATGACGCCGACGGACCGCCCTGCCCCTTCGGTGCTGATCGTGATGGGTGTCTCGGCATCGGGAAAATCGACCATCGGCGAGCGCCTCGCCCAGCGCCTGCAATGGCCGTTCGAGGACGGCGACAATTTTCACTCCGCCTCCAATATCGACAAGATGCACCGCGGCATTCCATTGACCGACGAGGATCGCTGGCCCTGGCTGCAGGCCATTGCCGCCTGGATCGACAAGACCCGGAGCGCGGGCAAGCACGGCGTCGTCGCCTGCTCGACGCTGAAGCGTCGTTATCGCGACGTCCTGATCGGCGACCGGGCGGATGTCCGTCTGGTTTACCTGAAGGGCGACGAGACGCTGATCGCCCAGCGCATCGCCCATCGCCACGGTCATTTCATGCCGGGAAGCCTGCTGCACAGCCAGTTCGAAACGCTGGAAGAGCCGGGACCGGACGAAAACCCCATCACGGTCTCCATCGACGCCGACCCGGATCGAATCGTTTCTGACATTATATCGGCGCTGAATCGGACCGGCGCCCGCTGACACGGCGGACGCCAAGCGCACGTCTCCCTCGGGGTTCGAGGCAGAGAAGGGCCTGAGCCGTCCGGGCTTAGCCCGTCGCAAAACTCACCCTTGCCGATTCGCGAATCACATAAGATGCCCCGCAGGGACTTGTCGATGGCAACAGTAGGGCCATCGAAACCGGCGTACTTCTCGGTCAAGTCGCGTCCGCGGATTGGCGTGTGCGACAGGTCATGACACAGAGGCGCTGAAACCCACCATGAAGGTCGTCATTCTAGCCGGCGGTCTCGGCACCCGACTGGCCGAGGAGACGACGATTCGGCCGAAGCCGATGGTGGAGCTCGGGGGCTATCCCATCCTCTGGCACATCATGAAAATCTACAGCACCCACGGCCTGAACGAATTCATCATCTGTCTCGGGCACAAGGGCTATTTGATCAAGGAATATTTCGCCAACTACTTCCTGCACCGCTCCGACGTGACCATCGACCTGAAGGAAAACCGGATCGACGTCCACAACGCAAAGTCCGAGCCGTGGCGGGTCACGCTGATCGAAACCGGCGAAAGCACCCAGACCGGCGGCCGGATCAAACGCATCCTGCCCTATGTCAAAGACGACCCGGACTTCTGCATGACTTATGGCGACGGCGTCGCCGACGTCGACGTCAGCGCCGTCATCGCGCTGCATCGGCAAAACAAGCGTCTGGCCACGATCACCGCAACGCAACCGCCCGGCCGGTTCGGCGTGCTCGACCACGACGGCAATCGGATTACGAGCTTCAAGGAAAAGCCGGTCGGCGAAGACGGCTGGATCAATGCCGGATTCTTCGTGCTCTCGCCGAAGGTCATAGACTACATCGACGACGACGCGACCATTTGGGAGCGCGAGCCGCTGGAGAACCTGGCGGCGCATGGTCAGCTCGGAGTTCATCTTCACCGCGGCTTCTGGCAGCCGATGGATACACTCCGCGACAAGATCATGCTGGAGAACCTCTGGGCCTCGGGCTCGCCGCCGTGGAAGGTCTGGGCATGATCGAGCGCGCCTTTTGGCGGGACCGGCGCGTGCTGCTCACCGGGCACACAGGATTCAAAGGGGCGTGGCTCTCTCTCTGGCTCGAGCAACTGGGCGCGCAGGTGTTCGGTCTGGCGTTGCCGCCGGACACGGAGCCCGCGCTTTACGAAATGCTGGGTCCGATGACCGGCCTTCGCTCGCGGCTCGGCGACATCCGCGATGCCGCCATCGTCTCGGAGGTCGTGGCCGAGGCGCGTCCGCAGATCGTCATTCACATGGCCGCGCAATCGCTGGTCCGGCGCTCCTATCGCGCACCGGTCGAAACCGTGTCCACCAACGTCATGGGAACGGTCCATCTCCTCGACAGCCTTCGCACCGCCGAAGAACTACAGGCGGTGCTCATCGTCACCACCGACAAGGTTTATCGCAACGATGGCCAGCAGAGGCCGTATTTGGAGGACGATCCGCTCGGCGGGGCCGACCTCTATTCCGGTTCGAAGGCTGCAACTGAGATCGTGGTTGCCAGCATGCGGAGCAGCTTCTTCGAGCCGAAGGGCATTCCGGTGGCGACGGCACGCGCCGGCAATGTTGTCGGCGGCGGCGACTGGTCGGAGGATCGGCTGGTGCCGGATTTGTGGCGCGCCGTGAGCGCCGGAAAATCGCTGCGGCTGCGCAATCCGTTGTCCACGCGGCCTTGGCAGTATGTGCTGGAGCCGCTGTCCGGTTATCTGGCTTACGCCGAGCGGCTGGTCCATGACGCCGCGGTGCCGGTGTCCCTCAATTTCGGACCTGCGCCGGATGACGTTCTCACCGTCGCTGACGTTGCCGACGCGATGCTGGCTGCTGTCAACGCGCCGACGCGCTGGGTGAAGGACGACGCTCCACAACCCGAGGAAGCCAAATTCCTGGCCATCGATCCCGCCCTCGCCTTGCGCTCCATCGGGTGGCAGCCACGCCTCGGACCGGCGCAGGCGCTCGACTGGACCACCGAATGGTATCGCGCCGTATCGGGCGGCGCGGAACCGCGTCAGGTCGCGCTGGATCAGATCCGCCGCTACGAGGCCTTGCTGTGACCTCGGCGCCCGCGTGCCTGGGGTGCGGCGCCCCGCTTCATCGAACGGTTCTCGATCTCGGCCTGTCGCCGCTCGCCAACGCCTTCGTGCCGCCCGAGCGCACCGAGCCGGACGCTCTGTATCCACTGCACGCGCGCCTTTGCGATCGCTGTCTGCTGATGCAGGTGGAGGCTGTGGTCGCTCCGACCGAGATCTTCAGCGACTACGCTTATTTTTCATCCTATTCGAACAGTTGGCTCGCCCATTGCCGCGCTTATGCCGATATGGTGATCCGGCGCTTCGCGCTCTCTGCCACGAGCCATGTCGTCGAGGTTGCCAGCAACGACGGCTATCTGCTGACGAATTTTGTCGCGGCCGGAATCCCCTGTCTGGGAATCGAGCCGGCGGTCAACGTCGCGGCCGCGGCGCGGGCCCGCGGCGTGCCGACGGAGGTCGCCTTCTTTGGCCGCGCCACCGCGACACGTCTGGCGGCGGCCGGGCACCGCGCCGATCTGCTGGTGGCCAAGAATGTCCTGGCCCATGTGCCGGACATCGACGACTTCGTCGCAGGCATCGAAATCCTGCTGAAACCGGATGGCGCGTTCACGGTCGAGTTTCCCCACGTCCTGAACCTGATCCGCGAGGCGCAATTCGACACGATCTACCATGAGCACTTCACGTATCTGTCGTTGACCGCACTGGAGCGAATCTTCCAGCGGCACCGATTGCGCGTCTTCGATGTCGAAGAGACTCAAACACACGGCGGCTCGCTTCGCGTTTTCGTCTGCAAGAACGGAGCCCGGCACAGCGAGGCGCCGGGCGTTTCGCGAATGCGCGCGAAGGAAGCGGACGCCAAACTCGATCGCCCCGAGGGCTACGCCGGCCTCGCTGGAAAAGCCGAAGCCGTGCAACGCGGCCTCATCGCCTTCCTCGACACGGCCCGCGCCCAGGGCCGCACGGTGGCCGCATACGGCGCCGCCGCGAAGGGCAACACGCTGCTGAACTCCTGCGGCATCGGACGCGACCGCATTGCCTTCGTCGCCGACCGCAGCCCGGCCAAACAGGGCCGCCTGCTTCCGGGCAGCCGCATCCCGGTGCGTCCACCACAGGCCCTGTTCGACGAGAAGCCCGATTACGTCCTGGTCCTGCCTTGGAACCTGATGGGAGAGATATCCGCGCAGCTTGCCGACATCCGCGTCTGGGGCGGCCGATTTGTCACGGCCATTCCAGAAATCCGCGTGAGCTGACAGCCGTGCGTTTCACCGACACTCCACTGCACGGCGTCACCTTGATCGACCTCGATCCGGTTCGCGACGAACGCGGATCGTTCGCACGCACGTTTTGCGATGACGAATTCGAGCGCGCCGGAATTCCGATGCGGGTCCGGCAAACCAACCTGTCGAATAACCCGCATGCCCTCACCTTACGCGGCCTGCACTACCAGGACGCGCCGTTCGGCGAGAGCAAGATCGTGCAGTGTACCCGCGGCCGGATTTTCGATGTGGTTGTCGACCTGCGCCCCGGTTCACCAACCCTCACCCGTTGGTTCGCGACCGAACTTGGCCCCGAATTGCAGCGCGCAATCTTCATTCCGCAAGGTTGCGCTCACGGTTTCCTGACGCTCGAAGAATCCAGCGATGTTTTCTATCTGATGGGCCACCCTTACGTGCCGGAGGCCGGCCGCGGCGCGCGGTGGAACGACCCGGCGTTCAACATCCCGTGGCCGGCCGCACCGCGCTTCATTTCGCCACGCGACACATCCTATCCGGATTTCATCACACAACCGGACACGCGAACATGATTGCGAAACAAACCGCGCGACCGCTCGTCAACATTTCCGATGTGAAACGCAATCGTCGTATCGTCACCGAACGAAACCACGGACACCGCTCATGCGCCCTCTGATTTCCATTTGCATCCCGACCTACAACCGCGCCGATCTCCTCGGATATTGCCTGGATAGTCTCGCTCCGCTTCAGACTTGCGGGAAATCCTTCGAGATCGTGATTTCGGACAACGGATCGACTGACCACACGCAAAGCGTGATCGAAGCGCACCGCCAACGCAATCCCGCGATCCGCGCCTTTGGGTTCCCGGAGAATCGAGGCGGCACGGCCAATTGGTTCAATGTCCTCGACAAGGCCGAGGGCGAGCTCATGCTTTATCTGGCCGATGACGACGGCCTCATCGTCGATAATCTGCTTCGCCATATCGAGACGATGCAGCAAGATCCAAATCTGGTTGCGATCTTCGCCGATTGGATCGCATGGGACGACCAGGCCGGCCGTGAGATTCATCGCTATTTCGGCGATCTGAACGAGCCCCTCTCGTTCGATTCAAAGACGCCGTTGGAACTGGTGGATCTCCTGCTCAAACGGTTCCTGATGCCCGAAATGGGGATCTTTCGCCGTGAGGCCCTGCTGCAGGTGCGGTCCTTCCACGGCCGGAGCCTGGCCTTCTACCTGCGCATGTATCGGCTGTCGCGGCTCGGCCGCATCGTCTTCGATCCGCTGCCGTTCTATCGCGAACACCGCGTTTTGAAGGACCAGTTTCAGCGCACGCATTGGTCCAACATGGACATGACCTTCTATATGATTGGCGATGAGTTGCGCCTGTCGCTGGAAGAGGTCGTCCTGACGGCGATCCAAGATGCCGGGGGCGTGCGCGTCCCCGACGAACAGGCGATTTTCGTCATACAGTCCATTCAACGAATTCTGCACAGCCGCATCCGCTTGGAGGCCGACCGTGCCGGCGCCCGCAAGGATTGGATTTCCGCGGTGGAGATCCGGCGGCGCTACGTGCTGTGGCATGGTCCCGGCCCTGACGACGAAACGAGGCAGGACGTTCTCCGCATCGTGCTGCCCGCCGCATTGCAAGCAGTCCGCCAGACCCTCAACGGCCTTTCGGATACGCCAGGAATTTCCTTACGCGGCTTCGAATCCGAGCGGATCGCGGAATTCTTTGCGGCTCAGTATCCGGACACACCCCTTCTCGCGCCCGGTGCCGATACCGGCGCCGGAACCCCGCTCATTGTCCATCGGGACGAGCAGACGCTCTCGGCGGATGCATCGGTGGGGGATCCGAAAAAGGTTTTGGTGCTGGAACGATTGCTCGATCTGTACCGGATCACCCGGACAACGGTCGATCTCAAGGGATTCTAGGCTGCGGCGTTTGTGATGCAACGCCGGACGTAGAAATGCTTATCACCCCCCGGGCGTGTCGCGCACATTGGCGAGTTGCGCCAGCGATGCATCTTGGGGAAACGCACTCACGAAGTGCGCCAGCATGCCTTTCGACGGCTTGTCGG
>Ga0070679_100007119_pt1 | contig 10440 bp, 7 predicted proteins | sample KBSC63BmetaG_FD_65652 | JGI IMG/M metagenome (GOLD analysis project Ga0070679, IMG submission 65652) | Corn rhizosphere microbial communities from Kellogg Biological Station, Michigan, USA - KBS C6-3B metaG | ecosystem: Host-associated > Plants > Roots > Rhizosphere | place: USA: Michigan... | reverse complement strand
CGCGTCGAAGAAGTTCGCCAGCGCTTGGCCGCGACGGTCGACAGCGTCGACAAGCCGGTCGGCACAGGATCAGCGGCGGAGCCGCCGAAGCTCACCGCCGAGCAGGCGAAGATGATCGAGCAGCTGCGGCTCGCGCTGCCGTTCGTGACCGAGGCGAGCACCGACATGACGCAGGCGCACGACGCGCTGGTCGCGCAGAAGCTCGACGAGGCAACGAAGCACGAGCGCGATGCACTCGTGGCGCTCGCGAAGGCGATCGAGTACTTCGCGGACCTCAAGCAGACCGTCGATCTCGCGTACGCGACCCAGCAGCAGCTCGTGCAGCTGTTCTCGCCCGAGGCGGCGAAGCTGCCGGCCGCGGAGCGCGCGCAAGACGCGACCGAGGCGCTCGCGTCGAACGTCGCGCGGATGGGTCGGATCAAGGACCTGATCGCCGACGAGCAGCAGAAGCTCACCGCGAAGCTGGCCGAGATCGACGCGAAGGCGAAGGAGCCGCCGGCCCCCGCACAGAACGGCAAGCCGGCGCAGGCACCGGATCCGAAGCAGATCGAGGCCGCGAAGCAGCAGGTCCAGCAGCAGCAGCAGATGCTGAACGGCGCGGAGTCGCTGCGCGGCGATGCCGAGAAGGCGCTCGCGACGCTGCAGACCGCCGTGAAGGCAAATAAAGACGCGCTGAGTCCATCGAAGGCCGCCGAGGCGAAGCTCGACGAGCTCCGCAAGCTGTTCTTCTCGGTGATCGAGCACCTCCAGGAGCTCTTGCGCGAGCAGAACGAGACGAAGGATCAGACGTCGCAGGCGAACACCGAGGACGACTTCACGCGCGGCCCGAAGCTGCCCGGCCTCGCGACGAAAGAGAACGGTCACCTCGAGATGGCGAAGGCGATCACCGACGCGCTCGCGAAGCAGGCGGATGCCGGCGCGAAGGGTCAGGGCGAGCAGCAAGAGCAGGCGAAGAAGATGTCCGCTGCCGCCGACGAGGTCCGCCAGGCAGGCGGCGACATGACCGACGCGAAGACGGGGCTCGACAAGGCCGCGACCGCGAAGCAATCGGTCAGCCTCGACGGCACGGTCAAGAGCGAGGCGAAGGCGATCGAGCACCTCGAGGCAGCGCTGAAGCTGTTGCAGCCGCCCCCCAAGAAGAACGATCAGGATCAGAAGCAGGACCAGCAGAAGCAACAGCAGCAAAAGCAGGACCAGCAGAAGAAGGATCAGCAGCAACAACAGCAGCAAGGCGGCGCCGGTCAGCGCGCGCGCGACGAGGACGCGAAGCGCCAGCGCGATAAACAGCAGCGCGAGGGTGGAAGCGACCCCGTGGACAAGGACTGGTAGTGAAGGCTCTCGTCGCGCTCCTCGTCGTCGTGCTCGCCGGCACCGCCGTCGCGGGTCCTCAGCAGGCCCGCTGGCAGCTCGGCGACCGCGAGCCGCATGCCGGCATGCCGTTCGAGATCATCCTCGCGGTCGGCGGACTCGAAGAAACGCCGGCCGTCGCCCAGCCGAAGCTCGAGATTCCCGGCGCGAAGGTCACGCCACTCGGCGGCGAGCCCCACCAGTCTTCGATGTCGATCGTCGTCAACGGCCGCCAGATGGGCGACGTCGGCGTGACCTGGGCGTTCCACTGGCGGGTCGAGGTCGCGAACGCCGGGACGCTGCACATCCCTTCGCTCACGGTCTCGCAGGGCAAGACCACCGTCACGTCCGCGGCCGCGAACGTCGATGTCGATGCGGTGCCGACGACCGACGCGATGAAGCTCGACCTCCAGCTGCCGAACCGGCCGGTGTTCGTCGGCGAGACGCTCGATACCAAGCTCGTGTGGATGTTCCGCGCGAAGCCGCAGGGTCAGGACTTCACGCTGCCGATCGCGAACCTCGACGCGTTCACGGTCACGCAGCCGCCGGTTCCGGATCAGAACCGCGCGGTGCCGTTCGACATCAACGGCAAGAAGCTCCAGTTCCCGTACGACGCGGACGTCGTCGACGTGAACGGTCAGAAGTGGACGCGCGTGACGATCCACATGTTCGTGGTGCCGCGCGTGACCGGCAAGGTCGAGATCCCACCGGCGACCGTCGCCGCCGCCCTGCCCTACGGCCAGCCCGACATCTTCGGTCGCTACGACACCAAGGAGATGCGCACGAGCGACGTGGCGAAGACGCTCGAGGTCAAGCCGCTGCCCGAGACCGATCGGCCCGCGAGCTTCGCCGGCGCGGTCGGCACGCAGTACTCGATGAAGGTCGAGGCCGGGCGCTCCGTCGTCCAGCAAGGCGAGCCCGTCGAGCTCACGATCACCGTGAAGAGCGACCAGCGCCTCGACACGCTCGCGCTCGGCAAGCTCGACACGCCGGATCGCCTGCCGAAGGACAAGTTCACGGTCCCCGCGGAAGCTCCGACCGGCGAGCTGTCCGAGGACGGCAAGACGAAGACGTTCAAGGTCACCGCGACCGTCACGGGCGCAGCGACGGAGATTCCCGCGCTCGCGTTCTCGTACTTCGATCCCGCGAAGAACGCGTATCAGACGATCCACTCGGATCCCATCGCGCTGTCGGTCAAAGGTGGCACCGTGATCGGCACGAACGACGTCGTCGCGATCGCCCCGAAGCCCGGGACGCCCGGTGCGACGAAGCCGAACGTCGTCGATGACGACACCGCGCTCGTCGGTGCCGAGCTCGCACTCAGTGCACCCGGCGACACCGACAAGCAGCCGCTGAGCGGTGCGATCCTCGGCATCCTGCTCGCGCTGCTCTACGCCGTGCCGATCGGCGTGTTCGCGCTCCGCAGCTGGCAGCATCGCACGCGCGACCAGCGCGAGGACGCCGCCGAGGTCAAGGCCGCGCGCAAGAAGGTCGATGCCGAGCTCGCGCGCGCCGACAAGGAGCCCGCGCGCGACACGGCCGGTGCATTGACCGCCGCGCTGCGCGGCCTCGCGCGTGCGCTGGAGCGCGAGGTCGACGACGGCGGCCTGCTCGCGCGACTCGAGACCGAGAGCTTCTCGCGCACCGCGAAGGACGAGCCGCTCTCCGCGGATCTGCGCCAGCAAGCGCGTGGCCTCGCCGATCGCTGGGTCCGCGAGGCGCGACGCATCGCCAAGCCGAGCGTGCCCAAGGCGTCCGTCCTCGTCGTGTTGATCCTCGCCGCCTCGGCGACGCGCGCGTCGGCCGCACCGACCCCACCCGCCGGTAACGCGCTCGAAACCGGTCGCGAGGCCTACCAGCAAGCGCTCGGTGTCACCGACGCGTCTGCGCGCAAGGCGGCATTCACGCGCGCCGCGGTCGCGCTCGGCGAAGCCGCACAGGTCACGCCGGATCGCCCGGAGTTGCTCGCGGACTGGGGCAACGCCGCGCTCGGCGCCGGCGACGTCGGCTCTGCTACGCTCGCGTACCGCCGCGCGCTCGCGCTCGATCCCGGCAACGCCCGCGCGAAGCAGAACCTCGGCTGGCTCCGCAACCGCGAGACCCCGACGCTGCGGCCCGCGAGCGGCGGCGCGGCTGACACGCTGTTCTTCTTCCGCGACTGGTCGCGCGGTCGCCGGCTCGTCGTCGGCGGCTTCGCGTTCGCGATCGCCGTGCTGCTCGTCGTGCCGTGGTCTGGCCGGCGGCGCCGCGGCCTCGGCCTGCTCGCGATCCTGCCCGCGATCGTGTGGCTCGCGATGGTGCTGTCGGTCGTGCTCGAGGATCGCCACACCGACGACGCGGTCGTGATGGATGCAGTCGTGCTCCGCGCCGCCGATAGCGCCGGCGCGCCCGCCGCGCTCGGCACGCCGCTGCCGCGCGGCACCGAGGTCACGATCGTCGAGACCCGCGACACGTGGGCGAAGCTGCGAATCGCGAACGGCACGCTCGGATGGGTGCCGGCGGGCGCGATCCAGCGCATCATTCCCGAGCCATGACGAAGCGCCTGTACCACGACGACGCGTACCTACGAGAGTTCGAGGGAACCGTCGCCGCGGTGACGACCTACAAGGACCATCCGGCGATCGTGCTCGACGCGACCGCGTTCTATCCCGAGGCCGGTGGTCAGCTCGGCGACCGCGGCAAGCTCGGCACCGCGACGGTGCTCGATACACAGGAGACCGACGACGGCACGATCGTCCACATCGTCGATCAGGCGCTCGAGGTCGGAGCGCGCGTCCGCGGCGAGCTCGACTGGGCGCGCCGCCGCCAGCACATGGCGCAGCACACCGCGCAGCACCTGCTGTCCGGCACGCTGCTCGATCGCGCCCAGGCGCCGACGGCGTCCGCGCGGCTCGGCGAGACCGCGCTGACGATCGACGTGACCCGCGACCGGATCCCCGACGCAGAGCTCGCAGCCGCCGAGGACCTCGCGAACGACATCGTCGACGACGATCTCGCGATCCGCGCATGGTTTCCCGATCCAAGCGAGCTCGCATCGCTGAAGCTTCGCCGCGATCCGAAGGTCACCGCCGACATCCGCGTCGTCGCGATCGGCGACTTCGATTTCTCGCCGTGCGGCGGGACCCACGCGTCGCGCACGTCGCAGCTCGGCTCGATCCGGATCACGAACACCGAGCGCTACAAGGGCATGACCCGGGTGACGTTCGCCGCGGGCCGGCGCGCGCGCGCAGAGCTGTTCACGCGCGATCAGGTTCTGCGCGGGCTCGCGACCCGGTTCTCGTGCGCACCTGCCGACGTGCCCGCAGCGATCGACAAGGTCGTGCGCGATGCCGAGGCGCACGCGGGAGAGCTGACGGCGCTGCGCACCCGGCTCGCCGGATCGATCGCCGCGGGGTTCACGGGCGAAGGCGCCGTGATCGCCGCGCTGCCCGGCGACGGCGCGATGGTCCGCGAGGTCGCGTCGAAGGTCGTCGCCGCGGGCCGCGATGCGCTGCTCGCCGCGCCCGACGACGCCGGCACCACCGTCGTGCTGTTTCGCGCACCGGGCTCGACGCTCGATTGCGGCGCACTGTGGAAGCAGCTCGCGGCGAAGTTCGGCGGCCGCGGCGGCGGCAAGCCAGATCAAGCGCAGGGCCGGCTCGCCGCGAACGTCGCGGACTGGCCCGCAGTCGTCGCCGAGCTGCTCGCCTAGGTCGTCTTCGGCTTCAGCGACACGGTGAACGACGTGTCTTTCTCGGAGGCCGGGAACGGCGTCGCCATGATCACGTTGCGGATGCACGCACCGACCGGCGCGGCGTTGAGCGATGCCGGCGTGATCTGGACGCTCGTCGCCTTGCCGCTCGCGGCGATGCTGAACTGCGCCAGCATCTGGTCCTTCACGCCCTGACCGTGCTCCGCGAGGCACTGGTTGAGCGGGCCCTGCTGCGACTTCAGCGCCGCCTCGATGCCCTGCTCGACCGTCTTGGGCTTCTTCGGCGGCTTCTTGACGCGAGGCTCGCTCGCACTGCCCGCGGTCTGCGCGGATCCTGCGGGTTCGGGATCGGGTTGTGGCGGCGGCGGCGGCGTCTCGACGCGAGGCGCCGACTCCTGCGTCACGATGATCGGCGCCGGGCCTGGTTGCTGTTGCTGGTTCTGCATCTGCTTCCAGACCAGGAACAACGCGCCGCCGGCGACCGCGATCATCGCGACCGCGAGGATCGGCCACAGGAGGCTGCGCTTGTGAACGACGACGACCGGCTGGCTCGGCAACGAGCCGATTGGCGTGCCCTGGATCGGCCGCAGGCCCGGCGCGCTGCCCGTCGTCTCGGCCGCGAACGGCGGCGGGGTCGACGACGCGAACGGATCCGACGGTGGACGATCCGCGCTCGTCGCCACGAACCGCGGCGCGGAGTCGACGTCGGTCTCGACGCTCGGAAACCCGTCGTCCTCGCTCGAGTCGTTCGTCGCGTCCTCGTGGACGATCAGCGGCATCGTCGAGCGCGAGAGCGCACCCGGCTGCGTGCGGCTGACGGCGGTCTTCACCTGCTGGCTGCGCTTGCCGATCTCGTCCGCGAAGTTCGACTTCACGAAGTCGCCGATGTCGCCCTGGGTCCACGGCCGCAAGCCCGCCGCGTTCAGCGCGTCGAGCATCGCGCTGCCGAGCTGGCGCGCCGAGTCGAAGCGCTTCGAGGGCTCGCGATCGAGCGCGCGCGCGAGCAGGTTCGCGAGCGCGTCGGGGATGTCGGGGCGGTAGCGCCGGATATCCGGGATCGGCTGCTCCATCACCGCGCGAAACGTCAGGTAGTCGGTCTTGCGCTGGAACAGCCGGCGCAGCGCGACCATCTCGTACATCACGACGCCGAGCGCGAACAGATCGACGCGGCGATCGATCGCGCCGCCGCGAAGCTGCTCCGGCGCCATGTACGCGTACTTGCCCTTGACCGCGCCGTCCTCGGTCTTCGCCGACGCGCCGCGCGCCTTCGCGATGCCGAAGTCGAGCACCTTCGCGACACCCGACTCGGTCAGGAAGATGTTCGAAGGTGTGACGTCGCGATGCACGAGGCCGAGCGTCTCGCCGTCGCGATCCTTGAGCTCGTGCGCGTAGTGAAGCGCGTCGCACGTCTGCGTCGCGACCGCCGCGATGAAGCCGAAGTCGAGGTGCACCTGCTGCTTCGACGCGCGCCGGAGCAGCGGCAGCAGCGTGACGCCCTCGAGGTACTCCATCGCGATGTAGAGCTGGCCCGCGGTCTCGCCGAGCTCGAACACCTGGCAGATGTTCGCGTGCGCCATCTTCGCGGCGATCTGCGCCTCGGAGATCAACATCTGGCGGAACCGCGCATCGTCCGCGAGGTGCGGCAGGATCCGCTTGACGACGTAGAGCTTCTCGAACCCGGCGGCGCCTTCGAGACGCGCGAGGAAGATCTCGCCCATACCGCCGGTCGCGAGCCTCGCTAGGAGCTCGTAGCGGCCCAGGCGCGCCTGAGCTTGACCCCCCGGGATGGGCACGAAAAAAGTCTAGCAGACTCCGCCGACCTACATGTCGCCCGGCGGCAGCGCACGCTCGTCACGACGCGCTCGTCGCAACGCTCGGCGCTTGTCGCGACGCTCTCTGCGCTCGCGGCGGCGGCCATCGCCCTTCGTCTCGCCGCGGAGCAGCGTCGAGATCTCGAGGTTCCCCATGAGAACGCGCCCCGTGACCCGCAGCATCGGCCGCGCCGGATCGGGGTCGACCGGCAGACGATGACGCTCCTCGACCGAGCCCATCACCGACGACACGTCGACATCGATCGCGAGCTCGGGCGGCAGGATCAGCTCGACGTTGCCCATCGTGACCCGGACGTCGATCGTCGTGACGCCGGCGCCGAGCGATGCCTCGCGAAAATCGAGCTCCGCGTTGCCCCAGAACACGCGCAGGTCGGTGTGCCTCGGCGCAGTCCATCGCCCCCGCCGCTCGACCGAGCCCATGATCACGCGCTGCTTCTTCGTCGCGGCGCGACCCGGATCGTCGATCGCGACGACGCTCGCGACGGTCAACGCCGTGGTCGGGGCTCCGAGGTCCTCGACGAGCGTCTCGAGCTCGGCGACCGTGCGAGCGGCGTGTGCGAGGTCGAGCCGGCGGTCGAGCTCGTCGACGTCGAACAGATCACCGGCGTAGGCTTCCGACAACCGGGCGATCACGGCCTCGCGGCGATCGCGCAGCGCGACGAGACTCTCGGCCATGGCCGACCATACTCCGAATTCGATCGCGAGGACTCCGGCCTCACCCGAGGCTCGCGGCGTCTCGCCAGCCGGCGAGTGCCTGGACTCGATCGAACCACGCGCGCACGTGCGCGAAGCTCTCGATCGGCAGTCTCGCGCGCTCGGTGTGCATGAGCGGTGCGGCGAGCGAGAGATCAGCAACGGACGGTTGGTCGCCGACGAGCCACCGACGCGTGGCGACGTGGTCGTCGAGGATCTGCGCCGCATCGCGAACCAGCTTCTCTCCGTGCGCGACCACCGCCGGATCCGGTCCGCCGACCCCGCCGACCATGTGCTTCGAGATCCGCTCGCGCGTGATCACGCCGATCGCGGCCGAGAAGTGCTGCGCGGACCAGAACATCCAGCGGTGCACGTCGGCGCGCACGTGACGTTCGGCCGGATACAACGGCGAACCTTCGGCGAGGTACAGCGCGATCGCGTGCGACTCGGTCAGGCACAGCGCGCCATCGATCAACACCGGGACCTTCCCGTTCGGATTCACGCGCAGGAGCTCGGGACTGCGCTGGACGCCGGCGGCGAGATCGACGAGCTCTCGTTCGATCCGGATCGACAGCTGACACGCCACCGCGAGGACCCGCCGCGAATTCGACGACAGCGGATGGTAGAGGAGCTTCATGCCCGACCGTAACCGGCGGCCCGGCACGCGGCTCGCCGCTTCCGGACTCGACGGCAGATTCTCGCGCGAGGTTGGCCCATACTGCGGTCTTGCGGATCGAGCTGCACTGTCATTCGACCGAATCCGACGGTACCGAGCCCCCCGCCGCCGTCGTCGCGCGCGCCGAGGCCCGCGGCGTCGAGCTGTTCGCGATGACGGATCACGACACGTGCACCGGTGCGCGGCTCGCGAGCGGGCGCTCGCTCCGCGCTGTCGAGATGTCGTGCGACGAGCCCGCGACCGGCCGGACGATCCACGTGCTCGCATACGATCGCGGCGGTGCGGGCTGGAGCGAGCTCGAGACCCGGCTCGCGAGCGTGCGCGAGGCGCGGCGCAACCGGCTCCGCGTGATGGCGGTGCGGCTCGAGCAACGCGGGATCAAGATCGATGTCGAGCCGATGATCGCGAACGCGAGCGGGCGCTCGGTCGGCCGGCCCGATCTCGCGCGCGCGATGGTCGCGGCGGGCCACGTGACGTCGATGAAGGAGGCGTTCTCGCGCCACCTGTTCGACGGCGGCCCCGTCGATATCCCGCACCACGCGCTGCCGCTCCCCGAGGCGCTCGAGCTCGGCCGCGGTGCCGGCGCCGCGATGGCGCTCGCGCATCCGCACCTCTACGATCACCTCGGCGTCGCGCTGTTGCGCCGCCACAAGGCCGATGGCCTGACCGGCGTCGAGGCGTTCTACGCGGCGTACGATCCGCGCGAGCGCGCGCGCTGGATCGAGCTCGCGAAGGAGCTCGATCTCGTGTGCACCGGCGGCTCGGACTGGCACGGCCCCAAGGACGCGGTCGCGCATGTCGGCATCGAGCTCGACGCCGAGCGCAGCGCGCGCCTGGTCGAGTGGCTGTCAGGGTGATCGGCGACGATCTCCCGGTGACCACGCTCGTCCTCGTCGCCCTCGGGGCCGCGCTGCTCGCGCTGTGGCTTGCCGCGAAGCTGCGGGCGTGGCGAGGCTCGCTGCGGGCGAAGCGCCGCGCCGTGCGAGCCGGAGCGGGCGAGGATCGCGCCGCCGATCTGCTCGTCGCCGCCGGCTTCACGATCGTCGAGCGCCAGGCGTGCGTCGACTGGGCGCCGCTCGTCGATGGCGAACCGTGCCTGACGCCGCTGCGCGCCGACTACCTCGTCGAGCTCGACGGCGAGATGCTCGTCGCCGAGGTCAAGACCGGCGCGGCGGCGCCCTCGATCACGACCGCGGCGACGCGCCGGCAGCTGCTCGAGTACTGCATCGCGTTCGCTGCCGATGGCGTGCTGCTCGTGTGTCCCGAGCGCGACGAGATCCATCGCATCGTGTTTCCGCGCGCGCCTAGCGGTCCGTACACTTGAACGGTGTGCCGGGCTCGATCACCCGGTCCGGATCGTCGAGCGCGAGCGCCGCTGCCGGGTTCGGGCATCCCGCGGCGAGCGCAGCGAACTTCGCCTCGCGCGGTGCCGTCGCGAGCTCGATCCGCGCGGGCTCCGCCGCCGTCAGCTCGCTCCGCGTCGCCGCGCGCAGCCCCGCGATCCAGCGCTTGTTCGCGCTGGTGTCACCGTGCGTCGCGAGCTCGATCACGAGCCCCGCACACGCGCGCGTCCCGTCCGCGTGGGTCAGGCAGCGCTCGACGATCACGACCGACATCCCGGGCGCCGGCTGCGGCAGCGTCGCGCGCACGACCGCCTCGAGGCGCGAGAGCGGATCGGCCGCACCTTCCTCGCGTTCGGGCGCCACGCCGACCGTGATCCGACCGAGCGCGGTATCGGCGCTCTCGGCATCGTCGAGGTGGCTCGCGAGCTCGCGCGCCCACGGCGCACCGATCGCGTAGGCATCGAGCTCCGCGCGCTCGTGGCGCAGGACGAGCCCGTCGCCCTCGACGCGCGCGATGTCATCGGGCGGCAGATCGAGCGCGAGGCCGAGGTTCGCGACGACCCACGCCCTGCCGACCTGGATGCCGAGCCGGGTATCGCGGCCGACGACCATCCTGTCGAGGTGGCGGAGTAGCTCCTCGCGGCCCTCGAAGCCGAGCCGATCGCCCGCGAGCGTCGCGACCCGGGCGATCCGATCGGCGCGCGGCGGGTGCTCGTCGTCGTCCGCATCGAGCTCCGCCATCAGCGCGCGCGGCATCGCCCGCGGCGAATAGCCACTTCGCTCGAGCAGCGCGACCGCGCGCTCGTCGGCGATGCCCTCGGCGTCGCGCCGGTTCGCGAGCCACTGCTTGTCGGTATC
>Ga0070679_100007118_pt1 | contig 10441 bp, 8 predicted proteins | sample KBSC63BmetaG_FD_65652 | JGI IMG/M metagenome (GOLD analysis project Ga0070679, IMG submission 65652) | Corn rhizosphere microbial communities from Kellogg Biological Station, Michigan, USA - KBS C6-3B metaG | ecosystem: Host-associated > Plants > Roots > Rhizosphere | place: USA: Michigan... | reverse complement strand
TGCATGTCGACGGCGCCTTCGGTCTGTGGGCGCGCGCCTCCACAGCCAAGCGCGCGCTGGCAGAAGGCGTTGCGCTCGCGGATTCCTGGGCGGTGGATGCACACAAATGGCTGAATGTGCCATACGACTCCGCGATATTCATTTGCCGCGACGCGCAAAGCGTTCAGGACATGTTCGGTGTCGATGCGCCCTATCTGGAGCGCGGCGCGAAACGCGAGGGGAGCAATTTCACGCCGGAGATAAGCCGTCGCGCACGCGGTATCGAAATTTGGGCCGCGATGAAATTCCTGGGACGGGATGGTCTCGAAGCGCTGATCGATCGCTGCTGCGCGCATGCGCGCCGTTTTGCGGAAGGTCTGGGCCAGGCCGGTTTCGATATCCTGAACGAAGTCGTGCTGAACCAGGTGGTGGCGGCACGTGGCGGCGAACAGGAGATGCGCGCGCTCGTCCAGCGCATCCAGGACAGCGGGACATGTTGGGTCGGCCCTACCTTCTGGCGCGGACGTCACGCCATGCGCATCAGCGTTTCCTCCTGGGCGACCACGCAGGAAGACATCGAGAAAAGTCTCGCCGCCATCATTGCCGCGACGGACGAACCCTAAATGATCGTCTGGGATACATGCTACGCGAGCCGCGCCACCCGCATGGCGGCATCGGAAATGCGCGAGATTTTGAAAGTGGTGGGGCATCCCGGCATCATTTCCTTCGCTGGCGGCATTCCCGACTCGCAACTTTTTCCGCGCGAGGAAATTGTCGCGGCGTATCACGGCATTCTTTCCGATCCCGTGCGGAGCGCGGCGGCGCTGCAATATGCGGTCAGTGAAGGCTACCAGCCCTTACGGGAATGGATCGCCGGCTATATGGGCGAGCGCGGCATCGAATGCGGGCCGGATAATATTCTCATCACCTCAGGCGCCCAGCAGGCGCTCGATTTCGTGGGCAAGCTGTTCATCGACAAGAGCAGCACGGTCTTGACGTCAACCCCAACCTATCTGGGCGCGCTGCAGGCCTTCAACGCGTATGAGCCAAATTATTCGCCACTACCCGACGGCAGCAATAGCAGCGCGCCGTTATCCGGCAGCGCGCGGGCGTGCCTCGGCTATGTCATGCCGGATTTCCAGAACCCGACAGGCCTCAGCCTTTCGCTGGAACGCCGTTACGCCCTACTTGATTTCGCGTACGCCCATCAACTCCCGCTCATCGAAGATGCCGCTTACGAGGCGCTTCGCTATGACGGTGATCCTTTGCCCTCGCTGCTCGGTCTCGATGTCCAGCGCACAGGCAGCATCGAAAGCGCAGCCGTCATCTATTGCGGCACGTTTTCCAAGACGATCGTTCCGGGATTGCGGGTGGGCTGGATCGTTGCTCCGAGCACCGTTATCCGCAAGCTCGTGCTGATCAAACAAGCCGCTGATCTGCACTCGAGCCAGATCAACCAGATGGTCATGTACGAAGTCGCGCGGGAAGTACTGAACATCCGCATGGGGATCATACGCAACGCTTACCGTGAGCGCCGCGATGCCATGCTCAATGCGCTCGTACGTCACATGCCGGACGGCATCTCATGGACGAAACCCCAAGGCGGGATGTTCATTTGGGTCACGCTGCCCGAAAGCATCGACACGGGTGTGCTGTTCTCTCGTGCGCTCGCGGAAGCACAAGTCGCCTTCGTCCCCGGCCGCGCCTTCTTTCCGGACCGCTCCGTCGGAAACGCCTTTCGCCTCAACTTCACGCTTGCCGATGCTGAGACGATCGAAACCGGCATTCACCGGCTCGGCATCGTGCTGCAATCTGTGAGAGGGCGTGCAAGCTAAGCCGGAGACAGCGCCCGCGTGGTGGCCAAGGCCGGGCCCGCCGCCCAGGAATCCGACAGCGGCACGCCGTGCTTTTCGATTTCCAGCAGCGCATGCGCATAGCCTTGCGCAATAGCACGCTCGAAGAATTTCCAGTCACGCATGCCCACGCCGTCCAGCGGCGGTTCGAACAGGAAATCGGCCTGTTCGCGCACGGCGCGGCGCTGCAGATCGCTGCCCACCGTTCCTGCGCGCATCAGAATCGAGATGATCGAAGGCGAGCCGCGCATGCGCTGCGCGATCAGCGACCAGATGGAGCGCTCACCATAACGGTCATCGTCGACACGAAGATCGATTTCGCCGGAGACATCCACCGCGATGATAGGCCCGCGCGCCTCGGCGGCCATGACGTCGACCGGCAGATTGTTCATCACGCCGCCATCCACCAGCAAATGCCCATTTTCCGTGGTCACCGGCGGCATGATACCCGGCAGCGCCACACTCGCGCGCAGCGCCCGCCACAAGAGCCCGCTGCGATGCACATAATCGCGGCCCGAGGTCAGGTCGGAGGAAACGCAGAAAAACGGCTTGGGCAAATCTTCGATGCGCGCATCACCGAAATGCTTTTGCAAGAGCGCGCTCACCCGCGCACCGCGGAACAGCGCGATCAGCGGGATCGTGTAGTCGGAGAGCGGCTTGTTGACGACGAAGGCATCATGCACGCGCTCTTTCAATTCATCGATATCCCATTCCATGGCGATGCCCGCCGCGATGATGCCGCCCATGCTGGTGCCCGCGACATAATCGAACGGCACGCCGGCTTCCTTGAGCGCCTGCAGCACTCCGATATGGGCAAAGCCTCGTGCGCCGCCGCCCGCCAACACGATGTTCACCGAGGACCCGGCGATGAAGCGCGCCAGACGCTTCATATCCGCTGCATTGCCGGCGCGCACATGATGATGCGTGCCGAACAAATCATGTCTCAGCTCGACATGCCGCGGCACGCCGCGGCGCGACGCTTCGCCAGGATGCACCAGCAGCAATTCCGGCGGCGCCACCATGTCGCGCTTGAAATAGCGCCGTTCGAACGGGTGCAGCGGTAGAGCAGCATCGGCATGCGCGACCAGCAGCACGCGGTCGGCCTGTCGCAGACAAAATTGCGTCCAGGTCCCGTCGGGCTGATCGCCTTGATAGAATACGACGTCGTGCTCCGCCTCGAACCGATTGAACCATTCGGTGGGTTGCTCGGCGACCGATTTGTCGAGCACGGCCGCTTTCGCGCCCATCCCCACCAGCACCTCGCAAATACCGCGCGAAACCAATTCGTCGGCTTTCAGATCACGCTGCAGCGGAACGACGGCAAAGGTCTTCGGGCGCGTGCGCTGTTGGGCGCCGCGCGTCGTCTCGCGCAAGCGCCGCATGACGATCTTCAGCAGATTGAGCATGACGCGCGGATAGCGCGTCAGCAACATCTCGAACGCCTTGGGCCCAAGCCTCAGCAGCTCCGTATCGCGCAGCGCAACCAGCGTTGCGGAATGCGACTCGCCCGTCAGCAGCGACATCTCCCCGACCGTTTCCCCGGCAGGGATTGTCGCAACCAACCGCTTGGATGCGCCTTCCTCCTCTACGAAGACACCGAGCGAACCGGTGACCACCAGGAAAACCGCGCGGTCGTTCTCGCCATCGCGCGCGAGCTGTGTGCCGCCGGGGATGCCGAACCAGTCCGATTCCGCGAGAATCCGCCGAAGCGCCTGATCGCCGATTTCCTCGAGCATACGGAAGCTTTTCAGCCGCTGAACGAGCGCCTCGGGATAGGCGGAGTCGTAATTTCGGAAGGGTGCCAGCAGGGCCATATCGAGCGCGTGGGCGATGACGGACGTCATTTTACCAAGCCGTCCACCCGGCGTCCGCCGCCAAAACGCTCCCCGTGACATAGCTCGACGCAGGGCTCGCCAAAAACACGACAGGCCCGCCTATTTCTTTTGCACTGCCGGTGCGCCCCAGCATCGTCCGTGCTGCGAGCCGGCTCGCGAAAGCGGGATCATTCTTCGCCAGTTCATCCCGGGGAAACGGGCCCGGCGCAATGGCATTGACGCGTATACCCGATGGTCCAAGCTCCGCGGCGAGATGGCGCGTGAGTTGCACCAAGCCGGCTTTCGCCGCGCCATAATGCGGCGGGCTCATCTGACCGGGCTCGCTATAGAGCTTCGGATCGGGGCTGACGGCGGCATACATGGTTGTCACGTTGATCACACTTGCGTCGCCAGCTTCTCCCGCCGCTCGCGTGAGCCCCGGGCGCGCGGCCCGCACGGCCTCAAAGGCCGCCGTTACGGCGCTCCGGTAAGTCGTTTCGAAATCGCTGGCCTTCGTATCGGAAAAGGCCTTGGGCGTCATTGTCACGGCGTTGTTGATCAGAATGTGCAGGCGCGGAAGCCTCCCGAAAAATTCCCGCGACGTCTCCAAATCCATCATGTCAAATACAGCGCATTGCGCTCTCATTCCTGCGCGTGCCAGCTCCGACGCAAACGTCTGCAACCGATTTGCGTTCCGGCCATTGAGGATCAGGGTGGCGCCCGCGCGGCCCAGTGCAAAGGCCATTTCCCGCCCAAGGTGCCCCGCCGCGCCCGACAGGAACGCCACGCGATCATCGAGCCGGAACGGATTTTCCGTTGTCATTGCGGCTTCCATTGGGCCGGATCAAGCAATCTTTCGGGCACGTGAGGGGCGGATTGTTCGATCTTCAGGCAATCCTCACGCGACAGCGGCGGACGCGCGGCAAGCTTAAGATTGGCGTTAAGCTGTTCCTCCGTCTCCTGTCCGACGACAATGCCATCAATCCAATCCTGTCCGCGAGCAAAAGCAAAGGCGAGATCGGCGATATTTTCGCGGCCAAAAGCACGGCTCGCCTCCTCGAGCCATTTGATCAGCCGCAGCGGGTCCAGCTCCGGAATACCGGGCCAGACGCGCGGATCCGTGGCCGCCAACACGCCTTGCAGCAAAACGCTGCGCGCGTGCACCGTCACATCAGGGCGCGAGCGAAGGACCGCAACAACGCTTGCCTCACGCCATCGCCAATCGAGCAGATTGAACGGAAGCTGGACATGCGCAACGGCAGTGTCGGCAAGCGCGCGATGCGCCTCTGCCGGCGATTGCACGGAAACGCCGAGTGTCCTTATCCAACCTTTCGCAACATGCTGTTTCAGCCGGTCCCAGATGGCGCCCCGATACGCCGTCATATGGCTGGCGCGATGCAGCAGCAGGCAATCGAGCCGCCCACACCCGAGCGCCGCACGGGATTTTTCGACGCTCGCGTCGACAGCTGCCTGCACAGTGGAAACCGAAGCATCCGCCGGAAGCTCGCTCAACGGCGCAAGCTTGGTGACCGTCGTCGCTTTACGGTTTTTGAGGGCTTCGCCCAGCCGCTCTTCCGCGTCGCCATAGGCGCGCGCCGTATCGAAGGCAACAACACCACAATCCGCCGCGCGCCGGACGAGCTTGATGGCAGCCTCACGGCTGGGCTTGCCGGTGCGGTTGGCCGCGCCGTAAACGAGGCCCAACTGGGCCGAGCCCATGACCAGCTCAGCGGGACGGCCGCTGCGCATTCTTATCCTCGCGCTCAACTTGCACGCTAAACCTCCTCCATCATGGTAAAGGGCGAGTTACAATACCGAGCAGAACCCCGATCGCGCCTGTTTTGGATAGACTGGATCAGTCATGAAGCATTTTGCCTGCCTGGCACTCGCCGTTTTCCTTGCCGCCTGCGCCAGCACGCCGGCCAGCGCCCCTGCACCGGCCGAAGACCAGGTGAGCGCGCTCAAAGAACGCCTCTTCGTGCTCGTGGAAGCGGAGCGGCAGCATCTCAACGGTGAGGCCAAGCCGCTGATCCTTGATCCTGAATTGATGCGTGCGGCCCAGACGCATTCCGAAGACATGGCGAAAAAGGGCTCCTTCGACAACGGCAATCCCAACGGCAATCTCGCCGTCAATATCCTGCTCGACGATCCGAAATTCCGCGGCTTTGTCGGCGAAAATTCCGCCGCTCAATATTTCACGCCGGGCACCCGCATCGATCCGGACAAATATGCGCGAGGTTTCCTGGAGATCTGGCTCAAAAGCCCGGACCACAAGATGAATCTGAGCTATCCGCGTTTCGATAAGACCGGCATCGGCATCGCTATCGGCGGCAACACCATCTATGCCGCCGAGCTGTTCGCTACCGATCTTGGCCTGCCGGAGCCACAATAAGGGGAAAGGCCCCGATAGTGTCGGACGAATCCGAGTCGCGCATAGACAGCTATCACGAATTCTGGCCCTTCTATTTGCAGCAGCACGCCAGGCACGACACGCGGCTGTGGCACATTGTCGGCACCGGAGCATCCAGCGTTCTGCTCGTCGCCTCGCTGGTTTCATTCAGCTTTGCACTGTTTCTCGCTGCCCTCATTCTCGGCTATGGGCCTGCTTGGGTTGCACATTTTGCAATCGAGAAGAACCGTCCGGCGACCTTTCGCTATCCGGTCTGGTCGCTGATTTCGGACTACCGCATGGCCGCGGCGTGGCTAACAGGCCGACTCGACCGGGAACTCGCCGACGCAGGCGTCACGGTAAAATGAGGATAGCGCCGTCAGCGGTCTGTGGCGTTTCTCTTACATGAATTGGAATGGTCCCCAGGTTTTCAACCTTGCGGCGTTAACATTTCTTTACACCACATATCGCCCCAGCTACTTTCTTTAGAGGGGCCTGCGCCGTCAAAGGCGAAATGAAGCACACTCTTCCTTGGAACGTGACGGGCATTCCGCCGGAAGCGCGCGAGGTTGTGCGCGCGGCAGCCCACCGCGAAGGCATCACGGTCGGCGAATGGCTGACGCGGCGGATTTTGACCCAACAGCCAAAGCCTGAAGAGGACCGTGCTCCGGTAGAAGCCCCCCTTCCCGCTCGGCCTCGTACGTCGCGCGAGACGGAGCCGCGCCGGCCGCGGGAAGAAGTCCGTTTCGACCAATCCGATGACCTGTTCCACCGGATCGACGAAGCGCTGCACCATCTCGCCCATCGTCTGGAAAGCGGCGAACGTATGCAACGCGAGGCTCAGCACGCGATGAGTGCGGCGGCGAGCGAGATCAACGCCGCCACCCGCGATCAGGCGAAAGCCTTCCAGCACATCACAAGCCGGATCGATAAAGTGGAACGCCAAAGCGATACCACCGGCTTGCGGGACGCCGTGCGCGGTCTGCATCAGGGCCTCTCACGCGTGGCCGAACAGATCGCAAAAACGGCGGCCGAATCCGCGGGCCAGATCACGACGCTTTCTACGAATCTCGAAACACTCGCGGGCAAGATCGCTGCAGCACGCGAAGAATCCGATCGTCTCGCGCAATCCTTCGAGGAGAAACTCGCGGCCTTGGCCGAGCGCGTGAAGCAAACCGAAGAGGAGCGGATCGCAACGGTTCGGGAGTTGACCGGCCGGATCGAGCGAACCGAGGAGCGCTTCGAACAGCGTTTGAAGGATACCGAAGCAAACATCGGCAATGGCAGCCGCCATCTCGATGAGACCGTCGCCAAACTGGCGGTGCGCATGTCTGCCGCCGAAGAACGGCTGGAAGAATCGCTCGGCCGCCATTTGGCCGGAATCGAGCGCGCGCTCGAAACCATCAACTGCCGGTTGGAACGTGCGGAGGCACGTGGCGATACCGATCCTGCCGCGCAGGAGGGACTGAGAAACCTGACTGCGCGCATGACCTCGGCGGAGAAGAAGACGGACGAATCGCTGAGCGAGATCGAATCCCAATTGCTCGACACGGTGAAGCGTATCGCTGCGATGGAAGCAGCCATTCCCCGCCACGGGCCGGCTCCCTCCGAACTGTCGTTAGCCATTGAAGCGGCCCAAGCCGAATCGTTCGCTGACGCGCTCGTTCATGCGCCGGCGCCCGTATCAAAATCGGCAAGCACCGATCCGTTCGGCAGCACGGCAAACTTCTCCGTGCCTGCAAATGACCGGCAGGAACCCGTTCCTTCGCCGGCGGAGAATTATCTTGCCCAGGCGCGCCGCGCGGCACGCGCCGCCGCGCAACCGGACAACAATGTGTCAAACCGTTCGCGCCCGATGCGGGCTCCCTCCCAAGGCGCTAATTCGACGGGAAAAGGTGGCGCTCGCCGCTTGGCAGCTGCGGCGGGATTTATCATTCTCATCGGTGTGGGGTACTCCGCCGTCCGCCTTCAAAGCAACCTTACGTGGCTTCTGCAGGCCGATACACCCACTCCGGCCGAGGCATCCCCGGCCGGCACGTCCGCTCAAAATGACACGGCTTCCTTGGGTTCCCCGCCAAACAGCGCGCCACCAGCAGCAACCCTACCCACATCGCAACCACACATAGGAGCCCCTGCTTCCGCCACCCGAACCGCGAGTGCCGTGCCTGGAAGCGCAGCAACGCCCGCCCTGGCGAGCGCCGCAAGTGGCTTGGCATCGCTCCTTGCGCAAGCCAATTCCGGCGATATGAGAGCGGCGACTTCGCTCGGGCTGAAATACGCGGATGGCGATGGCACCAGTGTCAATCAGGGCGAAGCAGCCCGTTGGCTTTCGAAAGCGGCGAATGCCGGCGAAGCGGTCGCGGCCTACCGGCTCGGCACGCTTTACGAGCGCGGCCTCGGCGTCACCCTTGATCCCAAACAGGCGATGCACTGGTATGCCGAAGCCGCCAAGCAGGGCAATCGCCGGGCCATGCACAACCTTGCCGTCGCTTATGCCGACGGCGCCGGAGGCGAGAAGAATTTCGCCGAAGCGGCGCGCTGGTTCAAAGCCGCTGCCGAGCTCGGCCTCACGGACTCGCAGTTCAACGTTGCCGTGCTTTATGAGCGCGGGCTTGGCGTCAAGCGATCCTTGAACGAAGCTTACAAATGGTACGCAATCGCTGCCGCGTCCGGCGATGCCGAGTCGAAGGCGCGGATAGCTGCGCTGGCAAATCAGCTTAAACCGGCCGAGCGGGATGCGGCCGAGAAAGCTGCCAAGGCCTACAAACCCGAGCCCGCCAATATTGCCGCGAACGAAAGCTGAAGAAACGCGGCGAGCCGAAAAAGGGGTCCAGGGATCGGAATTCACGAAAATCAGGTTATTCTGATTTGTGAATTCTGACGTTCGATTTTTGATTCTGAGTTCTGGATGGAAGTCTACCTCCCTGTCGCTGAGCTGTCGGTCAATTGGGCGATGATCCTCGCCATGGGCGCCGCAGTCGGCTTTCTGTCGGGAATGTTCGGCGTCGGCGGCGGGTTCCTCATGACGCCGTTGCTCGTGTTCTATGGAATTCCGCCAGGGATCGCGGTGGCAACGCAGGCAAGCCACATCACCGCATCCTCATTGTCGGGCGCGCTGGCGCATTGGCGCCGTCAGGGCGTCGATGCAAAGATGGGCGGGATGCTGCTCGCCGGCGGCTTTTTGGGATCTGCAGCCGGCGTCTATGTGTTCCGCGTGCTGCAGCAACTGGGCCAGATCGAACTCGTGGTGACGGGAAGCTACGTGTTGTTGCTCGGTTCCGTCGGCGGGCTGATGCTGAACGAAAGCATCCGCACCATTCGCGCCGCGAAAGCCGGTGCGACGGCCGGGGCATCGCCCGCCGTGGGCCAGCATAGCTGGATCCATGGTTTGCCGTTCAAGATGCGGTTCCGCCGTTCAAAGCTCTACATCAGCATTATTCCGCCAATTGTGCTCGGTTTTATGGTCGGCGTATTGACAGCGATCATGGGCGTTGGAGGCGGCTTTATCATGGTTCCCGCCATGATCTATCTTCTGCGCATGCCGACCAATGTGGTCATAGGTACATCGCAGTTTCAGATTCTTTTCGTCACGGCGATGACAACCCTACTGCATGCGACGAGCGATCAGACGGTCGATATCGTGCTTGCGTTCCTACTTGTGACCGGCGGCGTGCTCGGTGTGCAATTTGGTGTCCGCGCCGGTGCGCAATTGCGCGGTGAACAATTGCGCGCGCTCTTGGCGATTCTGGTCGTGTTGGTCGCGCTGCGACTGTTGATCGGCTTGGTCACCACGCCGGAGGACATCTATTCCATCGTCGCAGGCACGCCATGAGGCGTACCGGCTCGAATCGAACCCAAAACGTCATCGCCGGGCTTGTCCCGGCGATCCATGCGCACTGGCGGCGAATATGTGTCTGGATAGGGCGACATGACGATAGGAGGCGCACCGCCAGCAGCTGCGTGCGTCTGCTTGCGTTTCTCATCACGGTTCTGATCGCACCCGCCCATGCCGATGATCTGATCTCGGGGCTCTCAACCGACCTCATCCAGATCACCTCCAATTTTACCGGCACGGATATCGTGCTCTTCGGCGCCATCGAGCCGGCCGCAAATGCAGAACCCGCCAAGGACCAGGACCTCGTCATTGTCGTGCGCGGACCGCAAGTCGATATGACGGTGCGCCGTAAAGAACGCATCTTGGGAATATGGGTCAATCGCGATCAGGTCGTGTTTACGGGCCTGCCCGGTTTCTACTTCCTGGCCAGCACGCGTCCGCTCGACGATATAGCCTCACTCCCAACGCTCCAGCGATTCCGTTTAGGGACAGCCAATCTGGAATCCACCTACAAGGGAAGCATGGATGCGGACAAAGCTGCCGCGTTTCGGGCTGCGGTGATCCGCGACCG
>Ga0070679_100007115_pt1 | contig 10443 bp, 7 predicted proteins | sample KBSC63BmetaG_FD_65652 | JGI IMG/M metagenome (GOLD analysis project Ga0070679, IMG submission 65652) | Corn rhizosphere microbial communities from Kellogg Biological Station, Michigan, USA - KBS C6-3B metaG | ecosystem: Host-associated > Plants > Roots > Rhizosphere | place: USA: Michigan... | reverse complement strand
GTGGAGATCAACGAGCTTCGTCAGTCGATGGAAGCCCGCCGCGTCGAAGAAACGCAGTCCAAGCGTCGCGGCGATGAACTGCGTGGGCAGTTGGCAACGCTGCTTGGCCGTCGCGGATCGCTGGAAGCTCTGATACGCGAACACAGCTACTCCACGGACACCGTCCGCAACATCTTCAAGGTCAACGCCCAGCGCGCTAACAGCCCACAAGGCAATGCGCTCGGCGCCGTCGGCACGCTTGCCGATTACCTCGAAGTCGACGGTAAGTATGAAAGCGTCGTCGACGAGTTCCTGCGCGAGGAGCTCAATTACATCGTCGTCAAGAGCTGGGACGCCGCCGACGCCGGCATGGCCATGCTGCAATCCGACGTGGCCGGGCGCGCTACGTTTCTGGTCCACGGGGATTCCACAGACTCGGGTGCCCCATTCATCGCGGGCGCACCATCCGCGATGAGTGGGCCGGCACCAACGCCCGAGGACGCCATCCCCCTCCGCGACTGCATCCGCGTCCTCAACGGCTTCGGCAATTCCCTCACCAACATCCTGCCCAAGCTGCGCGACGGCTACGTCACAACCGACTCCGCCACCGCGCGCGCTCTCGCACAGCAGTATCCCCAGGCCTTCTTCCTCGCGCCATCGGGCGAGACGTTCCACAACGTTACCGTCACCGGCGGCAAGCCCCGCGAACAGGGCCCGCTCGCCCTCAAACGCGAGTTGAACGAGGTGCAAAAGAAAATCACAGGCGTCGAAACCGAGTTGGCACAGACGGACCTCGCCTCGCTCGCGCTGCAACGCGAGATCACCGAACTGACCGCATCGCTCGATGGCAAGAACCACGAGCGCCGCGACGCCGAGCGCGAGTCCGCCAACTCCGGCGCCGCGCTTCGTCAGATGGAAGCCGAGACCGCGCGTATCGAGCGCCGCATCCAGGAATGGCAAGCCGCCTCTGACCGCAACCAGGCCGCGCGTGCACAGAAGCAGGAGTTGATCGCGCGCAAACAGCAAGAGGCCGCACAGCACGAAGCCCAGCGCACTGAAATCGAAGGTCAGATCGCCGAGCTAAACTCCCAGATCGGCAACCTCCGCGCCAGCCGCGAAGAATTGCAGCAAGCAGCTGCAGCGGCAGCAGCGGCGCTCGCGGGCCTCGAAGAACGCCGCCGCAACGCCAACGCCAACTTCGAACAGACGGCACGTCTCTATGCCGGGCAGGAACAGCGCATCGCGCAGCTCTCGCAGCAACTCGCGACGGCCGCCACCGAGCGCCAGCGCCGCGAAGAGGAAACCGCTGCTCTCGCTGTCCAGCACGAAGAACTCACCGAACTCCGCGCGCAAGCCACAGCCGAAGGCACCACGCTTTCCGCGCAGGCTGCCGAGCTCCGCACGCAGATGACAGAGCTCGACACGAAGCTCCGCACCCTGCGCCACGAAACCGAAGGCCTCCGCGAGACACGCGCGCAGCTTTCCGCCCGCGCCGCCAAGCTCACCTCCGACGTCGAGCACATGGAACAAACCTGCGTGAACGACCTCAGCGTCGAGCCAGCGACACTGCGCGAAGACGCAACCATCGTCCGCATCGAAGCCGAGGCGCTGGTCACGGAAGAAGAGTCCGCACGCGCGCTGAAGCAGCGCCTCGAAGCCATGGGGCCGGTCAACATGATGGCGCTAGAGGAGTACACCGAAACCGCCCAGCGCCACACATTCCTCGAAACCCAGCGTAAGGACCTGATCGATTCCATCGAAAACACGCAGGCGTCCATAAAAGAAATTGATGATGTCTCGCACGAGAAGTTCGACCAGGCCTTCAAGGTCATCAACGACAACTTCAGCACCACCTTCAGCAAGCTCTTCGGCGGCGGCCAGGCCTTCATGCGCCTTACCGACGAAGTCAACACAGCCGAGTCCGGCATCGACATCGTCGCGTCGCCTCCAGGCAAAAAGCTGCAGAACGTGCTTCTGCTTTCGGGCGGAGAAAAAGCCCTCACCGCGCTCTCGCTGCTGGTCGGCATCTTCCAGTTCCAGCCGGCGCCGTTCTGCATCCTCGACGAAGTCGATGCCCCGCTGGACGACACCAACGTCGGCCGCTTCGCCCGCCTGATTGCGGATATGGCGCAGACCACGCAGTTCGTCGTCATCACCCACTCCAAGCGCACCATGGAGCAGGCCGACGTGATGTACGGCGTCACCATGCAGGAGCCGGGCGTGTCGAAAATTGTCAGCGTCTCGCTGGGCGGCAAAATGCGCGACCAGCGGGCCGTAGCGTAGCGCCAAGACAACAACCACAAACTCGTCATCTTGAGCGAAGTAGCTCGCGCACTTTGCGAGCGACGAAGTCGAAGAACCTGCCACGCTGCTCAAGCCGCCACAGTCGTGTGGCTCTTTCAACCACGGGTTATTGGAAGGGCGCCACAAATTCGGGTGGCCACCACAAACCCGGGTGGCCCATCCTTTCGGGGTGGGGTATCGTTTGCGGTAGCAAACGATAGTTCTCCTCAGCCAGCCTCATCGCTATCCCAGGCGAAAAGCGGTCGCTTCGCGATACCCCACCCTTTGTCAAAAAGCGACAAAGGATGGGCCACCCGCCGCAGGGCCGTAGTATTTCCAATTGACATGTATTCGGAAACCGATATATCGTCTTCTGACTATGAAGCCGCATGTTACCGATCATCTTCCGCTTTCTCCCGCAACGTTACACGTGCTGCTGGCATTGACCAGCGGCGATCTGCACGGCTACGGCATCATGCTGGAGATCGAGCGTCAGTCCGGCGGCACGTACAAGATGGGGCCGGGAACGCTGTACGACAACATAAAAAAGCTGATGAAGTTGGGACTGGTGGAAGAGTCGCAGGCAGCGAATGAAGACAAGGATGTGCGGCGGGAATATCGACTGACCGCGCTGGGTGGTGGAGTGCTGGCGGCGGAGACGGAACGGCTGGCACAGGTGGTGCGAACAGCGCGGCGCAGTTTGCGGCTGCGCGAGGAGGGACAACTATGAGCGATCTACGCAAGCAGATGTATGGCGCGATTGTCCGTTTGCATCCTGCGGAGTTTCGCGAGGAGTTTGGGCAGGAAATGTTGCTGGACTTTGACGAGGCTTTGCCGAACAGCGGGTTTGGTGCGCTTTGTCTGGATGGGCTTATATCGTTGGGGCGGCAGTGGGTGGCAGCGCTGCCTGTGGGGGCGCGGGAAAATAGCTTTGCGCACCCTTCCCTGCTGGCAGGGCAGTATGTAGCGATTTCGCCCGGTATGCCTTCTTTCCTGGAGCTGTTCCGGGCGGCGGTGTTGGCCACGCTGGTCTATCTGGCGTTGGCATTCGTGCTAACGGCACAGCACAACCGTACGCCGACGCAGCCTGGTGGTTTGTCTACGGAGCCAACGTCCGGCGCGCCCTCTTCCAGTGCTGGAGTTGCACTACATCACGGTGCACAGCAGGGTTCTTCGGCGCGGCGTACTCCAATGAGCAGCACGCCGCTCGCTGTTGGAAGACGTGCCACGAACGCAGCGGCACAGACGGAACAAGCAGAGCCTTTGCTGGATCCTTACTGGGTGGCATCGATGAAGCAGAAGGCAATCGCTTCTACGAAGGAGTTCGCGAAGACGACCCTGCTGCCTTCGATCGATCTTAGTGTGTTCTTGTTTTTGTTGCTGGAGCTGTGGAAGCGGCGGCCCAGGGTGGCGAAGTGGGTGGCGCTGGCAACGCTGACCGCCTTGGCTGTAGCCACGCCTGCGACTTTCGGCGCAACGCATGCGCAGGTGATGCAGGCGAACGGGCCGATGCCTGCGACCCCCGCGCCACAGCTTGAAGTAGCAACGATCAAGCCCAGCGATCCAGCAAAGCAACACCTCGGACTCTACTGGCGGCAACCCGACGGATTCAAGCTCGAAGGAACAACCCTGAGGGGAATGATCGTCAACGCCTACGGTGTCCAGGGCAGCGTCAAAGGCCTGCTGCAGGGCGGACCTGCATGGATGGCCGCAGATGCATTCGACCTCGTGGTCAAGGTGGATCCCGCAACAACGGAGCGGTGGAGCAAGTTGCCGCAACAACCTGTGGATGAAGAGCGCCGTGCCGTGATGCGAGATTTGCTCGCAGATCGATTCCAGTTGAAATTACACCGCGAGATGCGCGAGATGCCGGCGCTTCTGCTCACCGTCGGTAAAGACGGCTCGAAGCTGCAGACGCCAGTTGCCGAAAAAAGCCTGCAGACGGGCGTGCCGCAAAGCCGCATCAATTTCCCTGGCCGGGGCCACTGGGACGGACACTACGCGCTGATGAGCAATCTGTGCCGGTCGCTCGCGGGGCGACCCGAGATGGACGGACGGCCCATCGTCGACAAGACCGGCCTCACAGGTCAGTACGACTTTACCCTGCGCTGGGCACCCTTCGATCCTGCCCCTGGATCAGCATCTATGGATTCCAGCGAGCAACAGCCTTCACTCTTCACCGCCCTCCAGGAGCAACTTGGCCTGAGGCTCATACCGGGGAAAGAGCCGATGGAAGTCCTGGTAGTCGACTCCGCAGATAAGCCGTCGGAGAATTAACTGTTCCCCATCACTACTCATCTCAAATGTCACCGCAAAGCTATTGCGCCTTCCCACTCCACGCGCGATGATGCGAAAGTGCGCGCCCCCGGCACAACCCGGCTTACCATATCGACCGTGTGCATCCTCGCGCTCGTCGCTTGCAATAACCCACCACCCCAACCGGATCGTCCTCACCTTGTCCCCGGCGTTCGGATGGAAGATGTCCGCTTCCATAGCGCCGCTATGGATCGCGACATGGTCTATCGCGTCATACTGCCCGACGCGCTCCCCACAGACGAGAAACTCCCGGTCGTTTGGCTGCTTCACGGTGCAGGATCCACGTATCGCGATTGGTCCAATGGATCGAACATTGCCGAACTCGCACACCATGGCCTGATCCTTGTCATGCCGGACGCGGGCAATTCGTACTACGTGAACTCCGCAACGAACAAAAAATTCCGAGACGAAGATTACCTCATCGACGATGTCATCCCTGACGCACGTCGTCGCTTCCCTGCTTCAAGCGACCGCGATCAAAATGCCATCGTCGGCATCTCGCGCGGCGGCTTCGGAGCGGCCGTCATCGCGCTCAGACATCCGCAACTCTTCAGCTTCGCCGCCGGCATGAGTTCCGCAATCGACATGGCCGAGAGGTCCTTCCGCTGGCGCGCTCCGTCAGCGTCCTTCGGCATTCGCGATACGTTTGGCCCGATGGGCAGCGACACGAGAAAGGCAAACGACCCATACAAACTCATAGTGAACCTTCATCAGCCGATGCCTTTCTTCTACTTCACGTGCGGCCAGCAGGAATCTTTGCTCGAACCGAATGAGCGCTTCGCCGCTCAACTACAAAAGCGCGGCATTCCTTCTGAATTCCACACACTTCCCGGCGGACACAACTGGGACCAATGGGACCGTCAACTGCCCGGGCTTGAAGCCAGCCTGCTGCAACATCTCCGCCTCATTCCGCAGAAAGCCGCTCGCGCATGAACCCACTCGACTGGCTCCTCATCGCTCTCCTTGCCTACTCGGTCGTCAAAGCCTTCCTGCAAGGCTTCTTCCGCGAGGTCTTCGCGCTTGCCGGCCTTGTTATTGGCCTGCTGCTTGCGAGTTGGTTCTACGAGCGCGCCGCACTGCAACTCTCCGGACTCATCACATCGCCGCCCATCGCACAGTTCGTCGCCTTCCTCGTCATCCTCGCGGCCACCATGGTCGTCTTCTCCCTCGCCGGCAGGCTGCTTCGCCGCACCGCGTCGGCCATCGGCCTCGGTTTGCTTGACCGTCTTGGTGGCGCTGTGTTCGGATTTGTGCGCGGATGTCTTTTAGGAGTCGCCTTGCTGATGGCTTTCACCGCGTTTTTGCCCACCGCACCCTGGATTCGAGACTCAAAAATGGCGCCGTATTTTCTTCAAGGCGGACATGCTGTATCCTTCCTCGTACCGGCAGACTTGAAACACAAACTGCGCGACGGGGCGGCAGCCATCAAGCACACCACACCCGATTGGATCAAGCCGGGCCATTAGTTGCACACTGATGACACGCTGCACATCGCAGCACGCGACAATCGCAACTGCAACACTGTAGAACTTCAGCGTCAAAGGAATTGCGCCAACGTGAAACGCGAACTAGACAGCCTCGTCTTCCAAATGCACGCCGCCGGCGTCCCCTATGCCGATGCGGTGCGTGAGTTCAAAAAGCGTTTCATCACCGAAGTCCTCGCCCGTCATCGCGGCAACCAGTGCAAAGCAGCCGAAGAGCTCGGCATGCACCGCAACACGCTCAGCCGCACCCTCGCGGAGCTCGACATGAACACCGCGCAGATCAAGCGCGGCCTGCGCCGCCCGCCACGCTCCGTGCGCCCCGGCCTGCAGGTTGTCGCCAGCAACAGCCGCTAGAGCGTTTTCCCTGTGGGTGTAGTCCAACGCCGCAACTTTGATGGGCGTTTTCCGCGAAGAAAACGCCACTGCACAACTCTCTCGCGAGTCCCAGCAACAGGGAAAATGCTCTAAGCGCCGCAATAGTCGATAATGGATTGACGACCGCCAGCGTTCCTGCGCCGCATTCGTCTAAACCACAGACTATGCTCCATTCCCCCTATCGCCGCCTGCTTTCGCGCAGCCTCCATGTTGCCGGGCCGGCGGCGTTCGCGTTGGCGGCCATTGCGCATGCACAGGACGCTACCCCTGCGGCCACAACATCCACGCAGGATGCAAAGCCGGCCATCTCCACCCGCCAGTCCCGCGCAGCCGACGACGCCTACCTCGCCGGTGCCCGCCAGCTCGCGCACAACGATCCTGTAGCCGCCGAACAAAGCTTCGGTCACGCCCTGGCCCTCGACCCCGGCAAGCAGGAGTACGCCCTCTCGCTCGCCGTCGCCAAGCAGCACCATGTCACCGCGCTCATTCAACAGGCGGCCAAGGCGCGCCTTCTGGGGCACGACGAAGAAGCCAACAAGCTATTCGCTGAAGCCAACAAACTCGATCCCGATAACGCCATCGTCACGCAGCATCTCAACCAGGGCGCGCTTGCTGACGCCACACCCGGCCTTACCACCGCCAACGATGCCATCGCAAAACTCGCCGGCCCTATCCACCTGTCGCCGACGCTGCCCACGCACAGCTTCCACAGCCGTGGCGACGTGCAGCAGGTCTTCCGCGAGGTCTACAGCGCTTTCGGCATCAAGCCCACCTTCGATTCTTCCATCACCAACCAGAGCATACGCTTCGACCTCGACGACGCCGACTTCGCCACCGCCACCCGCGTGCTGCTCTACATGACGCACACCTTCGCAACGCCGCTCAACCCCGACAGCGCCCTCATCGCGAAGGACACGCAGGAAAACCGCGATCGCCTCGTCCCGCAAATCGAAGAAACCTTCTACCTCCCCGGCCTCGCTTCCGAACAGCTCAACGAGCTAAGCAACGTCGCCAAGAACATCTTTGACCTCAAACAAGTGGCAGTGCAGGCCTCCGGCAACCGCATCGTCATGCGCGGCAACGAAGAGGCGATGAAGCTGGTCAACGCCACCTTCGCCGACTTGATCGACTCCACCGCCGAAATCTTGCTCGAGGTGCACATCTACGAAGTCGACAAGACGCACCTGGTCAACATCGGCTCACAGCTTCCCAACTCCGCCAGCGTATTCAGTATCGCGGCCGAAGCACAATCTCTCGTCACGGCCAACCAGTCGCTGATCAACCAGGCTGTTTCTTCAGGCGTCCTGGTGCTCAATGGAACGCCGCTGGAAAATCTCATCAAGGAAGCGGCGTTCGTCGTGCTCTCGGGCGCATCCGGCGTTTCGCAGTTCAGCAATCTCCTGGGCGTTTTCGGCAACGGTCTCACCTTCGCCGGCCTTGCGCTCGGCGGCACCGCCAGCTTCAACCTTCTGCTCAATTCCAGCGAAGTGCACTCCATCGACGACGTTCAGATGCGCCTTAGCGACAACCAGCCCGGCAACTTCCGCTCCGGTACGCGGTACCCCATTGTCACCTCGACGTATTCCAGTGGCGTCAGCAGTTCCCTCTCGTCCGCGCTTTCCGGTGTGAGTGTCAATGGCACCTCCGCTGCTGCCCTGCTGGCCCAGCTTACCGGCGCTCAATCGGCGACCGTTCCGCAGGTCCAGTACGAAGACCTGGGACTCACCTTGAAGGCCACGCCGACCGCGCTCAAGTCCGGCCAGGTGCACGTTAAGATCGACATGAAGATCGAAGCGCTCGGTGGCGCCTCACTCAACAACATCCCGGTGCTCAACAACCGGACGCTCACGTCCGATGTCACGATCCCGGCAGACGGCACAGTGCTGCTGGCAAGCGAAGTCTCGCGTTCCGAACAACACGCCATCCAGGGAATCCCCGGCCTCAACGAAATCCCTGGTTTTCAGGGCACCGAAAAGTCCGCGGAAACCGACACCGCCGAACTCCTGATCACGCTCACACCCCGCATCATCCGTATGCGTTCGTCCATGGTCGCCAGCCGCCGCCTGGTCGCCAACGTTAGCCCCGTTGAGCAGTAAGGCCGCATAATAAACGCACCGCGATTGACCCCACCCACTCTCCATGGCTATACTTACAGAGGCAGGGCGGGAGTAGCTCAGTGGTAGAGTGCTTCCTTGCCAAGGAAGATGTCGCCGGTTCGACCCCGGTCTCCCGCTCCAAAAACCCCTCATCTGCGATACCCTAGAAGCAATTGCACGGCGCCTCTATCAGGCAGCTGTCTTGAGGCGCGGTACCCAAGTGGTAAGGGAGAGGTCTGCAAAACCTTTATGCGTCGGTTCGATCCCGACCCGCGCCTCCAAAAATTAACACGACAAAGCCCTCCGGCATGGAGGGCTTTTGTGTTGGTCCGCCAGCATGGGCGCACCACAATAAAAGGGAAGGCCCGCAGGCCCTCCCTTCCTTCACTACGAAATCCCTACTTCAACGTCTTCAGCGACGGCTGTAACTTAACCTGCACACCGTCCAGCCCGGCACGATACGCGACGATCCGCTTCAACACTTCGTACGGAAGGTTAGTGCCGATCGGCACCGGCTGTCCGTTGATAAACAGCATCGGCGTCGAATCTACCCCGATATCCTTGCCTAACTGCATCGACGCATTCACCGCATCGGTCGTCGCCTGGGTCTTTGCGCAAGCGACCACAGCGACAGGGTCTGCGCCGGCCTTGGTCACCGCCAGGTCCAGCGTCGAGTTAGCGCTCTCGGCAGTCAGCGCTCCCTGCGTATCGAACACTGCCTGCACATACTTGATGAAAGCGTCGTCGCCCTTTTCCTTACGCACGCATACGCCCTCGGCCGCCGCCTGGAACGCATACGGATGAAGGTCTACCAACGGATAATTCTGGAACACCACACGCGCCTGCGGGAAGTCCGTCACCAGTTGGTCCATGGTCGATTGCGCATCCTTGCAATGCGGACATTGCAGATCGGCAAACTCGACCAGCAACAACTCCCTGCCGGCGGCGCCACGAGCCGGCCCATCCGCACGCGCCTGCAACACCCTGCGTGTCTCTTCAAACGGCTTCGCGCCGAAGTCGATCACATTGTCGGCAATCGCGTGCTTGCCATCGGGAGTCGAAAAGAATACGGTCGTCTGCGACTTACCGGGTTGCGATTTGTCCCCGACAAACACCACGATCTTCGCCACTCCCGGCGCATTCGTCGCCAGGATAGCCGCCACCTGCCACTGCCGGTTCGGATCGAATCCCCACAGCTGCGTCAGAAACGCATTCACCGTCTCAACACTTGGCGAAGTTGCTGTGAAGAACTTCGGATTGATCGCCGGAAACGGATTCGCGGGCGGCGTCTGCGCGGCAGGAGCGCCCGGCGCCGACGGAATAGGGGCCGGAGTCTGCGCAGCCATTACGAGGGAAAGCATCGAAGCAGCAGCGCTCCATGCGGCCATACGAAAATACTTGTTCAACGTGTTCCTTCTTTCCTGCCCGGCGTGGCCGCGCTTAAATAATCTGGTTCCTATACTTCACACTTCGCGGCAATGGGAAAACGGCGGCCCATACCAAAAGATTTCTTACTCACTTTCAACACCGGGGCAGCTTGCTGGCGCTTATATTCGCTGCGCTCCACCAGCCCAATTACCGACCGAACCAGTGTCGCATCTACCTGCTGCTTTGCCGCAATTTCCTCGGCCGATTCATACTCCTCGACATAGGCCCGCAGTATAGGGTCGAGCACGTCGTACGGCGGCAGCGAGTCCGTATCCTTCTGCCCCGGCCGCAGCTCCGCCGAGGGCGGCTTGGTCAGCGTGTTCTCGGGGATCACAACGCCGTTGCGGTTGGCGTACCGGCTCAGCGCATAGACTTCGGTCTTATACACATCGCCGATCACCGCCAGCGCGCCCACCATGTCGCCATACAGCGTGCAGTAGCCTACGGCCATCTCGCTCTTGTTGCCGGTCGTCAGCACCAGG
>Ga0070679_100007114_pt1 | contig 10444 bp, 10 predicted proteins | sample KBSC63BmetaG_FD_65652 | JGI IMG/M metagenome (GOLD analysis project Ga0070679, IMG submission 65652) | Corn rhizosphere microbial communities from Kellogg Biological Station, Michigan, USA - KBS C6-3B metaG | ecosystem: Host-associated > Plants > Roots > Rhizosphere | place: USA: Michigan... | reverse complement strand
CCCTGCAGGCGACGCATCCCGAGATCGACGAGCTCGTCTCGTCGCCGCACAAGATCCTCGCGTTTCGCACGTTCGCCTACATCCGCGTCGGGATCCTTCTCGGCCAGCTGCTCGTCGACAACGACGTTCCCGCGTACGACGGGACGGAGACCTGGATCGAGGCGCTCCTGCGCGACCCGCGCCACGAGCAGGCGGTCGTGAACGAGCTACGCGCCGTCGCCGAAGAGGTGGCCGCCGATCCGCGCTACGCGGACGACGAGAAGATGGGCCCGGACGACGAGGCGCGCGAGCGCTTCCGCGAGTTCGCGCGCAAGCAGCTGGGTTAAGACCAGCAGAGGGGATCCCCCGGGCCTGTCAGAATGAGGCTCACGGTGCGCCGTCGCCTCGCCCTGCTCGTCTTCGTCACCCTGCTCGTGATCGGCCCTGCCGGTGCAGAGGGCCCTGCGCGCACGCCGGGGGCCGCCGCGACCGCATGGGGCATCAAGGTCTCCGTGCCGAACCAGAGCGGTGCCGCCACCACCTCGGTCGTGTCGCCGCCGAACGGCACGCCGGCCGTCGAGAAGTTCGCCTACCCCTCCGATGGCTCGATCGTGTCCGCCGACTCGTCCACCGCGAGCGCCGCCACCGACGTGAAGGTCAACGCCTCCGCACGCGCCGAGAGCGTCGTCACGGCGCTGTCGCTGTTCAAAGGCGAGATCACCGCAGACGCGGTGACCGCACGCGCCTCAGCGGGGACCGGCTACTCGGGCGCCGGCGGCAACGTGAACGGCAGCGGCGTCACCAACCTGAAGCTCAACGGCCAGGCCGTCTCCCTGACGGCACCGACGACGAAGGTGACGCTCGCCGACTGGGGCCAGCTGACGATCGGGAGCGCCGCGGTCGATCGCAGCGCACCCGACGGGGCGCAGGGGTACCGGGGCTTCGTCACCGAGATCGACATCCACCTGACGGCCGACCACGGCGGCCTGCCGGCGAACAGCGAGATTCAGATCGGCTACGCGGACGCTGCGGCACAGACGGCCCCGCCGGCTGCGCCAGCGACGCCGACGACGACGACCGACACGCTGCCGGCGACGACGACGCCGGACGTCTCGAGCGGCGACGCGCCGCGCGACCGCGTCCACCGCGGCAACTCAGCCGCCTCGGCCGGCCCGCTGAAGGTGCACCCCAAGCTGACCGCCGGGCACTACGTTTTCCCTGTTTACGGACCTTCGTCGTACATCGACACCTTCGGCGCCGCGCGTTCCGACGTCACCTACCACCACGGCGACGACATCTTCGGCCAGCTCGGCCAGCCGCTCGTCGCGGTCACGGACGGAACGGTGTTCTCCGTCGGCTGGAACAAGGTCGGCGGCAACCGGCTCTGGCTGCTCGACGCGCAAGGCAACCAGTTCTACTACGCACACCTCTCCGCCTTCTCGACCGCGGCGGTGAACGGGGCGCGCGTCAAGGCAGGCGAAGTGGTCGGCTTCATGGGGCGCACCGGCGACGCCGAGGGCACGCCGTACCACCTGCACTTCGAGGTGCACCCGGTGTCGTTCCTCTACCTCGGCTACGACGGTGCTGTCGACCCGACGCCGTACCTCGATGCCTGGCGCCACCAGAAGGACCTGCCGTTCCCGGTCGCCGCCGGCTGGGCGCCGGCGATCCCGGGCGGCCCCGCGGCGCCGGAGCCCGGCGCCATCCTGCTCGGGATGACCGACATCTCCAGCGCCGACGGCCTCGACCCGGCCTCGCTCGAGCGCGCGCTGACGCCACTGAAGCCGTCAGCGCTGATGCAGACCCTCGTGCCGACGCAGGTCGCGCCGACCAAAGACCTCGGTCGCGGCTAGGTCTTACTTCCCGTTGTTCGAGGAGTAGTCGCCGCCGAACTCGTCGTCTCCACCGCCGATCATCTCCTTGACCCACTTGCGGGTCTCGGGACCGGTGATCGGGTTGAAGAGGATGCCGAGGGCGATGCCCGCGACCAGCAGCGTCGTGTTGCGGCCGCTGTGGGCCTTCTTACCCTGCAGCCGGTCGGCTGCGTTGCGGAGGTCCTCGACTGCGTCCCTCAGCTTGTCGCGGATCTCCTCGTCGGTTGCGACGCGCGTGGCCAGGGTGACTGCACCGCGCCCGCCGACCAGCTCGCTGTAGAGCTCCTTCGCGGTCGAGAACGCACTCATCACGTCATCGCGGAGCTTCTCGTCCGACATCGCCCGCTCAACGTAGGGTTTAACGTTCTCTGCTGCGTCGTAGACCTTGTCTCTTGTCCTGGCCATGCTTGTCGAATCCTTTCGCCTCGTTACCGCGCGCCTGATACCCCGGATAATCCGATGCAAACAGGCGCTTCTGTTCGCAACGGTGATTCTCGCACTGTTGGGTTTAGCAGCGTGTGGGGGGTCGAGCGCGGCCAAGTCGAACACGCAGTGGCAGACCGTGACCGCGTCGGGGCTCACGTTCCAGGCTCCGAAGGGCTGGAAGGCCGAGCGTGCGACCAGCCGCGTGTCGGTGACCCACGGCTCGGAGCTCGTCCAGGTCTCGACGTTTCCGCTGACGAAGCGGTACGACGAGAAGCTCTTCGGCCCCGTGGCGACCGAGCTGCGCACGCGAATGGAGGAGATCGCGCGTCAGACCGGTGGGAAGCTGGGCGCTGCGTCGTCGGTCACCGCGGACGGCGTGCGCTCGCATGTCTACGAGGTGACGGCCGGCAGCCAGGTCGACGAGTACACGTTCGTCCTCAGCGGTAAGCGCGAGTACCTGCTGCTCTGCCGCCGCACATCGTCCGGCGGTCCCGATTTCTGCAAGCAGCTCGTTACGAGCTTCGCGCGGCGCTAGCCGCACTCGCGGCCGCACGCTCGATGCTCTGCGCGCTCTGCGGTCGCGTGCGGCGCTTGCCGGTGAATGCCGCCTCGAACACGTCCTGGATCCGGTCGACGGGAATGAACTCGAGCGCCTTGCGGGTCTCGGGGGGTAGGTCGTCGAGGTCGGGCTCGTTCTCGCGCGGGAAGATCACGCGCTTCAGCCCCGCGCGCTGTGCGGCGAGCGACTTCTCGCGCAGGCCACCAATCGGCAGCACCTGCCCGGTGAGCGTGATCTCGCCGGTCATGCCGACGTCGGCGGCGACCGGCTCGTCGCGCACGAGCGACGCGATCGCGGTCGCCATCGTCACGCCGGCGGACGGCCCGTCCTTCGGCACTGCACCGGCGGGCACGTGGATGTGCACGTCGTGCGTCGAGAACCAGGTGTCCGCGAGCCCCATCTCGTCCGTGTGCGAGCGCACCCACGAGAGCGCGGCCTGCGCGGACTCCTGCATCACCTCGCCGAGCTGACCGGTGATCGTCAGTCGACCCTTGCCCGAGTACGCGGTCGCCTCGATGAAGAGCACGTCGCCGCCGACCGCGGTGTACGCGAGCCCGGTAGCGACGCCCGGCACCGAGACGCGCTTGCGCACCTCGCCGGAGAAGCGGCGCGGCCCGAGCCATTCGCGGAGCCGTACTTCGTCGACGCGCGGCTTCTGCGCTTTGCCCTTCGCGATCTGCGTTGCAGCCTTCCGGCAGACGTCGGCGATCCGGCGCTCGAGGTTGCGCACGCCCGCCTCGCGCGTGTACTCGCGGATGATCGTGCGCAGCACCTTGTCGGAGAGCGTCAGCTGCGAGCGCAGCAGTCCGTGCAGGCGGAGCTGCTTGGGCAGGAGGTACTTCTTCGCGATGCCGAGCTTCTCGTCTTCGGTGTAGCCCGAGAGTGAGATCACGTCCATGCGATCGAGCAGCGCGCCCGGAATCGTGTCGAGCGTGTTCGCGGTGCAGATGAACAGCACCTTCGACAGGTCGAACGGCAGGTCGAGGTAGTGGTCGCGGAACGTACGATTCTGCTCCGGGTCGAGCACCTCGAGCATCGCGCTCGCAGGATCGCCGCGCCAGTCGTTGCCCATCTTGTCGATCTCGTCGATCAGCATCAGCGGGTTCGACGACTCCGCGTCCCGCAGCGAGCGGATGATGGAACCGGGCATCGATCCGATGTAGGTGCGCCGGTGGCCGCGGATCTCAGACTCGTCGCGCACGCCTCCCACCGACAGCCGCACGAACTTCCGGCCGAGCGCGTTCGCGATCGAATGGCCGAGCGACGTCTTGCCGACGCCGGGTGGACCGACGAAACAGAGGATCTGACCGGAGATCTCGTTGCGCAGCTTTGCGACAGCGAGGTACTCGATGATGCGGTCCTTCACCTTCTCGAGGTCGAAGTGATCGGTGTCGAGCACCTTGCGCGCATGCTCGAGGTCGAGGTTGTCCTCGGTGTACGTGCGCCAGGGCACCGTGAGGATCCATTCGAGGTAGGTGCGGATCACGCCGTACTCGGCGGCGGCGGGCGGCAGCTTCTCGAGGCGGCCGAGCTCGCGGTCGGCGGCCTTCCGTGCGTCTTCCGGCAGGTCGAGCGCGTCGAGCTGTTCGCGCAGCTCGTTCACCTCCGCCGCTTCCGGGTCGTCTTCGCCGAGCTCCTGCTGGATCGCCTTCAGCTGCTGGCGGAGGAAGTACTCGCGCTGCCCCTTCTCCATCTCGGACTGCACCTGCGACTGGATCTTCGAACCGAGCTCGAAGACCTCGAGCTCGCGGTTCAAGATCTGCGAGACGAGCCGCAGCCGCAGCTCGACGTTGACCTCTTCGAGGATCTCCTGCCGCTCCTCGGTCTTGATCGTGCGCAGCGTCGAAGCGACGAGATGGCAGAGCGCGCTCGGGTCGTCGACGTTTGCGGCGGCGAGCTGCAGCTCTTCGGGGAGGTACGGCGCGAGCCCGATGATGCGCCCGAACAGTCCCTGGACGTTGCGCGTGAGTGCTTCGACTTCCGGCGTCTCGATCAGCACGTCGGGAAGCGCGCTGAACTCGCCGAGCAGGTACGGCTCGGTGTCCAGGCGGTGCTCGAGCTTGATGCGCTCGATGCCCTGCACGAGGATCCGCAGCGTCCCGTCGGGCACCTTGATCATCTTGTGGACGAGCGCGACGGTTCCGACGTCATAGATGTCCTCCCACGACGGAGAGTCGAGCGACGCGTCCTTCGCCGTGATCAGTGCGAGCAGGCGGTCGCCGGCGACAACGTCGTCGATCAGGCGTACCGAGCGTTCCTGGCCGATCGCGAGCGGCGACATCGACTGCGGGAAGACGACGGTCTCCTTCAGCGGCAGGACGGGCAGCGCCGCCGGGAACTCGAGCTGGTGATCCTCCGGCTCCGGCGTCTCGAAGGTGACGTCCGTCATGTTCTCGTCACCGCGATCACGATGCGGCCGGTGTGCGGCTGCTCGACGACCGGCAACTCGATCGTGAGCACGCCGTTCTCGAGGCTCGCGCGCGCACCTTCGGGGTCGATGTCCTCGACGAGCCGCACCTGCCGCTGGAAGGGGCCGCTCTCGATCTCCATCTGCTGGTAGACGCGGCCCTGCACCTGCGGGCGCTTTCGCTCGCCGGAGATCAGAAGGACGCGCTCGCCGGCGACGATCTGCACCGAGCCGGCATCGACCCCCGGCAGCTCGACGACGACCGTCAGAACGTGGGGGTCGTCCGTGTGGAAGCAATCGACGTTCGGACGGAAGCCGTGGCGGATCCCCGAGAAGCGCGGAACCTGCCACAGGTCCGCGAACAGCTCCTCGATCTCCTCCTGCAGCTTGTCGACGTCGCGGCGCGTCATTGCCGCGAACCGTACCCCTGTGGGCGTTCCCCAGTCATTTGCCGTCCGCCGCGAACCTCACGATCCCCGTGTGGAGGTCATTCAGCCCCGGTGGGCCACGTGGACGTTTCTCCTGTACGCGGGAGGCTTCACGATTCTCGGAACGGCGTTCGGGTGGCTCTCGTACTTCAGCGCCACCTCCGGGAACGCCGGGTATGCCGCGTGGGCGCTGCTCGTCTTCGCCGTCCTGGCGGCGCTCGCGGAGTGGTTCAAGCGCACCGGGCATCGCATCACCGCGGGCCTCTTCGCCTTTGCCGCCGTTGCGGCGTTCGTGGCACTGATCGCTGCGGTGTGGACGTGGTTCGGCTGGCTCTCGTACGGCTCGTCGGGCTTCGGCGGCTTTCATATCTCGCGGCTGCTCGCCGAGCTCCTCTGGGTCGTAGCGACCCTCGTCGCGCTCGCGCGCTTCCGGTTCCCACTCCTCGTCGCCCAGTTCGCCCTGGCCGCGTGGTTGATCGTCACCGACATGATCTCCGGCGGCGGCGACTGGTCGGCTGTCGTCACGCTCCTCGTCGGGTTCTGCTTCCTCGGCACCGCGCTGCTCGTCGACCTCGGCTCGACGCGTCCCTACGGGTTCTGGCTGCACGTCGCCGCTGGGCTGCTGATCGGCGGCAGCCTGATCTATCTGATGCACCACGGCACGTTCGAGTGGACGCTGATCGCGCTCGCTTCCGTCGTCTACGTCGGGCTCGCGCAGCTCTTCGGGCGGTCGAGCTGGGCTGTCCTCGGTGCGCTCGGGGTGCTGATCGCAGCGGGTGAGTTCACGCTCCAGTGGACACACATCCGCGTCTCGCTGTTCGAGCCTCAGGGTGCTGGCGGTCGCGGCTGGGTCGCGCCGCTCGTGTTCGGCTTCGCCGGCGCGCTCCTCGTGCTGCTCGGCATTCTCGCCGCGCGCCGCCGCGAGCAGCCCGCGGTCTAACGCAGATCGGCGAGGAACTGCCGCAGCTGGGCGGCGACGATCGCCTGGTCGCCGTCGCCGCGGGCCGCGGTGAGCTCCTCCACGGCTCGGGCGAGCGCTCCGCTGCGGTCCTGGCCGAGCAGCGCGCGGTCGAGTGCGTCGGCGAGATGGCGGGTCACCGCGGCGAGCTCCCGGTTGCGCACCTGTGTGTCGGCAACGTCACGGCCGACACTGCGGGCGTGGCGGGCGGCCCGCGCACCGAGGTTGATCCGCTCTTCGAGGTCGTCGACCAGCCGAATGTCGTTGCGGCGCAAAGGGCTCCAGCGCAGCGCACGGCGCGCCGGCGCCAGCTCGAAGACGTCGCGCACCGCGTCGCGCGAGTGCTCGCGGAGGTCGTCGAGCTGCTCGGCGGTCACGCCGGTGCCGGTGGCCAGGCCGTCGGCGATCGCCGCCAGATCCGCGGCGAGCTGCTGCCGCAGCCGATGCAGGCGACGCTCGAGCTCGCGGATCGGATCCGGCGGCCAGAGGACCGCCGAGACGACCACGGCGACGAGCGCGCCGATCGCGGTCTCCCAGATGCGCTGCACGCCGAGCTCTGAGACGCGCGCGCTCGCGAACCCGATCAGGAAGAGCGCAGCGATCGGCACTTCGAGGTTCGGCCGCTCGCCGACCTTCAGCACGATGCCGACGAGTGTCGCGACCAGCAGCGCGATCGCGACACGCCACGTGACGCCGACCGCGACATGCATCAGTGCGAGGCCGATGCCGACTCCCGCGAACACGCCGAGGATGCGCCCGAGCGAGACCGAGACGGCCGCGAACGGATCGCCGTTCATCGCCACGAGGGGCACGAGGGCGGCGAAGATCGGACGTTTTGCGCCGAGCTCGCTCGCGATCCACCAGGCACCGGTGCCGCCGATCGCCATCTTGATCGCGAGCCGCAGCTCGGCCACGAGATCACGGCCGGCGAGGAGGCGGCGAACCGGCATGTGCCGAAGCTAACGAATTCCGTACGCAGCCGACACGAAAGGCCAACGCACGCCGCTCAAGCTTCAGGCATGCGCTATCTCGCTGCAGCGGTGGGCTTTCTGGGGGCGATCGTCCTCCTGCTTCCCGTTCACTAACGTCCCGGGGTGAAATCGGCACCCGTCTTGCGCGGCGGTCCAGTCGCGCGGGCGGTCTGGCTCGTCTCCGGCCTCTTCCTGTGCTCGGTCGGGATCCTCTGCTTCCTCGAGGCGCGTCTCGGCCTGGCGCCGTGGGACGTGCTGCACCAGGGGATCGCGAAGCGCACGCCGCTTTCGTTCGGCGCCGCGAACGAAGTGGTCGGGGTGATCGTGCTCACCGTGGCGTGGGCGCTCGGCGCGCGCGTCTGGATCGGGACGGTGTCGAATGCCATCCTGATCGGTGGGTTCATCATCCTGTTGCAGCCGCTGCACGCGGTGCAGTCGCTGAGCGATTGGCCGCTCGGTCCGCGCATCGTGCTGGTCTTCCTCGGCCTCGCGTGCTTCGGCATCGGCACCGCGTTCTACATCGGCGCGAGCCTCGGGGCAGGCCCGCGCGACTCGCTGATGCTGGTCGGCTCGCGCCGCACGGGTATCCGCATCGGAGCGGTGCGCGCGATGCTCGAGATCTCCGTACTGCTCGCCGGGTTCCTGCTCGGAGGAACGGTGGGCCTCGGTACCGTGGCCTTCGCGGCGCTGATCGGCCCGTCGGTCGAAGCGTCCTTCTGGCTCGTCACCCGCCTTCGCTTCGCATGAGTTTCTTCGCCCGCCTGTTCCGTCTCGTCTGGGGCGGCGACGTCGATCGCGCCTTGCGCCCGGTGCTCGCCGTCAGCCTCGCCGGCTCGATCGCCGGTGCATCCGCCTATCCGTTCATGGGCATCTGGGCGATCAAGGAGCTGCACGCGGCGCAGACGAAGCTCGCGTTCACCTACCTGATCGGGGCAGGCCTCTCGTTGCTGATCGGCTACGCCGCCGGGCACTGGTCGGACCGGATCGGTCGCCGCCCGCTGATCCTTGCCGGCTGGGGGTTCCAGGCGGCCGTACCGCTCGCGCTGCTTGCGGTCGGGCACCACGTCTACGCGGGACTTGCGCTGCTCGCGCTGCTCCCCGCGTTCGGCTCGCTCGGCGGGGCGGCCGACCAGGCGATGATCGCCGACCTCGTCGCCCCGGAGCGGCGTGAAGCGGCCTACGCCTCGGTTCGCGTCGCGGCGAACCTCGGCGTGACGATCGGGCCGCCGATCGGCGGGCTGCTCCTGATCGGCGGTCACTGGAACCACCTCTGGCTCGGCACGCTGGTGCTCTCGACCGGCGGCTTCCTGATCGCGTGGCGCTTCATTCCGCGCAGCGGCGCGTACGCGCCGGAAGGCCCGCCACAGCGCGGCTCGTTCGGCGTGATCATTCGCGACTCACCGTTCCTGCTCTTCATGCTCTCGTCCGTCTTCGCGACGATGACCTACGTCGCGACCGAGACGCTGCTGCCGATTTCCGTCACGACGTCGCACAATCTTGCGCCGGCAGCCTGGGGCGTGCTGATGGTCCTCAACCCGTTGTTCGTCACCGTGTTCCAGCTCCGGCTGACGCGCTGGACGTCATCGATCCCTGCGTCGGTGAAGCTCGGGGTGGCGATGCCCCTGATGGGCGTGCCGTTCCTGCTCCTGAACGTCAACGGGTCGGCGCCGGTGATCGGGTTCGTGATCGTGCTTTTCGTGATCGGCGAGATGCTGTGGGTGCCGACGTCGCAGGCGGTGGTCGCGGCGCTTGCCCCGGCGGACATTCGCGGCGCCTACATGGGCGCGTTCGGGAGCACCTGGTCGGTGGGCTGGGCGCTGACGCCGTTCCTCGGCCTCCAGGTGCGCAGCGCGTACGGCGACGCGACGATGTGGATGTGCGTCGCGGCCGTCGGTGTGATCGCCGGGATCCTCGGGATCGTCGCGGCGCGCGGTCACGACGGGAACGCCGCTGCCGTAGGATCGCCCGCGTGAAGGGTCTGATCGCCGCCGGCGGGAACGCAACGCGCCTCGAGGAGTTGACGCGCGTCACGAACAAGCATCTGCTGCCGGTCGGGCACTGGCCGATGGTCTATTACCCGCTGCAGCTGCTGCAGCGCGCCGGCGTGCACGAGGTGCTGATCGTGACGGGCCAGCAGCATGCGGGCCAGTTCATCGACCTGCTCGGGAACGGTCGCGTCGAGTCGCGCTCGGGCGGCGAGCGGATCTTCGACCTCGACCTCTCGTACAAGGTGCAGACCGAGGCGGGTGGCATCGCGCAGGTCGTCGGGATGGCGCGTGACTTCGCGAAGGACGAGCAGCTCGTCGTGTGCCTCGGCGACAACATCTTCGAGCGCGCGCAGTCCGACGCGATCAAGGGGTGGGACGAAGGAGCGATGGTCTTCGTCAAGGAAGTGCCGGACCCCGAGAACTTCGGCGTCGTCGTCTACGACGGCGACATGAACGTCACCGACATCGTCGAGAAGGCGGGCGTCGTCGACACCCGCTACGACGCGCCGCCGTCGAACGACGCGGTCGTCGGGCTCTACTGTTACCCGCCCGACGTGTTCGAGATCATCGAAGGGCTTGCGCCGTCGAATCGCGGCGAGCTCGAGATCACCGACGTCAATCGCGTGTATGCGCAGCGCGGCGACCTTGCAGTGCAGCGTGTCGAGGGCTGGTGGCACGACGGCGGCAAGCACTGGGGCGACCTTGCCGACATCGGCCGGCGCATCGAAGAGACAGGCGCAAATACGTAGTGGTGACGCGGATCCCACTCCGGCGGCACGAGGACGAGCGCGGCTGGTTCATGGAGCTGATGCGCGCGAGCGAGCTGCCGAAGCCGGTCCGCCAGGCGAACCTCG
>Ga0070679_100007113_pt1 | contig 10446 bp, 7 predicted proteins | sample KBSC63BmetaG_FD_65652 | JGI IMG/M metagenome (GOLD analysis project Ga0070679, IMG submission 65652) | Corn rhizosphere microbial communities from Kellogg Biological Station, Michigan, USA - KBS C6-3B metaG | ecosystem: Host-associated > Plants > Roots > Rhizosphere | place: USA: Michigan... | reverse complement strand
CTTGCACAGGCGCTTGGGGCAAAAGCATATGCATTTGAGCCTACGCCACGTACATTCGCAATCTTAAAGCGCAATGTGCCGACTGCGATATTGATTAACAAAGCACTGCTTGATAAAGAAGGCGAGATTTCATTTACTGATTTTGGCGTTGAAAATGCCGGGAGTAATATGGTTGCTAAAAAAGGCGATGGGAATATAAAAGTGCAGACTATTACACTCGATGCTTTTTGCAAAGAAAACAACATATACCCAACCTACATAAAGATGGATGTCGAGAAGGCCGAAGCTTACGTGCTTGCTGGTGCAAAAGAAGTACTTTCTAAACGGCCAACTTTAATCATAGAAACTGGAGATCAGCAAGTTATTGCGCAGCTTATTTCGCTTGGGTATGAGGCATACCACTACAATCATGCGGCATCGGGTGCAGCTACGCGCTATTCTCTAGGGGAAGAACCACACTCTGCTAATCTGCTTTTTATATCTCCTCAAATCTAAATTATAGTATGTCCACTTTTGTTGTGTGGCTAAAAGAGCATAAAAAGAAAGTAGTAATCATTGCGTGTGTTGCAGTTTTTGTGCGGCTTATTTTGTTTGTGGTTATTTTGCATGTACACAACAATGACCTGGCAAGCTGGGTTGGGGGAGCGCCGGCTACGTACCAACAACTTGCGACACATGATATAAATATCGCCGGTGATTGTTACTACGAAACTAGTGCTAACCTGCTCGCAGGGCACGGCTTTAGCTGCGAGCTACTGCCGCCCTATGTGCAGTACCAATATGGTGTGCCACTTTACCCCTTATTTATCGCGGCAATTCTTTTTCTTACGCATAGCTACTATGTAGCGCTTCTTATTCAGATATTGATATCAGTAGCAACTTGTATATTGGGTATGTATGTTGCTGATCTGTACCTGTCTTGGGCAAAGGCGCCGACTTTTGTCGGCATAATTTTGGCTTTGGAGCCAAATCAAGTACTCTCGCCGCTCAATTTTGCATCAGAGGTATTTTTTATGCCGCTCTTTTTTACTTTTTTAATTATGTCTGCTTTGTATTTCAAGACCGCAAATCCGCGCTATTTGCTATGGGCCGGATCTATGCTCGGGCTTGCGACGCTCATTAAACCAACGACGCAATATTTGCCAGTGCTATTCATGCTATTTGTATTGTGGCAGCAACGGCACCGCTTGACCAAGAAGCTCTTTCTGCATTTTGCAGCCTTTCTTGGTGTTTTTGTACTGATGCTTGTGCCGTGGTTGTATAACAACTACCGGCAGTTTGGTGTTGTACAGCTGAGTACTCAAGCGGTACGCAATCCGTACATGGCCTTATTGCCGTCAGTACTGTCGCTGCAAACGGGAGAAAGTTTTGATGAAGCGCAAGCGAAGCTCTTCCAGATTCATCCCAACAACTTTACGTTTGCAAATTCGGTTGGCATGACGCGATATACAGTGTCGCAATTGGCCCGCTATCCAGTAGCTGATCTAAAAGTTGTGCTAATAAGCGTAGTTACATTCTTTACCGCAGATGATATTGCAACGCTCTACAATGCAGTCGGCATACAGCCTGATTTGCATCTGGACCGTCCCGCATTGCAGACGCTTGCTAGCTCGCCTATCTTAGCCGTAAAGACCATAGGAGCCTACATCGGCAGTAATGTCGTACTTATTTTGCTTGGCCGCGTATTCTTTATATTCTTAACGTTTGCCTTTTTGTATGGCCTGTATGCGGTATACCGCGCTAAGCGCCAAGATGTAGTATTTAATTTTGCCGTGCTGCTTGTGGTATATTTTATGCTCACTACTGTTAGTAATGGGTTTGGAGTAACTGCACGCTTCAGAATGCCGATTGAAGTATTTATATTGGCGATAGCCTATGCTGGCATACAACTCTTCTTTTATGCAAAACGTATCTCCTGAAACACTTATCATTGGCTGTAAATTTTGGGGCCACGACTCTTCGGTGTTTATGGTCATGCCAAAAGAGCAGCGTCTTGCTGCTATCCAGACCGAGCGCGTAACGCGATATAAGCACGACCGAATGTTTGTTACGCCCGCACTCAAAAAGCTTATTGAGCGTGAGAAAATTGATACTAGAAATGTGAAAGAAGTAGTTGTTTGCAATTCGTTTGCGACGCACGAGCAGATGCGCTTTCCAGAAAATTTATATGAAATAGAATCCAAATTCCGCGCGCATTTCATGTCGCCGTACCAAAAAGATGTCGAAACGGCAAAGGAGCGTTTTGATAAGCTTTCGCGAGCCGGGCAAGTGTGGAATCTTTTAGGCTCTCTTGCAGGCTGGGATATTTTGCTCCAAAAGGCAATGCTCGCGGTACGCATCAAAAAAGTACTCCCCATGCCGCAGATCGAAAGAAAGCTGCTTCAAAAGCTCTTTCCGAATGCACAAATAGGCATTCGCTTTTACGAGCATGAATCTTGCCATATTGCGTGTGCTGCAGTTACTTCGCCCTTTGAGAGGGGAATTGTTATGTCTATGGATGGCTGGGGTGATCAACACTTCTCCAACATTAACACATTTGGGAATGGGAAATTAAGCTTGGTAACTAAATCACCCAAGAAATTTGTCCCAGAGGAGATTACTTTTTTTGAAGCATATTTACCTTCGATAGGAGGTATCTATATGTATTTTACTAAACAGCTTGGATTTGTCCCCGAGCAAGACGAAGGTAAGGTTGAAGCGCTTGCTGCTTATGGTAAGCCAGTCCCCGAGCTTCTCGAAGCACTTGTAAACATAGTGACGACCAATGATGATCTTGCGCTATTGGTTGATACAAAAACCTTTGCAAAACATTTTGCACCCGAAAAGTTTGCCGAGCTCTTGGAAGAACATAGCAAAGAAGACCTTTCGGCAACTGTGCAGGCCTTTTTGGAAAAAGTGATGCTTGAGTATTGTACAAAAATAGTCGAGAAAACAGGGATGAAAAATATTGCAATGGCTGGCGGCATTGCAGCCAATGTTATTAACAATCTCAGTTTATACGAAAAACTAACGCCCAATTTGCATATAACGCCGGCAATGGGCGATGACGGGTCTGCGCAAGGTGCAGCGTATGCGTATTTAATTGAACAAGGTGAAGATTTGTCGTGGATCAAGGAGCAGGAAATGCCCTACTATGAAACGGCGTATACCAAAGAAGAGGTTAAGGCGATCTTAGAAAAGACGAAGGGCATTACGTCTAAAGACCTAGGAGAAAATTGGCCCGAAGAAACTGCTAAGCTTTTATCAGAAGGGAAAATAGGCGCAATATTTCATGGGAGGGCGGAGTGGGGGCCGCGAGCACTTGGGCACCGTAGCATCATTGCCGACAGTCGCCGCAAAGACTTCCGCGACATCATAAATAAAACTATCAAGCGCCGACCGCTCTTTCAGCCGTTTTGCCCGTCTATCCTTGCAGAAGAACGCGAGAGGCTTTTTGAGTCTGCATATCTCAACAAGCACATGACCTGTGCCTTTAGGCTTAAAGAAGAATTTATGGAAATATTGCCAAGTGCCGTGCATATCGATGGCACTGGTCGCGCACAGTTTGTGGAGGAAAAAGATGACGCAAACTATTACCGCCTACTTAAAAAGGTAAAAGAGCTTACTGGCTTTGGCATTGTTATTAATACCTCTTTTAACAAACACGGTCGCACCATAGTCGAATCGCCTCAAGATGCAATCCAAGACTTCTTGGACACTGACATGGACTACGTAGTAATTGAAGGCTTTTTAGTAACAAGAGCAGTTTAATTTACTTAAACAGCACCTCTGTTCCATGTGTATCGTTAGGGACATTTTCTAAGTTGACAGGTTTGGGCCAAAATTTTGCTAAGCCTTGCTGGAGCATGAGCCATTCTTTAAAACTTACTTCTTCGCCGACAATAACTTTTTGATAATTGCGGTAATGGTATTCCTGATAACGGGTGTACTTAAACCAGTACCAGTCGATGTCAGATGGGTCGATAAGGATAAAATAGTTACCTAGTACCCCCCAAAAATCTTCCAGCGTATTTTGTATATCATGGCCTATATTCTTAAGAAACGTGCCGAGGAAATATCCTTCAGCGCCTTTGTGCTGCTGCCACTCGCCAATAGTTTGTATTTTCCCCGGTACCTCGCGCATGTCATAGGGAATATCCCAATACAGTTTAATATCGCTTAGTGTGCCAAAGAAAAACATATCATTGAGGCTGTAGGGGCGATATTTAATGGTCGAGTATCCAAGCGCCACAATACGCTTTTGCAGTGTGCCTAGATTTGCGAGTGGAAACGATTGGATTAATTCATAAAGAAATGGATAAATGTCAGTCGCATACATGCGCTGGTCGGTGCGAGTTTTAAATACATACGTTGTTCCCAGTTCTTCGGCTTTGCGTAAACCCGCTACACTCGATGCTATCTGATAATTGGAGTTGCCGAAGCCGCGATACGGTGGCAATTCTGATAGAACGACCTCCGCACCTTCAGCGCGCAATGCTGCAATAGTGTCTGCAGGAGCATCACTCCAAGTTGAGACTATAAGGGGCGCATTTGGAAACGTTTTTTTATAAATGCGCACTGTTTCAAGCGTAAAGTCATTTTTGATGACGAGCGGCCCTTGCAATACAACTGCATATGATGGCAATGTCGGAGTAGAAAACGAGATTCGATTAAAATCTTTGCTATAAATCGGACGGAAGTGCACGGTAATGTACCTACCCATATACCGCTCTAGTGTGGAAAATACGCTTTGGCGCAATTGCGCAAACAGCGAAGGTCCTTTTTTTGCACCAGTACTCATAGCTTAGAGATATGTATCAAGCAAACCGTTGCGCGGCACATTAACCGCCTTGCAGCTAGGGTAGGGGTTGGTCGGCGCGAAATCATTGATGATAATGCGTGGCGCGTGATTGCAGCCCGTTATGTACGCGTGCACAAGAATTTTCCGCTTTTTAAGGAGTTTTTTTAAAGCTGAAAGATGCTCTTCGCCACGACTTGTGGTTAAGATTATCTGCGCACCTTTTTGTGAAAGTTTTTGCACTGTGGCTATATTTTCTTCAATGATCGGCAAATGGTTGCTCCAATTTTTCTTGCCGTATTTGCCTTGATTTTTGAGTAAAATACCGTCAACATCAATAAAGTAAGTCGAGTGGCGTTGTTGGGTAAGTTTCCAATCCTCCATCGTGCCCCAATCCTCATAATCTTTTGCTTCGACATAAGAATATACCGATTTGCCAGTACCAATAAGGTACGAAATGACATGGCTTAAATACAATTCACCCTTCTTGCCATTTTTAAAAAGTGCATAATATGCCTGCTCGAACTTCCTCCTGCTTTCAAAGGCATAAACGCCAATGCAAATGTTTTCCGAAGTGATGCGTTTTTCGACAATGTCTACGATGATATTTTGATTATTCACCACTAAAAAGCTCTTTGACTTAAGGCGGGTGATTTCTTTGTCCGTTTTGTTTATATCAAGCCCAACCACAAACTCGCTACTAGGAATGGATTTTATCTCTACGTAGTTATCAGAATCTTTTACGACAAATGGACCGGTAACGTGTTTTTTAACAAGAGTTTGGAGCACTGTTTCTGATTGCGATGTAGTTGGTGCAGCGAGTTCAAGTACCTCTATTTTTAATTTAGCAGCTTTAAATACTTGCTCTAAAATCGTACGTGCTTCGTGATTTTTTGCATATTCCTTGAGTATAGTGATGATGATTCGATCAAACGACTTCAGAGGCAATCCAGAAATTGCTTTTTCAATCATAAGCTTTCCATCAGGATGTGTGAGCATCCATTTGGGTTTCATATTCGGAAAACGGGATGATCTGCCTGCGGCGGGGATAATTAGGGTGCTCATGGTGGTGATTATAACGAATCTATTACTTCCTGCAGTCCACTAATGCTTACGTTCAGGCGCTCTAGTGTCTCTGGATCTTTGGTGTAAGGCACTATGCGTAGTGCGTGCAAAAGCGAATGGTAATAGATTTCGCGCACAATTTCCCGACCATGGGGGAGTTTCGACAAGCGCTCAAGGAGAAGGTTCTTAAAAATTGAGATACGCGCGAGAATATTTTCATCCACAATAGTGCCACGGTATGACCATTGACTCTCAAGATCGAACAAGAGCTTACCAAAGTCCTGCATCCAGCTGTCATAGAAGCTATCGAGAAAATCAATTAAGTACAATTCATTATCTTTATAAATGATGTTTTCAAGAGTAAGGTCGCCGTGGCAATAACTTTGCATAGTGTACCTCCAATCGTGCTGGCTTAAGCGCTGCAGTGCGTTGCGTATGCTTGAATTTGGCGCGGCAATTTTTCCTTGCAACTCGGTTATCTTTTCTTGGTATGCACCTTTAGCATCTGGGTCAAATATATACCGAACAGGTATAAACGTTGAAAAAAGTCCAGCAATGCTGGGAATAGCAGCTGCATTTACTTGCTGCAAATGCTCGGCAAGCGTAAAACCATTTATGTATTCCATCGAAAAAGTAAAGAGCCCTTGCTTGTCGTAGCTCGAACTAAGCACTTTTGGTGCAAGGAAAGTGGTGTGGGTAAACTCTCCCTGTTTTTTAGATTGTTGTAGGAGCCTTAGATTGTAGGCTTTGTCTTTGGATGTCTTAATTACTACGTAGTTTTGACCGCGCTTTTGTATCTCTAGTTTGCATCCTGAATGTCCGGCTAATTTGAGCCTGTTCATGTGAGTTGTGGCAGTGTAACTATTTTTGTGTATTTAAGCCACTCTTTACCAAAGCGCCAGTACGCCACTAAGAAGAGAATTAACCATAGTGGTAACCAAAAGTGCGCTGATGAGTCCCCAAAGACCCCAGTTGATTACGCCTATAAATTCGCCCGCGATGATGATGATCGGCGAAATAATGTTGTAGGCGTAGAGCCTGCGCACTTGCCCCTGTGCGGTGAGAAGAGTGACAAAAAGTCCGCTAAATGCAAAAGCGACTACAAACGCGTATAACTGCGAATAAGGCACCGCATCCATGTAGCGTGGGAAGAAGATAAAGAAGAATGGGTATGCAAAAATGGCATAGACGATGCTGATTATTACCATTGCCAGCACCCCAATCGATAGCTTGTAAAGAATACCGGCGCGTGCGTCGTTAGATGCTTTTTCTGCATACTTAGGGAAGGCAGCGGTGGTGATGTTTTTAAAAAAGCCTAAGCGTGATGGCACGGCAGTGGCAAAACTATAAAGCGCCAAATCGGCAGCCCCCAAATAATGGAAGACTAGTATGTTATCCAACTGGCTTATAGCTACCCCTAAAAAATTAATAATAGTTAAATGTGTACCGTACCTAACTGCCTCCGGGTCGACTTCGCCTTTTGGTTTATATACAGCTATAGTCCGTCGAAAAGCAATATAATAGCCAAGCGACTGAGATATCAGGTTGGCGGCCAAAAGAGCAAATGCGGTTTTAAACGATACTGCTATGAGTGCTACTGAAACGTAGTAAGGCGCGTTAACGATGACGTAATAATAAAAGGTGCGCTTAAAATCCTTTTTTGCATTTAAATATGCGCCAAAGGTGTTTAGCGTAGTGTTAATAGGCACAAATATGCCGGTGAGTATAAGTCCCCAGCCCAAGGTCGGGTTGCCGTGCAGAAGATAGTAGCCTCCGATGGTCCAACAACCGGCAAGCGGTATTAAACCCCATAAAAATTGTATACGTAGTGAAGCTAAAAAAGTACCCTCATAGCCACGGGCGACTGCGCGGATAACCGAGGCATTCATGCCAGACATGGTAAATGCATTGGCGGTCGCTCCTAGGGACAATAGATATTGGTAGTAGCCATAGGTATCTTTTGATAGCACATGGCCGAATATGATATAGAGCAAGAACGAAGCGAAGGTAATCAAAAGGGAGGTAGATTGCAGCCAAAAGCCGCTCTCAAAGAGATATACCATATCTGTTTTGGTGTACCGCTCGCTCCAGCGCAATAGGCGGTATATACTTTCTCGGAAGGCGGTCATTGGCTCAATATAAACGTATAACTAGTATATAAGATGGCAGGTTTTAAGCTACAGAAGGAACAATTTTTGTTTTTAATACGATATTTCATTTCGGGGGCAACTGGTATCGTCATACAAACACTCTCTCTATTTGTCTGGGTAAGTGTACTAAAGTTACATGATGCCTATTTATGGGGTGTCGTCATCGGTTTTTGTATTGCACTTGCCACTAGTTTTGCTTTACAAAAATATTGGACTTTTCGCGAACGGACACATGCGACTATGCATCGACAGGCTATGTGGTATACGGCTGTAGCCCTTGGGACTCTTTTCTTCAATACTATTTTACTAGCAGGGGCTCGACACCTGTTAAGTGATCTCGGCCTAAATTTCTTTCATATTTGGTATCTGATAGCACAGTTTACTATTCTTTTATTGCTTGCAGCTGTAGCATTTCTTATAAACACTGCGGTAACTTTTCGACAGTAAATGTAATATAAGTCAACCCCTCGTGCAGTAACGCTAATTTGGTATACTCATCTTTAATGGATTACACAAAGATTTTGCGCTGGGCGCTCATTATCGGTCTGTGCCTTGTCCCTTTTACCTCTCTTATTGTCGCTGACGGCACGCACTTTGTCGCGAACTGGTTCTTTCCGTACATCACGGGCAAGAACTTTACGTTCCGCATACTTATAGAAGTACTTCTCGCACTCTACGTACTCTTGGCGATTCGCGTGCCAAAGTACCGCCCGCACTCTTCGACCTTGATGTGGGCCGTTGGTCTTTTGGTGGCATGGCTCGCGCTTGCGACTATCTTTAGTGTTGATCCGATCAAGAGCTTCTGGAGCAACTTTGAGCGCATGGACGGCTACATCACAACGATCCATCTTTTTGCACTCTTTGTGATTTCGGGCGCGGTGCTTACTGCCGAAGACTGGTGGGAGAAGTTCTTTAATGTCTCAGTCGCGGTAAGCGTTATTCAAGGCGTGTACGCGCTTTTGCAGGCGTTCAAGCTCTTTGGTCTTGCGCCGTCGTCGCAGTCGGGTGCGCGCGCCGACACGACCTTTGGTAACGCTACCTACCTGGCAGTGTTTATGCTCTTCAACTTCTTTATCACGCTGTACTTAATGTTCCGCAAATCGCAGCCGGAAAACCGCAACCAAGGTTTGCCGTACATGACGGCGCAAACGCTCTATGCTATCTCGCTCCTTTTGCAATTTTTGGGTGTGTACTACACCGAGTCGCGCGGTCCCTTGCTTGGCTTGGTGGGCGGCGTGTTTATTGCAGCAGCATACATTGCACTGCGCGGCCACTCAGGCAAACTTAAAAAATATTCAACCTGGGGCGTGGGCGTTATCGTAGTGCTCGCGCTGGTGTTTATTGGAATTAAAAATTCGCCACTGGTGCAGAAGTCGAACACGCTCTCTCGTCTCGCTTCGATTTCTCTTGTAGATAAAACAACGCAGGCCCGCTTTCTTATCTGGGGCGAGGCTTGGCAGGGCTTTAAGGCAAGTCCGAAAACCGTCGCGCTTGGTTGGGGTCAAGAAAACTTTAACTTTGTCTTCAACAAGTACTACAACCCGCAGATGTACGACCAAGAGCAGTGGTTTGACCGCGCGCACAATCAGTTTATTGACATGACATTGGATGGCGGCTTGCCGGCAGGGTTGCTCTACATCGCGCTCTTTATTCTTGCGGCGTGGGCAATTGTTAAATCAAACCTGACAATTCCGGAGCAGTCGGTGCTGCTCGGTCTTTTGGCGGGCTACGCGTTTAACAATCTCTTTGTGTTCGACAACCTGCTCAGCTACGTGTACTTCTTTGCGCTCCTGGCGTTTCTCCACGGCCATTCTAAAAAAGAGCCGCATGGCTGGATGTTTATGTCCAAGCCGTTGGGCGATCGCGCACTCGCTGTCGCAGCACCTATCGTGCTAGTAGTACTTATCTGGGGCGGCTACGAGTTAAATGGTCCGGGCATTGCGCGCGCCTCGATGCTTATTAACGCGCTCACGCCAGTAAACACGCAGACTGGTGCCGCAAAAGATCCCAGCGAAAACTTGGCAGAGTTTAAAACGGCGCTCGGGATGGGCCAGCTTGGCTATCAGGAAACGGTGGAGCAGCTGTTCCAATTCACTTCTAACAACATCGCACCGTCAACAACTGCAAGTCCGGACCTAAAACAGCAGGCTTACACACTTACAACACAAGCGGGGGACAATCTTCTCAATCAACGCAAAGGCGACGCGCGCTTAGAGCTCTTCTACGGCGTATTCTTAGACCAGTTCAGCCAGTTCCCGCAGGCGATCCAGCATTTAAACAATGCACTTGCTAATTCGCCGGGCAAGCAGCAAATCCTCTTCGAAATTGGCGCAACGTATTTGGCGCAGGGCAATAACAAAGACGCACTGCCGCCGCTTAAACAGGCCTACGATGAAACGCCGCAGTACGATCAGGCAATCCTCTACTACGCGACTGCGCTTTACTACAATGGCG
>Ga0070679_100007110_pt1 | contig 10447 bp, 8 predicted proteins | sample KBSC63BmetaG_FD_65652 | JGI IMG/M metagenome (GOLD analysis project Ga0070679, IMG submission 65652) | Corn rhizosphere microbial communities from Kellogg Biological Station, Michigan, USA - KBS C6-3B metaG | ecosystem: Host-associated > Plants > Roots > Rhizosphere | place: USA: Michigan... | reverse complement strand
GCACGCCCTCGCGCGCGTACATCGGCAGCGCCGGCACCGCCACGGTCACCGCCAGCTCGCCGGCGCGCTCCTCGACGCGCACCTCGTTGGCGCGCGCGATCGCCAGTGGCGCCCCGTGCTCCGGCGAGCGATAGAGCGTGCGCGGCGCGCGCCGCCGTCCGAGCTGCACGACCTCGAACGTATCGGTCGTCGCCGTGGGCAGGGCGAAGCCTTCGGCGCGCGCGGTCGCCGCGTCGGTGTAGAGGATCTCGCGCACCGCCGGCGTCGTGGCCAGCCCCTCGGCACGCGCGCGCGCCGCCGCCACCGTGGCGCCGATGAGCGCGCCGATGCGCTCGGCGTGCGTCATCGCCTCGACGCGGGCTTCGTCGATGACCGAGCCCGCCGACCAGCGCGCCCAGGCCGCCAGCACCAGACCGGCGAGCGCCAGCGCCGCCGCCGAGACCGCCAGCCGCGCGGTGCGAGAGTCGCGCGTGAAGTCCCTCACTGTTGTCATTTGATACGCGCGAAATGCGATTGAAAAGCGAAAAAACTAATCGAATTTAATAATCACATTTGCGCCGATGTGGTGACGCCAGCGACGAGGAAACGTTTGGTTCTCGCGCGTACCGTTTGCGTTGGCCGCGACCCGCGATCGTTTGCCTCATCACGAGTACGGGGCGCGCACTCGCGCATTGTCGCTACCCGCCGGCCGTCAGCGTCGCCGCGCGGAGCGAAAAATGTTACAATCGACGGGCAGTGCGCATCCTGTTGGTCGACGACGATCCCGCCGCTACGCGCCTGTATCGCGCCGTGCTCGTCAACGCCGGGCACGAAGTGCTCTCCGTCGACTCGGGCGTCGATGCGGTCGAGGTCGCCGACGCCGAGCGCCTCGATCTCGTCATCACCGACTTCAACATGCCGGGCATCAAGGGCGACGTGACGCTCTCGCTCTTGCGCGCGCGCTCGCCCGATCTGCCGGTGATCATCCTGACCAGCGAGCCCAGCCCCACCGTCGAGAAACGCGCGCGCGCGGCGGGCGCTGCGGCATTTTTGCGCAAACCGTGCAGCGCCGATGCCCTCACGCGCGCCATCGGGCGGGCGCGCCGCAAGCCGTCCGGCGGCGTTTGAACCGCATTTCGGTCCGCGCGATCCGGTACGTGCGAGTCATACCATTCCGCGGTTGAACTGACGCTGTCGCTGCCTAGGCTCCTCCAACCCGGGGGAGGCCGCACTCCATGACGAAGTTGTTCCTGGTCGACGATCGCGAGTTGTTCCGCGAAGGATTTCATCTCCTCTTGGCATCGCAGCCCGACTTCGAGGTCGTCGGCGAAGCGAACAAGGTTCCCGATGCGTACGACGCCGTCGATGCGCGCCGGCCCGACGTCACCATCGTCTCCAGCGATCTCGATGGGCTCGCCGGCAACGCGGTCACGCGCGAGATCGTGCGCCGCTCCGCCGAGGCCAAAGTGCTGATGCTGAGCTCGCGCCGCGACGACGACGGCGTGCACCAGGCGCTCGCCGCCGGCGCGCGCGGCTTCGCGCTCAAGCAGCAGCCGTCGACGCAGGTGTTCGAGGCGGTGCGCGCCGTCGCGCTCGGCCACGTCTATCTGGCGCCGGCGATCTCGCACCTCGTGCTGCAAGATCACCTGCGCCTCCGTCGCGGCGAGACCACGCAGGCCGGCCCGTGCGACGCGCTGTCACGGCGCGAGCGCGACGTCTTCGAGCTGCTCGTGCGCGGTCACACCAACCGCCGCATCGCGCGCATGCTCGGCATCAGCCCGAAGACCGTCGAGACCCATCGCGCCCACGTGCTGCGCAAGCTCGGCGTCCATTCGATCGTGGATCTCATCCGCTTCGCCGCGCGCCATCAGATGCCGCTCGACTGACGAACGAAGGATAGAGTTCGGCTGCCGCGCTCCCCTCGAGCGTCCCCCCGAACATCATCCGCTGCGCGGCAACCGAAGATCAGCTTGGAAGGGCGCCGTATGAAAAGTGCACGACGCCTGCCCATCCTACGCCTCTTCGACGGTGACCGGGAGAGTTTTTGCGTCGGAACGTCGGTCGCAGACGTGCTTACATTAGCGTATGCGCTTTGGCAGCGACGACGACGCCGACAGCTCGCAGGTCGAGGACCGCCGCGGCTCCAGCTTCGGCGGACCGATCATGGTCGGCGGCGGCGGCCTCGGCCTCGTCGGCGTCATCGCGTACGTCCTCATCCGGCTGCTCGGCGGCGACGTGCAGGTCGACAACGGCGCCGGCCCGTCGGCGACGCAACCGGCTCAGTCGTCGGGGTCCGACCACCAGCAGCTCGGCGGCAGCTGCCAGGGGGTGACGTCCGAAACCGATCCGGCGAAGTTCATCTCGTGCGTCGTCACCAACGTGCAGCGCTTCTGGGCGCACGAGCTGCCGCGCAGCGGCCGGCAGTACGAGCCGGCGCACCTCGTCCTGTTCACGCAGGCCACGCCGTCGGGCTGCGGCACGGCATCGGCGGCGACCGGCCCGTTCTATTGTCCGCGCGACAGCAAGGTCTACCTCGACCTCGGATTCTTCCGTGAGCTGTCGCAGCGCTTCGGCGCGCGCGGCGGCGACTTCGCGCAGGCCTACGTCGTCGCGCACGAGTACGGGCACCACATCCAGGATCTCCTCGGCATCGAGCGCAAGGTGCGCACGGAGATGGAGCGCGATCGCGGCGAGGCCAACGCGCTGTCGGTGCGGCTCGAGCTGCAGGCCGACTGCTTCGCCGGCGTCTGGGGCCATGCGGCCTATGAGAAGGGCACCGTGTCGCGCGGCGAGATCGCGCAGGCGCTCGACGCCGCGGCGGCCGTCGGTGACGATCGAATCCAAAAGGAGATCGAGGGACGCGTGCGCCCCGAGACCTTCACGCACGGCTCGGCCGCGGAGCGCCAGCGCTGGTTCTCCGCCGGCATGCAGTCGGGCAGCCTCGACGCCTGCGACACCTTCAGCGAGCGCTGATCGCCGCTGCGCGCAGTCGCTCCGCCCACGTCGCCACCGTCGGTGGGCCGGGCGGCGTCGCCGGGATCCAGCGCTCGCCGTTGATGCGCATCCAGCCGAGCAGCGGATAGAGGAAGTACGACGGCGGGCGATGGCGCCCGGTGCGGCGGGCGATGGCACGCTCGCGCTCGACGAGCGGGAGCCAATCGGGCACGGCGTCGGTGTGGACCGCGCGCAGCCGCTCGAGCGGATGCGAGGCGATGACAGCGTCCATGTCGACGCTGAAGGCGCCGCAGTGCGAAAGGCCCCAGTCCTCGAGCATGCGGCACGACCACGCGGCGTGGCCCTTCTGCGAGGCGACGGCGACGGTGTGAAAGCCGAGCGCGCGCACGATGCGCAGCGAGAAGTACATGTTCTCGTCGGTGTGCAGCGCGTTGCGCTCGAGCCAGATGCGCTCGGCCGGCACGCCGAGCGCGACCATGCCGGCGGCGATGGCGTCGGCCTCGACGTAGCGCGAGTGCACCGCCGCCCCCGACGTGATGAACGCGCCCGCCAGCCCGCGCTGCCACAGGATCGCCGCCCACGCCGCCCGGCTCATCTGACACCGCGACAGCCCGCCGTCATCCTCCGACGGGCACCCGGGCACGATCACCGCATCGAACCGCGTCGTCGCTGTAGGCCGAACCTCGTAATGCGCCGCGCATCCCGCCACCAGCAGCAACGAGCAGAGCAGCGCACGCACGCTTCAAGCGTAGCCCCAATACAAAAGCATTCACAGGGAGATCAAGAGATCAGGAGAACACAACTCTTACAGAACGATGCTGTGGGGCCTTTCTGTAAGAGTTTTGTTCTCCCTGACCTTTGTGATCTCCCTGTGAATCTTTTCAGGAGGACACTGCGGCGCGCTCGAGGATCGTGTCGAGGGACACGCCGCGGGGGAGGGTGCCGAAGGCGAGGCCGCGGTCGCCGTCGAGGCGCGAGGTGATGAAGGCGTCGGCGACCTCGCGGGGGGCGACGCGCAGCATGAGCGACGCCTGTAGCGTCAGGGCCATGCGCTCGACCACGCGCCGCGCGCGCGACTCGATGTCCTCGATCTCGCCGAGCTCGCGCCCGAGCTCCGCCACCGCGCGCTCGATGCGCTTCTCCCCGCGCGCCTGCAGACACTCGCCGAAGAAGAGCTGCACGCTCGCCGGATCCTTTTGCATCGCACGCAGCACGTCGAGGCAGATGACGTTGCCCGATCCCTCCCAGATCCCATTGAGCGGCGCCTCGCGATACAGCCGCGGCATCATCGACTCCTCGACGTAGCCGTTGCCGCCGAAGCACTCCAGCGCCTCCGCCGCGTGCACCGGCGCGCGCTTGCACAGCCAGTACTTGCACACCGCCGTCGCCAGCCGCGCGAAGCGGCGCGCCTCGCCGTCCGTTTGCGCCTCATCATAGGCGCGCGCCAGCCGCGCCATCGTCACCGTCGCCGCTTCGGACTCGATCGCCAGATCGGCGAGCACGTTCTGCATGAGCGCGTGATCGATGAGCCGCTTGCCGAACGCCGCGCGATGCGACGCATGATGCAGCGCCTGCGCCACGCCGTAACGCATGCCCGCCGCCGCGCCGATGCAGCAGTCGAGGCGCGTGTGGCTGACCATCTCGATGATCGTCGGCACGCCGCGCCCCTCTTCGCCGACGAGGTCGCCCCACGCGCCGTCGAGCTCGACCTCGCTCGACGCGTTCGAGCGGTTGCCGAGCTTGTCCTTGAGGCGCTGCAGGTTCATCGCGTTCTTCACGCCGTCGGGCCGCCAGCGCGGCACCAAGAAGCACGACAGCCCGCGCTCGGTCTGCGCCAGCACCAGGAACACATCGCTCATCGGCGCCGAGCAGAACCACTTGTGCCCGACGAGCTCGTAGTGGTCGCCCTGCTTCGTCGCCCGCGTGGTGTTGGCGCGCACGTCGCTGCCGCCCTGCTTCTCGGTCATCGCCATGCCACAGATCGCACCCTGCTTTTCGCTCGCCGGGCGATTGCGCGGATCGTAGTGCAGCGACGTCAGCCGCGGCTCCCACGTCTGCGCCAGCGACGGCGTCGAGCGCAGCGCCGGCACCGCCGAGTAGGTCATCGAGATCGGGCAGCCGAAGCCGGCCTCCGCCTGCGTCAGCACCATGAACGACGCCGCCCGCGCCACGTGCGCCCCCGCGCGCGGCTCGCGCCACGGCGCCGCGTGCAGCCCGTGCTCCACGCCCGCGCGCATCAGCTGATGCCACGCCGGGTGGTACTCGACCTCGTCGACGCGATGGCCGAAGCGATCGAACACGCGCAGCTCCGGCGTGTGCTTGTTCGCCTGCACGCCCCACGCGATCGCTTCGCCGCCGGCGAGCCGGCCGAGCGCGTGCAGCTTGTCCGCCGCCCAGCCCGCGCCTTCACGCGCCACCGCCTCGCCGAGCGCGCGATCGCCGCCGAAGACGTCGTAATCGGCGAGCGGCGTCGACTGATTGAGCACCTCGTGGGTCCGCGTCATGCCGTCGACGCTAGCACGCGCGCGCGAAAAAAAAAGCGCCCGCGGATCGCTCCGCGGGCGCTTGCCGAACCGTGGCTACGACGAGGCGCTTACTTGATGTTGTTGATGAACGCCTTGCCGTTCGGCACGCCGAGACCCGTGATCGAGTCCCAGCCCGTCGCCGTCTTGATCGTCTGCAGGTTGTAGTCGAACGCGATCGCCGCGACGCTGCCGTCGTCGAGCGGGAGGGCAACCGCCTCCGGCGTCGCCAGCGGCGCGATGTCGCGGAACGCGTTCTGGTGCTTGTAGAGCAGCGGGTTGGCGAAGCCGAAGGTGCGCTTCGCGTGCTGCTGCGCCACGGCGATCGTCGCCGCGAAGAGCGGGCAGGCGAGCGAGGTGCCGCCGATGGTGTACTCCGAGTACGTGTTCGCGTCCGGATCGGTCTGGCCGACCACGAAGCCCGTGAACGGATCGGCGAGCATGCCGACGTCCGGCACCGAGCGGCGCGCGACGCCCGCCTGGACCGCGAACGAATTCGGCACCACGTTCTTCTGCCAGGCCGGCTGCTCGAACACCGTCGACCAACCACCGCCCGCGCCGTAGACGAAGAAGCCCGGAGGAGCCGGATCCCACATCGCCGGCGTGGCCATCGTGCCCATGTCCGCGTCCGCCGGAACCGCCGGATCGAGGAAGCTCGCGCCCGTCGCCCAGCCGACCTCGAAGAGCACGTCGCCGGTCTGGCCGACGCCGAGCGAGGTGCCGCCGACCGCCGTCACGAGATCCGACGACGCCGGGAAGTCCGCCGACGGCGGAATGCCGAAGTCCGGATACGCCTCGTCGCCCGCGTCACCCGACGAGAAGTAGACGCCGATGCCCTTGAGGCCCGCCGCCGTCAGCACCGGCTTCCACGCGAGGAAGTCGATGTAGCCCTGCTGCTCGACCATGCCGTACGAGTTCGAGATCACCGAGCCGAGGCGCTGCTGCACGACCATGTTGATCGCGCCGATGAGATCCTGGTCGTACGCGCTCTGCGCGGCGACCGCGACGATCGTGGCGCCCGGCGCCATCGCGTGCGCGGCCTCGACGTCGAGCGTCTGCTCGCCGTACCAGCCCGTGTCCGGCGTCTGCATCTGGCCGGGACCCCACACCGTCTTCAGCTGCGACGCCTTGAACGGATAGTCGGGATCGTTGTTCGCCGCGTAGGTCTGTGCGTCGAGGAGCAGCGTCGGCGACAGGAAGGCGTCGACGATGGCGATCTTCTGGCCCGAGCCGTCGTTGCCCTTGCGGACGATGTCGGTGAAGCCGTAGGCCGAGCGGACGTTGCCCGGCTTGTAGCCGCACGGCGCGTACGAGAGCGGCGCGTAGCCCGGGTAGGCCGGATCGGTGGTGTCGGCAACCTGACCGAACCACTCCGAGCAGGTGTTCGGGCCCGCCGAAGCGTGCGGGTGCGGGTTCTTCGCCTGCACCGCCGACTTCGCGGCCGAGAGGCGGATGGCGCCGCGCACGGCCTTGGCGCGGTACTCCGTCGGCTGCACGAGGCCCATGACGGTCGAGACGCGGCCGCCGAGCGTCGTCGGCATCACGGCGTCGTTGATGGGGGCGCGCTTGATCGCGTCGCCCGCCTTGTAGAGGCCGAGCTGCGTCGAGAAGGCGCGCTCGATCTGCGCCGCCGAGCCCGTCGCCGAGACGAACGCGTTGCCGTCGCCGACGTTCTTGACGGTGAGGCCCTGCGAGGCCAGGTGGTGCGTGACCGCCGCGACGTCGTCGGCGGTCGGGCCGTACTTGGCGTTGAATTCCTCGTCGCTGAGGAACTGGCCGTAGCGCGCGTTGTCGGGATCGCTGATGGCGGCGAGCTCCGCCTCGGCAGCGGCCTGGTTGTGCAGCGCGAGCTGGACCTGAATCGTGAGCTGCTCGTCAGCGGCGACGCGCCCGACGAGGTTCGCCGGAACGGCCCACGCGGGGCGGTTGCCGGTCGATCCCTGCGACACCGAACCCGTGGGCGGGGTCGTGCTGCAGGCCGAAGTCAGTAGGCCGAAGGCACTCAGGAACACTGCGGGGAGCCAGAGTCGTCTCGTCATGTTCGTCCTCGCCAAGGTTTGGCGAGCGGGACACTAGTCCCAGACAACTGTCCCACGCAATGAAAAATGTTAAGAAAATAAACTAGTTGGATAATAAGTGGGCTGGCCTACGTTTTCTTACATCAGTGGTTGATGTAAGTCACGTCCCGAGAAGTAGTATTACCGTCTGGTCAAACTAGTTGGCTTCGAACGCGCTAGCGGATCGCGAGACTGGTTCCTGGCGCAATGGCGAGCGAAGGTCGCGAGCAGGAGACGCCGACGATGCCGCTCATCGTCGTGCGGGTGACCGCCGAGGCCGCGACGGTGGAGGAGTTCATCGCCCGCTTCGCGCGCTACTTCCGCGACGGCGACGTGGTGTTCGTGCCGACGGAGGGCGTGCAGCCGTCGGGGCGGCGCGTGATGTTCGTGTTCGCGCTCAAGGGCGGCGAGGAGATGCTGCACGGCCAGGGCGTGGTGATGCGCATGCGGCGCGACTCGGGCGATCCGCGGCGGCCGCCGGGGATGGAGCTGCGCTACGAGATCAGCGACGACGCGAGCGCGGCGATGGTGGAGCGCCTCTTGGCCGCGCGCGCGACGCCGCCGCCGTACGTGTCGATGCGCATCGACGGTGTCGCCGACTCGCAGGAGCTGACGCTGCCGATCGAGCGCTACGTGCCGCCGCCATTGCCGCCGCCGCCGTTGCCGTCGTCGCCGTTGTCGTCGTCGTCGTCGTCGTCGTCGCCGTCGTCGTTGTCGTCGCCGCCGCCGCTGTTGCCGTCGCCGCCGCGGTTGCCGTCGCCAGGTTCGTCGCGGCCCGCCCCGTCGCGGGCGCCGGCGGCGCCGTCGCGGACGCCGGCGATCTCGTCGGCGCCGCCGCCGCGCGTGGCGCCGTCCCCGTCGGTGCCGCTGCACGTGGTGGTGACGACACCGTCGCTGGCGCCGATCCTGCCGCCGCCGTCGTCGCGGCTGTGGCGCGGGATCGGCACCGCGATCGCCACCGGCGCCGCAGTCCTCGCCGTCACGCTGGCGGCCGCGCTCATGCGCCGCGAGCCGGCGGCGCCACCGCCGCCACATGTGCCGAAGCACGCCGCCGCCGCCGTCGGTGGCAACGGCGTCGTGGTGACCCCGTTGCCGACGATGGTCGCCGCGCCCGCGCCGACGCCGCCTCCGGTCGTCGCGCCGTCGCCGCCGCATCCGGCGGGCGCGCCGGTGCAGCTGCGCGTGGTGACCTCGCCGTCGGGCGCGCGCGTCTTCGTCGACGGCGAGGAGCGCGGACCGTCGCCGCTGTCGGTGAGCGTCGCCGCCGGCGCCCACGACGTCGTCGCCGAGCGCCCGCGCTGGCTGGCCGCGCACGCGCACGTCGACGGCCCCGGTCGCGTGCAGCTCACGCTCAGCCGCCCGCAGGCGCGCCTGCGCATCGTCTCCAATCCGCCTGGCGCCGCCGTTCGGCTCGACGGGCGCGACGTCGGCGTCACGCCGCTCGAGCTCGACGCCGACGCCTACGAGCTGCACGTCATCCGCTTCGAGCGCGACGGCCGCGTGCGCCACAAGAAGATCTATCTGCGCCCGCCCGCGGGCAGCGTCACCGTCGGTGCGCGAGGGGCGGTCCCTACTTCCGCGCCGTCGCCAGAGCGCTGGGACCGAAGCGAGAGCGGCGCCCGCGGAGCGAGCAGCGCAGGAATCGCGGCTAGTCGATCAGCCCGGCGCGATACGCGTAGCGCACGATCTCGGCGAGCGAGTGCGCCCCCAGCTTCTCCTTGATCTTGGCGACGTGGTTCGACACCGTGCCCGCCGTCAGGTCGAGCTCGGCGGCGATCTCGGCGCCGGTGCGCCCCTGGATGATCAAGGTGAACACCTGGTGCTCGCGCGCCGTCAGCGCCGCGTGCGGCGGCTCGTCCTTGCCGCCTTCGGGGCCGGTCAGGAAGCGCTGCGCGATGGTCTCGGTGAAGTAGGTGCCGCCGGCCGCGACCCGGCGGATGGCCTCGAGCAGCTCCGCCGACGGGCGATCCTTGCACAAGTAGGCCGACGCGCCCGAGCGGAGCAGCGCGACCGCGTACTGATCCTCCGGATACATCGTGAGCACGAGGACGTTCATGTTCGGGCGCAGCGATTTGAGCCGCTTGAGCACCTCGGGGCCGTTCACCTTGGGCAGCGACAGATCGAGGATCACGACGTCGGCCTCGAGCGTGGGCGCCGCGTTGATGAGCTGCCGCCCGTCGGTGGCTTCGCCGATGACCTTCATGTCCGAGGTCGAGGCGATGAGCTCGCGTAGCCCGTGGCGCACGATCGCATGGTCGTCGGCGATGAAGACGCGAATCACGATGGCTCCTCCTCCGTCGGCGCCGCCAGCGGCAGTCGCACCGACAACACTGTTCCCCCGCCCGGTCGTTCGCCGAGCTCCATCTTACCGGCGCGCGTGGCCACGCGCTCGCGAATCCCGATGAGCCCGAAGCCGCTCGTCCGCTCCATCGGCAGCCCGATGCCGTCGTCGCTGACGGCGAGATCGAGCGCGCCGTTGCGCGCGGCCAGGCGCACCTCGACCTGCTTGGCCTGCGAGTGGCGCACCACGTTGGTGAGCGCCTCCTGCACGATGCGGAAGGCCACCGTCGAGACGTCGGGCGGCAGCGAGGCGATCGCGTCGGCGGTGAGCGTGCAGCGCACCGGCGAGCGCTGCTCGGTCTGGCGGATGAGCCACTCGATGCCGGCCTGCAGGCCGAGCTCGTCGAGGAGCTGGGGGCGCAGCTCGGTCACGAGGTTGCGCGTGGTCGTCTGCGTGCGCTTGAGCAGCGCCGTCATCTCGTCGATGTTGCCGCCGATCGACTTGGGATCGCGCGTGAAGCGCTGCGCGGTGAGCGCGAGCGCCAGGTGCAGCGCGGTCAGCTCCTGCCCCAGCTGGTCGTGCAGCTCGCGCGCGATGCGCGTGCGCTCCTCTTCGCGTGCGCGCTCGAGGTGATCGGTGAGGCGGCGCAGGTC
>Ga0070679_100007106_pt1 | contig 10448 bp, 4 predicted proteins | sample KBSC63BmetaG_FD_65652 | JGI IMG/M metagenome (GOLD analysis project Ga0070679, IMG submission 65652) | Corn rhizosphere microbial communities from Kellogg Biological Station, Michigan, USA - KBS C6-3B metaG | ecosystem: Host-associated > Plants > Roots > Rhizosphere | place: USA: Michigan... | reverse complement strand
TGACTACCGGCTGTTCGCTCGACGCCCCGTCGGCGTCGGTCAGGGCTCGGCCCTGCAGGAGAGGAATCCCCATGGCGCGGAAGTATCCGGGTGTCACGCTGCGCCAACCAGCCTGCGTGAAGCCACCCTCCGCATTTTCGGCCGCGCGATCCTCGGGGGTCACGTCGTTGCTGAATCCCCACTGACGCAGTGGGTCGGTGCTCGTGGCTCCTACGTACTCTACTCCAGGGATGCCTCCGATCCTCGTACGTACGCTCTCGAAGAAGGCTCGCCGCCGCTCGACCGAATAGCGTCCGTCGGGGAGATCGAGCGGCACCGTCAGCACATTGGCCAGATCGTACCCGGTCGGTACGGCCCGCAGTCGAACGAAGCTGCCGAACATCAGTCCCGCACCCACGAGAAGCATCATCGCGAGCGCCACCTGCACGACCACCAGCGCGCCTCGGAGGCCGGTATGCCTGGCGGCCGTCGTCCCGCGTGTGCCATGCTTCAGAGCGGGCTGAAGCTCGACCCGGGATATCTGCGCGGCGGGTACCAGACCGAAAACCACGCTCGTCACCACGGCAAGGAGAAGCGTGAAGCCAAGCGCATTGGCGTCCATGGTCACGTCCCGGAGGCGGGGGATGTCGGCAGGGCCGAGCGTACGCACGAGTGCGACGGCCCACGATGCCATACCCAGTCCCACCGCCGCGCCAAGGAGCCCGAGCAGCAGACTCTCCGTGAATAACTGTCTAGCGAGGCGCGCGCGACTCGCGCCCAGCGCGGCGCGGATTCCGATCTCCACTCGTCGCGCGCTCCCGCGAGCTATCAGGAGGTTCGCGATGTTGGCGCACGCCATCAGCAGCAGGAATCCGACCGCGCCGAACAGGACGAACACCGCGCGCTCGAGGCGCGGGCCGATCATCCAGTCGTCGAAGCTCGCGACACGTATGCTCCAGCCGGCGTTGGTCCGTGGATGCTCGGCGCCCAGTTCCTCGGCCACGCGGTGGAGATCGGCGCTGGCCCTGTCGAGCGTTATGCCTGGGCCCAGGCGACCGATCACTGTGAGATCGTGCTCGTCGCGATCGCGCGCGGGGTCGAGCACGAGCGGTACCCAGAGGTCCGCGGGATTCGGGAAGGCGAAGCTGTCGGGCATGACGCCTACGACGGTGTAACGCCCGTCGTCGAGGGTCACATCACGACTAATGAGTCCCGAATCCGATGCGAAGCGATGCACCCAGAGATCGTGACCGATCACCACGACGTGACTGTCGCCGCCCTTATGGTCCTCCATCGTGGTGAAGGTGCGACCGAGCGCGGGGGCGACGCCGAGAAGTGGGAAGAGGCTCGAACTCACGGCTGCACTCTGAAGTCGCACCGGCTCGCAGGAGGCGGTGCTCGGCGCGCAGCCGTCGGTGAGCACCAGGCTGCGCTTCGTGTCGCTGAACGCTGCCATCTGCAGAAAAGAGCGATTCCTCTCCCGCAGGTCGAGGTACGTTGCGTCAGACGATGAAAAGGTGCCGCCGTGCGGATTCACTTCCGAGATGCGGACGAGCCGATCGGGGTCGTGGAAGGGAAGTGGGCGCAGCACCACCGCGTTCACGATGCTGAAGATCGTGGTCGTAGCGCCGATCCCGAGCGCGAGGGTGAGCACCGCTACCAGCGTGAAGCCCGGGCTCCTCCGCAGGGCGCGAAGCGCGTGACGCGCATCCAGCAGCACGTTCTCGATCATCGAACCCTCCGGTGAGCGTGGGCCACGGCGAGCACCGTCATTCCCGCGCTATTCGCTTCTCAGAGCGATGGCCGGGTCCACGCGCGCTGCCCGGCGCGCGGGGATCCAGTTCGCCAGCAACGCTACGGCGCCGAGCACGATCGCGACTCCGATGAAGGTGAGCGGGTCGGTGGCGCTCACTCCGTAGAGCAGCTTCGAGAGCACACCCGTGAGCGCGAGCGCGCCAGCGAGGCCCGCGGCCAGCCCCACGACCGCGGGACGCATCCCGCGCGCCACGACTTCACGCAGCACCTGCGTTCCTCGCGCACCCAGAGCCATGCGCACACCGATCTCGTGGGTGCGCTGTCCCACCACGTACGCCATCACACCGTAAATGCCGATCGCGGCGAGCACGAGGGCGCAGAGCGCGAACGCGCCCAGGAGCAGCATGTAGAAGCGCGGCCTGGCGACCGATTCGCCCATGAGCTGATCGATGGTGCGTGCCTGGTAGATCGGGACGTTCGGGTCGATCGCGCGGAGTCGCTCCCGGATGGAGCTCAGAAGCGCGTCGCTGTTGGGCGACGCCGTGCGTACGACGATACTCATGAACGTTACCGGCATCTGGCTGTGCGACAGGAACAGCTCCGGCTTCGTCGACTCGCCCGGCCCGAAGTCCTTCGTGTCTGCTACCACGCCGACCACCGTTCCGCCCGCCCGCCCGCGGTCGAGACCCAGGCTGGTACCGACCGTGATCTCGCGACCCAGGGCATCCTCCCCTGGCCAGTACAACCGGGCAGCCGTTTCGTTCACGACCACCGCGCGTGGCGCGGTCGCGTTGTCGACGTCGGTGATCGGCCGTCCGCGGAGTGTGCGGATGCCGAGAACATCGAAGTAATCGGGCGCGACGACGCGGATCTGGGGCGAGGAAAGCGCGTCCTGTTCATCCGACGAGAGCACGCGCCCGTCCAGCGAATGAACGGAGATCTGGTAGCTGAAGTCGGTGAGGGGCATGCCGTAGATGCCGCTCGCGTCCTCGACGCCGGGAAGAGCGCGTACGTCGGTGAGCAACCGGGTGAAGAACGCGTCGCTCTGCTCGGGCTTCGGGTAGCTCGCGTCGGGGAGCGAGAGGTCGAAGGCGAGGATGTGCTCGGTCCGGAAGCCGGGATCGGTCTGCACCAGACGGACGAAGCTGCGGATGAGCAGCCCGGCGCCGGCGAGCAGCATCACCGCGAGCGCCATCTCCACTCCCACCAGCACGCCGCGGGCACGCCACCATTCACGTCCGCCCGTGGCCGAACGCGAGCCTTCCTTGAGGCGGCCGCTCACGTCGGCGATGCTCGATGCCTGCAGGGCGGGCAGGAGCCCGAACAGAAATCCCGTGATGAGTACGAGGAGGATGGTAAAGCCGAGCACTGTGCCGTCGATACTCACCGGTCCCAGGCCGCGGATTGCGTCCGGCTGGAGCGCTACGAGAGCGGATGTCGCCCACGTGGCCACCACCAGCCCCGCCGCTCCGCCGAGCACGGCCAGCAGCACGCTCTCCGTGAGTATGCCGCGTACGATCGCCGAGCGTCCGGCACCGAGGGCGGTGCGGATCGCGAGCTCGCGACCGCGCGCCATGGAGCGAGCCAGAAGCAGGTTCGCGACGTTGACGCAGGCGATGAGAAGTACCAGACCGACCGCGCCGAGGAGAACGAGGAGCGCGGGTCGAACGTCGCCCACCAGAGCCTCGCGCATCGGCACGGCTGTGGCACGCCACTCCTTGTTGGTCTTCGGATACTGCACGGCGAGCCGCTCCGAGACCGCACGCATCGCGGCCTGGGCCTGCTCGACCGAGACGCCGGGCCGCAGGCGCGCGATGACGAAGAGGTAGTGCGCGCCGCGCTGGGTGGCCAGGTCCTCGGCGGTGAACGCCAGCGGCGTCCACAGTTTCGCTCCCTGCGGATACTCGAAGTCGCGCGGCATCACACCGACCACCGTGTAACGCATCCGGTTTATCTCAATCGACTGACCCGTGATGTCCGGGCGACCACCGAAGCGCTGCTGCCAGAGTGCGTAGCTGAGGATCACTACCTTGTTCTGACCCACGACTTCATCGCTCGGCGTGAAGCCTCTCCCGACGGCTGGCGGGGTCTCGAGCACCGAGAAAAAGTCCGCCGTCACCTGCGCGCCCGCCATTCGCTCGGGCGCGCCGGTCCCGGTAAGGGTGAAGTCGGAGCCGCTGTTGAGCGCTGCCACGCCCTTGAAGACGCCGGCCTGCTCACGCCAGTCAGTGAAGTCAGGCGGCGAGACTGTGCTCAGGTCGCCATCTCGCGTGGCGTAGAGCTGCACGATTCGCTGCGCGTCCGGATAGGGGAGCGGACGGAGGAGCGCAGCGTTCACCACGCTGAAGATCGCCGTGTTCGCGCCGATTCCCAATGCGAGCGTGAGCACCGCCACGAGAGTGAAGCCGGGTGTGCGGCGCAGTCGGCGCAGCGCGAGGCGGATGTCGCTCAGTATCCTGTCCATGCTCGGGGCTCCGTGAGATCTCCACTGGCGGACGCGCTCGCGCATGCGACGCGTGCCACCGCGCACCAGCCGGATGACCGGTCCGGGTGGCGGTTGTCTTCCGCCACCGGCAGCGTACTAGGGAAGGGCCGTGCCAGCCGGGTGGGCGGGAGAAGTGGTTGCGCCATAATGGGATGCACCGTGCGGCTCGCTCGTCCGGGAGCGAGCGGTTGTCCGATTGCGGGATAGGCGATCCCGCAATCGGACACGCTCCTTTGCTACTCCGACCGCAGCGCGACGATCGGGTCCACGCGCGCCGCTCTCCGCGCGGGGATGTAACTCGCCAGAGCGGCGACCGCTCCGAGCGCGACGCAGACTCCCGCGAAGGTGATCGGGTCGGTGGCGCTCACGCCAAAGAGGAAGTGCGTGATGAGCCGCGCCCCGGCGAGCGCTCCGACAATGCCAATCGCGAGACCGAGCACGGTGAGCAGCACTCCCTGCCGCACCACCATGCGGAGCACCTGCGAGGGCTGCGCGCCAAGTGCGAGGCGGATTCCCACCTCGTGCGTACGCTGGGCAACCGCGTAGGAGATCACGCCGTAGAGCCCGATCGCCGCGAGCGCGAGGGCGAGGACGCCGAATGCGCCGAACATCACGGCGCCGAGGCGGCGGGGCTGAAGATGCGGTCTGAGAACATCGGTCAGTGTCTCGACGTTGGCATACGGGAGATTGGACGCGAGACCCTGCAACGCTCTGCGTATGGTTTCAACAGAAGCAGCCGGATCGCCCGCGGTACGGATGAGCAAGACGTTGTCGCCGAAACGGCTTCCGGACTGCGCGATCGGAATGAAGAACGCCTCCAACTGCTTTTCCTCGATCTGCGCGTACTTCGCGTCCGCTACCACTCCCACCACGGTGTGGCAAGCCGGCCTCTCGTTACTGCCGAGGTCGATGCACTTTCCAATGGGGCTCGTCCCCGGCCAGTAATGATGCGCGAACCTCTGGTTTACGATTGCGACAGGATCGCTGTCACTACGGTCGCTCGGCGAGAAGTCACGTCCCTGGACGACGGTGGTGCCCATCGCGGCGAAGTATCCGGCGCCGGCATTGATCGACACCGGTCCGTTACCGGACATGAGATCTCGGAGGTGAAGAGTAGGATCACTGGTCGATAGATCGTCGTAGCCGGGCACCCGGAAACCCGTCAGCGACTTATAGCCGCTTAGCGGCGTGATAGCAGCCACCGTGACGCCGCGTACCCCGGGGATCTCACGCAGTGTCTGCAGCGCACGATCGTAGAACATCGAGGTCGCGGTGTCGCCGTAGCCCGCCGACTTCAGGTCCAGTGATGCGCGTAGCAGGTGATCCGCATCGAAGCCTGGCTCGATCGACTGAACGTTGCGCAGGCTGTGGACGAAGAGCCCCGCGCCAGTCAGTAGCATGACCGCAAGCGCCACCTGCAGCACCATGAGGGCGGAGCGGAGCCTCGATCTACGATCGGTCCCTTCGCGTACGCCCTCCTTCATCGCGATCGCCAGATCCGCACGCGTGGCCCAGAGCGCGGGTGCCAGTCCGAAGATGATTCCGCAGAGCACCGCCGCCATCACCGCGAACCCTACCACCCGACCATGCGCGAAGAAGCTGAGCTCCGCGAGGCCGTCCACCTTCACGAGCCCACTCCCCCACGACGCGAGCACTACGCCCAACAACGCGCCCAGGAGCGCGAGGAGTACACTCTCGGTGAGGAGTTGACGAATGATCCGCGAGCGGCTGGCGCCTATCGAGAGGCGGATCGCGATCTCGCGTCGACGCGTAGCGGCGCGAGCGAGGAGGAGGTTGGCGGTGTTGGCGCAGGCTATCGCCAGCAGCAGTCCGGCGGCGATCGCGAGCCAGAGGGAGAGCCGCGCCGTGCTTGTCGCGCTCGATGATCCGGGGCCGCGCGCGGAGAAGATGGGTCCGAGCACGAGCTTCGGCGTGGGGTCGAGCAGCGGATCCGACTCGGCCGCGTGTGCCAGTATCGTCGTGAGCTCCGTGGAAGCCACTTCGGGCGAGACGCCGGGTGCCAGCCGCCCGACCATCTGGACCCAGATGGAGATACGATTCGTGAGGTGATCGGCGCTATTCCCCAGCTTTTCGTCCTGCGAGAAGGGAATCCAGATGTCCGTCGCACCCGGGTCGATCCCCCGGAAGCCGGCAGCGGCTACCCCCACAACGGGATAGCTATGGCCATCAATCATGATGCTCTTGCCGATCACGGACCGGTCGCCCGCGAAGGCGCGCTGCCAGTAGCGATGGCTGATCACGACGGCGGGCGGCGCCCCCTTGCCAACGTCTTCCTCGGGGACGAAGAAGCGGCCGAGTGCGGGGCGCACCCCGAGCACGTTGAAGTAATTGCTCGTCACCTCCATCCCATCGGCGTGCTCCGCCTCCACTCCCTGGCCCACGCTCAGTGCGATGTCGCTGAACGCGGCCAGGCTACTGAGCGATCGTGTATTGTCGCGAAGATCCACGTAGTCCGGGAAGGACGTGCGCGGAGCACCGCCTGGCATCGTTTGGATGGCGCCCGTGTCGCGCGCGATATAGGGACGCACTACGGATCCGGCATCGACCACACCTTCCGGGGGCCTGAAGAAGAGCACGTCCACGATTCCGAAGATCGTGCTCGTTGCACCGATACCGAGCCCGAGGCAGAGCACCGCAATGAAGGTGAACGACGGGCTCCGGCGCAGTGCCCGGAGTGCGAAACGAAGATCGCGAATGATCGTGCTCATAGCTCTCTCCTATTCCGCCCGCAGCGCTATCACGGGATCTATCCTCGCCGCTCGGCGCGCCGGGATATAGCTCGCTGCCAGCGCCACGGCGACGAGCACGAGCGACACGCCTGCGAGCACGATGGGATCGGTCGGGCTCACCTCGAAAAGCATTGATCGGATGATTCGCGTCAAGAGGAGCGCACCGATGACCCCCGCCGCCGTTCCCAGCAGCGCGAGCCGCAGCGATTGCAGGGTGACGTTCCTGATCACCTCCGCCACCTGGGCGCCGAGCGCCACGCGGATGCCGATCTCCCGAGTGCGGCGGCTGACGATGTACGAGATGACTCCGTAGAGCCCCACGCCCGCGAGCACGAGCGCCATCCCGCCCGCGATCGCAAGGAGAAGCATCGTGAGCGATGTACGCGCCGTCGACTTCGCCACCACATCGTTCATCGTGCGGATGTTGGCGAGTGGGATGTCGGAATCGATGTCGGCGAGAGCACGGCGCACGGTGGCGGCCAGCTGCTCAGGATGGGCGCTCGTGCTCTTCACCACCAGCGTCACGGAGCGCTGCGGACTCCATAGCGGCGCGCCCTCCATGGGAACGAGAGGGAAGTAAACCATCTCGGCGGGCGGCTTATCGAGGCCATTGTAGCGCACGTCTTCAGTGACGCCGACGACGCGGTAGAACGGCCGCTCCCACCCGTTGCCGCGCAGCCCCTTTCCTATCGGGTCTTCGCCGCGCCAGAAACGCTGGGCCAGCGTCTTGCTCACCACCACCGCACCGCTGCCGCTCTCGACGTCCGACCATGTGGGTGTACGACCACGTACGCGTATCCCCATCGCGTCAAAGAAGCCGGGCGACACGGTGTTGACGGGTACACAGGGTGGGTTCACGCCAGGCCCCGGCGGTTGGTCCTCCACGAAGACTGCATTGCATCCGGATTCGGCTACGGTAAGCGGCAGCTCCGTGGTCACGCTCGCCCGCGTCACACCGGGCAGGCCCTCGAGCCTGGAGGTAAGCTCACGATAGAACGCGCTCACCTGCTCGTAGCTCCCGTAGCGCTGAGAGGGCAGTTGCAGCGCCATGACGAGAACGCCCTCCGGCTTCACTCCTGGATCGACGCTCCGGAGCTTGGCGAAGCTGCGCAGCATGAGCCCGGCTGCCGCGAGTAGTACCAGAGCGAGCGCCATCTGGACGACGACGAGTGTGCTGCGCACAGCATGCTGCTTTCGTGTGGCCGTAGAGCCCCGTGCTCCGCCCCGGCGGGATTCCCCCGCGGTGCGACGCGCGGCCACGACCGGGAAAAGCCCGAACGCGCCTGCCGCGGCGAGCGAGATCAGAACCGTGAAGACGACGCTCTCCCAGCCGAGCTGCACTGAGCTCAGCCTCGGAATCCAGGTCGGCGAGAAGGCGAGCAGCAGCTTCAGCGCGCTGGATGCGAAGGCGATCCCGAGGGCCGCCGCGAACAGCGCGAGCAGAGCGCTCTCCGTGAGATAATGCCGTGCCAGCTGTGCAGAGCGCGCGCCGAGTGCCAGCCTGATGGCAGTCTCCTGCTGGCGGCCCTCCGTTCGCGCGAGAAAGAGGTTGGCGACATTGAAGCAGGCGATGAGAAGCACCAGGCCGACCGTACCGAAGAGGATCCATATCGAGCGACCCACGTCGCCGAGCACGATGCTGCGCATCGATGCGACGTCGAAGCGAAAGCCGGTGTCCTTCATGAAGGCATCGCTATACGCAGTGGGGAAGAGCTCGACTACGCGATTGCCGATGGCGGCCAGCTCGGATCGTGCCTGATCGAGCGTGGCTCCGGGGCGGAGACGCGCCAGCGCGCCGAAGGTGTGCCAGTTCGTGGCTTGCGCAACCGGGTTGAGTCCCAGTGCCTGCCATACGTCCACGGCCTGATCAGGGAGCTGGACACCCGCCTCGAGCACTCCGACAATGGGCACCGCTCGGGAATCGATCCAGATGGTCTTGCCGATGATGTCACGGTCACCACCGTAGCGCCGTTCCCAGAAGTCGTGACTCAGCACGGCCACCGGCACCGAAGGTCCGGGCGCGACGGATCCGGGTGCGGTGCTCGCGGGCTGGTCATCGTCTGCCGAGATGATTCGTCCCAGAGCGGGCCGCGCCCGGAGCGCGCGCAGAACGCCGACGCTCGCTTCCGCGACGCGCACTCGCTCGGGATGATCGTCGCCGGTGATGGTGGCTTCCGTCGTGTGATATATACCGACGTCCTGCAGCGTCCTGCTGTGATCGCGGAAGTAGAAGTAATTCGCCGGCGAGATCCCGATTCGCATGTCCGCGTTCACGCCCGGCCAGCGAGTCCCGATGTCGACCAGGCGATCCGGCTCGGGGTAGGGGAGCGGTTGCAGCACCACGGCGTTCAGCAGCGTGAAGATGGCGGCGGTGGCGCCGAGCCCGAGACCGAGCGTGAGGATCGCGACGATCGTGAAGCCGGGGCTCCGGCGCAGCGAGCGCGCGGCGTAGCGGAGATCCTGAGCGAGAGATGTCATGACGTGAACCGCTGGTTTGGATTGAGACCGACTGCCGGAGCGAGATCGCACGCATGCGCTTCGCTAGCCAACTGGTACTCGACTCACTACTCCGCCCTCAGCGCCGTAGCGGGGTCGACGCGGCTGGCGCGGCGCGCCGGGATCACGATCGCGAGAGCGGCCACGGAGAGAAGAAGAAGCGGGACGACCGCGAACACCACCGGATCTCTGCTCTCCACGTGAAAGAGCAACCCGGCGAGAAGCTTGCTGAGCGCGAGTGAGGCCGCGATGCCGGGAATCACGCCGGCTACTGCGATCCCAATACCCTGCCGTAGCACCGCCTGCACTACATCGCGGCGCTCGGCGCCGAGTGCCATGCGGATCCCTATTTCCCGCGTGCGCTGCGTAACGATGTACGAGATGACACCGTAAAGTCCCAATGCAGCGAGCGTCAGCGCCATAGCCGCGAAAGAGCTGAGCAGCAGTGCGTTGAAGCGACGGGGAGCCATGAACTCCGAGAGAACCTCGTCCATGGTCGTGATGTTCGCGATCGGCTGTTCCGGATCGACCGCCCGTACCGCCGCGCGCAACGATGGAACCAGCGAAAGCGGATCGGATCGCGCACGCACACTGATGGTGGCGTAGCGCGAGGGGTCACTCTGCGCCGACGGGAAGTAGACGACCGGAGGTGATCCGGGACGAGGCGCGCTCATCCTTACATCAGCCACCACGCCGACGATAGTGTAGGGTGCCGACGCGCCGATGGTTAGTTGCTCGCCCACCGCCGACCTTCCCGCAAAGAAGTAGCGCGCCAGAGACTCATTGACGATGGCGACTCGCGGTGCTGTCGCTCCATCCGCGGCTGTGAAGTCACGTCCGGCAAGCAGTGAGATCCCGTATGTACGGAAGTAATCGGTTCCCACTGTTCCGACCGCGATCATCGGGCTCCTCTTCACCACCCCCGCCGAGTCGGTAGTCCTCGTCCTCGTCATCACCGATCCACCCAGCGGTGATATGTCGGA
>Ga0070679_100007105_pt1 | contig 10449 bp, 8 predicted proteins | sample KBSC63BmetaG_FD_65652 | JGI IMG/M metagenome (GOLD analysis project Ga0070679, IMG submission 65652) | Corn rhizosphere microbial communities from Kellogg Biological Station, Michigan, USA - KBS C6-3B metaG | ecosystem: Host-associated > Plants > Roots > Rhizosphere | place: USA: Michigan... | reverse complement strand
GAAGGTGAAGAGCACGCGCCACACGCCGCGAAACACCGACGCCGGCCAGCGCGCGGCGTCGAACACGCTGTTGAACAGGTAGATGAGGTTGTCGAGGCGCACGACGTAGAAGGCCGCCGAGATGACGAGGATGGCGAGCGCGTACAAGATCGCCGACGCCGCCACGGTGAGGCCGAGCGCGGTGGCGATCTGCGCCGCCGACGGCACGCGATGCAGGCGATGCAGCGCCCACACGGCGAGCGCGACCGCGGCGGCGGCGTCGACGAAGTTGAAGACCTCGAAGCGCGCCGTCGAGACGAGGAACTGCGCGTCGGCGGGCTTGAGCAGCACGAAGTCGAGCGTGCCCTTGCGGATGTGCTCGACGACCGCTTGCAGCGACGGCTGCACCGCGCCGTCGAGGATCGCGCGCAAAAAGGTGAACCACGCCGTCACCAGCGCCGCCTCCTCCAGCGACCAGCCGGCGATGGTCGAGCGCTGCGACCACAAGACGAACATCGGCACCACGTTCCAGAAGACGTAGAAGCAGGTGATGAGCATGCCGAAGAGGAACTCGGCGCGATACTGCATCGTCACCTGCACCGACGCGCGCAGCTGCACGGCGAAGAGGCGGAGGTAGCGCATCAGCCGCCGTACGCCGCGAAGCGCTTGAGCCCGCGGTACCAGAGAAAGAGCAGCGCCAGCCAGCCGACGCCGGCCCAGCCGAGCTGCATGCACAGGCCCTGGATCGCGTGGTGGCGATCGCGCACGCCGGTCAGCGTCTCGACGGGAAACGCCTGCAGATAGGCGAACGGCAGCGCGCGCGCCGCCTTCTCCAGCCACGCCGGGAAGAGCGACAGCGGGAACAGGTAGCCGGACAAGAGCATGAAGCAGCCGAACCAGACCTCCCAGATCTGCAGCGAGCTCTCGAGGTAGAGCCCGAGCGTGCCGATGAGCGCCGAGACCGAGAAGTTGAGCAGCCACGCGCCGAACAAGGAGACGATGAAGATGACGACGTTGACCGGATCGTGCGTCAGATCCTTCGACGCCGTGACCGCCAGGACGACGATGGCGATGGGCAGGGCGATGAGCGCGCGCATCGGCATCGCCGCCAGCGCGTCGGCGCTGTAGCTGGCGAGCGGATGAATCGGCCGCAACAGGCGCAGCGCCAGCGTGCCTTCTTTGATCTCGCGGTTCATCTCCCACGCCACCCAGGCGCCGGTCATCTGGCGCACGATGAGCGTGACGAGGTAGTAGGCGACGAAGCCGCGCGCGTCGTAGCGGCCGACGGGCGCCTCGCGCGCCATCGCCGTCATGATGGCGAGCATGACGAGCGGCATCGTCGTCGCCAGCATCCACACGAGGAACTCGGCGCGATAGGCGACCGCCTCGGCGAAGCCGATGCGCAGAAGCGTCGGATAGGCGCGCAACAGCCGGCGCGCCGCGCTCGGCCGCGCCGCGCTCATGCAGCGTTGCCCTTGTCGCCCGAGCGGCCGCCATCGCCGGCGAAGAGGTCGCGCATGACGTCCTCGAGCGGCGGATCCTCGACGGTGAGATCGGCGACCCCGCGTTGCAACAGGCGCGCGATGGTCGACTGCAGCTCCGCCGCCGGCACGTCGTGCGTCTCTTGCTTTCCGTCGGCGAGGCGCACCAGCACGCGCTTTTGCGGGCGCACCTTGCGCACCAGCTCGCCGAGCGCGCCGTCGTAGGTCAGCCGGCCGTGATCGATGACGACGACGCGCGGGCAGAGCGCCGCCACGTCGTCCATGTAGTGGCTGGTGAGCAGCACCGTGGCACCGAAGCGCTCGTTGTAGTCGCGCACGAAGCGGCGCAAGGTCGCCTGCATCGACACGTCGAGCCCGATGGTCGGCTCGTCGAGAAAGAGGACGCGCGGCCGGTGGAGGAGGGCCGCGACGAGCTCGCACTTCATGCGCTCGCCGAGCGACAGCTGCCGCGTCGGCCGCTTGACCAATTCGCCGAGCTCCAGCAGCGCCACCAGCTCGGCGACGGTCTCGTCGAACTCGCGCTTGGGCAGATCGTAGATGGCGCGGTTCATCGCGAAGGTATCGACGGGCGGCAGGTCCCACAGGAGCTGCTGCTTCTGGCCCATGACGAGCGTGATGCGGCGCAAAAAGTCGAACTCGCGGCGCCGCGGATCGAAGCCGTCGACGCGCACCGTGCCCGACGTCGGATGCAGAAGGCCCGACAGCACCTTCAACGTCGTCGTCTTGCCGGCGCCGTTGGGCCCGAGAAAGCCGACGCGCTCGCCGGCGGCGATGGTGAACGACAGCTCGTCGACGGCGCGCATGGTGCGGTAGCGACGGTGGAAGAGCGAGCGCACGGAGGCCCAGACGCCGGCGCCGCGCTCGTGCACCCGATACTCTTTGACGAGCTTGTCGACCTCGATCTGCGCAGACATCCAAATGGGCCCTTGAAACGTCCAAGGGTAACTCGAAAATGTCGCCCGTGCGTCGATCGATCCTCGCCTCGTGCTCGTTCCTGTCGTCCCTCTTCGGAGCCTGCCTCCTCGTCGCCTGCGCGCCCGCGCAAAAAGCGACCGCGCCCGCCGTCACGGCCACCGTCGCCTCGGCTGGCCCGTCGCTGCCGTCGAGCGGCGCGCCTGCCGCCGCCGCCGCGCCGGCGATCATTCCATCGGGCCAGCACTGCGGCTTCTCGGTGCGCCGCATCTCCGCCTACGGCCGCGGCGGCATGCGCCCGCAGATCGCCGCCGGCGCCGGCGCCTTCGCTGTCGCCTGGGAAGAGACGACCGACCATCGCAGCATCCGCGTCGCCACCTTCGCGCCCGACGCGCAGCCGCTCGGCGGCTCGGTCGAGGTCGCCGACGTCGCGCACGCCGCCGCCGAGCCGCGCGTCACCGCCAACCCCGATGGCGACGGCTTCGCCGTGTTCTGGTCCATCTCCACCGGCGACGGCGGCGCCGCGCTCGACCTGCGCCGCATCGATCGCTTCGGCCGGCCGAAGTCGGACGCCGTCCCCGTCGTCGTCGCTCCCGGCGCGCGCGCGCTCGCCGCCACGCCGCTCGACGGCGGCTACGCGCTCGCCTGGTGGAACTGGAGCGGCACGCCGCATCAGCTCGCCGTCAGCTTCCTCGACAAGGAAGGCCGCGCCGGCGGCAAGCCGCTGCCGGTGACGCGCGCGCCGTCGCCCGATCCCACCGTCGACATCGCCGGCGGCGCCGCCGTCGGCGGCCGCGCCGCGACGCTCATCGCCTGGGACGAGACCATCGACGGCGTCGATCACGTCATCCTCGGCGAGCTCGGCAAAGAGCGGCTGCAGGGGCGCGTCGACCTCGGCGCCGGCGTCACGCCGCGGCTCGGCGCCGGCATCGTCGTCTTCGAGCGCCCGGCCGAAACGGCGATCATGTCCGTGCCGCTCGCCGGCGGCACCCCCACGCGCATCGTCGACGGCCACGTGCCCGCCGCGGCGCCACGCGGCAACGGCGTCACCGCGCTCTGCTACCTGCGCGACACCGATCCGTCCGTCGAGGGCCACGTCGACGAGCTCATCTGCGGCGATCTCGTCGACGGCAAGATCGTGGACCCGACGCGCATCGCCGTCGAGCCGCGCGGCATCTTCGGCCTCGAGGTCGCCGCCGCCGCCAACGGCCGCATCGGCGTCGCCTGGCAGTCGCAAAACGAGGACGACACCGGCGTCTCGTTCGCCGCGCTCAGCTGCCCCGCCGTCGCCGCAGCCGCGAAAGCTCGGCCGTGAAGTCGTCGGGCAGCGCCGACTGAAGCTGCACGCGCTTCTTCGTCACCGGGTGATCGAAGCCGAGCGTCGCCGCATGCAAGAGCAGGCGCGCCGACGGCAGCGGCTCGCCGCCGCGCTTGCCGAAGTCGCGGATGTAGACCTTCTCGCCGACGAGCGGATGGCCGTCCTCGGCCAGGTGGATGCGGATCTGGTGCGTCTTGCCGGTCTCGAGCTTGACCTCGCACACCGTCGCCAGCGGCAATTCCTCGACGGCGCGCACGTGCGTCACCGCGCGCTTGCCTTGTCCCGGTCTTCTCGTCGAGCCGCGCAGCCCGTCGCCGCGATCGGTCACCAGCATCGACTCGATGCGCCGGTCGCGCACGCGCCCGTGCGCCACACAGATGTACGTGCGCTCGACGGCGTGCGCGCGAAACAGCGCCGCCAGCTCGCGCTCGGCCAGCTTGGTCTTGGCGAACGCCAACAGGCCCGACGTCTCCTTGTCGATGCGATGGACGACGAGCAGCGGCGTCGTCGTCGCGCGCCGCCCCGCGTGCCGCCACGCCGCGCGAATCGCGTCCATCGCCGTGCCCTGCTCGCGCTTCTCGTAGGGCACGCTCGACACGCCCGCCGGCTTGTCGATGACCACGACGTGCGCGTCCTCGAACACGATCGTCGCCGCCGACTCCGGCTTCGGCACCGGCGCGTGCTCGTCGATGGCGATCTTCTGCCCGCGCGCCACCCGCCGCGCGCCGTCGAGCACCGCGGCGCCGTCGACGCTCACCTTGCCGCGCGTACACAAGCTGCGCGCGCGCGACCACGGCACCTCGCGCCCCGCCGCGCCGAGCCGCGCGCGCACCACCGCCGCCAGCGTCAGCCCATCTTCATCTTCGTCGACGCAAAAGGCCTCGCTCACGTTGGCTCGCTCACTCGGGTACAATATCGTTCGGATGAGAATCACGCGAACCCTGATCGCGCTGGCGGCGCTCGCCACGCTCGCCGGCTGCCCGCGCAACCAGGCCGCCAACCTCTTGTGCGCCTACTGCAACGACGACGCCCAGTGCGGCGGCAACCCCTGCTTCCAGGACACCTCGGGCCAACAGTTTTGCGGCGCGCCGTGCGACTCGTGCCCCACCGGCTTCTCCTGCCAGCCGCTCGCCGGCACCGACGGCAAAGTCACGCTCACCTGCTTCCCCGACAACGAGTCGTGCCTCGGCACGCCCGGCCCCAACCAGTCGGGCGTCCTCGATCTCGGCGCCGGCTCGGGCGGCCCGCCCGCCGATCTCGCCGGCGTCCCCAACCCCGTCGGCGGCATCCCCGTCGGCGGCCCCGTCGGCCCGACCGGCGGCACCGTCGATCGCCTCTTCTTCGGCTTCACCGGCGACACGCGCCCCGACGACTGCGGCACCGCCTACCCGAGCACGATCATCGGCAACATCTTTTCGCAGATGAAGGCCGCCGGCGTGCAGTTCGCCGTCGACCAGGGCGATCACATGTTCAACTGCGGCAGCGACTTCTCCGGCGCGCGCGACCAGATGAACCTCTACGTCCAGGCGGCGGGCCTGCTCGGCAAGACCGTCTTCATGACGCTCGGCAACCACGAGTGCACCGGCGAATCGTCGACGCTGTGCAGCGCCTATCCCTACGGCACCAATCCCAACTACACCGCGTTCATGGACGCGCTCAAGCCGATCTCGCCGAAGCCTTTCTACCGCTTCGACATCCACACCAACAGCGGGCTCGCCGTCTTCCTCGTCGTCGCCGACGACACCTGGAACCAGGAGCAGCAGGACTGGCTCACCTCGAACCTCACCGACGCCGACGCGCACGCCAAGTACACCTTCGTCACCAAGCACCACCCCGATCGCAACACCGACCATCCCGAGTTCCAGCAGATCTACGACCTCGTGCGCGCGCACAAATACACGCTGTTCTTGACCGGCCACTCGCACCTCTACCGTCGGCAATCGAGCGATCCGCGCGCGCTCGTCATGGGCATCGGCGGCGCGCCGCTGGCGGGCAGCTCGTACAACGGCTACGGCACCGCCGTGCAGGGCACCGACGATCGCATCTACGTCAGCATCTACGACCAGGCGACCGGCAACGTCATGGACAAGTTCGACGTCGCGCCGCAATGACGCGCGGCTCGCGGCTGGGGACTTCGTGGCGCCGCGTGGGGGAGAACTCCCCAGCGCGCGTTCGCGACCGCGCTCCGTAAGGCTACGGAATAATGTAGCGAAGCCGTCGTGAGCAAATTGGTATCGGCTTCGCATCCTGGCGGCGCCATGCGCCTTACATCCCTCGCCTTCGGTCTCGTTCTCATCGTCTCGGGTTGCGTCTCGACGGCCTACGATCCCGGCACCGCGGGCGGCGGCAGCGGCGGCACCGGCGGCGGCGGCAGCGCCGGCTCCGGCGGCGGCGGCACGGCCGGCTCCGGCGGCGGCGGCTCGGGCGGCGGCTCCGGCGGCGGCGTCGGCATGGACAAGTCGGGCACCATCTCGGCCGACGAGACGTGGACGGGCGCGATCAACGTGACCGGCGACGTCACCGTCGCTGCCGGCGTCACGCTCACCGTCGCCGACGGCGCGCTGGTGCAGATCGCCGCCGGCAAGGCGATCCTCGTGCAAGGCTCGATCAAGGTGAACGGCACCGCCGCCGGCGGCGTCACCTTCACGCCCAACCCGACGCCGGGCACGTGGGACGGCATCCAGGTGCAGATGGGCGGCAGCGCCGCCATTTCGTATGCGCAGCTCAAGTACCCGACGACGGGCCTCAGCTGCGCCGCCGGCAGCGCCTCCTGCGCCATGGATCACTCGAAGGTGCTCAACTTCAGCTCGACGGGCCTGCTCATGCAGGCGCCCGCCACGCTCGATCACCTCACCGTCGACACCGGCGGCTCGGGCGGCGTGGTCATCAACGCCGCCGCCGGCGAGACCGTCACCATCACCGACTCGACCTTCCACCACACCGGCGGCGACGCGGTCATCGCCGACTCGGGCAACATGACGCTGCAGTACTCGCATATGTACGGCGACATGGTCGGCGGCAACGCCGGCGTCCACTGCGCCACGCACATCGCGACCAAGGGCGTCGTCCTCGCCGACCACAACATCCTCGAGGACGCCAACTACGGCCTCATGGCGTCGGACATGGACGCGACGTCGAAGATCAACCTCAACAACTTCATCGGCTACGGCACCGGCACCAACGGCGGCGCCTATTCGCCCGCCGGCGCGACGACGATCACGCCCGGCGTCGACCTGACCAACAACTACTGGAACGGCCAGGCGCCGCCGACGAACACCGGCACGACGCTGACGACGACGATGTACCAGACCACGCAGGTGCCGGGCTGCGGACCGCGCCCGTAGCGCTTCGTCGCGCACGTCGTAGCTGTTGTTCCCCGCCTCGTAGCTGCTAACGTTGCCGCATGCTCGCGTGGGCGGCATGCATCGCCTTCGACCTCCTCGCACAGCTCGCGCTGCCCATTCCGCCGCCGGCGGCCGCCGCCGCCTGGCAGACCATCAAGACCGTCGACGGCGTCACGCTCAAGCGCGCGCCGTCGGACCGCGCCGCGCCGTGGGGCCTCGGCGAAGGCGACATCGCCGCGCCCATCGATCGCGTCATCGCCCACCTCACCGACTTCGCGGCGCTCGCCAAGTGGATGCCGCGCGTCGCCGAGCTGCGCGTGATCGAGCGCGGCAGCGACGAGGCGGTCGTCTACTTCCGCTTCGATCTGCCGTGGCCCATCTCCGATCGCGATTGGACGCTGCGCTATCGCTGGCACCGCGACGGCGATCGCTTCGTCATGACCTGGTCCGACGTGTCCGATCGCGGGCCGCCGCCGGGACGCGCCGTGCGCGTGACGCCGGTGCGCGGCTACTGGGAGCTGACCGCGACCGCCGCCGGGACGACCCGCGCGCGCTACGTCTTTCTGGCCGAGCTCGGCGGCTCCCTGCCGCACAGCGTCGCCGAGCAAACTGCCTGGAAACAGCCGCTCGGCAGCATCCGCGGTGTACGTTCGGCTACGACAAGTCGGTAAAGCTGCGTACAATTTAGCTGTTGATCCCGATCACACACCTGGTGTTATCGTCCCCCACATGAGCGGCTTGTCGCCCGTCGTTGCTCGCGATTTCGTTCGCGGCCGCGATCGCGACGCCCAGGTGTGACGCTGTCCCCTCCGTGTGGTGCGCGTCACTTACGTAGGACCTGTCCGTAGGAGGTTCCGGATGCGCAAGGTCGTGCTCGCGGCAGCAGTCTTCTCGCTCGTCGGCGGCTGCGGCGTCTCATCGCCTGGTCACGGCGGCGGCGGCGGCACCGGCGGCGGCGGCGGCAAGGGCGACAACGGCGGCGGTGGCGGCAGCGGCACCGGCACCGGCGGCAACGGCGGGCCGACCTGCTACCAGACCGATCCGTCGAAGGACGGCGACGGCGACGGCTTCACGCCGGCGCAGGGCGACTGCAACGACTGCGATCCGTCGATGAACCCGGGCGCCATCGAGATCGGCGGCAACGGCAAGGACGACGACTGCAACGGCATGATCGACGACAACAACCCGGCGTGCGACTCGGCCTCGGCGGGCAGCAAGGACCCGAACGAGTTCGCGCACTCGATGGAGATCTGCGACGCGCGCTTCTTCAAGGGCGCGATGACCGCCGGCCCGTCGGATCCGCAGGCGCGCAACGTCCTCACCAACTTCGGCATCCTGACGCCGAAGGCGGGCGCGAACTTCGCGCTCCTGTCGAGCGGCGTCGCCGTCGACGAGAAGGGCGCGGGCTACGTCAACCCGCAAGAGGGCACCGACCTCATGAACACCGGCACCAACCCGCTGCCCAACCTGCAGGGCGCCGACTCGTGCGGGCAGGCCGACCAGACCAACGTGCACGACTACACCGAGCTCGTCATCCAGCTGCACGCGCCGTCGAACGTGCAGTCGTTCTCGTTCCAGTTCCAATTCTTCTCGGGCGAGTATCCGAACTACGTCTGCACCATGTACAACGACGAGTTCCTCGCCATCGTGCAGTCGACGACGACCTACCCGACGCCGACGAACATCTCGTTCGATTCGGGCATGCATCCGATCACCGTCAACTCGGGCTTCTTCACGGTGTGCACCAACTCGACCAAGCCGCAGACGATGCACTGCATGCATCCGCCGTCGGACAACGCCGGCACCGGCTACGAGACGACGGGCTCGCCGATCCCGATCCCGGGCGACGTGCCGGGCGGCTCGACGGGCTGGCTGTCGACGACGGCGCCGATCCAGCCCAACGAGGACATCACCCTGCGCTTCGTCATCTTCGACGAGGGCGACGGCGTGCTCGACTCGGCGGTGCTGCTCGACAACTTCCAGTGGGGCGCGGCGACGGTCATGGGCCCGTCGACGGGCCCGATCGGCTACCGGATGATCAAGCACCACCACCGAGCGAACGCGCCAGAGCTGATGTGTCTGTCTCCGGACGCTCACACGTAAAGTTGCGGCAGACGTAGGCCGCGGAAACTCCATTCACCGCGCCTTTTCCTGAAATCAATTCGGATACCAGCGGCGGCGCCGAATCGGCGCGAATGATCATTCGATTGGGAACGTAGACGGACGCGATGGCGCGCTCGAGCGCGCGCACGTCGGCGCCGGCGAGCACGATCTCCGTCGGGCGCTCGAGCCACAGGTCGAGCCCGTTGAGGAGATTGGCGAAGCCGAACGGATTCTCGAGCGCGCGCTCGTAATGCGCGTGCAGCGCTTTTTCCGCGATCTCGAGCCAATTCTTTTCGCCGCAGATGTCGCCCAATCGAATGAGGTTTTCCACGGTCACGCTCATGCCCGACGGCACCGCCGAGTCGTACGTCGACACCGGCCGCTGCATGAGGCCCGGGTCGTCCGCCGCGGTCATGTAGAAGCAGCGCTCGCGCTCGTCCCAGAAGAGCATGAGCGACAGGCGCGTCAGCCGATGCGCCTCCTCGAGCCAGCGCGCTTCGCCCGAGGCTTCGTAGAGCGCGAGCAGGCCGTCGACCACGTGCGCGTGATCGTCGAGCGTGCCGGGCAGCTTCGCGGCGCCGCCCTTGAACGTGCGCAGGAGGCGGCCGCGCGACGACTCGGTCATGTGCTTGCCGACGAACTCGGCGGTGCGGCGCGCGCCGTCGATGAACGCCGGCTCGCCGAAGATGCGGCCGGCCTCGGCGAGGCCGGCGATGGCCATGCCGTTGTTGCCGGCGAGCACCTTGTCGTCGAGGCCGGGGCGCACGCGCTTGGCACGCGCGGCGAGCAGCACCGACTTCACGTCCGCGATCATGCGCTCCTCGTCGGCGCTCTTCGGCCGATCGGCGACGTGCAGGATGCTGGCGTGCGCCGGCCCGTGGCCGTGCGGGTCGTTCCAGTTGCCGTCGTCGGTGACGTCGTAGCAGCGCATGAAGACGTCGGCGGCGGCGACGTCGATGCCGGCGGCGCCGACGGCGGCGCGCACCTCGTCGGGCGTCCAGACGTAGAACTTGCCCTCGACGCCCTCGGAGTCGGCGTCCTCTGCCGTGTAGAAGCCGCCCTCGGGCGCGCGTAGATCGCGCTCGAGGTAGGCGACGGTCTCGCGCACGACGCGCTCGAGCGTCGGCTCGCGCGTCATCTGCCACGTCTCCGACGCCAGCACCAGCAGCTGCGCGTTGTCGTAGAGCATCTTCTCGAAGTGCGGCACCAGCCAGTGCGCGTCGGTGGAGTAGCGCGCGAAGCCGCCGCCGAGCTGATCGTAGATGCCGCCCTCGGCCATCTTGACCAGCGT
>Ga0070679_100007102_pt1 | contig 10450 bp, 11 predicted proteins | sample KBSC63BmetaG_FD_65652 | JGI IMG/M metagenome (GOLD analysis project Ga0070679, IMG submission 65652) | Corn rhizosphere microbial communities from Kellogg Biological Station, Michigan, USA - KBS C6-3B metaG | ecosystem: Host-associated > Plants > Roots > Rhizosphere | place: USA: Michigan... | reverse complement strand
CCTCAGGCGGGGAGGTTAGGGTCGCGAAGCAGCGCAGCGGTCGCCTCGGTGGAGAACCTTCTGTTCTCCACCATCGTCCCGAGCGGAGCCGTGGTGACGGCGTCGTGGCCCTTGGCGATGAGCTCGCCGTCGCGCAAGAACGGCCGCACCGCCTCCGGCTCTACCTTCTTTCCCCCGATCCATTGCGAAACTTGAGTGTTCAGCTTCCAGCCGTACATAGGTACCTCCCGGTGAGATCGTCTTAGCGTTCCGGCGGGGCGGCTTAACGCTCGTGGCGAACGTGCGCACGCGCGGCGCGGCGAAGCTCGGCGCTGAAACTTCTGTCGCTCTCCTCGGCCAACCGGCGGAGTTCGTTGACGAGTCGGGTGGGCATCGCGGCGCTGACCAATTCCGACGATGTTCTGTGTCGCAGGCGCCCACTCGTGAACACTGGGCGCGGGCCTAGAATCTCGATCATCGGCCGCTGTCGGTGGTGTCAGCAGCAGTCGCAGCTATCGCCGCGCCAGCTTTCGCGTTCCTCGCGGACAGCAACAGCCGCGATAGCCAGGGCCGCGATCGGGTCCGCCCACCACCAGCCGAACAGAGCATTTGCGCCGAGGCCGATCAGAAGGGCGATCGAGAGGTACGCGCATAGCTGCGTTTGAGACGCTTCTTGGACGGCAGCGGAGGATCCAAGCTTGTGGCCGATCTTGCGTTTCGCGCTTGCGAGGAGCGGCATCGTCGGTGCCGTGAACGCGGCGAGTCCAATACCGACCCAAGCGACTCGAAGCCGACGTATGCAGCGAGCGCGTAGAAGCTGATGGCGATCATCTGTTCGGCACGCCGTTCGGCGGTTGGGGAGTTCAGGCGCTTCCCGGTGAACAGCCACAGCACGACGAATCCAGCGAGGGCCTCGATTAGGGAGTCCATTCCGAACCCGATGAGTGCAATGGACGATGCCGCGAGACCAGCCGCGAGCGCGATCCCGTACTCGATGAAGTGCCAGCCGATGCCGCCCCAGGCGAGCCACGAGTCTGGCGCTGCAACTTCGCCCGCTCAGCGGATTGCGCGGGCCTCCGAGCGGGAGTTAGCTGGAGCGTGCTCAAACCGGCCGTGATGGGGGTTAGTCTGTCCAACCAGAGGCAGCTGCGGAGATCGCGCCGGACGGAAGACGTCCGGGGAAGGAGGAGCTATGGCCGATGTCCCGCAATGGCAGCTCAAAGGCGATTGGTTTGACGTCTGCCGATGCACGATTCCCTGTCCCTGCACGTTTGCTCAGGCCCCGAGCGAAGACATCTGCGAGGGAATCCTCGCGTGGCACATCCGCGAAGGGAACTACGGCGACGTCTCACTCGACGGGCTCAACATCGTCATGGTCGGCACGTTCGAGGGGAACATCTGGGCCGGTGAGGCAAAGGATGCGTTCGCTGCGTTCTTCGTCGACGAGCGTGCCGACGACTCCCAGAACGATGCTCTCCAGACAATCTTCGGCGGGAAGGCGGGCGGCTGGCCGGCGGGCTTCGCCGAGTTGATGGACGAGATACGCGGATTCGAGCCTGCACCGATCGTCTTCGAGATCGCCGACGACCTCGCGTGGTGGCGAGCAGAGATCCCTGGCAAGGTAGAAGCGCGTGCCGAAGCGCTCACCGGCCCGACCACACCCGAGGGAGCGCGTGTTCAGACCCACAATCCCCCGGGCGCCGAGGTCGGTCCCGGCCAGATCGCAACCTGGGGTGTCGCGACAGCCGACCACGCCGACGCCGGCGGCTTCTCGTTCGATTGGGCCGGGCGCTCGAGCAAGCATTTCCCGTTCGACTGGTCCGGCCCCGGCGACTAGCGGGTCGGCCTCAGGCCACGCAATCGAGAGCGAGTTCGACGGCCTCGTCGGCCGAAAGCATCAGACCTCGTTGCCGAGCTGCGTCGGACTCGGCCCCGTTGAGCTCGTACGCGACGAACGCCTCCGTGTGGATCACATCGGCGCGGACACCTGTTTACTGGTCGCGGCGGGACGGCGATATTGGACGCGACGTAGACGCCGACGAGGAAGTCACGGGCGCATCGATGAACCAGCCCCTCAGAAGCCAGAAGCGGGGTGCTACGAATCGCTCTCAAGCTCTCGCAGCGCGAGCGCCACCGCCTCGTCGATGGTCAGTGCCTGGCCCTCCTTCCAAGCCCGATCGAGTTCCACGCTATCGACATCAGTCCGGATGCGGCTGAGCGTCTCGTGCTGCAACTTCTTGACCCAATCTTCGACGCGTACCTCTTGCTCGGCGAAGAGCTTCTCGGAGCATGAGAGGAGTTGTGCGGCGGCGGATGCGGCGCCCTGAAGCGACAGCGCAAAGGCGAAACGTGTGACAAGGATCATGTGGCTGTAGTGGTTTTCGACTGTCCTTACTCCGCGGTGGAGTTCGTGGGCTTCTTTGAGGTTCGAGATAGTCGTGTCCCCGATTTGGCCCGCTTCGAGTTCGTACTGGGCAAGCACTGACAGGGTTCTCGCGATGAGGAAGTTGTCGCCCTGCTCACGTGCTCGTACGAGGTTCTCCGTGTGGATTGCTCGCGCACGATCGATGTGGCCGAAAACCTCGTAGGCCCATGCCAGGCGTCGCGTTGCTTGCATCTGGTTATGAACGTCGCCGCTGCGTCGATACTGGTCGACGCTTTGCTCCAAAGAGTCGATTGCGAGCAACGGCTCGTGTCTCAGCATGTGATTGAGGCCGAGCACGAGCAGCGCCGTCGCCGTTCCCCAGTCGTCCTCGTGCTCTCGAAAGATCGCGAGCGCCTCCTCGGTCGGACGGAGCGACAAGTGGGGGTCGCCTCCGAGGTCGTCAGACATCGTTGCTGCGCCCAGCAACGCTCCCGCCCGCGCGATTGTTGGCTGACTTTCGTGGGCGAGGGCAGCCTCGAGACGCCGCACCCCTTCCTTCAGAAGGCCCATTTGTTCCCAGAGCAGCCACGTTGCCCCGGCCAGCTCAAGCAGGTGATCGGTGTCGCCGCGGGCCTCGAAGCGGTCGAAGGCCGCGCGGAGGTTGTCGAGCTCTCGCGCGAGCCGGTCGAGGACCTCGATCTCCTCGGCGCGCAGGCCAGGCTCGGTCTCTTCGGCGAGCGCGAGGTAGTACTCGGCATGCTGTTGACGGACGTCGTCTGCGTCGTCGGAGTGTTGGAGTTGCTCGGATGCGTGTTCGCGGATCGTCTCGAGCATCCAGTAGCGGTTGTCGTTGTAGCGGATGAGGCTCTTGTCGACGAGCGCTTGAATGGTGTCGAGCCTGGCGACGCACACTTGTTCGACTTCGTCGAGGGTGCAACCGCCTCGGAAGACGGACATCCGGGCGTAAAGTCGTTGTTCGTCGCGGTGGAGGAGGTCGTAGCTCCATTCGATCGTGGAACGGAGGGTTTGTTGGCGCGGGTCGACGCCGCGTCCTGCTTTGAGCAGGTCGAGCCGGTCTCCCAAGCGGTCGAGGAGTTGCTCGGGAGTGAGGGCGCGGACGCGTGCTGCGGCGAGCTCAAGCGCGAGTGGCAGGTCGTCCAGGCGCCGGCAGATCTCCGTGACTGTGGCGTCTGGGGTGAAGTCGGGCGTGACGGCTCGCGCCCGTGCGGTGAACAGCGCGACGCCGTCCTCCTCTGCGAGTGGCGGGACGGGGTAAGTCTGCTCACCGGGAACCTGCAAGAGCTCCCTGCTCGTGACGACGAGCCGTAGGTTGGGGCAGGAGGCGAGCAGCTCAGCTAGACCAGTAGCGGCCTCGACTAGATGCTCGAAGTTGTCCAGGAGAAGGAGGAGGCGCTTGTCGGCGATGTCGTCAGCGAGGCTGTCCTGTGCGCCCACGGCCGTTGACGCTTCCTCCATCACCAGGGCGGGATCGCGGAGTGGCGCGAGCGGCACCCAGAAGACGCCGTCAGGATAGGCGTCGCTCGCCGCGGCGACAGCTTGCAGTGCGAGCCGTGTCTTGCCGGTGCCGCCTGGGCCAATGAGGGTGAGTAGCCGCACGTCGTCGCGGGCAAGAAGCGCGGCAACTTCGGCGAGTTCGTTGTCGCGGCCGAGGAACGGGGTCGCCGGAACCGGGAGATTGGTGCGATAGAGGCTGTTCAGCGGCGGGAACTCTTCGTTTCCGAGCTGATAGATGCGCTCGGGTGCGGACAGATCCTTGAGTCGGTGCTCCCCGAGATCGTGGAGCGCGGTCGGGTCGACGAGCGCCGAAGTTGATGAGGAGACGAGCACCTGGCCGCCGTGGCCACAGGAAGCGATGCGCGCGGCGCGATGTACGTCCACGCCGACATACCCCTCGTCGTCCAGGTGCGGGGTGCCCGTGTGGATCCCGAGGCGCACCCTGATCCGGCCTGCACGCAGTCCCGTTTGCATCTCGCGAGCCGCCTCGAGCGCATCTGGGGCAGTCTCGAAGGCGACGAAGAAGGCATCACCCTGCGTGTCCACCTCGACCCCGCCGTGGACTGCGCACGCCTGCCGAACAACGCGCCGGTGCTCGGCCAGCGCCTCCGCATAGGCGGCGGCGCCAAGCTCGTGCAACAACTTCGTCGAGCCCTCCACGTCGGTAAAGAGGAAGGTGACGGTGCCGGACGGGAGGTCGCGGCCCCCGGTCGTCATGATGCGCTACGCGTCGCGCGGCGAAACACGCGCAAGCGGACGACCTGTTCGACCGTGACCATCACATGCGTCGCGTCAAGTCGGGAGACGAGCGACCGCGGTATGCGCGTGTCGCGCCAGTTGCTGATGGTTTCGAGGCATTGAGCCCCTGTGTCGAAAGCATCGGTGACGACGAAACGCTCCTCGTGTTGCATATCAAAGAGGCCGGCACCGACTGCTTCGTTGATGCGCTCGTCGACTGCGCGGATCGTGTCGGCCCACTCGCGCATGTCGAGCGTCCCTAGCTCCGCGCTGTCGGCTGCCACACGGGGATGTGGCGAGAGCGGTTGCGTGTCCACGACGAATCCACCCGGCGTAAGTGCTGCGTGGACGTTGCGCAGGGCATGCACGACGCCCTCGAGTGGGACGCATCACAATGACCAGCCGCAGAGCGCGACGTCGAACCGCTCCCGTGGGAGGTCGAGCGCTTCGGCGCCGTGGACGCCGAAACGGACACGGCTGGACTGTTCGTCGGTGAGCGCCAATCGTGCGGCCGCGACGTTCTCGGCACTCGGGTCGAAGGCGTAGACCGACGCGGCGCGTGCCGCCGCGAACGTGGTGAGACGGCCCTCTCCGCAGCCGACGTCGAGCACGCGCTTGCCCTCGAGCGAGACGAGGGCGGCGATCGCCGCCGCTTCCACCCCCACCTCGTCGCGTCGCTGCATCGGTTACGGCTGAGCCTTGTACGCCTTCAGAGTCGTGCCGCGCGCACCGTACTTCAGCGCCTTCCGGCGTGTGTCTTCGAAGGCGGAGCGGGCGTAGGTCTCGACGAGCTGGCCGGTCTCGATGCGCTCGAAACCGTTGTGTTCCAGAAGCCTCGCGTACGCTGCTTCCAGCAGCGCCCCGGCAATTCAGCCAGTCCAGAGATCGCGATCTTGCGGCGTCCTTCCTCGCTGACCGGATTCTGGATCGTGACGTCGGCGATCTGGATGCGTCCGCCCGGCTCGAGCACACGGTGCAGCTCTGCGAAGACCGCCTCCTTGTCCGCGATCAGGTCGATGACGCCGTTCGAGATCACGACATCGAAGCTCGCGTCGGCGAACGGGAGCCCTTCCGCTTCGGCCTCGACGAACTCGACGTTCGCTACGCCCATGGCCGCTGCTGCGGCGCGTGCCTTGGCGAGCATCTCCGGTGTCATGTCGATGCCCGTGACCGAGCCGTCCTCGCCGACCATCTGGGCAGCGATCAGCGAGTCGGTGCCCGCGCCGGACCCGAGATCGAGCACCCGCTCGCCCGGCGAGAGGCGTCCCATCGTCCACGGGTTGGCGACGCCGGCAAAGGACTCGACGGCGCTGTCGGGGACATTCGCAAGCTCAGACGGGTATCCGAGGTCTTCGGCCCAAGCTCGGCCGGTCGGAAAAATGAAGTCGCGCTCCGGCTCCTGAGAGACGGAGGCGTAGGTCTTCTTGATCTCGCTCTTCAGCAGGTCGAGATCGATGTCGACGTCAATCGCCATATCCCTCCTCTGCATCGCTGAATTTGGGTAGAGGAGATCTACTCATAGGCACGCTGCTCATTATCTATTCACGCGCGGCGAGGCAGCGTCGGCCGACGACGAGCAGCGTGAGTGCGGCGGCCTGGACGAGCATTCCGGCGGCAATCAGCGGTTTGCGGCCGGTGCGGTCGGAGAGCCCACACCGTCTCGCTCGCCGAGGTACTCGTCGGCAAGCACCGAGACTTCTGCGACGGGACGGACTGCGACATCGCGCACAGCCGCCCAGAGCTCAGCGACCCGATCGCTCGCCAGCCGGTAGATAATCCGTGTCCCCTCGCGGCGCGATCAAGGTGTGCGGGAACTCCGCCCTCCGCGGGCCAGGCCTGATTCGCCAGCCACGGCCGCTTCACGGTCGTCTGAGTGTGACGAACGAGGCGGAGACCGTCCCCCTCCGTGCCCCTTTCATGCCCTAAACGGGCGAGATAGCCCTCTGCGACGCGAGCCAGAACACTTGCGACGGTACCGCGCTAGCCCGCATCAATACAGACGAGAGGCGCCGACCGTCGTCTCCGGTCGGCGCCGTCGCATCGGCTTTGCAGCCGAAGGTCACCGGTTCGATCCCGGTACGCTCCATTGAAAGAAGGCCTGGAAACGGGGCTTTTTGTTGCTCGAATTGGACGCTCCCGACCTCCGGAGCGAACGCGAGCCCGTGGAGCTCGGGCAGACGGCGGCGGCCCCGCGTGACCGGCCCCGATCAGCCGCCCATTGACCCTTTGCTCGCCGCGACCGCCGGACTCAGAACCGTACGAGATGCGTTGGCGTGAGCGAGAAGCCGTGACCGGAGTCCCGACAGGTGACCGTGTCGACGTGCAAGACGCACGAGTACGCAGCAACACGCCAGGTTCGCCCTGCCGCAAGCGTGGGCCGGGAAGTGTGGTCGAGATTCCCGTCGATCGCGAGCAGGAGGTCGCTTCCGGATCGCAGGATTGATGTCCGGCCGCTCGACGAGAGACGGACGATCCCACGGCCGTCGTATTGCCACGTGCGCACGGCGCCCGCCGCACAAAGCAGACCAGCCGATCCCGGTACCCGAACCGCACATCGAACCTTGCCGCCTTCCGCCGAGAAGCCGATGCTCCGCGACGTCTCCGTGGACGCAAACGCCGCGGCTACGAGCGTGAACGCGGCCGCTATCGCAACGATCAATGCAAAACGACGAGACATCAACCTGACTTTCCTCCCTTGAGGGTCTCCGAGGATCGTATCGGGGTGAGAGGCGACCGATTCTCGTCCGGACTGCCGGTGGCCCGCCGTTGAAATCCAATGGGAAGGAAGCAACACCGAGACAACAGCCCGAAGGAGTGACCACGGCCTCGCGCTAGCGCTTCACGAGCCCGCCTACATAACCCGAACGATGTTCCTCCTGCACAACGATGACATGGGCATCGACGGTTGCGGCGAAGTCAGAGAACGCCGCGCAATCTTCGATGTCGTCGGCTAGCAGCACACCACCCGGCTCCAACAGAGGCCAGACCGACTGGAACTCGAACATCATCGTCGGATAGGTGTGCAGGCTGTCATGCACGAACATTCGCAGCAGTTGGCCGCCGAGAACGGCAGGCAGCTTCCGTCGGGTTGAACCGCGGATGAACGTCCACCGGTCCGCAAGGTCGGCGGTGACCGCCATCCGGCTTTCGTCAACCCACGCAGAGTTGACTGGTGGGAGATCAATCGACACGAGTTTGCCCGCGCCATTTCGATGCAACGCATCGAGGATGATCCGGGAGGTCACTCCTCGTGCAACGCCCGTCTCGACAACCCGATCGGGCTTGAGATGCCGCGCGACGATGAACGAAGCCCGCGCCAGCGTCACGCCGGCGTCGTAGCCCTTCCCTGGCGGATGAGGCGACCGTTCGAGAGCCGACACAGTTTGCGCCCACGCCTCGTCGAAGTCAGGACACGAGCAGTCAGGCGCACCAACCAATTCGTGCAGCCGGGTATCCCAATGCGGCGTCGCCTCAAGCGCCGGTGCGGGGTGGCGTCGGTTCGCACGCAGTTCGAGCCGACCTCGTACACGGTCGGCGACCTCAGCAATGCCGCCGGCGCGCGCGATGGCCTCCACGCCACAAGGCATCAGTCGCGAGGGTCGATCATCGTCCCGGTGAGCGTGTACCGCCAACCGTCGTGAAGTCGTTCGCGCAACCCGCGCGAGATTCGACGGCGGGCGACGGCGGTGAGCAACTCTTCCCGGAGATCTTCAAGACGTTGGAGTTCCGCGACGTCCTCGGGCTCAGACGCCCAGGCGTCGAGATCCTCGATTGCAAGGTCCACGCCCACCAGGCGTTCCGCTACCTCTCGCCACTCACCCATGGGTGATGTGTTCCCAATCCGCGCCGACCTTCACGGAACTTCACTCGATTGAGGGACGGCGGCCCGCCGGGTATCCCCGGCGGGCCGGCGCGTTCCTTCGGTCTAGCCGCAGGTCAGGCTCATCTTGTCGAAGTTGACCGTCACGTCTCCGTTGGCGTTCATTACGAACGAAGTCGTCTCGTGCGCGGTGATCGACGAACCGTCCGACCCCGCAAGGTGGATCGTCAACGTGAAGGCGCTGTTCTGGTTGCGCTCATTCATGTTGAAGTTGCCCCAGACGGTGGCGTGGCCGCTGTAGTTCACACCGGTCACATCGTCGGTTGCGGTGATGGCGCCGGTCTCGGTGAATGTCGCCCACAGCTCATCGCTGTCGGTGAAGCGGGTGACGTGGTTGACGAGGTTGCCGGTAAACAGCGCACCTTGTCCGCCGTTGAATGTATCGCCCGTGCACGGATTGGACGCCTCCGGTTCGTAGAACACCCCATGGACGTGATCCGTCTCGGTGACCGTCTGGCCGTGCGGGCTAGCTGCAACCGCCGAACCCGCCACAGCCATTGCGAACACGGCTGCGACGGCGCACGCCAAAAGAACCCCTCTCTTCACTGCTCACTCCTCTCCCTCAATGTGGCGCCTGCCCCGAATAACCTGCTTGATGTCATCGGTCATCGCAACCCCGATGACCGCTCAGATCGCTGAACGCGGTCGTCGGTCCGGCCTACGGCGGTGTCCCTCGATCGAGGCACTACCGATGTGCCGCCAGATCAGCCCTTCCGTCGGATGGTCGCGAGCCGCGCCGGCCTCACGATGCGCGCACTGGGTGTTGGGACGAAGACAGTGAAACGCGAGCGGCCGGGGCCACCAAAGGAACCGCCCGTCCATCCATCGCGCCGAGTGCAATGGCTCGAGCGGCCTGTATTGGCAAGGATGGCGAGCCTTCCGCACGGATGACCCGAGCCGGCTGAGCCTCCGGCGCTCGCGTTCTCCTGCCGCTCAGCAGTCCGCGGGCCGCGGCTCGCGTCGCGCCCGATAGCCAACCGCGCACGCTGGGCAGATGCCATGCGTGGTCGGCGGCGGCGCACCTGTTCGCCGCTCCGCCTGCCACCCGAGCGAACCGGCGAAGATGCGCCCACACCAGGCACAGCTCCGCGCGAGCACATTGCGCCGGCGTTCAGTCAGCACTCACACAACTTGACACGTGCCGCCCGAATCTTCAACGGGTGAGGGTCAGAGCCCGGCTCGTCTCGCCGAGATGCGACGCCGAGGTCTTGACGCGGAGGAGGCGGCGCGAGATGGTCGCGTCGGCTGCGGCTGGACGTAGGGAGGTTGGTTCCGGTGTGGGCCTTCGTGAAGTCGTTCTTGGTGCCGGCGCCGGTCGCGACGGAGCGGCCGACGGCGAATTCCGAAGCCGGTCGGTACGTCCGCTCCTTCCTGATCGTCCGCCTCATGATCGGAGTGCTCGGCGTCGGGTGGCCGTTGCTGCTCGTGTTCCTCGACAAGTGGTTCTACGACGGCCACCCGGGCAGCCGCATTCCTCGCGACTCGTTGAGCGTCTACTACTACTCAGGGATGCGCGAGGGTTTCACCGTGATCCTCGGCGTCATCGCGTTCTTCCTCTTCACGTACAAGCTGACCGAGCGGAATCTCGACAACACACTCAGCGTGCTCGCGGGCCTCGCGGGGATGACGATCCCGTTCTTCCCAACCGGCCGCCCCAGCGACATCACGCCTGCGCCGGCACTCAACCCGCTGCAGGACGCGATCGGGGAAGACTGGACGAAGTGGGTTCATTTCGGCGCGTCCGCCGTGTTCATCGCCGCGCTCGGGGGCGTCTGCCTCTTGTTCGGCCGTCGCGAGGGTGAACGTCCGAAGCACGGCAATCTGCTGCCACGACGCTTCTGGCGCGGTTACCACTTCTTGTGTGCGGGTGCGATCGGCCTGGCCGCGCTCTGGATCGTCGCCACGACTGTCGGCCGCAACCCGCTCATCCACGGCCCCTACTGGTCGCTGCTGCTCGGCGAGTGGGTCGCGAC
>Ga0070679_100007093_pt1 | contig 10456 bp, 10 predicted proteins | sample KBSC63BmetaG_FD_65652 | JGI IMG/M metagenome (GOLD analysis project Ga0070679, IMG submission 65652) | Corn rhizosphere microbial communities from Kellogg Biological Station, Michigan, USA - KBS C6-3B metaG | ecosystem: Host-associated > Plants > Roots > Rhizosphere | place: USA: Michigan... | reverse complement strand
GGACTTCCTCATCGCCAACCCGGGCGAGACGCCGGATCCGGGCGTCATCAAGGATCTGCAGAACCAGATCCAGGCGACGTCGGACCCGATGAAGAAGGCGCAGCTGACCAAGGAGCTCGGTCTCTACCAGCAGCTCAACGTCGGCTTCCCCAAGCCGAAGCGTGACTACGACGCCCTCGTGCTGACGGCCACCAAGCGCCTCTCGCACAACTTCCTCGTCCTGGCGTCGTACACGTACTCGCGCACGCTCGGTAACTACCCCGGTACGTTCCAGGCGTCGAACGGTCAGCTCGACCCGAACATCTCGTCGCAGTACGACCTCCGCGAGCTCCTCGTGAACCGCGATGGTCCGCTGCCGAACGATCGTCCGCACATCCTCAAGGTGCAGGGCTCGTACTTCGTGCCGTTCGGCGCGAACACGATGGTCTTCGGTCTCGCCTTCAACATGCAGTCGGGCACGCCGATCGAAGTCCTCGGCGCCAACACGCTGTACGGCGTTCAGGAAACCTTCATCCTGCCGCGTGGCTCGGGTGGCCGTACGCCGACCCTGACGTCGTTCGACCTCCACGTGTCGTACCGCCGTCAGCTGTCGCGCCTGTTCGGGTTCGAGGCGTACGCCGACGTGTTCAACTTGTTCAACCAGCAGGAGGTCACTGCGGTCGACCAGGCCTACACGGCGTCGAACGTCAACCCGATCGAGAACGGCAAGATCGCCGACCTCGTCAACCTGAAGCAGGTCAACGGCACGCAGCCGCTGTTGAACCCGAACTACGGCAAGCCGATCGCGTATCAGGCTCCGCTCTCGATGCGCGTTGGTCTGCGTCTCTCGTTCTAAGTAAGCGTCGACTAGCCTCATGAAACACGACTGGCCCGTCGGGGAAACCTGGCGGGCCAGTCTCTTTTTGGGCGTGCTGGCAGTGGCGGCGCCGGCGTGGGGAGACGCGCGCGCGATCGTCGTCGAGGCGCGCACGCAGGATCCGGCGCGGCTCGACGGCTGGCGCGCGACCCTGGGCAGGGGCGGGGCGAGCGAGCGCGCGGCGGCGGCGTTCGCCATCGGGCAGCTCGGGATGGCGTGGGAGCCGCCGTCGGAGGCGGTGCGCGCGCGGGCCGAGGCGGCGCTCGTCGACGCGCTCGCCGGCGAGAAGGACGCGACGGTGCGCGACCGCATCGTCGAGGGGCTGGGCAAGGTTGGCGGGCGCGCGGCGTTGGCGCCGCTGCGTGGCGCGCTCGACGGGGCGGAGCGCACGCGCGCGGCGGTGGCGCTGGCGGAGCTGGCGAAGAATCGCGCGCTCACCGACGGCGCGGCGCGGGCGCGCCTCGAGCAGCTCCTCGGCGACGGCAACGCCGAGACGCGCTGGGCGGCGGCGCTGGCGCTCCTTCGCTATCGGGATCCGGCCAGCCACGCGGCGCTGCGCGGCTGCGCCGGCGACGCGGCGGTGCACGTGCGCGCCACCTGCGCCAAGGCGCTCGCCGACGTCGGCGGCGACGAGGACGCGGCGGCGCTGGCGCCGCTGCTCGCCGACCGCGACGATCGCGTCGCGGCGGAGGCGGCGCGCACGCTCACCAAGCTGCTGGTCAAGTGCCGCGACTCGGGGTGCCGCACGCTGCGCGCGCTGCAAAACGGCAAGCTGCCGTGGCGGCCGTCGGTGGTGCAGGCGGTGACCTTCGAGCATCCGCGCGGCATCGCCGTGGCGGCGCTCTTGCGCGCGGCGTGGGAGGCGGAGCCGAAGGCGAGCGCGCTCGATCAGCGGACGCGCGCGATCCTCGGCTGCAAGCTGGCGATGGCGCACGATCGCGCCGTCGGACGCATCGATCTGTTGTCGAGCTGCGCGGCGAGCGAGCGCGAGCGCGGCGTGTGGATGGCGGAGGCGCTCGCCGACGTCGGCGGGCCGGAGCTGACGAAGCTGGCGGCGAGCCCGCACGCGGCGGTGCGCGAGGCCGCCGCCGAAGGCGCCGACGCGGCGACGACGAAGAAGCTCCTCGGCGACGGCGACGCGCCGGTGGTTGCGGCGGCGGCGGAGCGTGCCGAGAAACTGAAGATGGCGGATGCGGCGACGGAGATCGTGGCGGAGCTCGCGCGCGTGCACGGGCCCGACGCTGTCGAGGCGCAGCAGGCGCTGCTGTCGGCGGCGGCGGCGCTGAAGCTGACGGCGGCGATCCCGGCGGCGCGCGCGCTCGTCGACGCCGAGCCGTATGCGCTGCGGCAGGCGGCGGCGCACGCGCTGACCGCGCTCGAGGGCAAGCCGGTCGCCGCGCGGCCGCCGCAGCTGCCGGCGACGCCGGTGCCGACGCTGCCGCCGACGACGGTACGCATCCGGACGACGCGCGGCACCATCCGCGCGCGCCTGTGGGTCGACGACGCGCCGCGCACCGCCGCGAACTTCGTCGCGCTGGCCAAGAAGCACTTCTACGACAAGCTGACCTTTCATCGCGTCGTGCCCGACTTCGTGTCGCAGGGCGGCGACCCGCGCGGCGACGGCGCCGGCGGTCCCGGCTACATGATCGATTGCGAGATCAACATGCGCCGCTACGGCGAGGGCGTGCTCGGCATGGCGCTGTCGGGGCGCGACACCGGCGGCAGCCAATTCTTCTTCACGCACGCGCCCGAGCCGCACCTCGACGGCCGCTACACGGCGTTCGGCGAGGTGGTGAGCGGGCTCGACGTGGTCACGTCGCTCGTCGAGGGCGACGTCATCCTGGAGCTCACCGTCGAGTGAGGCGCGTGCGGGCGCTGGCGGCGCGGGCGGCGCTGGCCACGTTGGCCGCCGTGGCCGCGGCGGCCGCCGCCGGCTGCGCGCCGACGGTGCGCGCCGGCGACTTCTACGCCACGCCGCTGCGCCGGACGGCGGCGCCGCGCACGCCGATCGAGGCGCGCTGGCGCGTCGAACCTGCGCCGGCAGGCTGCGCGGCGACGGGCGCGCCCATCGTCTTCATCCCGGCGCTCGGCTTGACGCAGCATTCGTGGGCGGGCGTGACGGCGGCGCTGGCGGCGTGCCGCCCGCGCGTGCTCGTCGATCTGCCCGGCGTCGGCGAGGCGCCGCCGGCGCGGCTGCTCGACGAGGCGAGCGTGCTGCAGGCGCTCGTCGACGTCGTCGACGCGGTGGCGCCCGGCGGCCGCGTCATCCTGGCCGGCCACTCGCTCGGCGGCGCGGTGGCGACGCGGCTGGCGGAGCACCTCGGCGCGCGCGTCGAGGCGTTGGTGCTGGTGGCCGCGCCGGTGGCGCCGTTCCCGCTCGATCGCTGGGAGCGCCTGTTGCTGTTGACGTCGCTGTGGCCGCCGTTTCTGCACCTCGCGGGCGCGTGGGCGGGCGTGAAGCTCGGCCTGCAGCGCGTCTCCGGCGGCGGCGATCGCGCCTCGCCGCTCGACGTCGCGCTCATCGCGGCCGATTGGAGCGACCATCGGCGGCGCGCCGCCGTCGTGCAGTACTACCAGACCTTTCTCGCCGCCGTCGAGATCGGGCGCACCGAAGCGGGGCTGGCGAGCGTGCGCGCGCCGGCGCTCCTGGTGTGGGGCGGCGACGACCGCATCGTGCCGCTCGACGTCTTGCACGTGGCCGAGCGGCGGCTCGCGCACGCGACGACGCGCATCGTGCCCGGCGTCGGGCACCTCGTGCCGTTGGCCGCGCCGCGCGCGGTCGCCGCCGCCATCGACGGCTTCTTGCAGGCGCTGCCGTCGCCGCCGCAACCTGCGCCCGACGGTGGCGCCCTCGTCGCCGACGGCGCGCGCCGCCCGGGCGACGTGGTGTGGAGCGCGCGGCGCGAGATCTTTCCGCTGCTCAACGTCGGCGCGCTCTTTCCGCTCGACGGGCGCGTCGACCTGTCATTCCAGGCGGGCGTGGCGCGCGGCGGCATCGATCCGCGCTTTCCCGTCGAGTCGGGGCGCCTGGCGCTGCTCGTCGGCGCGGCCGTTCGCGGCGACGCCGCCGGCTGGCAGTTCGCCTATCTGCGCGCGACCGGACGCTTCGAGCTGGTCTGGCGTTGGGGCGGCGGCTACCACATCGACGGCACGCTGCTCGTCGATCCGCGCAACGGGCAGGTCGGCGGTTACGGCGCGCTCGGCTACACGCCGTCGATCGTGCCGTGGCTGCGCGCGTTCGTCGGCGGCGGCGCGCTGCCCGGCGACGTAGCGCGCCTCCTCATCGGCATCGACGTCACGGCGCGCCTCACCGGCTGGCTCTGGTAAGCAATCGCGCGTCGACGGAAAAACAACCGAGAGATCTAGAGCTCAGGGAAAACGACCTGAAACTGAATTGTGGTGTTTGGGTTTTGTCCCTGAGCTCGTGATCTCTCGGTTGTCTTATCCGCGGTTGGCGCGGGCTTCCGCCTGGCGCAGGGCGCGGCGCGCGCGCGCGTCGTGCGGCGAGCGCGCCACCACGCGCCGCCATTCGGTCGCCGACCACTTGTACGCGCCGCCGTTGTAATAGAGCGTGGCCAGCGCGCGGCGGGTCTCGAGGTCGTCGGGCGAGATCTCGAGCGCGTGGCGGCAGACGCGGGCGCCGTCGTTGATGCGGCCGAGCTTGCCGAGCGATACGCAGGCGCCGCGCAGCGCGCGCACGTCGTTGCCATCGCGCGCCAGCGTCTGCTGGAACGCCGCCAGCGCCGCCGCCGGCTGGCCGTGGCGCAACAGCTTCTCGCCTTCGCTGCTGCGCTCGCTCGCGGTCGCCTTGACCGGCGCGACCGCCGGCGCCGTCGCCGGCGGCTGCGTCGCCGGAGCCGCGGCGGGCGCGCTGGCCGGGGCGGCAGCGGGATTGGCCAGCGGCGCGTCGACGACGCGCGCCGCGTGCGTCATGTGCACGATGACGCCGCCGAAGATCGCCGCGGTGAGCGCCACGCCGCTCGCCACCCAGAGCATCGTCGGCAGCCGTCGCGGCTCGGAGCCGTTCGCCAGCGGCGTCTCCGCCATCGCCTCGGCGTCCTCGCCGCGCAGGAACCAGACCGCCGTCGTATCCAACCTTGCCATGCGCGCCGCACCAAGCAGCCTGCGTGCCATCGCCGCGCGCCGCGATCGGCGCGGGCTTCGCTGTCCTCGACGGCAACAACCGTCCTGGGACCCTCCGGAAATCGGAGACCGCCCCTCTTGATTCGCGCGACCGACGGGCCCATTGTGTGGGCGCGTCCCTTGCAGAGCCTCCCATCGATGCGCGAAGAGACCCAGCCGCTCGACAACCTGCAACCGCTCGCCGAGGGCTTGCAGCACGCCACCGGCGTGCCGTTTGGCGAGGCGGTGCAGACGCTGCGCTGGGTGCAGGCCTACGTCCGTCGCTGCGTCGAGACGGGGATGGCGAACGATCTGCTCATCGCCATGGAGCGCTCGGGCCTGGGCGACATCGCCGAGGCGCTGCTCGAGGTGCGCCGCCGCGATCCATGACCATCGCCGAGCTCGTCGCCGGCGCGGCCGCGCGGTGGGGCGGACGCGTCTTCGTCACCGACGAGGCGGGGCGCGCGTGGAGCTTCGCCGAGACGGCGGAGCGGGCGCGCGCAGCGGCGGGTGCGCTGGCGGCGCGCGGTGTCGGCGCCGGCGATCGCGTCGCGCTGATGGCGCACAATTCGGCGGAGTTCGTCGCCGCCTGGCTCGGCGCTGTGCTCGCCGGCGCGGCGGTCGTGCCGATCTCGACGGTGTCGGCGCCGCCCGAGGTCGCGGCGCGCGTGGCGCAGGCGCGCTGCAAGCTCGTGGTCGACGACGCGCTCGCCAGCGAGCTCGTGCGCGGTGCGCCGCTGCCGTCGCTGCCGGCGATCGCGGGCGACGCGGTGGCGCAGATCCTGTTCACTTCGGGCACGACCGGCGTGGCCAAGGCGGCGGCGGTATCGCACGCGTCGCTCGTCGCGCACACGCGCAACGTCGCGCGCACCGTCGGGCTCGGCGCCGACGACGTCGTGCTCGGCGCGCTGCCGCTGGCGCACTCGTTCGGCTGCCGCATGGTGATGCTGTTGGCGCTCGCCACCGGCGCGCGCATCGTGCTGATGCCGCGCTTCGAGGCCGCGCGCGCGCTCGCGCTCCTCGACGCCGAGGGCGTGACCTTCTGGCCGGCGGTGCCGACGATGCTCGCCGCCGTCTGCGGCGCCCACGAGCAAAGCGATGGGCCGGCGCCGCGCGCGCTCGTGTGGGTGCTGTCGGCCGGCGCGCCGCTCGCCGACGCCTTGTGCCGGCGCGCCGAGGCGCGGCTCGGCTGCGAGGTGCGGCAGGGCTACGGGCTCACCGAAGCGTCGTTCTCGACGATCGACGCGCCGCCGGCGCCGCGCGCCATCGGCTCCGTCGGGCGGCCGGTCGCCGGCGTCGAGGTGCGCATCGCCGCCGACGGCGAGGTCGAGGTGCGCGGTCCGCATCGCATGCTCGGCTACGTCGACGATGAGGCGGCGACGGCGCAGGTCGTCGACGGCGACGGCTGGCTGCGCACCGGCGACGTCGGCCGTCTCGATGGCGACGGGCGGCTGTGGATCGTCGATCGCAAGAAAGATCTCATCATTCGCGGCGGCAACAACGTCTACCCGTCGGAGGTCGAGGCCGCGCTGGCCGCGCATCCCGATGTCGCCGACGTCGCCGTCGTCGGGCGCCCTGACGACTACTTCGGCGAGGAGGTGGTGGCGGTGGTGGTGGCGCGCCGCGGCCACACCGCCGACGCCGACGCGCTGACGGCATTCGCGCGCGCGCGCATCGCCGCGACCAAGGTGCCGCGCGAATTCGCCTTCGTCGACGCGCTGCCGCTCGGCCCGTCGGGCAAGGTGCACAAGCGCGAGCTGCGCGCGCGGCTCGCCGACGGCCGATTGCCGACGACGAAGCCGTCACGCTAAGCTGACGTCGTGAGCGAGCGAACGTGAGCGTGCGCCATCTCCTGGTCGGCAATCCGACCGCGCAGAGCGGCAAGAACGCGGCGCGCATCGCCGAAGCGGAGCGCCTCCTCGACGGCGCCGGTGTGGCGCATCGCTTCCTCGCGACCGCGCCGGCGGGCGCGACCGTGCAGCTCGTCGCCGGCGCGCTCGCCGCCGATCCGGCGCTCGACACCGCCATCTACATGGGCGGCGACGGCACCTTCGCCGAGGTGGCCAAGGGCATCCTCGCGTCGGGGCGCGCCGCCGACGTGCGGCTCGCCATGCTGCCGACGGGGACGGCCAACGATCAGGGCAAGAGCTTCGGCCTCACCGCCGGTGACGTCGAGCTGGCGCGCAACGTGCGCGTCGTCGCCGAAGGGCGCGAGACGCGGCTCGACGCCGGCCACCTGGTGGCGCGCGATCACGCCGGCGCGGTCGTGCGCGACGACTGGTTCTTCGACTCGGCCGGCTGGGGCATCAGCCCGCGCGTGTTGTCGCTGCGCAACGAAGATCGCAGGCTCATCGGCGCCATTCCGCTGGTGCGCGACGTGTGGCGCGATCAGCTCGTCTACGCCGGCGCGCTCTTGCGCACCTTTCTCGCCAGCTACGTCGACGACGGCAAATTCGACGTGCGCGTCACCGCCGACGGCGCCACGCACGAGTGGCGCGGCCTCACCGACCTCATCGTCAAAGGCACGCGCATCTACGGCGGGCTGTGGGTCTTCGATACCGCGGCGCGCCCCGACGACGGCCGCTTCGAGATCGTCCCCTTCGTCGGCAAGCGCGACTGGGTCTCGAAGGCGATCGTGCACCTCGACGGCAGTGGCACCGCCGCCGAAGCGCTGTCCGCCGTCGGCGTGCGCCACTCCGAGAGCCTCTCGGCATCCTCGATCGAGCTCGACTTCGAAGAGCAGCCGGGCCAGCCGCTCTCCGCGCAGATCGACGGCGAAGAGCTGCCGGCGACCGCGCTCGTCCGCATCGACGTCCTCGCCCGCGCGCTCCGCCTCGTCGTCCCCGCCGAGTACGCGACCGCCTAGACCCAGACGGCGCGCGGAATCTGCGTCCACATCTCGGCGCGTACCGACGGCGACAGCGGCGCGATCATCGGCACCGAGCCGACGCGCCGCACGCGATCGCCGCCGAGATCGGCGCGCCCCGGAAACGGCCACGGCTGCGCCCACAGCCGCACCTCGCGCAGCCGCGCCGCCGCCGCCACGTTGCGCGCCGCCTGCACCAGCGCCTCCGCCTCGAAGGCGCGCCCGGCGTCGAGCCACAAGATGAGGAGCCGCTCCTGCCGCACATCGGGCGTCCAGTAGGCGACGCCGTCGCCGGCGCGCGCGCCGATCGTCGGCAGCGGCGTGCGGCCGAGCAGCGCCGCGTAGGTGCGCGAGCGCTCGAGGTGCCAGTCGAGCTGCTCCGTCGTCGGCCAGACCGAGAAGTCGTCGACGTACGGCTCCAGCTCGTCGACCTTGTCGGCGAAGCCGTCGATGGTGCGCGCCGGATCGCCCGGCGCCGGCGGGAAGACCAGATCCTCCGCCGGCCGCGCCACGTAGCCCGACGCCGCGTAGATCGCGGGGTCGACGTCGCTGAACAGCGTCGACGCCTGCGCGCCCTCGTCGCGCGCGCGCGCCACCAGCGCGTCCATCATGCGGCGCGCGTGGCCGCGCCGCCGCAGCTCCGGCTCGGTGTAGACGCTGGCCACCGCCCAGGTCTCGCCGCGCACGCCGTCGATGGCCGACGACATGCGATAGGTCTCGCACGACGACAGCACCGCGCCGTCGTCGTCGCGCCACAGCCACCAGGTCATCGCCTGGCGCGCCCACGGATGCGCGCACAGCCGCTCTTCACGCGTGAGATATTGCTCGGCCGTGAGGTGCTCGCCCCACGACGCGTAGGTCACTCGATCGCGAGCGCGCTTTTCGTCGGCGTTGGCGACGACCAGCTGCATGCGCCCGGTTGTACCACGCTATTCCATGTCATCGGCGGACGCCGGCGCCTGACCGCCGTGGATCGCCTTGTACATCTCGAGCTTGATCTGGCGGTTGATCTTCGGCCACGCGACGACCAGCTTGGCGAACTGCGTCGGCGTCAGCACGCTGCGGTTGTCGGCGGTGCGCTGCGCCTCGAGCGCCTGCACCTTGGTGCGATCGTTGACGATGGTGTCGCTCAGGCGCGACAGCGTCGTCTCGTCGGGCTGCGCCGCCGCCAGCTGCGCCTTGAGCTCGCGCATGGCCATGCCGATCTCGCGGTGCAGCCCGGCGATCTGCGGCTCGTACTTCTCCGCCACCGCGCGGAAGCGCTGCGCCGTCGTCGCGTCGAGCGCGAGCTGCTGCGTAATCTGCTGCATCGCGAAGTCGGTGATGTGCTGTCGGATCTGCGCGCGCTTCTGCCCGTCGGGCTGCGCCAGCGCCGGCGCCGACATCGCCAGCGCGCCGCACACGATCATCGCCGTCGTCCACGATCGCTTCATCTCACGCTCCTTTGTTGAACGCCTTGGCCATACGGTCGATTTGCTCGGGCGTGAGCTCTTCGAGCATCTCGCCGGGCTCCAGATCTTCGAACACGTGGAACGTCTCGGGCGCCTCCGTCGCCGGCAGCGCGCGCCGATGGCCGTGGCCGTGCAGCCACAGCACCAGCGCCGCCGCCAGCGCCAGCGCGCCGCCCGCCGACGCCGCGAAGCGACGTCGCCGCAGCTTGATCGCTCGCGCCGTCGCGTGCGCGTAGCCGTCGCGCACCGCCGCCGCCATCGCGTCCCAGTCGGCGTCGGGCCGGGTCCCCAACCGCCGCAGCCGCTCTTGCAGCTCGTCGTCGGTCATTTTGCCTTCTCCTCGTCGTTCATGATCGCGCGCAGCCGCTTCATCGCATGATGGAAGTTCACCTTGGCCGCGTCCTCGCTGCACTCGGCCGCGTCGGCGACGTCGGCGAACGGCAGCTCTTCGTAGATGCGCAGCTCGACGACGAGCCGCTGCTGCGGCGGCAGCTTCGTCACTGCCTGACGCAACCGCCTTTGCGTCTCGACTTCGATGAGCGGCTCGACCGCCGGCTCGCGCGCCGCGAGATCGTCGCCGAGCGGCGCCTGCGGCTTGCGATCGCGCACCAGGTTGAGCGACAGGTTCGCCGCCGTGCGATAGACCCACGCGCGAAACGAGCCGCCGTCGCGCAAATCGCGCAGCTTGCAGAACGCCTGCACGAGCGCGCGCTGCGCCACGTCCTTGGCGTCGGCGTCGTTGCCGACGTAGCGCAACGCCAGCCAGTAGATCGGCCGCTGATAGCGCCGCACCAGCGCGTCGAAGGCGGCGCCGTCGCCGCGGCGAAAGCGCGCGACCAGCTCCTGGTCGTCGGGCTCGCTGTCGTTCGTCGCCATCGGGGTTGCCGTCGGCTTGGGCGCCGTCGCTGCCACGATCGATAGGACACCACCGCGCCGCAAACGTTAAATCCAGGCTAGCATGCGCGCATGCCAGCCAATGCCGCGTTTTTGAAGGACATCCCGCTGTTCATGCCGATGGACGACAGCGAGCGCGCCGCCGTCGCCGAGCTCATGGACGAAGTGACGTTCAAGGCTGGCCAGCAGATCTTCCACGAGCGCGATCAAGGCGGCATCTGTTACGTCATTCGTACAGGAAGGATCGAGCTCACCGTGCTCGACGAG
>Ga0070679_100007092_pt1 | contig 10457 bp, 10 predicted proteins | sample KBSC63BmetaG_FD_65652 | JGI IMG/M metagenome (GOLD analysis project Ga0070679, IMG submission 65652) | Corn rhizosphere microbial communities from Kellogg Biological Station, Michigan, USA - KBS C6-3B metaG | ecosystem: Host-associated > Plants > Roots > Rhizosphere | place: USA: Michigan... | reverse complement strand
TAGAGCGACCAGGCATAGCCGGCGGCGAAGGGCACGTCCTTGGGGTTGTTGAAAATGTGGCCGTAGAAATTGGGCGTGAGCAGCAAGAGGATCGCCGCCCAAAGCCCGATGCGCGGTCCGCCCAGTTGGCGCGCGAGCTTCCAGCAGCCGACGATGCCGACCAGCCCGACCAGCGCGTTGAGCAAATGGCGGGTGGTATAGAAGCCGAAGGGCGAATAGGGGGCGAGAAGGGCGGTGGTAGCGTCGAACATCGCGCCGTAATAGTCGATCGGCGGCGAGGTCAGCGCGGTCGTGTCGTGAAAGAAGCTTCTATAGTAGTCGAGGACCTTGAACCCGTACCAGAAATGGTAGTCCTCGTCCCAAGTCGTGCCGTAATCGGTAAACGTCGCGAGAGCGAGGAGGAAAACCGCGAAAAACAGAAGATAGGCGAGCCGGTCGTAAAATGCTTGCCTGTCTGCGGAATTCGTCGAAGCAGCGTCGCTTGGCGCAGCCCAGCCCATGGCGCGGGTCTCGTGGCAAACCCGGCGTCCCGGGTTCAGGGGCGCGGATTATGCTGTATGGGCTAATTGAAGACCAGGACAGAATCCGCCCTGTTTTGGCGAGAAACCGCCGCCGAGGGACTTCCCAAAGCCGGGTCAGGCGCCGGCGATGAATTCGCGCATCGAGCTCGCTTCGCTCTCGACCTCCTCGAGCCGGTTCTTCACCACGTCGCCGATGCTGACGATGCCGGCGAGCGTGCCGTCTTCGATCACCGGCACATGGCGGATGCGGCGCTCGGTCATCAGCGCCATCAGCTCGGCGATGCTGTCGCTTGCCCGCCGCGTGAAGACCGGGCTGCTCATCAGCCGCGCGACCGCGAAATCGAGCGCCGTGCCGCCATGCGCGGCAAGGGCATGGATGATGTCGCGCTCGGAGAGAATCCCCTCGATCGTCGCACCGTCGCGGCTGACGATCAGGGCGCCGATGCCGTGATGCCGCAACATCTCGATCGCCGTCTTCGCCGTCGCATCAGGCGCGATCGTCACCACCTCGCGGCCCTTGCTGCGCAGTATCGCTTCGACGTTCATCGCCGTTTCCTTTCCCCTCGCTGGCGGCCCGGCTTGCCCGTCCGCGGCGCAAACGCGCCCGGCGGTGCCGCACCGCTCCCTTAAATTCTATTTAGGGTCGCGTTCCGCAATTCCAAGGCGTGGGGGAGGCGGAGCCTGTCGCACGTCGGTCGGCTTTCGGCTAAGGTGCGTGCCTCCGGTATTCCGTACTCATAGGGAGATGCGCATGGCCGAGCCCACCAAGATCAATGATCAGTTGAGCGTCGCTGCGCAAATCTCGCTCGCCGATCTCGCCGCCCTCAAACAGGCCGGCTACACGACCATTCTCAACAACCGGCCCGACAATGAAGAGCCGGGCCAGCTCGACCATGCGACGGCCGAGGCCGAGGCGAAGAAGCAGGGCCTCCACTACGTCTATCAGCCGATCGTTTCCTCGGCGATCTCGCGCAAGGATGTGCACGATTTCCAGGCGCATCTGCTGCGCGAAGGCAAGCCGATCCTCGCGCATTGCCGCAGCGGCACGCGCTGCTACCTGATGTATGCGCTGACCCAGGTGCTCGATAACGGCGCGAGCCCTTTGGCGCTGGTCGCGGAGGCCGCGGCCAAGGGTTACGACATCCGCGCGCTGCCGATGCTCGCGGAAAAGCTGCAGGCCGAGAAGTAAGCGCAAAGGCGAGGGGGCAAGCGATGCCGGTGAAGGACGGGCGGCCCAATTTCCTCTTCTTCATCGCCGATCAGCTGCGCTTCGATCATCTCGGTTGCTATGGCAACCCTATCGTCAAGACGCCGCATATCGATGCGCTCGCGGCCAAGGCCTGGTCGAGCGACGCTTTCTATGTCGCCAGCCCGATCTGCATGCCCAATCGCGCGACTCTGCTGACCGGGCGCATGCCGTCGCTGCACGGCGTGCGCCATAATGGCATTCCGCTCGCGCTCGATGCGACCACCTTCACCGATCAACTGCGCCGTGCCGGCTATCGCACCGGCATGGTCGGCAAGGGTCACTTCCAGAACATGACCGGCAATCCGCCGACCTGGCCGGTCGATCCCAAGGACCGGCTGCCGGTCGAGGCGCGCGCCGATCATGACGGGCGCTACGATCAGGAATGGGCGCCGGCCTGGCGCGCCGATCCCGAGTTCGATCTCGACTATCCGTTCTATGGCTTCGAGACCGTCGATCTGACGGTCGAGCATGGCGACGATCTGCAAGGCCATTACCGCCGCTGGGCCAATGCCAAGACCAACGAGATCGGACAGCTGATCGGACAAAAGAACGCGCTGCCGGCGCCGGATTATGAATTGACGCGCATACGCCAGGCGTGGCGCACCAAGCTGCCGCCGGCGCTGCATCCGACCGGCTATTGCGCCGAGCGCACGGTGGCGCGGCTGGAGGACTATGCGAACGGCGACGCGCCCTTTTTCCTCATGTGCTCTTTCGCCGATCCGCATCATCCCTTCACGCCGCCCGGTGACTACTGGAGCATGTACAAACCGGAAGAGGTCGATCTGCCATCCTCTTTCGCGGCGCCGACCGATCGCCTGCCGCCGCATGTGAAATGGTTGCATCAGCAACGCGATGCGGGCCGCGCGGTCAAGTCGACGCCGATGCTCTTTGCCGCCACCGAGCGCGAGGTGCGCGAGGCGATCGCGCTCAATTACGGCCTCATCAGCTTCATCGATCATGGCGTCGGCCGCGTGCTCGACACGCTCGAAAGGCTCGGCCTCGCCGACAACACGATCATCGTCTTCACCGCCGATCACGGCGACTATATGGGCGACCATCAGCTCTTGCTGAAAGGGCCGATCCATTACCGCTCGATCACGCAAGTGCCGTTCATCTGGCGCGATCCGAAGGGGCCGAGGGGCAAGCGCAGCGATGCTTTCGCCGGCACGATCGACCTGGCGCCGACGATCCTCGCGCGCGCTGGGGTGCAGGGCTTCAACGGCATCCAGGGCAAGGATTTGCTGCCGCTGATCGCAGGCGGCACCGCACCCTATGAGGATTTCCTCATCGAGGAAGAGGGCCAGCGCCTCGGCGTCGGCCTGCCGACGCGCGCGCGCGTGCGCAGTCTCTTGACCGAGCGCTATCGCCTCACGCTTTACGACGGCGTCGAGTGGGGCGAGCTTTACGACCGCGAGATCGATCCCGACGAGTCCTTCAATCTCTGGAATGAGCCCGGCGCACAAGCCTTGCGCGGCGAAATGCTGCTGCGCCTTGCGAAGAAGATGCTCGCCTATACCGAGACCAGCCCCAATCCGACCGCGGTGGCGTAAGGGGCCGCACACTCTCTCTATCGTTATGCCCGGACTTGTTCCGGGCATCCACGAAGACGTAGATCGCCGGGACAAGCCCGGCGATGACGCGGAAAAAAATTACCCTCTCCACCGCGTCAGCCGCTTCTCGAGCCGCTCCGACAGCGCGAAGATCAACAGCACGAAGAGCATGATGAGGAAGACCAGCGCGAGCATCAGCGCGGCGTTGTAGGTGCTCTGCGCAAAGGAGAGGAGATAGCCCAAGCCCTTGGTCGCGGCGACGAACTCGCCCACCACCGCGCCGGTGAAGGCGAAGCCGACCGCGACTTTGAGATTGCCGAGGAGCCACGCCGTCACCGACGGCATGTAGACCTCGCGCAGCAAGGTCGCGCGGCCGCCGCCCAAGGTGATGACGCGCTCGACAAGGCGGCGATCGACTTGGCGAATGCCGGTGAAGACCGTAAAGAACACCAGCACCGCGACGAGGATGAAGGCGAGCGCGATTTTCGACGCAAGCCCGATGCCGAGCCAGATCACGAAGAGCGGCGCCAGCACGACGCGCGGCACCGCGTTCAAGAGAATCATCACCGGCTCCAGCAGCTCGGCAATGACAGGCACCATCGCCGCCGCCGCGCCGAGGACCGTGCCGACGACGAGGCCGACGAAGAGCCCGCCCAGAGCCGCGCCGAAGGTTGCGCCGAGATGCGGCCAGATCGTGCCGGCACTGAACAAGGTCACCAGCACCGCGCCGATCTTCGATGGCGCCGGAATATAGAGTGGATTGAGATAGCCGCTGCGCGCCGCCCATTCCCAGACGGCGAGAAACACCGCGAGCCCCGCAAGCTGGCGAGTCAGAGGCCGATCGAATATTCGCCCCATGCCGCCTCGCTTTGCGCCGCGCCGCCGATTTCGCTCGAGAGATTCTGCCAAACGCGCTCCAGGAGCGGCCCGAACTCCGGATTGGCGCGCGCCTTGATCACGTCGCGCGGCCGGGCGATCGGCACCGGATATTGCCCGGCGATGCGCGCCTTGGGCCCGCGCGAGAGCAGATAGACCACGTCGGAGAGCGCGAGCGCCTCTTCGAGATCGTGCGTGACGAGCAGCACGCTCATGCGCCGCGCCTCGATGAAGCGCAGCAAATCCTGCGACAGCCGCGCACGGGTGATCGCATCCAATGCCGAGAACGGCTCGTCCATCAGCAAGAGCTGCGGCTCGAGCGCCAGAACCTGCGCCAGCGCGACGCGCTTGCGTTGGCCGCCCGACAGCTCACGCGGATAGCGCGCGCCCAGCCCCTCGAGTCCCATCCGCGCCAGCCATTCCTCCGCGCGCTCGAGCGCCGGCTTCGTCGCCATGCCGCGCAAGCGCAGGCCGAGCGCGACGTTCTCCGCCGCGCGCCGCCAGGGCAGCAGCGCATCGTCCTGGAACAGAAATCCGATCTCGCGCGGCGCGATGGTCAACTCGACCTTGCCGGCGGCGGGCGCCTGCAGACCGATGATCGCGCGCAAGATCGTGCTCTTGCCCGAGCCCGACGGGCCGACAAGGCTAACGAACTCGCCATCCTCGACCTCCATGCTGACGCCGCCCAGCACCGGGGTCGCGCCATAGGACAGCGCCAGATCGGCGATTCGGAGCACTCAGCCTCCGGCGATCGACGTGTCGTAGAGTCCCGAAGTGTCGGTGCCGGCAGGCAGCAATCCGGCGATGGTGAGCGATTGCGCAACCCGGTTTTCCGCCGCCCGGTCCAGATGGATCGAGGCCGGATAAAGCGAGCCGCGGTAGCGCGCGAGGATTTGGCGCATGGCGTCGAGATCGGCGCCGGTCGTCATTTCCGGCGGCAACGCGCGGACGAGATCGTCGGGCGTGACGGTCTGCACCGCAGCGAGCGCGCTTTGCAGCGCGCGGGCGAGGGCTTTCATCTCGTCCTGCCGCGCTGCAATCTCGTTCGCACGGGCGGACACGCCCATGAACTCGTAATCGCCGCCGAGATATTTCTTGGCATCGGCCGTGTCCATGGCGTTGACGAGCACCTTGCCGCCGGCCTTGACGATGAGGCTGAGCGCCGGTTCCTGGACGAGCCCGGCATCGAGCTGGTTCTGGCGCAGTGCCTCGAGCAGATTGGTGCCGACCGTGGCGAATTGCACCGCGGAGGCATCGGCGCCGGCCTCTTTCAAGAGGAACAGCGCCAGCGCGTGGTCGGCATTGCCGAGCGCCGAGACGCCCACCGTCTTGCCCTCGAGGTCTTTGATGCTGCGAATCTTCGCCGCCTGCTGCGGCGCGACGACGAGGGCAAAAAGCGGCAGCCGGCCGGTGACGGCAAAGCGCTTTACCGCCGCGCCATGGGCATAGGCTTGAAGCGCGACATCGAGCGCCGTCGCCGCGTAATCGACCGCGCCGCCGACCAGCGCTTGCATCGCCGCCTGGCCGCCGCGCATATAGACGAGCTCGACCGCGAGCCCTTCCTTGGTGAAATGTCCGTCGGCCTTGGCGACGACATAGGGAATGATGCAGAGAAGCTGGCTGCAAAAGGCGAGCTTCACCGGCTTTCCCGCCGCGTGCGCCGGCACGGCGCCCAGCACTCCGGCGAGCGCCGCCGCCCCCTTCAACACGGTGCGGCGTTTGAGGGTCGCTCCATCCCAGGCAGCGAGATTGGGATCGCAGCAGCTCATGCGAATTTGGGTAGCGCGGGCGGCTGGCTTTGTAAATAGCAGTGAAGGCTTGTGCTTGAGCTCTATTCCCCGTCCCAATCCGGTGAATAGCCGCCCCATTCGACCAGCCGATCTCCCTCGGCGAGTGCATCGATCGCGGCACGATCCTCGGGCGCGAGCGCGAAGTCGAAGATTTGGAGATTGGCGGCGGCGTGCTCGCGCTTCGCCGCTTTGGGGATGGCGGCGACGCACTCTTGCTCGATGAGCCAGCGCAGCGCCACCTGGCCGGCGGATTTCCCGTATTTGCGGCCGATGGCGACCAGAGTCTTATCGGCAAAGACACGGCCGCGCGCGACCGGCGCGTAAGCCGTGAGCATCATGCCGTAACGCTTCATCAAGGGGAGGAGTGCGCGCTGCGACAGGAACGGGTGATATTCGACCTGGTTGCAGAGCAGCTCGGCCTTGTGCCGCTCGACCGCTTCGCGCAGCAGCGCGACAGTGAAATTGCTGACGCCGATGAAGCGCGCCTTGCCGGCCTGGCGCAGCTCGGCGAGGGCGCCGAGCGTCTCGCCGAGGGGCACTTGCGCATTCGGCCAATGAACGAGCAGCAGATCGACATGGTCGAAGCCGAGACGCTTGAGGCTCTCCTCATGCGAGCGCTTGGCCGGACCGGCGTGAAGATTGCTTGGCGGGATTTTGGTCACGAGAAAAATCTCGCCGCGCGGAATACCGCTGTCGCGGATGGCGCGGCCGATCTCGGCCTCGTTGCCATAGATTTGCGCCGTGTCGATATGGCGATAGCCGAGCGCGATCGCGCTCAGCGTCGCCTCATAGGCGGCGCGGCCCGACAGCGCCCAGGTGCCGAAGCCGAGGGCCGGAACCTTCACCCCTTGAACATCGATATCTCGCATCAACCAAGTTTACCGCGCTTGCCGCGCCCTGCCTACGGCGCGCCGCGACAAGAGGACGCCGGCCGGATCGCGGCTCGGCCCTTGCGGCAAGCCACGCGCCGCCCGATTTTTGGAAGGGTCTTTGCCTCGATCCCTTTGCATGGAAGCCAGCTTTGCGTCCGGTCTTGACCATCGCGATCCTTCTTCTGGCTCTTGCTCCGCCCGTGCGGTCCTTTGCGGCCGTGCCGCCCGATCCCGCGGCGATCGAAGCGGCGCTGCAGCACGGCCCGCCGCCGCTCGAGGGCCGCGCGCTCGACCGGAACCAGCTCACCCGGATCTATCAAAAGCGCGGCTTCGCGCCGATCTGGGACGAGGAGCGAGCGCGTTCACTGCGCGATGCTCTTGCTGCGGCGCCATCGCAAGGGATCGATGATGTCGCACTTGATTTCGACGGTACGAACCCGGCTGAGCGCGATGTCTTACTGACCGGCGCCTTCCTCGATTATGCCGCGGCGCTGGCGCGCGGCCGCGTGGTGCCGAAACTCTTCGAGCGCGATTGGTATCTCGGCACGCCCGATTTCGATCCGGACGGCTTGATCGACGTCCTGCTCTCGAGGGGCGTCAAGCCAAGTCTTGCCGCTTTGCCGCCACAGGACCCGCGCTATGACGCGCTGCGCGCGGCGCTGGCGCGTTATCGGGGCTTGGCAAAAACCGGCTGGGCCGAGTTGCATCCCCCTGCGGCCTTGCGCCAGGGAGACAGAGGCGAGGCCGTCCGCGTATTGCGTGAGCGCCTTGCCGCCGAAGCTTATGGCACGGCCTTGCCACAAGGTGCCGATCTCGAGTTCTTCGATGCCGATCTCGCCGCCGCGGTTTCGCGCTTCCAGTCGAGCCATGGATTGGCGAGCGACGGCGTCGTTGGAAAAGCGACGCTCGCGGCGCTCGATGTCGCTGCGTCGGCGCGCGTCAGGCAGATCGAGCTCAACCTCGAGCGCTGGCGCTCGCTGCCGCGCATCACCGCGACGACGCGGATCGAGGTCAATGCCGCGGCGGCGAGCGCCGTGCTCTACGAGAACGGCGTCCCCGACAAATCCATGCGCGTGATCGTCGGCACGGTCACCCATCCGACGCCGGTCTTCCGCGCGACCATGACCTCCGTCCTGATCAACCCGCCCTGGAACGTGCCGAGCTCGATCCAGAGGAACGAGATCATGCCGAAGCTCAAGCGGGATCCCGGCTATCTCGCGCGCGGCAACTATGTCTTTCGCGACGAACGCCTGGTGCAGCTTCCGGGACCGAAGAACGCGCTCGGCCAGCTCAAATTCGAGATGCCCAATCCGCTCGACGTCTATATGCACGACACCCCCGACCGGCGCCTCTTCGCGCGCCCGCAACGCACGCTCAGCCATGGCTGCGTGCGGGTGGAGGATCCGCGCGACCTGGCGCGGCGCCTCATCGATTCCAACGCCTGGCCCGAGACGGCCATCGACCAGGCGATCGCCAGCGGCGAGACGCAGCGCGTGCCGCTGAAGCAGGCGATCCCGGTCTATGTGCTCTATTGGACGGCGTTCGCCGATCCGGACGGCATGGTCGAATTCCGCGATGACATCTACGGCCGCGACCAGCGTCTCGCCGCGGCGCTTGCCGCCCTGGCCGCCCCGCCACGCCTCAGCGCCGCATCGACCAGCCATGGCGCCTGCTGAGAGATCGGCTAAAGTGAGCGAACGTTCAACCGTTTGAGAATTCGGGGGATCGATGAAGCATTCTCGGGCGCGGCGCGATTTCTTGGGACTTGCCGCCGTCGTCGCAACCGGCGCCGTGGCTGCGCCGGCGCTGGCGCTTCCCCTTGCATCGGCCCGGCGCGCGCTCGCCTTTCAGAATCTGCATACGGGCGAATCGCTCGATCTCGTCTATTGGGCCGAAGGCCGCTATCTGCCCGACGCGACCCAGCGGATCGAGTATCTCCTGCGCGATTTCCGCACCAACAAGACGCACGCGATCGATCCGCGCCTTTTGGATCTTCTGACCGTGTTGCGCGCGCGGCTCGACACGCGGGCGCCGTTTCTCGTCATCTCGGGCTATCGCTCGCCCGAGACCAATGCGATGCTGCATCGCAAGAGCGAGGGCGTGGCGACCAACAGCCTGCATATGCAGGGCCAGGCGATCGATATCCGCGTCGCCGATCGCCCCCTCGAGGCGCTCCATAGCACGGCCCTCGACGTGAAGGCCGGCGGGGTCGGCTATTACCCGCGTTCCGATTTCGTTCATGTGGATGTGGGCCGCGTGCGGCGGTGGTAGAGTGCGCGCTTTCGTCCCAAGCCCAATTCCCAGGAGCGACAAGACATCATGAGTGACGCCACGCCGATCAAGGTGCTCGCACTATCGGGAAGCCTGCGCAAGGCCTCGTTCAACACGCACGCGCTGCGTGCCTGCCAGGAGCTGGCGCCGCCCGGCATGGCGATCGAGATTTACGATCTCGCACCGCTGCCGATGTACAACGACGATGTACGCCTCGGTCCCGGCTATCCGCCGGTGGTGCAGGCCTTCCGCACGGCGATCGCCGCCTCGGACGCGATCCTCTTCGCCTCGCCCGAATACAATTACTCGATTTCCGGCGTCCTCAAGAACGCCATCGACTGGGCGTCGCGCCCGCCCAACATGCCGTTCGACGGCCGCCCCGCTGCGGTCATCGGCGCTTCGGGCGGCGTGCTCGGCACGGCGCGCAGCCAGCGCGATCTGCGCTGGATCATGTCGGGCCTCAATGTGCATTTCGTCAATCTGCCGCATGTCTATATCGGCAGCGCCGCGCAGAAATTCGACGCCGCCGGCAAGCTGACAGATCAGGGCGCGCGCGATCTGATCAAGGAATTGCTGGTCAATCTCTACAATCTCACCTTGAAGCTGCGCCCGCGCTGACGCATCACGGCACGAGCACGGCCGCGCCGGTGAGCCGGCCGTCGCGCAGCGCCGCCAAGGCCTCATTGGCCGCGGCGAGCGGAAAGGCCTGCGTCGTCGTCTGCACCGGCACGCGCGGCGCGAGCGCGAGGAACTCCTCGCCATCGCGCCGCGTCAGATTGGCGACCGAGCGCACAACGCGCTCGCCCCATAAGAGGCGATAGGCAAAGGCCGGGATATCGCTCATATGGATCCCGGCGCAGACCACGGTCCCGCCCTTTACGGTCGCGTCGAGCGCCGCCGGCACCAGCGCCCCGACCGGCGCGAAGATCAGCGCCGCGTCGAGCGGCTCGGGCGGTCTTGTTTCCGAGGCGCCGGCCCATTCGGCGCCAAGGCTCATGACGAAGTCCTGGCCGGCACGGTCGCCGGCGCGGGTGAAGGCGAAGACACGCTGGCCGCGATGCCGCGCGATCTGCGCGACGATATGCGCCGCCGCGCCGAAACCGTAAATGCCGAGACGCTCGGCTTCGCCGGCCATGCGCAAGGCGCGATAGCCGATGAGGCCGGCGCAAAGCAGCGGCGCGACCGCGACATCGTCGAGCCCTTCCGGCAAAGGGAAACAGAAGCGCGCATCGGCGATGGCGCAATCGGCATAGCCGCCATCGATGTGATAGCCTGTGAAGCGCGCCGCATCGCAGAGATTTTCGCGCCCCGAGCGGCAATAGGCGCAG
>Ga0070679_100007091_pt1 | contig 10457 bp, 8 predicted proteins | sample KBSC63BmetaG_FD_65652 | JGI IMG/M metagenome (GOLD analysis project Ga0070679, IMG submission 65652) | Corn rhizosphere microbial communities from Kellogg Biological Station, Michigan, USA - KBS C6-3B metaG | ecosystem: Host-associated > Plants > Roots > Rhizosphere | place: USA: Michigan... | reverse complement strand
TGGCGCGTCGTCGTGCTCGAGCGCGGGCCGTTCTGGGACCCGGACCGCGACTGGGTGAGCGACGAGAAGGGCTCGAGCCGCCTCTACTGGACAGAGAACAGAATCGTCTCCGGCAACGACCCGATTCAGATGGGCAAGAACAACTCCGGCGTCGGCGTCGGTGGCTCGATGGCGCACTTCGCGGGCTACACGCCTCGCCTCCACCCGTCCGACTTCGAGACCAAGACGCGGGACGGCGTCGGCGTCGACTGGCCGATCTCGTACCGGGAGCTGCGCGACTCGTTCGAGCGGATCGAGCGCGAGCTGCCCGTCGCCGGCGACGACTGGCCGTGGGGAGACCCGCACGGCTATCCGCACGGCCCGCACCCCGTGGCAGGCGCCGCATCCGTCGCCTGGCGGGGAGCGCGCGCCTACGGCATCGAGATGCGCGTCGGGCCCGTCGCGATCACGAACGGGGTGTTCGGCAACCGGCCGCATTGCATCTACCGCGGCTTCTGCCTCGAAGGCTGCAAGGTGAACGCGAAGGCCTCGCCGCTCGTCACGCATTTCCCGGACGCGATCGAGCGCGGGTGCGAGGTGCGGGCGAACGCGATGGCGACGAGGGTCGAGACCGAGGACACGGGCCGCCGCGTCACCGGGGTCACGTATGTCGAGGAGGGCCGGGAGCGCTTCCAGCGCGCCGACGCCGTCGCGGTGTGCGGGTACGCGATCGAGACGCCTCGGCTTCTGCTGAACTCGGCATGCCGTACCCACCCGGACGGCCTCGGCAACGACGCCGACCAGCTCGGACGCTACGTGATGGTGCAGGGCGCAACCCAGACGGCCGCCCGCTTCCCCGAGCTGCTCCGGATGTACAAGGCACCCCCGCCGGAGGTCTCGTCCGAGCAGTTCTACGAGACCGACGTGCGTCGTGGCTTCGCCCGCGGCTTCTCGATCCAGACGATCTCCCCGATGCCGATCGGGTGGGCCGAGCACGTGCTCGCGGAGGGCCACTGGGGCGAGGCGCTGCGCGAGTACATGCGCGACTACAACCACTGGACGGTGCTCGGGATCCTCGCCGAGTTCCTGCCGCAGCCGGAGAACCGTGTGACGCTCGCCGACGAGACCGACGCGAATGGAATGCCCGTCGCGCAGCTCAACTACAACCTCTGCGACAACGACAAGGCGATCGTCGCCTTCGCTCGCAACGTGCTCGCCGAGATCTGGGACGGCGCTGGAGCCGAGGACACGCTGTCGATCGACCGCTACGCCCACCTGGTGGGCGGCGCGCGCATGGGATTCACCGCGGACGACTCGGTCGTCGACGCGCGTCACCGCGTCTGGGGTCTCGACAACCTCTTCGTCGTCGACGGATCGGTGCTTCCGACCCAGGGCGCCGCGAACCCGGCGCTCGCGATCATGGCACTGGCCGACCGGTGCGCGCGGCTGCTCGCGTGAACGCGCGCGACCTGACGATCAAGCTCCTCGGCGAGCTGCTCTACGTCGAGCGCCGACTCGCCGACGAGGTGCTGCGCACGCTGCTCGACGCCGTGCACGACGACGACCTCGAGGCGTCCCTGGCCCAGCATCTCGACGAGACGCGAACGCACGTCGAGCGGATCGAGACGGTGTTCCGACGCCTCTCGGTCGCCCCCACCTCGAACCGGCAAGCGGCGTTCGAGGCGGCGGTCGCGCAGCACGACGAGGCTGCCCGCTCGATCGCGGACGCGCGGCTCGCGGACATCTTCCACGCCCAGGCGGCGTTGCACACGGAGCTCTCCGAGATCGCGTCCTACCGCGCGGTACTTCACCTGCTTCCCTCCGACGAGGCCGAGCTCCTCCGTCCCTCGCTGGCCGACGAAGAGCACGCGGCAACGTTGCTCGAGCGGATGATTGCGCGGCTCGTCGATGCGGGCTGAGCTCGCCGCCCTCGAGCTGCGGCGGTTGTCCCTGCGCCGGGCCAAGCGAGGCGTCGCGAACATCGCGGACGTGTTCAGCCGGCACGACCTGCTGACGTACTCGAGCGCGATGGCGTTCCAGGTCCTCTACGCGGTGGTGCCGCTCGCGCTGCTCGCGCTGAGCGGGCTCGGGCTCGTCGGCGCCCAGTCGCTCTACACGGGGCACGTTGCGCCCGTGCTGCGCCACAACCTGTCGCACGACGCGTTCCAGATCGCCGACCGGACTGCCCTGAAGGCGATGAACGGGCGGCGCGTCTGGTGGGCGACCGCGGGCCTCGTCGTCACCCTATGGGGCATGGGTGCGTCGCTTCGCTCGATGATGACGCCGCTGAACGGGATCTACGGTGCACGCGAGGAACGCTCCTGGGGGCGCCGGCTGGCGACGTCGATCGCGGGCGGCGCGATCGTCACCGCGTGTCTCTTCGCAGCGATCGCCGTCGTCCTCGGAGGCAGGCTCGTCCACCCCGCCGGCGTGCTCGCGGTCGGGTTCTTCGTCCTCCGCTGGATCGTCGCGATCGCGTTGCTCCTCGTCACGATCGCCACGCTGATCCGGTTCGTTCCGGCACGGAAGCGGCCGCTCGAGTGGATCAGCGTCGGCTCCGCCCTCTCGGCGATCTGCTGGATCGTCGCGACCCTCGGCTTCACGGCCTACATCAACGAGGTCTCGTACGCCTCCTTCTACGGGGCGCTCGCGAGCATCGTGCTGCTCCTGATCTATCTCCACGTCTCGGCGATCGCGTTCCTCCTCGGCGTGACCGTCGACTCGCTGCTCCGCGACGAGGTCAGGAAGCGCGAACGCGCCCGGTGAGGCAGACGTCTGCGATGTCGAGCCCGTACACCGGCTGATAGGTCACGCAGCCCACCCGCGTCGAGACGAAGACCCGCGCGTTCAGCACGGCATAGGCGACGAGCGGCGCGTCGGTGCGTGCGATATCGATCCCCAGGCGCCCGTAGGCACGGTCGCGCGCGATCCCCGTCAGCTTCTGGGCCGCGTCGATCTCGGCGTTGCGGATCGGATCCGCGAAGTAGCTCAGGTTGGTGTTGCCGACCGAACGGATCACGCGACCGTCGAGCAGCTTGTCGATCAGCCCGTACGGATCGCCGTAGTCGGGGCGCGTGATCACGTCGGCGATGTCGAACTTCGTGCCGCGCACGCCGGCGAGCGTGAACTGGCCCGGGGACGTCTCGATCTTCACGTGCAGCCCGATCTTCGCGAGGGCGTCCGCGACGACGATCGCGCGCTCGCCGCAGGCCTCGGAGCCGCACGCGATGAACGTCGCATGGCCGCCGCGGAGGTGCCGCCGGGCAAGCGCGCGCGCCTTCGTCAGGTCGGGCGCGCCGACCGGGTAGACGTGCCTCGTCTGGTACCCGGGAAAGCCCGGCGGCAGGTACTCGTCGGTCGGCTCGGCTCCGTTCGGGCCGAAGAGCCGCGCGAGCGCGGGCCGGTCGAGTGCGTAGGCGACCGCCCGCCGGAGCTGCGGGTTGCCGCGGAAGAGCGGCCGCTGCGTGTTCAGCGCGAGATACGCGACCGTCGGCTGCTGGACGACGAACAGCTGCCGGCTGCCCGCGCCGAGCCTTGCCGCGAGCGACGCGAACGCCGCGGGCGTGACGACGCCGTAGTCCGACTCGCCGCGCTCCAGCTCGAGTCGGATCTGCGACGAGAAGGCGCCGAACCGGTACAGGATCCGCTGCACCTTCGGATGACGGGGACCGTGGTAGTACGGGTTGCGCTTCAGGAGCAGCGAACGGCCCGGCGTGTAGCTCGCAATCGCGAACGGCCCGGCCGACGGTAGGTGGTCGTCCTGCTCGTTCGGCGCCGTCGCCGGAACGGCGCAGAAGTACGGCAGGGCGAGGCGCTCCTCGAAGTCGGGCGCGGCAGTCCGCAGCCGGACGGTCAGCGTGCGACCGGCCGCGGCGAAACCCACCACCTCGCGGAGGTACGGCTCCGCGGGCGACAGGAGCTCCGGCGAGCGTGCCCGCTCGAACGCGCGCGCGAACGAGGCGGCGGTCACCGGCTCGCCGTTGCTGAACCGCCAGCCGCGACGGACCCGGAAGGTGTAGGTCAACCGGTCGCGCGAGACGCGAGGCAACGACGTCGCGACCTCGGGGACGAGTCGCGTGCCCCGGTAGCCGCCGGCGGCGGGATAGTCGAGGAGCTTGGCGCAGGTCGCGTACTCGAGCTCCCACGACTCCTGCGTCTGGGCGATCGCCGGGTCGAGGGAGGCGAAGTCCTGCGTCTGGCTGATCACGAACGTGTCGGCCGGAGGCGCGTTCCCGCCGCGCGCCGTGTGCAGGACGACCCCGACGATCGCGAGCACCACGATCGTGAGGACGCCGAACGCGCCCACCTCGAGCGATGCCCGCACCGTCTCGCGGGGGCGCTTGGGCCGCGGCGGGCGCACGTGCTCCACGCCGAAGTCGTAGCAGCACGGCCGCGGCCGCCCTCTGCGAGATCGAGGACCGCGGGCGCTGCAGGCTCAGGCGGCGCCGAGCTCGTGCAGCAGCGACGTCGTGTCGAGCGGGTCGAAGCCGAGGCGGCCGGCGATCTCCTCGCTCGTCGGCTTCGTCCCTTCGCGGAAGAGCTCGGTGAGGAGCTCGCCGGTCGCCGGGCTCCGCCACCAGTCGTCGCCGACCTCCCGTACGAGATGGGCGCGCAGCTGCGCGGAGCGGATCCACGCGCGCAGGTAGTCGGCCGAGTAGAAGCCCTCGTCCATGTCCGAGAGGTAGTTGTCCTTCCGGTACCGCACGCCCGTCGCCGAGGTGAGCAGCTCCTCGTAGACGGCCGGGTCGCCACCGTCGGCTGCGAACCGCGACCAGAAATCGAGCTCGAACCGCAGCTTCGCCTCGTACCGACGGTAGAGCAGCGCCTCGAGGAACGTGGTGGCCTCCGCATTCTCACGCGCCTCCGCCGGCGAGAGGCCGAAATGGAGCTCGTGCCACTCGGGCTCGCGCGAGATCGCCTCGACGATGTACGAGTAGATCTCCGTCAACGCGTGATCGCGCGCGATCTTGCGGAAGACGTATGGCAACGCCGGGTCGCACCCGCCGTAATGCAGCGCGTGGCCCGCCTCGTGCAGGAACGCCTGGTAGTCGTGCAGGCCGCCCTGCGCCCGCGTGATCAGGTGCACGATCTTCGGCGGGTCGCTCGCGATCACGCACGCGCGCGGTGACTTCTGCGGGCGGTCGTCGAGATCGAGCTTGATGTTCGGCTGCGCGTTCAGGTCGAACCCGAGCGCGGCGAGCGTCTGCAGGCAGATCTCCGTGGCGCGCTCCTTCGTGTACGTCGCCTCGAGCGGCGACAGCCTGCGCATCCAGGCGGTGTGGTAGCTCGACGGCACCTCCTCGCGATCCTCGCCGAGCAGCTTCGGGAACCAGTGCGCGCGCAGCTTCTCGTAGCTCGCCCGGGAGGCGTCCGCCGCCCCGTGCAGCGCACGCGACAGGTCATGCAGGGAGATGTCCTTCTCGTCCTCGTTCCGGGCCACCGGGTCGGCGATGCCCGAGTAGTCGGCCGCGAGCGCCTCGCCCGCGCGCAGCAGCTCGAGGCGGTCCGGGTTGAACCGCGCGCTCGCCTCCGCCTGGATCCGGCCGAGCTCCTCCCGGTCGGCGTACGCGGTCAGGACAGCGAGCTTCGCCTGTGCGTTCCGAAGCGGCATCTCCTCGCCCTGGAAGGTCACGCGCTCGGCGAGCTGCCTGTTCTCGAGCTCGTCCTCGCGACCTGCGAGCTCCGCCGAGATCAGGCCGGCCTCGCACGTCTTCCGCAGGCGATAGAGCAACTCGCGGTCGTCGCCCGAGGTCGCGCCCTCCGCGTCCCGCAGGGCGTCGAGCTGGTCGCGGGTGAAGAGATCGGCGTAGCGGCGGACGATCTCCGCCTGCTCGGAGACCTCCTTCTCTCCGACGCGTACCGCACGCCACTCCTCGGACCGTTCGAAGAGGTACCGCTCGAGGCGAGACCCGAACTCCGTGGGGCTGAGAGCCGCTGTCGTGCTCATCTCGGCTGCCGCTGCGTCATGTCGCGACTCTAGCGAGCCGCCGGGCGATCTCGACGAGGACCCGCGGGTCGAACGGCTTGCCGATCACGGCGTCCGCCTGGTCCCGGTACTCGTCCGCGTCCACCGACCCGGTGACGAGCACGACGGGGATGCCGGCTGCGCGCAGCCGGCCGAGCAGGCCGGTGGTTCGCTCCTCGCTCAGGTGCACGTCGAGGAGGACCACGTCGGGACGCTGCGCGGCGACCGACGCCTCCGCCTCCGCGATCGTCGCAGCCTCCTGCACGGCGAAGCCCTCGATCTGGAGATTCACCCGGCAGAGCATGCGCAGGGCAGGGTCGTCGTCGACGACGAGTGCCCGTGCCACAGGGTCCTGCATCGGCAAGCGATGGTAACGATAGGATCAGCCGGTGGCGCCGAGGACCGGCACCGACGAGTGCTACGCAGCCGCGATGGGGGAGCTGTGGTCGGGGCTCGCGCGCACGCTGACGCGGCTCGACGTCGCGGCCGCGACGCCGGACGCGCTCGAGGACGACGGGGCAGGCACCGCCCTCCGTCGCCTCCAGTATTCACTGCACCTCGCCGCGGAGCACGCCTACGGGCTCGAGCCGCCGGAGGAGGAGGCAAGCGCGCATGCCGAGCTCGCGGACGCGCTGACGTGTGCGCGCGACGCGACCGCGGACGTGGCGGAAGCAGTCTCGATCTGGGGCGCGGAGGGCGTTCGCCCCTTCCTGCACGAATGGCGCGGCGCGCTCTTCCGCGTGCGTCTCGCGCGCATGCGGCTCGCCGCTGCGCCGGCGGCGAAGCGGGCCGAGGAGCCGTCGGAGAGTCGCGCGCTCGCGCCGCCGCTGCTTGCGTTCCTGCTGGCGCTCACGGGTGCGCTCGCGTTCGTCGCGGGCGCGACGCTCGCGCTCTGGCCGGTCTGGGCGGTCGGTCTCGTCGCCGTCTGCGCGTCCGTGCTCTGCTACCGGCCGTAACCGGCACCTCCGTCCCGCCGTTTCCCTCCTGAGAATGCCAAGCCGCGCCCCTCACCCCGGGGGGCCGACGATTCCGCGCCCAACGCTGCAGTTCCGACTCATGGCCTGGCGTGCCTTTCAGCGGGCGCTGGACCCGCTCGCGCCCCCGAAGCCGCTCAGACGGCCGCGGGGCTGAGCGTCGCCGGCGGTGCGCCTTTCCTCACACGGCACTGGCCGTCACCGCACGGAGCCGCACGAGCGACTCGTCGCGACCGAGCAGCTCGATGCTCTCGAACAACCCGGGCGAGACCGCCGATCCCGTGATCGCGAGGCGGATCGGCTGGAAGGCCTGGCGCGGCTTCTGGCCGAGCTCGTCGGCGAGCTCCCGCAGCGACGCCTCGATCGTGGTCGCCTCCCAGGGATCGACGGCGGCGATCCGTTCGGCGGCCCGGCCGCAGATCTCCGCGTCGACGCCTGCAGGCGGCTCGACCGGCTCGAACAGGAACCGGACGAAATCGGGGTACTGCGAGAACTTCTCGATCTTCTCCTGCACGATCGGCGCCGTCGCGTGCACGCGGTCCTTCGGCCAGTCGATCCCCCGCCCTTCGAGCCAGCGGCAGAGATCGTGCGCGTACTCGTCGGGCTGCAGCTCGCGGAGGTAGACGCCGTTCATCCAGTCGAGCTTCTTGTAGTCGAAGGTCGCGGGACTGGGAACGACCCGCTCGAGCGAGAACCGCTCGACGAGCTCGTGCTTGCTGAGCAGCGTCGTCTTGTCGTCGTAGCTCCATCCGAGCAGCGCCAGGAAGTTGACGAGCGCGGCCGGCAGATAGCCCTCGGAGCGAAAGTGGTCGACGGAGACAGCGGCGCGCCGCTTCGAGAGCTTCCGTCCGTCGTCGCCGTTGATGTCGGGCACGTGCGCATACACCGGCAGGTCGGCGTCGAGCGCGCGCAGGATGTTGATCTGCGACGGCGTGTTCGAGACGTGATCCTGACCGCGAATCACGTGCGTGATCCCGTCGATCACGTCGTCGACGGGGCTGACGAAGTTGTAGGTCGGCCGTCCGTCCGAGCGGAGGATCACGAGGTCGGGCAGTAGCTCGTTCCGGAACTCGATCGGCCCACGCACGGCGTCGTTCCAGGAGACCACCCCCTGCTTCGGCTGCCGGAACCGGATCGCGCCGTCGTCCTCGTAGGCGTGGCCCTGCTCGACGAGCTGATGCGCGAGCTCGCGCGCACGATCGGCGGTGTCGAGCTGGAAGCTGACCGGCCCGTCCCAGTCGATCCCGACCCAGCGCAACGAGTCCTGGATCTGCTCGACCGCCTCGGCGACCTCACGGCTCGTGTCGGTGTTCTCGATTCGGAGCAGGCACTCGCCGCCCTGCTGCCGCGCGAAGAGCCAGTTGAAGAGGAACGTGCGGACGCTCCCGATGTGGAGGAAGCCGGTGGGGCTCGGAGCCATGCGGACTTTGACGCTCATCGCGTCTCTATCGTAGGCGTGAGATGGAATTCGGCGCGCACATGTCCTCCGCCGGCGGAATCGACACCGCCGTCGATCGGATCGAGGCGATCGGGGGCGACTGCGTGCAGGTGTTCACGCAGTCGCCGCGCATGTGGCGGCCGACGAATCACAAGCCAGAGGCGATCGAGCGGTTCCACGCACGTCGCGCCGAGGCGGGCATCGGCGGCGTCGTGTGCCACGCGCTCTATCTCTGCAACCTCGCCGCACCCGACGACGGGATCTACGAGCGGTCGATCCAGACGATGCGCAACACGGTCGACGCGGCGTGCGCGATCGGCGCGGACGGCGTGATCTTCCACGTCGGGTCGCACCTCGGCGCGGGCTTCGAGGTGGGCCTCGAGCGCACGTGCGCGGCGCTTGCCCAGATCCTCGACCGCTGCGAGGGAGACACCTGGCTCCTGATGGAGAACTCCGCCGGCGCGGGCGGCACGATCGGCCGGTCGCTCGAGGAGCTGCACACGCTGCTCGAGCGGCTCGACCGGCATCCGCGTCTCGGGCTCTGCCTGGACTCGTGCCACCTCTACGCCTCGGGCTACGACGTGACCGATCCGCAGGTCGTCGACGACCTCGTGCGCAACATCGAGGCAAGAAGCGGCATCGACCGCCTGCGCGCCCTGCATGTGAACGACAGCGCCATGCCGCTCGGCTCGAACCGCGACCGCCATGCGAACATCGGCGAGGGCCTGATCGGCGAGGGCCTCGGCGCCTTCCTCGCCCACCCCGCGTTCCAGCACCTGAGCGCCTACCTCGAGGTCCCCGGCGAGAACAAGCAGGGCGCGAACGCAAACGAGGTCCGGAAGCTGCGCGAGCTCCACGCACGCTGGACCACCTGACGGATTGGTCCAAGCCGACCCCGGGCAAACGCGGCGACGCGTCGGGCCCGCGGCGCCGATAGACGCACGACGAGCCGACGGGCGCCGACACGCGCCGGCAGGCGCCGACAGGCGCCGGCACGCGCCCACACGCGCCGACAGGCGCCAACAGAAGGCGCCGCGTCGCGGCAATCCGGTTGGTTGTCCTGCGCGATCTGCGCACGCCGCCCTCCCGGCGGCCCTGCTCGCGCCCGGAGCCGGTGCCAGGCACCGATTCCGGGCGGCCCGCGTCCCACGGGTCGCATCACACTGCAGGCTGCAGAAGCCGCGCGCAAGGGCTGGGGACAACCTGTTGCACTCTCGTGTCGGTGCCTGGCACCGGCCGTTCGCGGAAACCGGCCGCTCCCTCGTTCGAGGGATTTTCGCCGGCCTGAAACGCGGGATCTTTGCGCAGGTTCTCGCCGAGAATCTTCCCTGAAGCTGAGCGCTCCTTCGGTTCAAGCTCGTGCGCGCGGCGCCGAGGAGGAATTGAGCCGGGAAATGGTCTCGGCAGGCGTTCGAGCAAGGAGCGAAGGAACATGGTGTCGACGGATCGTCCGATCCGGGCTCTCGTCATCGACGACGACCCCCTGCTCTGCGAGCTGCTCCGGGTCGCGCTCGAGCTCGAGGGCATCGAGGTCGCAGAGGCGCATCACGTGATCCAGGCCGAGCGGCTCCTCGCGGAGTCCGTCCCCGACGTGGTCGTGCTCGATCTCGGCCTGCCGGGCGTGGACGGGGTCTTCTACTGCGAACGGCTGCGCGAGAGCCCGCGGACGAGGGCGATGCCGATCGTCGCGATCAGCGGCTCGGAAGCTGCCGGAACACGTGCAGTGAGCGCCGGGGCGAACGCGTTCCTGCACAAGCCGATCGACCCGGTTCATCTTCTCGCGACGGTCGAGCGCCTTGTCGGTCTCGCGCCGCTCGAACACCACGAAGCGGCCGGCGCGGGCGAGCTGCGACGACTGATCGCAATCGGCCAACGCCAACACGATCTGTTGACGGATGCCTACCGGCAGACGATGGAGGCGCTCTCGGACGCGCTCGAGTCCCGTGACTTCGGAACGAGCGCACACTCTCGGCGCGTGACCAGCTACGCGACCCGGCTGACGCTCGAGATCGAGCCGTCGCTGATCGACGATCCCACCCTCGAGTGGGGCTTCCTCCTGCACGACGTCGGCAAGATCGGCATCCCCGACCGCATCTTGCTC
>Ga0070679_100007089_pt1 | contig 10459 bp, 8 predicted proteins | sample KBSC63BmetaG_FD_65652 | JGI IMG/M metagenome (GOLD analysis project Ga0070679, IMG submission 65652) | Corn rhizosphere microbial communities from Kellogg Biological Station, Michigan, USA - KBS C6-3B metaG | ecosystem: Host-associated > Plants > Roots > Rhizosphere | place: USA: Michigan... | reverse complement strand
CCGTTCGAGTCCATCGTGGCCACCGCGCCTACTATATCATCTGCCCTGCTGCGCACGAGCCGGTTGGTACCGGACTCGATCGTCACCGGACGCTCGGTGTTCGGCCGCAGCGTGAGACACGGAACGCCGAGGTAGGCGGTCTCTTCCTGTACGCCGCCGGAGTCCGTGAGCACGAGCGACGCGGCGCGCTCGAGCGCGAGAAAATCGAGATAGGAGAGCGGCTCGACGAGCTTCACCGCGCCGCCGGCGCTCGCGAGCCCGAGCTCGTCGATCTTCTTGCGCGTGCGCGGGTGCACCGGAAAGACCACCGGCCGCGCCTTCGCGACCACCGACATCGCCTTCATGATCTCGGCGAGCGTCCACGGATCGTCGACGTTCGACGGCCGGTGCAGCGTCGCGAGCGCGAACTTTCCGTTTTCGACTCCCACCTCGCGACACGCCTTCGCCGAGTCGGCGCGGGGGAGAAGGCGGATGAGCGTGTCGATCATCACGTTGCCGACGAAGAACACGCGCTTCTCGTCGATTCCTTCGCGCGCGAGATTCGCGTTGCCGTCGAGCGACGGCGTGAAGAGATAGTCGGCGATCTGGTCGGTGAGGAGACGGTTGATCTCCTCGGGCATCGTGCGGTCGAAGGAGCGGAGTCCCGCCTCGACGTGCGCGATGCGGACCCCGAGCTTGCTCGCCACGATCGCGCAGGCGAGGGTGGAGTTCACGTCGCCCACCACGATCACGGCATCGGGCGCGAACTGCAGCAGCACCGGCTCGAAGGCGGCCATGGCGCGCGAGGTCTGCTCCGCGTGCGTGCCCGAGCCCACGCTCAGGTAGGAATCCGGCTCGGGGAGGCCGAGCTCCTCGAAGAAGACGTCGGACATCTGGCGGTCGTAGTGCTGACCGGTGTGTACGAGCGTCTGCTCGAAGTTGCCGTTTGCCGTCATGGCGTGCATGAGCGCCGCGGTCTTCATGAAGTTCGGCCGTGCGCCGACTACGTGCAGCACTTTCATTTGTCGTATTGTAGAGGGAGGATCAGCTTGCGGACTCCCTCACTACGGCAAGCTCCTTGCCCGCGAGCATCGGGCGCGACTCGGCGATCGTGTGACCAATCGCACGCGGGCTCGACAACCACTTCTCCAGGCAGGGCACGAGAATGTGCGCCAGGCGCTCGGCGCCGAACGGGCGCGAGCCGGTGCCCGTTCCGCACCAGATGCGGAGGACGTACGGCTCGCCGTCGTTCGGATTCGCGGAAGCGAGCATGTAGTCGAGCTTCCAGAGCCCGGCGCTGCGGCCGTGGATGCGGCGGAGCGAGAGCGACGACTCGCGCTCGACCTCCACGCCGAGGAAGCCGAAGCCGGTGGTGCTCGCGGCGAGGATCGCGTTCACGTGGCGAAGCGAGTCGGCCTCTTCGATCTCCGCGGTGAGCTCGCGTGCGTGGATCTGGTCGCGGATCACGCGCCGCACGCGGACGATTCCCGAGGCGAGCGCGGTGCCCGCCTCCACGAATTCATTGTAATCGAGCTGCCGAATGCCGTACAGAAAGATTCCCGCGGAGATCAGGCCGCCGGTGAGCGCCAGGCCGATGAGCGCGGGCGGCGGCGCGAAGGCGAGCAGGAGGCCGAGCAGCGCGAACGCACCCGCCACGGCGCAGAGGACGAACGATGCCTTGGCCGGCGTGAGGCCGAGCGCGAGGAGGCGGTGGTGGATGTGCCGCGCGTCGGGCGCGAAGATCGGCACGCCGCGCAGCCAGCGACGCAGAATGGAGACGGAGACGTCGAGCAGCGGAACGGCGAGCGCGAACAGCGGAATGGCGACGAGCACCGCGGTGGCGCTCTTGATGGATCCGTGCACCGAGAGCACGGCGAGCATGAAGCCGATGAACAGGCTTCCGGAATCGCCGAGGAAGATGCGCGCGGGGCTGAAGTTGTATCGTGCGAATCCCAGCAGGGCGCCGATGAGGACGAGCGAAACGATCGCGACCTCGAGGTTGCCGAGCCCCGTGGCGGCGGCGAAGACGGTGGCGAGCGCGACGACCGCGATGCCTGTCGCGAGGCCATCGAGTCCGTCGATCAGGTTGAACGCGTTGGTGACGGCGACGATCCAGAGCACGGTGACCGGGATCGAAAGCCATCCGAGCTCGAGCACCGTGGCGCCGATGCCGAGGATGTCGATTCGAAATCCGAGCGCGGCGACGACGAGTGCGGCCGCGCATTGGGCGAAGATCTTCGCGATGGGGCGAATGCGGCGAAGGTCGTCCACCAGGCCGGCGGCGAAGAGCAGCGAGCCGCCGATCAGGAGCGCGAGAACGAAGCGGTGCCAGTCCGGGCTCAGGGTGCTTCGCGCGGGGCCGTAGAGCAGCGTGCTCGCGATGCCGAGCATCGTGGCGATGAACACGGCAACGCCGCCCAAGCGGGGCACGGGGTGTTCGTGGAGATGTCTGGTTTGGTCGGGAGCGTCGAGCAGGTGCCAGTGTTCGGCGGCTCGAATGATCTGAGGCGTGATGAACGCGCCGGAGACCGCAGCGACGAGAAATGCGACTACCAACGGCTGCATCAGTGGGGCATCCGTCCTTGGAAAGTCGTTCGCGCCATAGCTACCGCGCGTTCTGCACACGGAAATCGGTGCAGATCGGAAGCGAAACTGTTTCCTAGACTGCTGTAACTATCACAATAGACACTCGAGGGTGCCGATAGACAACGAGCCAGCGAGCGACTCGTAACACGGCGGAGACTAGGCGGATTTGATGCGGAATCCGGCCTGGGCGAACATGAGCAGCGCGCGCGTACGCTCGCGGGCGCGTTTGGCGAACAGCGGGTCCTGCGGGTCGGCGCGTTCGAGCTCGACGACGCCCCGGGCGTCCATGCGGGCACGCACGTCCCGAACGACGTCCAGCGGTACGCGGGCGGGCTGGGTGCCGAAGTGCACGATGTACTGCACGCCGCGGGTGCCGGCGATGGGGCGCGCCGAGCTGTCGGGGGCGATGCCTACGAACACGTAGCGTGGGAAGAGCGGTTGAAAGCCCGAACGGGCACGGACGAGGGGGAGGAGCGTGAGATACTGCTGGCGGCGGAGATTGAGCTCGACCCATCGCTCCGCGCGCGGCTTGGTGTACACGAGCTGCCATGTAGCATCGCCGAGCGGCGGCATGTCGGCGTGGTGCATGTCTCTGGTTTCATCCACAACGAAGGGTACGAACAGAAGGCGTCGAGTGGCCGCACCGCGGCGAGCGAGAAAAGAGCGCGGGCGGACACGGAAATTCTAATCGATTTGCACGGGGAGGAGGGGGAGCGAGGGGCATGGTGATCGAGGCTACTCGTGGAGGATCGCCGGCTCGTACCCGCCGAGCAGCGGAAGAGGCGTGGAGTCGTTTGCACCAATGTACGCGAGGATGTTGCGGTCGAGCCCCGTCGCGTTGGACACGACGAGGCACATGTCCGTGGTGCAGGCCGGATCACCGACATCGGTGCCGCCCCTCACGTAGTCGGTGACCTCTCCCGTGGCGACGTCGACCCTGTGAATTCTGCTGCGGTCTATACCGTCAACGTAGTACACGGAATTGCCATCGGTACTCCACGATCCGAAAAAGGCGCCGTTCACCTCGTGCGTCACCTGCACGGCGGTTCCACCGGCGGCCGGGATGATCCAGAGCTGCGTGATGTTGGTTCGCGGGGAGCTGAAGAGAATGCGGTCGCCGCTCGGGCTGAAACGGGGCGCGGATTCGGGGATGTCGGACTCGGTGCCGGTGTTGATCGCGGTTGGATTCGAGCCATCCGCGCCCATGGTGTAGAGGCGCGAGATCCCCGTGCGAGTGCTGGAGAACGCCACCGTCGCACCGTCCGGGCTCAACGACGGTTGATGATCGGTGCCCGATCGCGTCGTCAGCCGTGTCGCGCTCGAGTCGCCGATGCCGGCGATGTAAATCTCGGCATTCCCGGAGGAAATTCTGTAGCTGGTGAAGACGACTTTCCCGGCGGCGCTCTGGGGCTCGACGTCTCCGGGCACGGACGCCGGAAAGAGAGTGGAGACGCCATCGTGCCAGGTATAGAGCTGGCTCACCCCGCTGGAGTCCGAGACGTAGATGAAGTCGGACACACTGGACAGCGGATCGGGTGCCGTGGAGTCGGAGCCGGCGCCGCAGCCGGCGCCCGCGAGGAGCGCAAGCGCACCGGCCAGCGCGCAGCTGCGGCGCCTACGTTGGGAAACCCCGCTCGTGGATGCGATACCAGGCTCCATGTGACGATATCAAGCGGCAGGATCGAAGAAGTCACCAATGCGAACCAGCTCGTTCCGACCGTGCACGAACTCGAACGAGGGAACGGACCCGGCGATGCGGCTGAGCGCCTCGAAATGAACTCCCGTCTCGGCATCGCCGAGCAGCACCCACGGTGATTCGCGAACGAGCGATGCGAGAGCGGCAGACTCACCGCAGCTCCGAAGCGACCCGTTCTCGCCTTGCCTGACGAACACGATGGCTCCGAGGCGCGCGACGCGGGCGTGCGGTACGTCGATCGGGATTCGCTCTCGCGCGTCTCCGATGATCGCCTCTGCTTCCCGCCCGATGAGCTCCGGAAAGGTCGAGGAGAGCGAGGCGCTGACCAGCGAATGCGACCGCCACCCGTGAACGAGAATCGAGTCGCTCACCGGTTCGAGCACCACGCCATCATCGCCGAGCATCGTCCAGCCCCGCCGCGCGAGCGCGAACGCGATCGTGGATTTTCCGCTGCCGCTCTCGCCAACGAAGATGAATGCCGAGCCATTCTGGTTGACGACTCCGGACGCATGCACGAAGTACCGGCCATGCTGGCGGAGCCGGAGTATCGCTCCGACGCGCGCGAGCGACTGGCGGGCGTGTTTCGAGGCGGTTTCATAGCCGGAGCCGCGCGACAGGCGTCCGCGCGCTACGTGCAGCTCCGCGTGCTCTCCCAGATGACGCAGCGTCGTTTCGGAGTCCAGAGTCACCCCTTCGACTCCGTTGGCGCGCCACCGGGACTCCGTCATTGGCGACCTGCCGCGGACGAGTCGCACATGAACAGATCCGCTACGGGCATGGAACGGGATTGCCGTCCTGATCGAAGCACTGCGACGTTTGAAGAAAGAGAAGACTCAGCGGCTGCGACAGCGGCACTTGTGTCAACTCTGTCAGCGTAGAGTGGCCCGCGAGGCTTGGTGCGACCCACGTGCGCCGCGTCCGGGAGCGCGTCGGCACATCCGCACTCGCGGCCGACGCCGGACGTTCGCGATGGTTGAACAGCTCCTGAAGATTCTCCGTCATGGCTCCGTCGCTCCGATCTCGTAGTTCACATTCGACCACAGCGACGTGCCAGCCGAAGCTGCCCCAGGCCGCGTCATATTGCCGAAGAAAAAGAAACGATCGTAATGCGTCGGCGGATTCGCCGATGGGTCTGCGCGTTTCGGCGCGGCCGGCAGCGAAGCGTAGGGGATGGTCAGAAGCGGCGTGGTGCTGCTGGCGGGCGAGTAGATCGCGGCACTGGTTTCACCGAACTTCGCCACACGCCAGGAGGAGCTGGCGAGGGTCGTCGACACCGTCGATCCGGGGATGAATGCACCGAGCGAATCCGTGAACCCCGCTTCCGTCGCGGAAATACCCAGCTGGACCAGCTTGGTCGAATCCATCAATCCGAGAAAGATGGACGCACTGTCGCTCGCTACCGGCGTCGACATCGTTGCCGAGATGTATCCATCCTGCGTGGTCTGCAGCGAATCGCTGCGGTAGTACAAGAGCGTCTCGGGTGTGAACGTTGCAGGCGTGCTCACGATCTGGAGCTGGCAGCTGTTGGTTCCAGCCTCGCAGCCGGGCAGCTGGATCGTCGCGGTGCCGCCTCCGCTTCCCAGCACGCGCCAATCGGGCTCGGATCGAAGGTTCTGCAGGTCCACGCGATTCGGAAGCGAATCGGCAATGTAGTGTACGGGCCAGCGAGATTCGTTCGGAGCCACCCATGGCGCCATCATCGAGATGCCAAAGGAGAACGTGCGAACGAGCATTCCCGCGGGGGCGTGCGTACGGAAGCTGAACGGCCGGACGTAATTGATCGCCCCCGGAAACAGACCGAGTTGCTGCGTCTCGAAGGCGCCCGGTGACCCCGCGTTGGTCCCACCCCCTTCCAGGATGGTCTTGAAATATTGGTACGGCTGCGGAGCTCCTCCGGTGAATGGGTAGACTCCATCGGCGCTATCGACCGTGACCGTGCACATGCCAGGCGGGCAGGCCACCGGAGGATCTTCTCCGTTCGCCGCGTAGGTGATGTTGTACGGCAGAAAGACGTAGTAGACGTAGATGCCGATCGTATCCTGCGGAAAAGCCGGCCACGTGTGCGGGGAGGGCGTGCCGATGGCGAAGTCCATCAGGTTGGAAACGCCGCCGTGCAGGTTGAACACGACGCTGTCGGTCGATGCAAATCCCTGCGGCTGACCCGAGAACAGGTATTCGATCTGCAAGGCGCTGCCAAAAAATCTCGCGCTGACACCGGGCGGCGGCTCGACGGACGAAGCCAGCGCGTGCTGCGTCGTCTTGCCGCTCTTCACATCCACATCCACGATGACCGTGCCGAGATTGTGCATCTGATCGATCGGGATCGGATGATTCCTCGGCGACGTCGCCTCCTCATGGCACGCGCCGATCGCGGCACACGCGAGGAGACCCAGCACGAATCGATACAAGCGACCGTAACCGTGCATATTCGACTGCCCTCATCTGCGACAAGGGAGATTTCTGGGGGACTGCCGAGTCTACCTACTACAACTGGTGGCTCTGCAATAAGATAGGGCGCGTCTCATGAAATGAAAGAGGCCAGCGGCGTTACACCCTCTGGAACTTTCCGTATCGGGCTCATCAGGTCGACCGCAGCTTAACGATCCACACTGGCAAGAAATGGCATACGCCCTGCCCTTTCGCCGTGATGCCCGATACACCCGAAAACTCCCGACCTCGCACCGTATGAACCCCGATTCCGGCCGCACCACATCGCTCTGGATGGACTCGGCGTCCCTTCCGGTTTACCCAGCGCTCACCGAGAACGCCTCCACCGATGTCTGCGTGATCGGCGCCGGGATCGCCGGGCTCACCACCGCGTATCTGCTCGCCTCGGAGGGCACGCAGGTGATCGTCGTCGACGACGGCCAGGTCGGGAGCGGCGAGACCTCGCGCACCACCGCGCATCTCTCCAACGAGATCGATGATCGCTACGTGGAGGTCGCGCGCGTGCACGGCGAGGACGGCGCGCGCATCGCCGCCGACTCGCACACCAGGGCGATCGACTTCATCGAGCGATTCGTGCGCGACAACGACGTCGAGTGCGACTTCGCGCGACTCGATGGCTACCTCTTTCTCTGCGAGGGCGACACACACGAGATCCTCGACAGCGAGCTCGCGGCCGCGCGCCGCGCCGGCGTGATCGTCGAGTCCGTGAACAACGCACCGCTCCCGATCTTCGATACGGGCCCGTGCCTCCGCTTTCCGAACCAGGCGCGCATTCGCCCGCTCGTCTACATCTCCGCGCTCGCCGACGCGGTGGTGCGCGCCGGCGGCAGGATCTACAGCCGCTCGCACGTGGTGAACACGGAGTCGAAGAACGGACGCATCACCGTGTCCATCGAGAAGCCCGAGGTGAAGATCTCCGCCAACCAGCTCGTGGTGTGCACGAACTCGCCGATCAACGATCTCATGGCGATGCACACGAAGCAGGCGCCGTATCGCACGTACGTGGTGGGCGCGCGCGTGCCGCGCGGCTCCGTGGTCGACGCGCTCTACTGGGACACCGAGGAGCCGTACCACTACGCGCGCCTGCAGCCAGCCGCGGAGGGGGAGTCGCACGACATCCTCCTCGTGGGCGGTGAGGATCACAAGACCGGGCAGGAGTCCGACATGCAGGCGCGCTTCCGCAACCTCGAGCGGTGGACGCGCGACCACTTCGCCGACGTCGCCGACTTTCCCTACCACTGGTCGGGACAGGTGATGGAGCCGGCGGATCTCCTCGCCTTCATCGGCCGCAATCCCGGCGACGAGAACGTCTACATCTGCACCGGCGACTCGGGGATGGGGATGACGCACGGCACGATCGCGGGGCTGCTCATCAGCGATCTGATCGCCGGCCGCGAGAATCCGTGGGCGAAGCTCTACGATCCGTCGCGCATCTCGATCAACCTGGGCGCGCTCCGCGAGTACGTGCGCGAGAACGCGAACGTGGGCGTGATGTACACCGAGTGGCTCCGGCCCATGGACGGCGAGTCCCCGCACGATCTCGCCGCGGGCGAAGGAGTGGTGACGCGCCGCAAGGGACATCCGATCGCGATCTACCGCGACGGCGACGGCGCGCTGCACGAGATGAGCGCCGTGTGCCCGCACCTCAAGTGCATCGTCCACTGGAACACGCTCGAGAAATCGTGGGACTGCCCCTGCCACGGCTCCCGGTTCGACGCGTACGGCAAGGTGTTCTCGGGACCGGCGGTCTCATCGCTCGAACCGGTGGAGGCGGAGCGCGAGGCGTCCGATCGCGCGTGATTCGCCCTATCTTTGGGCATCGAATCGTTCACCACTCGCACGATTCGGCGTGAAAGTGTATATAGTGGCCCCGCCGAGGTGACCACCGTGAGACAGCGGAACGCCAAGCAAGGCCCACCGCAGCCCCTGCAGATCAGCAAGCCCTTTCCCGACGACCAGTCGATTCTCTGGAAGCCGGTAGAGGAGCTCGCGCGTGCGCCGGAGCTCGCGACGCCTGCCGTGGTGATCTCGCAGGGCGCGCTGCGCGAGGTCATCCGCCATCTCTCCTCGTCGCCCGATCAGGAGCTGCTCGGCTTCCTCATCGGCGAGATGTGCGAGTGCCCGCGCAGCAAGCTGCGCTACCTCTCCATCACGGGCACGCTGCGCACCGGGCACGTGATCGACGAAGAGCAGCCCGTGCAAATCCCCGACGCCGAATGGCTGGGCCAGCAGCTCGAGGTTCGGCGACGCCGCTCGACGCTCATCGGATGGTATCACAGCACGCCATATCTGTCGCCATCGCCGTCGTCGCTCGACGTCGAGTCGCACCGCGCGCGATTCGCGGAGCCGTGGCAGTGCGGGCTCGTGATCGCCACCGAGGGCAACGAGCCCGCGGGCGGATTGTTCCGCGTGCACGCCGATCCCGCCGCGGGCGGCGCGTACATCCCGTTCTACGAGCAGGTGGAACAGGAGGGGATGATCGAGGGCGGACGGTTCCGCACACTCATCGACTGGGCGACGTACAGCACCAAGGAGCTCGTCGAGCACGATGAGGATGCGCGCAGCGTGCATCACTCGGGGATGACGCGGCAGGCAGATCCCGACGCGCCACCCACCGCGCTCCCGCTCATGATTCCCTCGCCGGCGGTGGACGACGTGCCGGCGCCCGCGCGCAGCCGCTGGGTACCGTTCGGCATCGCGGTGGTGATCGCGCTCGTCGTCGCGCTCGTCGCGGTGAAGATCTGGGATTTCCGCCGGCTACCGGAGCCGCCGATGGCCGCGCTCCCGCCGCGATCGCACGATCTGGTGGTGGTGCCGCCGGCGGCGCCGCCGCGCACGGACACGGTACCGCCCATCACCACCGCGCCGTCCGCGGTGCAGCAGGACACGACGCTCGCGTCGACGAGCGCGACGACCACGGTGGCCGCGAACAGCGCGCCGGCGCCCGCCCCCGCGGCGACGCCGAGCGCCACACCCGCCGCGCCGCCGCCGCAGACTGCGCCGCCCAATCCGCCGGTGTCCGCGCCGATTCCGGCCGAGATCCGCATGGCCGCGCAGTCGCACTTCGACTCGCTCGCCGACTCGCTGGAGCACAGCCTGCACAACTACCAGGACCGGCGCACCGACTTCGAGGCGAAGCGGCTCTCGTGCCGCGAGCTCGCGTACGGCTACCGCGCGGCCGACGAGGCGCTGGTGGGGCTGGCGAAGCTCGCCGGCGACACGCGCGGGCTCGACGCGCAGCGCAAGGCGCGCTACAACGAGCTGATTGCGGGGATGGACACGGTGAACGACGACTTCGACGCGAGCAAGTGCAAGCGGCTGTAGCTCGCTCGGCTTTTCATCCGTTTCATCCGTTTCATCCGTTCAATCCGTATCTCACTTCGTTGGTGTTAGTGTGCCACGCAGGGTCCAACGGCTGGATGATACGGATGAAACGGAGGTGAACGGAGGTGAACGGAGGTGAACGGAGGTGAACGGATAAAAGCTTTGGTCCCGACAGCCGCCGCGAATCGCGGCCGCTCGGCTAGATGGGTTTATCCGTTTTCTCATCCGTTTCATCCGTTCAATCCGTATCCCTGCTCGTTGGTGCTCGTGCGCCACGCAGGGTCCAACGGCCGGATGATACGGATGAAACGGAGGTGAACGGAGGTGAACGGATAAAAGCTTTGGTCCCGACAGCCGCCGCGAATCGCGGCCGCTCGGCTAGATGGGTTTATCCGTTTTCTCATCCGTTTCATCCGTTCAATCCGT
>Ga0070679_100007088_pt1 | contig 10460 bp, 10 predicted proteins | sample KBSC63BmetaG_FD_65652 | JGI IMG/M metagenome (GOLD analysis project Ga0070679, IMG submission 65652) | Corn rhizosphere microbial communities from Kellogg Biological Station, Michigan, USA - KBS C6-3B metaG | ecosystem: Host-associated > Plants > Roots > Rhizosphere | place: USA: Michigan... | reverse complement strand
GCCCCTGCGGAAGGGAACAAGAAACCGTCGAAAAGACATGGGGGTATCTGATGCGAACAGCACATGAGGTTTTTCAACTTTACCAATCTCAGAAGTATGAACCGCTCCTGCGCGGCGTGACCGGTACTTATCTATTCGAAATTGAGGATGTCGGATATTGGTTCCTTTCAGTTCAGGACGGAGCGATCAGGATGGAAGAGGTGCACCACGATGCCGACTGCACAATCAATTGTGATGAACCCGACTTTATCGACATTATTGAGGGGCGTCGCAGTCTGCTCACCGGGGCGATGCAGGGTCGGGTCAAGATCCGCGGCGACATCACGCTCGCGCAAAAGTTCCATGGATTGGTCAGTGCCCTGATTGAAAGCAAAAGACAGGAGGCAGCATGAGAGCGCGGCCGGTAAGCATTCTGGAAGGCGACACGTTCGTTGTCAGTGACCGTCGGGGTGACATCTCCATTTCTCCTGAAGAAGCCGAGGGCCTGTTTGACGGAGACACCCGCTACCTGTCTCGTTGGGTTTTGACTGTGAATGGAGCCTTGCCCAATCCACTTTCAACCGATGACGTGAATTACTTTTCATCGCAATTCTTCCTCGTTCCCGGAACCGGCACCATTTACGTCGATGCTCCGATGTCTATCGTGCGACAGCGGGCGGTGGGCTGAGGATTTCACGAAGAGCTCACCATCACAAATCACAAAGCCTCGCCGCTGGATTTAGATATCAGGATCGAAGCCGACGCAGACTTCGCCGATCTTTTCCAGGTGAAGGATGCGCTGTTCCAGCGCGCCGGCAAGTTTTATAGGCGGGTTGATGGGAAGCGCCTGATTCTCGGATACCAGAGGGAGAAGTTCGTGCGCGAAACCTGGATTACATCGAGCGTACCAGGGGAAATCGATGACAAGGGGTTCCGCTTCCAGGTACACCTCGGGCCGCACGGAGAATGGCGTACCGCGTTGGATGTGCTGGCCGCGATTGATGGCACCGAAGGCACCAAGACGCGACCGAAGTACCAAGACGTGCACGACACTCCAACTCCGAACGTCGGAATGAGTCTAAAGAGATGGATTTCCACTGCCCCTCAACTTCATGCCTCCTGGGCCGATCTTGAGAAAACCTACGAACGTTCCTTGGTCGACCTGGCTGCACTTCGGTTCTTTTCGCGGTACACGCCTGGAGAGGCTCTCCCCGCTGCCGGGCTTCCCTGGTTCATGGCGCTTTTCGGCAGAGACAGCATCATCACAAGTTTCCAGGCGCTTCCCTTTGTCCCTGACCTGACTTCGACGACATTGCGAGTGCTCGCCATGCGGCAAGGTACGCGACGCGATGATTTCCGCGACGAAGAGCCAGGGAAATCCTCCATGAAGCGCGCTGGGGTGAGATGACTGCTTTCGAAGAGCGCCCTCATTCGCCCTACTTCGGGTCTTCAGACGCAACTCCGCTGTTTCTGGTTTTGCTGGACGAGTTTGAACGGTGGTCCGGAAAACACGAGTTGGTCACAAAATTCGAGGCCGAGGCAAGAGCAGCGCTGCGATGGATCGACGAATATGGCGACCGCGATGGCGACGGCTATGTTGAGTATGAACGGCGGAATAAGGAAACGGGCATCGAGAACCAATGTTGGAAAGATTCCTGGGACTCCATTGTGTTCAGCGATGGCACGCTCGCGTCATTCCCAACAGCGACTTGCGAGATCCAAGGCTACGTTTACGACGCCAAGCGCAGGTGCTCCAGGTTGGCACGCGAGTTCTGGGGCGATTCCGAGCTGGCAAGCCGGCTCGAAAAAGAAGCAGCCGAAATGAAACAAAGATTCAACCGCGATTTCTGGATTCCGGAAAAGCAGTTCTTCGCTCTGGCTCTCGATGGCCAGAAACGCAAAGTTGATTCACTCACCTCCAACATAGGCCATCTGCTGTGGAGCGGCATCGTCGATGAAGACAAGGCAGAGGCATGTGCCAGAAGTCTGGTGGGCCCTCAGCTCTTTTCAGGTTGGGGGGTTCGCACCATGGCCGATGACGAGGGCGGTTACAACCCCATTGGTTATCACGTAGGAACGGTGTGGCCGTTCGATAACTCGCTCGTCGCTCTCGGATTGCGAAACTATGGCTTTAAGAAAGAAGCGGGCGTCGCCATGGGTATCAAAGGCACCGAAGTGACGAAGGAAGCTGCAGGAATGATCCTGGCCGACGACAACTTCGCTTCAATCGCCGCTGCAGTGAAGGAAGGACGTACGGTCTACAACAATATCGAGAAAGCAATGCTCTTTATGCTTCCAACCAATGTCGCACAGGCGCTCGTCATCGCGGTGGCAATCCTTTTCGGGTTCACCCTGCCAATCACAGCCTCGCAAATTCTTTGGGTCAATATGGTTACGTCCGTGGCACTCGGCCTGGTGATTTCCTTCGAGCCGCACGAAACCGATGTGATGCTCCGACCTCCCCGCGCGGTGGACCGCCCCATCGTGACAGCCTTCGGTCTCTGGCGCATCCTAATTTATAGGCTCGGCGCTCCTCGCCTACACGCTGCTCGCGTTCTTTTGGATGAAGTCGCAGGGAGCCTCAGACTCGCTCGCCCGGACAGTCGCGGTTAACGCCATCACGATTGGCCAGATCTTCTACCTGCTAAACAGCCGTTATCTGCTCGACTCATCGCTGTCCCTGAAGGCGCACATGGGCAATAAGTACCTGCCGCTCGGTATCGCTGCCGTGATACTGCTGCAGTTAGTGTTCACCTATACAACGCCATTCCAGGCGATGTTCTTTAACGAAGCCATCCCGCTTCGGATTTGGCCCTGGCTGCTTGCGGGCGGTGTGGTGTTCTTCCTGGTCGTGGAGTGCGAGAAATTGATCATCCGTTCGTCGGATTCGCTGCGAAGGTCGGTCACGGCGGTGGAAGCCGGGACCTAGCGTAGAGCCAACGTGGTCCTTCTGGGACTCGCGGCCTAAACCACAAGGAATGGTTTTTGGCGCATATCCGATGCCCCGTTATTTTTCGCGGGCCAGGACCGCGCGTATGGCCGCCAGCTCCTTCTTCTTGTCCGCGTCGACTTTCGGATATGTGAGATCGAGCTGCTCCACGGCTTCGACAATCGCAGCCGCGACAACCAGTCGCGTGAACCACTTATTGTCGGCTGGCACCACAAACCAAGGCGCTCGTTTCGACGCGGTGGCACGAATCGCTTCTTCGTATACGCGCATGTAGTCGCCCCAAAACTTGCGTTCGTGCACGTCCGAAGCAGAGAATTTCCAATTCTTCTCGGGAGTGTCGAGGCGCTTCATAAAACGCTTCTTCTGTTGCTCGCGCGACACGTGCAGGAAGAACTTGAGGATGACGACTCCCTGACGAGTGAGATAGTCCTCGAAATGCGCGATATCGGCGAGCCGTTCGTCCCAAATTCGCTTCCCGACAAGTGGCTTCGGGATCTTCTGCTGCTGCTTCAGGATCTCCTCGTGCACGCGCACAATCAGGACCTCCTCATAATAGGAGCGATTGAATATTCCGATCCTGCCGCGCTCGGGCAAAGATTTGGAATACCGCCACATGAAGTCGTGGCTAAGGTCCTCTTTTGAGGGCTGCTTGAACGAGAAGACCTGGCAACCCTGCGGATTCACCCCTGACATGACGTGCTTGATCGTGCTGTCTTTGCCCGCTGCATCCATGGCCTGGAAGACGAGCAGCAGCGACCAGCGATCCTGCGCGTACAGCATGTCCTGCTCCTGTGCCAGCCACTCGGTGCCTTGTTGAAGGAGTGCCGATGCCTTGTCCTTATCCAGCTTCAGCCCGCAAGTGGCGCCGGGATCACAGTTCTTCAGTTGAAAGCCCCGGCCTTTGGTGAGACGGAATGGCTGAATATACTTTTGGATGCGGTCGAGGATCTCTTTTCGCGGCATAGAATGCCCCCAACTTGGCACGGTGATCGAGTGAATCATGTGCCTTGCTACTCCCAAACCTGTCAGCCAGGAGTTTTGCCAACGGTGTGTTACTCGCCTGCTCGAAAAGCGGGCTTGCGCAATCGAATCGGTCTCGTATAGGAGGGCGCAACTTCACTCCTGAGGGTGCAATTTCACGAAGGTATATCTCCCCGTGATTTGAAAACGGGGATCATTCGCACTCGCTCCGCTCTTCTTGCTCCACCCGCCCGTAGAGAAACTCGGCGCCCAGATCTAGGCTGCCCACCGGATTCCAGATCAGGTTGAATGCGGAGGCGGTGTACTCACGATGGAGCCGGTACGCGGAAGCTTCTGCCCATGAATGGCATCCAATTCGGTCTGAATTTTAGCCATCTCCGCTCTCAAATCATCCATTCTGGTTTGCAGCTTGCGAAGCGTCTCTTCTTGAGTTGTATCCGTTTCCTGTCCTGAGACCTGTATCGAGCCGGAAAGCACCACCGCAAAGAGTAGGCATACCACCTTCTGCGCCTGCTGCATTGATTGTTCTCCTTTCGTCGGAACGCTGGAAGTGATACACGACTTGGAGGTAGCTGGTGGAGTTAAGAAGCAGATAAGCCCGACGTTATTACTTCTAGCGTGATGTCGAGGGAGGCTGAGAGGAACTGGGAAATCTGCCAGGCGAGCTCACGAACAGGTGTTACTCACGAACAGGTGTTACTCGCGAATCATGCCGCCTTTTCGGCTTGCCTGACACGCTCCAGCCAACTCAGGATCTCTCCCATTCGCTTGGTAGTACGAGTTACCCGAACCTGAGCTGCACGGAGCGATCGGGCGGTCGCCCGCTCGATTGCAACTCTCCCATCATTCGAGATTCTGTTCCACTTAGGTGCGAACTTTTTAGTCACCTGAATCAGTTCTGCGGTGCTTCTTTTTAGGCGTGCGTCTTCTCGTTGAATGTTAAGCCGTGGCCGCTTTTTCATCGTCGCCTCTCCCTGTTATCTTGGCAATATTCGTTCCTGTTTGCCCCTGTTAAAACATCCAGGTTGCGCACGTAACGCGTGCTTCTATTCGGAATGCGGCAAAGCCGATCTTGCCAGGCACCCATTTTTCACCCTAGCACAACTGCCAGTTAACTATTGGGCGTTTGTGAACGAAACTCTACAAACAAAGCCGACTCTCGGCGCGCACAGACACACACCCCGCCCACCCCACCGCTTAACTCAGATGTTTGGAGGATAGGATGAGCACTTTAATTGCAGTTGTTTTTCACGATCAATCCACAGGATTTGAAATGCGGGCAGCACTTGCCAAGATGCAGGACCAATATTTACTCGAAATGGAAGATGCCGTCGTGGTCACGCGGGACCTGAAAGGGAAGATCAAATTGCATCAAGCAGTAAGCATGACAGCTGCGGGCGCAGCCAGTGGCGCATTTTGGGGCATGCTGATCGGCTTGCTCTTCTTTTCTCCATTCCTTGGGGCGGCGGTAGGCGCCGGAGCTGGCGCGCTTTCCGCCAAGCTTACCGAAGTCGGCATGGACGGCAGGATGACGAAGCAATTAGGAGACGAACTCACACCGAACTCATCCGCCCTGATTGTCCTGCTCCGAAGAGTGACTGCGGACAAAGTTCTGGATGGGCTCAAGCAGTTCGCAGGGAAAGGAAGAGTATTTCAAACCTCTCTCAACAAGGACGACGAAAAATCGCTGCGGGAGGTTCTGGAAGAACCGGAAAAAACACAGGTTGCGTAGGCCGCAAGCGGGCATCCTCGCCGGTTTTGATCCTTTGAGTGGAAAGGCCCAGACGATCGGTTCAACAAAGGAGGTCTGATTGTGGCTGAGAGAGCTCGAGTTACCCCCATTGCACCGCCGAAGCCTCAAAAGACACGGATGGAGAAAGTTCTCGACACCATTGAGCGCATTGGCAATAAGGTTCCTCATCCGGCGGTGCTCTTTGTTTGGCTGATTGTAACCGTCATCGTTGTGTCGCACATTTGTTATGTGCTCGGATTCAGCGCAACATACGAGTCGATTAATCCGACTACTCACCAACCTGAACAAGTAACGTCCACCGCACAAAGTTTACTTACCCGCAGCGGAATTGCATTCATGTACGAAAACGTGGTTAGGAACTTCATGAACTTTACCGCTGTGGGGGTGATCATAGTCGCCATGTTAGGCGTGGGCGTTGCCGAAGCATCAGGACTGATCAAGGCTCTGATACGAAAACTAGTACGGGTAGCCCCGGCCGCCGCATTGACTTACATCCTGGTATTCCTCGGTATTGTCTCGAGCATAGCGGCAGATGCGGGCTACCTTGTTCTAATCCCATTGGGAGCCGCAGCATTTTTGAGCATCGGGCGGAATCCACTGGTCGGACTGGCTGCTTCTTTTGCCGCTGTGTCTTCTGTATTCAGCGTGAACATCATTGTCAAACCTTTAGACGGCATTCTGACAGAAGTTACCAATGATGCCATTCACCTTCTCAACCCGAACGAGTCGATTTCACTCACTGCGAACTTTTGGTTCTCAACCGCATCGGTTGTGCTCATGACGGTGGTCTGTGGCTTGATCACAAACAAAGTCATGGAGCCTCGTCTGGGTCCGTATCGCGCTCCCAAGGAAATACAGGCAGAAGAGGGAGAGGCGGCAGACGCAACATCAGAGTCGCGGGGCCTCAAGTTCGCAGCCTGGGGCCTTCTCGCGATTCTCGTACTTTTCTGCCTGGTGACATTGCCGCACAACGCTCCCCTTCGTAACGCTGCGACCGGCTCCCTCGTGGGTGACTCGCCTTTCATGAATGGGCTCATCGTGTTCATAGCTCTGGTATGTCTTGTGGTCGGTGCGGCATATGGATTTGGCGCAAGGACGATGCGCAACACTACAGACGTGATCGTGGCGATGGAAAAAGCCACAATCGGACTCGGCGGGCTGATCTTCCAGCTGTTCTTCATCAGTCAGTTCATCGCGCTGTTCACATACACCCATATCGCAACCATCATGGCGGTGAAGGTGGGCGACTGGCTGGAGACGCTCGGCCTTGGCCCGATCCCATTGCTTGTGGGATTCGTCCTGGTGGTGATGGTTCTCGATCTGTTTATCACCGGAGCTATCCCCAAGTGGGCAATCTTTGCACCGGTGTTTGTACCGTTGCTGATGAGGCTGAATGTGCGGCCAGAGGCTGTCCTGGCTGCCTACCGTGTGGGGGATTCGCCTGTGAACGCCATCACACCGATGATGGCGTATTTTCCGCTGATTGTGGGGTTCGCGACGAAGTATGACAAGAAAGCTGGCGTCGGAACGGTGATTGCCATGATGTTGCCTTACGTCATCACGATCGCGGTGGTATGGATCATCATGTTCGTTTTGTGGCAGGTGCTGAGATTGCCATGGGGGTTCTGACGAATACCAAATGGCAGGTTGACTCAATAGGCTATCCAACTCGTTTTCGCAAGTGGCCATGGCAACCATTATGAGCATTCCGGTAGAACTGAAGTTTGAAACCGCCTCTCCTGAAAAGCTCCGAAGCGGAGTGCTCGTCCTCGGGGCATTCAGCGACGGCATCCTTCCGGTTCCGGCAAAGTCGGTCGATAATGCCTCGCACGGAACAATCTCTGCCCTCATCGCACGCGGGGATCTGGACGAAAGAGCAGGTGCCTCACTCCTGTTGCAGGCTCTGCCCGGAGTCGCTGCAGATCGTACTCTGCTGGTTGGCCTGGGAAAGCTGGCTGAATTCGGCGACAAGCCGTATCGGCAAGCTTTGACAGCAACTGCAAGGGTGCTGGCAGAGACGGCTGCAAGCGATGCGGCAGTGACGCTGGTTGACGTTGAAGTGCCGGGCCGTTCAGCGGCATGGCGTGTGCAAGAAGCCAGCCGACTGTTCGCCGATGGAACCTACCGTTTCGATGCACCGCATGCCAAGGTTGAAAAGAAAAAACAGGAACGCGGTGTGCGCACCATTGCGCTGCTGACCGCGGGCAAGGTCAATGCAGAACTCGGGAGTGCTGTCGAACGTGGACAGGCGGTTGCCGAGGGAATGGCGTTAGCTAGAGATCTCGGAAATCTGCCCGGGAACGTGTGTAATCCAACCTATCTAGCCACAACGGCTCTTGCCCTGGGCAAAGAATTCAGCTTCGACGTCGAAGTACTCGAGCGCGAGGACATGAAAAAACTGGGCATGGGTGCGGCACTGTCGGTCGGAAAGGGCTCGGCACAGCCTTGCAAATTCATCGTCATGGACTACAAGCAAGGGCAAACAAAAAGCCCCCCGGTCGTGCTCGTGGGGAAGGGTGTAACCTTCGATAGCGGCGGCATCTCGCTCAAGCCGGGCGCAAATATGGATGAGATGAAATTCGATATGTGCGGCGCCGCGAGCGTATTGGGAGCGATCAAGACGGCAGCGCGGCTGAAGCTGCCGGTTCATCTTGTGGGCATTATTCCAGCAGCCGAGAATATGCCTGGAGGAAACGCCAGCCGTCCGGGAGATGTCGTGACTTCGATGTCCGGACAAACCATTGAGATTCTCAATACAGATGCGGAGGGACGGTTAGGCTTGGCCGATGCCTTGACCTATGCTGAGCGTTTCGAGCCAGCCTACGTAATCGACATTGCAACGCTGACTGGAGCCTGTGTCATTGCCTTGGGAAATATCACCAGTGGGCTTTTTGCAAATGATGATGAGCTCGCCGAAGTGTTGCTTCAAGCAGGCCAAGATACCGGCGATCCAGTATGGCGGTTACCGATGTTTGACGAGTATCAGGACTTACTCAAAAGCAATTTCGCCGATATGAGCAACATCGGCGGGCGTCCTGCGGGAGCGATCACCGCGGCCTGCTTCCTTAAGCGGTTTGCAAATCGCTTCAAATGGGCACACCTCGACATTGCGGGAACGAACGCCGTCTCGGGCGATGCCAAAGGTGCGACCGGCCGGCCAGTACCGTTACTGACGGAATTTCTGTTTCGCCACGCCCGCGCCGGGGTCCAAGAGAAAAGACTCGCGGCTTAAACAAACGCCGCGCTCGGACTAAGGAGTCGACCAAATGGCCTCGCCAAAAAAAGCATGCAAGTACTCCCGCGACCACGCAGAAAGATTCCGGCGTCAACTTCACGAGTTCTTGCGCATCCCGAGTCTCAGTGGCGACCCGGCTCACGCTGATGACGTGAAGCATGCTGCCGTGTGGCTGACAGACGAGTTGAAGTCCATCGGCCTGAAGAATGCTCGGGCCATTCCGACTCCCGGGCATCCCATTGTGTACGGAGAGTGGATTGGCGCTGGACCGCATAAACCAACCGTTCTGGTCTATGGCCATTACGACGTGGTGCCGGCGGCAATGGAAGACGGCTGGACGACGCCACCATTTGAGCCGGCAGAAAGGGATGGGAAGATCTACGCGCGGGGCGCAACCGACGACAAAGGCCAGTTATTCATTCACCTTAAAGCCCTTGAGTCTTGCCTGGAAAGTAATGGGGGTGCCCCGGTCAACGTAAAATTTCTGCTAGAGGGAGAGGAAGAAATCTCCTCGCCGAACCTTGCGCCTTTTATCAAGGACCACCTCGACCTGCTCAAGTCCAATGTGTGCGTGATCAGTGACTCTTCCATGCGCAGCATAGACGAGCCTTCGGTGACGCATAGTTTGCGGGGGATGACTTACATTCAGCTGGAACTTCAGGGCCCGAGAGACGATTTGCACAGCGGATTTTTCGGGGGTGCGACCCACAATCCCGCACTCGCGCTCGTCGAAATACTCTCCAAACTCTACAAACCCGACAACACGATCGCCGTACCCGGTTTTTATGATGATGTGGCGGCACTTTCGGACGAGGATCGCAAGATGATTGCGAAAACGGATTTGACGGAAGCGCAATTTAAGGAACTGACGGGTGCACCAGGGGCTTGGGGAGATAAGAGATACACGATTCGTGAGCGAGTTTCCGCCCGCCCCACCCTCGATATCAATGGATTATGGAGCGGTTACTCGGGGCCCGGCCCAAAGACCATTATTCCTTCCAAGGCGGGAGCAAAATTGAGTTCGCGCCTGGTCGCCAATCAAGATCCAGAGAGGATTTTTGAGCTATTGAAGAAGCACATCGAAGCCATTGCTCCGCCCACTGTCAAGGTCGAAGTGAAGCTGCTGACCAAAGGCAAGCCTGCCCTGATTCCTTTTGATTTGCCGGAAATGCAAGCCGCATCGCGTGCCTACGAGAAAGCTTGGGGGCATAAGCCGGTGTTCACGCGGGGCGGGGGCAGCATCCCGATCGTTGCCGACATCGTAGACATGATGCAAATCCCCGTGGTGATGATGGGTTATGGACTCGATAGCGACGGTCTGCACGCTGCCAATGAGCACTTCAGCATCGAAATGTTTCATCGAGGAATTGAAACTGCGATTACCTACCTCGACGAAGTAGCTGCCACGGTGCAACCAGCTCAGGTGGCAGCCTGAGAAGCGGGAAACAACTTTGGCGGTTTTGAAATGCTGTGGTTGAAAGTCTCCACCCAGCGACACAGCGCGACGTGAAGCTGTCCCGCTGTCGGAGGACTTATTCGCCCCGATACCGGAGTTCGAAGCA
>Ga0070679_100007084_pt1 | contig 10462 bp, 8 predicted proteins | sample KBSC63BmetaG_FD_65652 | JGI IMG/M metagenome (GOLD analysis project Ga0070679, IMG submission 65652) | Corn rhizosphere microbial communities from Kellogg Biological Station, Michigan, USA - KBS C6-3B metaG | ecosystem: Host-associated > Plants > Roots > Rhizosphere | place: USA: Michigan... | reverse complement strand
AATCATCAGGTCCTTTCGCCAAGCCTGCCGCAATAGGATTTCCCACGATGTAGGACAGCCGGAACTCAAAGTCGCCGCTCGACCGCAGAATCCGATCGAAGGATTCCGGCTCCCAGAGCACTCCCTTCCGGCCGAGCAGCTTGTTGACGCTGTGGCTTGAAGCGCCCTTGATTCCATTCATGATCCTGGCCAGGGTATGTGGAGTTCCTTGCTCGTCCTCCAGAGGAGTAAAAAGCATATGTACATGGTCCGGCATCACGACAAAGGCATGCATGTGAACCTTGCGGCCATTCTCGAACAGACAGTGCTCGAAAATTACTGTTCGTGCCTCCTCCGGAAGAAAAAATCGCTCGCGCGTGCAAGCTTACGTAATACGAATCACCGTCCTTTTCGATATGCGGCAGGTTTCGTCGATAGAAGGTCATCTGGAGCTTTTATTCGTCACGAGCTTCTATTCAATGTTCTCTCAACTGAGTTCTTACAAGGATGGCTCTGCACCCAAAGAGAATTTCTGTCTGCCAAAAATAAAATGTAGGAACGCAGCCGCCTTCGGCTGCACTGAAGTATTTGTCTGCCGCAGGCGAGGGCGCCTGCGCTCCACAATCCATCAGGGGTTACTCTCTTTCACCAATGCAACGCTCTTTATACGCTTCCCGACTTTCACCGTGTGTTCAATGGGAACTGCGGTAATAGCAACTACGCTCGTCATCAGCTGACCATTTATGCGGACTGCGTTTTGCTTGATTTTGCGAACGCCATCTGTTGCTGACTCAGCAAGGCCACTCTCCCGCAAGAGCTTATCGACTCGAATGAAATAGGGCTGCTCCAATACGTCAGCAAGGTTCCTTCCGCCTTGAAGCGCAACGGCACTGCCTGCATCGGTGGAATCCAATGTTATGTTTCGAGCGAGTATCTCAACCCGCTCCAAATTCTCCGGTACCTCATCCTTCTGGAACTGCCTGGCCCAGTTCTCTCCTGCCTGCTGAGCCGCCTGATCACCGTGAAAGTCGCGGACGATTTGTGTTGCGAGCTGCTTCTTGGCTTGCATGGGGTGCATGCCGGATTTCATTTGTTCGATGTCCGCCATTTTTTTATCCGTCAGCAGCTCGTAGTAGCGCCACATCAGCTCGTCAGAGATGGACATGACCTTGCCGTAAATCTCCTGCGGCGGCTCGTTGATGCCGATGTAATTGCCATAGGACTTTGACATCTTCTGTACGCCATCAGTGCCTTCCAGGATCGGCATGGTCAGGATGATCTGGGGCTGCTGGCCGTAATCTTTCTGCAAGGTGCGGCCCATGAGCAAGTTAAATTTCTGGTCGGTGCCGCCGAGTTCCACGTCGGCCTCGAGCGCGACCGAGTCATAGCCCTGGCAGATGGGATAAAGCAGCTCGTGGATGTGGATGGGCTTTTCTTCCTGAAAACGCTTGTGAAAATCTTCGCGTTCGAGCATCTGCGAGACGGTGAAGCGGGCGCAGATGCGGATAAAGTCTTCCGGGGTCAACTTTGAGAACCAGCGCGAGTTGAAGTCGATGACTGTCTTCTCAGAGTCCAGGATCTTGAAGACTTGCGTCTTGTACGTTTCCGCGTTGCGGTCAATATCTGCGCGTGTAAGCGGTGGGCGTGTAGCCGAGCGTCCGGTGGGATCGCCGATCATGCCGGTGAAGTCGCCGATGAGAAAGATCACCGTGTGACCCAGGTCCTGGAAGTGCTTGAGCTTGCGCATCAGCACGGTGTGCCCGACGTGCAGGTCCGGCGCGGTAGGGTCAAAGCCTGCTTTCACCTTGAGCGGCTTGCCGGTTTTGAGCGCATTCTCCAGCCGCTGGCGCAGTTCGCCTTCATGGATGATCTCCGCCGCGCCTTTTTTGATGTAGGCCAGTTGTTCGTCTACGGGAGGAAAGTTTGGCATCAGGGAAGATTATAGAGAACCAGCAGGAGTGTCTGCGAACCGCTAAAACAGCAGCTCCCAGCTTGACAGATGAGAGATAACCTTCGCGTGGACCGTTCGCTAGCAGTGAAACGTGCTGCCTGGCTTGCAACTGCTTCGACTCTTTTGACGCTTGTGGTGCTTTTCACGGGCGGTGTTGGCATTTGCGGACCAACCATGCCAAAGCTGCTAATTGCAGCATGTCCTGTTCTTTGGATCCTTTCCGGCTGGACTTTGTGGCACGCTTTTAGGGTTATCGATGAAGAAAATTGGGATAAGCTGAATTCTCGTGCCGCGGGCATTATCGCAGTCTGCTGCGTTGTTTTTTACTCTCTGCTCTCATGGCAATGATGGGAATTTCAGATCTCTAGCTACTTCCCACTCGACCCAAAGCCGCCCGCCTTCCTGCTCGATTCCGCCAGTTCTTCCACCACCTGCACTTCGCCGGTGAGCACCGGATAAGGAATCAGGTTCGCGATTTTGTCCCCTGCGTTGATTACCTGGGCTGTGTCACCGAGATTTTCCATCACCACCTTAATTTCGCCGCGATAGCCCGCGTCAATCACTCCGCCGGTCAGCACCAGGCGGCGCGCGGCGAGCGATGATTTGTCGCGCAGCAAAGCGCCCATGGCGTCGCCCGTGGTCGAGGTGCATTCAATAGCAATGCCCGTGGGAACCACGGCGTGACTTCGCGGGGCAATGATCATCATGAAGCAGGCATAAATGTCGTAGCCCAGGTCTTCGCCCGGATGCGCGACCGTCGGAGCTTTGGCCGATTCGTTCAGCAACTTCACTCGCAGCATTATTCTGACTTAGCCCTCCGCTCGCGCATTTTTGCGGACTACCTTTCGTCCCTGCACTTTCACTTCACCGGACAGCATCAGGCGGATCGCTTCTGTGTAGGCAACGTGTTCCTGCTCCAGAATGCGCGCCGAGAGCGTGTGCTCATCGTCAGTCTCCAACACTGGCACGGTCTTCTGCACGATGATGGGCCCATGATCGAGATGCTCATCCACAATGTGCACGGTGCACCCGGAAACCCGCGCTCCATATTCAAGCGCCTGCTTCTGTGCGTCGAGGCCAGGAAATGCCGGCAGCAGCGAAGGATGAATGTTAAGGATGCGATTGGGAAAGGCACGCACAAACTCGGGCGAGAGCAGCCGCATGTAACCGGCCAGACAAACCAAATCCACCTTCGCTTGCTTCAGCGCGGCAATGACTTCACGGTCATGCTCTTCGCGAACGCGGCCTTTGGAAGGAATCAGCTTTGCGTTCAGTCCGCGACGAGTAGCCGCTTCGAGTCCGGCCGCATCGGCGCGATTCGAAATGACGACGGAAATGTCCGCATCCAAGCGCCCGGCTTGAATAGAATCAGCAATGGCTTCAAAATTTGAGCCGCGCCCGGAGATCAGGATGCCAAGTTTTTTGGAAGCGGGCACATTTATTTGTATCATCTCAATCCGGGATCGGAAAACTCGGGTATGCCAGAACTCGATTCGACAAAAATGCTGTGGGAGCTTCTCGAAGGCCATTCGATCTCGGTTCAGCCTGTGAACCGCGCTCTTGCGGTTGGCAGTGTCACCATGTCAGAAAATATCGTGCCTAGACATACATCTCAACCAAACCACATGGTGCAACTGAATATAAACCTGAAGTCTCCGCACACCGGAAGTAAGACTCTGATCGAATCTTTCGCCGGCTGGGGAGCGAACGAGCAAGAGGCTATCCAAGAAGCATGGCAGAAGTTTGCCCGTGCGTCTTTCCACGTGCTTGCGGAGGTGTTCCTGGAACAGCATTCGGACCAAGTGGAGTGGGAAGAATGGGGGGACACGGGCAATAAGTGGCAGGTCTGCTTAGGCCCTCTTTTGAGATTATCTTTTTGCGCGGATTCCTTGCCCGACATGCTGGTCGGCGACCTGTTGGATAAGCTTAAAAACGCACTTCTTTCCAACCTGACACGAGAGTGCCATTGGCTGCGGTTCTATTACATGCGAAAAGCAAGCTCCTGTCTGGCAATGGAGTGCCTTTTGGACAATGACACATGGGCTGAAGGTGAGAAGTTATTGACGGATTGGAATTGGCCGGATGGCTTTTATTCGGTGAGGCTTTTTCTCGTGTTGCTTCCCAGGCTCAACAATCGCTAGGCGTAGAGGACCTTGCGTTCGCCTTTGACGATGCGGCCGATCAGGAAAGCTTTCTCGCCGGCCCTCTCAATCATCGACTGCACGCGCTTGTATTTTTTGGCGGGAACAACGAGCACCATGCCGATGCCCATGTTGAAGGTGCGCATCATGTCATCCTGAGGCACGTTGCCGATCTTCTGCATGTGCGTGAAGACGGGCAGAACCGGCCAGGTGCCCATCTCCACGATGGCGGCCGTGCCTTTAGGAAGCACACGCGGCAGATTGTCGGTGATGCCGCCGCCGGTGATGTGAGCCATGGCATGAACCAGTTCGGCATCAATCAGCTTGCGCAGCACCGGCCAGTAGCTCTTGTGCGTCTTCATCAGTTCAGCGCCGGCCTTGCCGTGCAGATCGTTAACGTAGCTTTCGGGCGTATACTGCGCCACCTCAAAGAAGAGCTTGCGCGCCAGAGAGTAGCCGTTGGTGTGCAGCCCGTTCGAAGGCAGACCTACGAGCACGTCACCCGGCTCGACTTTTTCGCCGGTGATCACTCTACTCTTATCGGCGATGCCGACGATGAATCCGGCGAGATCGTATTCGCCTTTGGGATAGAAGCCCGGCATCTCCGCTGTCTCGCCGCCGATGAGCGCGCAACCGTTGTGCTTGCAGGCTTCTGCGATGCCTTCCACAATCTTTTCCGCCACGTTCGGATCCAGCGTCCCCGTGGCCAGGTAATCCATAAAGAAGAGCGGGGTTGCGCCCTGCACCGCAATGTCGTTCACGCAGTGATTCACCAGATCGCCGCCCACCGTGTGGTGCAAGTCCATCATGAAGGCCAGCTTCAGCTTGGTGCCGACGCCATCGACGCTGGAGACCAGCACAGGCTCGCGAAATTTTTTCTTGTCGATGGCGTACATCCCACCGAAGCCGCCGATCTCACTCACCACGCCTTTGGTAAACGTACGATGGGCCAGGTACTTGATGCGCTGCTTGGCGCGGTCGGCGCGATCAATGTTCACGCCGCTGTCGGCGTAAGTAATGGAAGTGTTCTTCAAAGGAAATCCGAGTGTCTCTGGGCGGCGACGATTGATTCAAGCTGAATTGTAGCATGGGGCCTGAGCGCCACATTTGCGCGCTTGCGCCATCCTCTGCAGCCCTGCCGTACAATGGAAATCTTGAGACACGTCGCGCGAGCTGATTGAGGAGGAAACATGCGAAAACTCATCACGCTGGTCGGCCTCATCTTGCTAACAACGGGTTTGTCCGTTGCTTCCGGTCCTCGGGACCGTCAGCCCACGGATCCTCATTCCATTACTTCTGCTTCCAGCCCGGACGCGCGGCCCGTCCCCGTGGACGACCTCTACTACTCGCGACGCACTTTCAGTCCCGCGTGGTCGCCCGATGGCAGGCAACTTGCGTTTGTCACAAACTTCACCGGCCGGTTCAACCTCTGGAAGATGAACTCCAACGGCGGCTGGCCCATTCAACTTCTGCAGGCTGATGATCGCCAGGACAATCCGGTCTGGTCACCCGACGGAAAATGGATCGTTTACCAGCAGGACGTTGGCGGCCACGAGATATGGGACGTCTACGCTGTCCCGAGCAATGGTGGTGAGGCGCTTAACCTCACGCACACCCCGCACATCGCCGAGCAGAATCCCCGCTTCTCGCCCGATGGCAGCATGCTCGCCCTGGAGGTAAAGCCCGAGACTTCGCCGGCTGTTGATATCGGAGTGATGGACTGGCGCACCCACACAGTGCGAAACCTGACCAATGAAAAGTCGCCGGACCATCTCTGGAGCATCGTGCAGTGGAGCCGGGATGGCAAATCCATTTTTGCCAACCGGACGAACATCGGCTTCACTGACAGCAGTGCGTATCGCATTGACGTGCCCAGTGGTCGCAAGGAAGAGCTCACTCCGCATCAGGGCGAAGTCCTGAACAATGCCTCGGGCGTTTCTCCCGATGGCAATCTCATCCTGGTTACCTCGAACCAGAAGGGCGGTTACAGCAACGTGGCGCTGCTCGACACTGCGACCAAGAAACTCACCTGGATCACAGACACCCAGTGGGACGCGAGCGGCGGAGACTTCTCTCCGGATGGCCGCCAGTTCACTTACGTGATCAACCAGGACGGGCAGACCAGCGTTTACCTGCAGAGCGTCGGATCGCCACAGGCACAAAAGCTGCCATTCCCTGAAGGACTCACATTCACCGCCGGCCTGCCGACAGCGTTCTCGCCTGATGGCGCGCGCCTGCTCGTTACTCATCAGGACAGCCAGCGCGTCGGCGACTTCTGGATGTACGACCTGCAATCGCACAAGCCTAGCCAGATCACGGTTTCTTCCGTCGCCAGCCTGAGCCCGCAATCCATTCCGCCGGCGCAGCTTGTCCACTACAAAAGTTTCGACGGCCAGGTGATTAGCGCGTATCTGTGGATGCCCTTCAACCTGAAGCGCGACGGCAGCAATCCCGCCATCGTGCTTCCCCATGGCGGGCCGACAGGGCAGATTCTGAACTCGCTTGATCCCCGCGCTGCGGCGCTTGCCTCGCGCGGCTACATCTGCATCGGGCCGAACGTGCGCGGCTCCACGGGCTACGGCATGGCGTTCCAGAAAGCCAACATCAAAGACCTGGGCGGCGGCGATCTCCAGGACGAGGTTTATGCCACGAAATTCCTGCTCGCCACCGGCTACGTTGACCCGAAAAAGATCGGCATGACCGGCGGCTCATATGGCGGCTTCATGACGCTGATGGCCATCGGCAAGACGCCCGATATCTGGGCTGCTGCTGTGGAGGAGTTCGGCATTATCGATTGGTACACCATGCTCAAGAGCTCTGATCCACTGCTGCAGCAGTATGAGAAAACCCTGCTCGGCGATCCGGAAAAAGACCGCACGGTATATGAGAACGCGTCGCCCATCAAATACATTCGCAACGCTCGCGCGCCTCTGCTGGTCCTGCAGGGCGAAAACGATATTCGCGTGCCCAAAGAAGAAGCCGACCAGGTGGTCAACATTCTCCGGCAACAGGGAAAGACGGTTGACGTTCACTATTACGCGCAGGAAGGTCATGGCTTTGCCAAACGCGAAAACCAGATTGACGCGCTCAAGCGGATCGTGAACTGGTTTGACAAGTACATGAAGCCTGCCAGCGCTTCCGGAGCGCATTAACGCGACGCATTCTTCCTTCGGCCCTGAATATGACCAAACCTGCGGACACCAAATCTCTCGCTAGCAACGCCAACCCTGATAACTGGTCTTCTTATATAGAAGATTTCCGCCGCGCCGGGCATGAAACCGTGGACTGGATCGCCAACTACCTCGACACAGTCCGCGAGATGCCCGTGCTCGCCAGCACCAAGCCTGGCGAACTTTTTGACGCTCTGCCGGCGTCGGCGCCGGAAGAAGGCGAGTCGTTCCAGGCCATTTTGCGCGACTTCGATCAGCTCGTAATGCCCGCGGTCACACAGTGGAACCATCCGCGCTTCTTCGCCTACTTTGCCTGCACAGGTTCCACGCCGGCCATCCTGGGCGAAATGCTGGCGGCTGCGCTCAACACCAATGGCCTGCACTGGAAGACCTCGCCCGCCGTGGCAGAACTTGAGCAGCGGACGCTGGACTGGCTGCGCGAGTGGATGGGACTTAGCGGCGACAGCCATCCAACCGCAGACCCAAGCTCAGCCGGAGCGAACAACTCGAGCGGCTGCACAAATAAAAACGGCTGGCTTGGAATCGTGCACGATACGGCCTCCACCAGCTCCATGCACGCCGTAGTCTGCGCTCGAGAGATGGTTGCGCCGGAAGCGCGCACCGAGGGCTCACGTGGCGACCTGGTGCTCTACACGTCCGATCAGTCGCACATGTCCATTGAGAAGGGCGCCATGACCGTCGGCATCGGGCAGAACAACATCCGCAAGGTGCCGAGCGATTCGCAATTCCGCATGGACACGCGCGCGCTGGCTTCGCTGATCGAGCAGGACAAAGCCGCGGGCAAGCGGCCCTTCTGCGTTGTCGCCACCGTGGGCACCACCTCTTCCACCAGCGTTGATCCCGTGGCCGAGATTGCTGCCATCGCGGAAAGCCACGGCCTCTGGCTCCACGTGGACGCGGCGTACGCCGGTGCCGCCGCCATGCTGCCCGAGCACAAAGAAATTCTCGCCGGCATTGAGCGCGCGCACTCGCTCGTGTTTAACGCCCACAAATGGCTGCTCACGCCCATCGATCTCAGCGCATTTTTCACTCGTCGGCCGGATATCATGCGCCGCGCCTTTTCGCTCACGCCCGACTACCTCAAGACCCAGGCCGACCCGCGTGCCCACAACCTGATGGATTACGGCGTGCCGCTCGGCCACCGCTTCCGCGCGCTCAAGCTCTGGTTTGTGCTGCGCTACTTCGGCCGCGACCGCATCCAGGCCATGCTGCGCCAGCACATCCAGTGGGCCAAAGACTTCGCCGCACTGATTGAAGCTGATCCTCAGCAGCGGTTTCAAGTCGTCGCCCCGGTGCCGTTTAGCGTGGTGTGCTTCCGGTATCGCGGCAAGCCGGGCGAAGACCCCCATCGCGTGGATGAGTACAATCGCGAGATCATGGACCGCGTCAACGCTTCCCGGCGCGTGTTTATTTCCGGCACCGTGCTCAACCAGCGACAGGTGATTCGCCTCGCGATCGGCAACATGGGAACGACGTGGGCCGACATCCAGGAAGTCTGGCACCTTTTGCAGCGTGCGGCCGATGAGGCTTGAGCGTTTCGCGCTCGGATCAAGTCGAGCACCTTATTGTGCATCACATCGCCTCTTAATCGCTTGGGGTCGACATCGTCAATTTTGGCAATTCTGATGATTTTGGCAATCGCGGTAGATAGCTCCAGAGCAGTTATCTGCCTATAATCTGCGCATGAGTGCTCAGCGGGCCTTGAACGTATTTGAGCTGGAGCAGCGTCTTCGCCAGCTTACGCTGCTGCAGGAGGCGGTGCGCAAGATCAACTCCACGCTGGACCTTGACCAGCTTCTGAGCGAGATCGTTGAAGACCTCTGCCACGCCTTCTGGTGCAATCGCGCTACTGTCTTGCTGCTCAACGAGGCAGGCGACCAACTGGAGGTGATCGCGCTCCATGGTTTTGAGAATGTGAAGAAGGGCGATCGTTTCCGGCGCGGCAAGGAAGGCATGGTGGGACATGTCGCGCTCACCGGTGAGGCGATGTACGCGCCCGATGTCCACAAGAACCCTTATTACTCCCACCGCGAGTTGTCCACGCTCTCAGAATTTGCCGTTCCTCTGGTGTGCAAAGGCCGGCTTGTTGGCGTGATGGACGCGCAAAGCCCGCAACTGGACGGATTTTCACCGGAACAGCTTCAGTTGCTGACGGCTTTCGCTGACAGCATCGCCAGCGCGATTGTCAATGCGCGCCTGTTCCGCGCCGAGCGGCTCCAGAAAGAGCGCGTTCTCCGCGAACAGGATGAGGCACGCATGATCCAGGCTGCGCTTCTGCCGCCCAGCGATCCCTCCCTTCCCGGCTACACGGTAGAAGGCAACTGCCTGCAGGTGAGCGCCGTTGGCGGCGACTGGTACGACTATGTGCCGCTGGACGATCACCGGATGGGCATCGTCCTGGGCGATGTCTGCGGTAAAGGCATGGCCGCCGCGCTGCTGATGTCGGCGACGCGCTCCATTATGCGACGCAACATCACAGCGGGAGCCAGCCCTCCGGAGGTGCTGCGCCGTGTGAATGCGTCGCTGCGCGATGACTTTCCGCCCGGCCGTTTTGTCACCTTGATCTATGCCGTCCTCGATTCAGCGCGACATGAGATCAGCTTCGCCAATGCCGGACACCTCCCGCCCGTTGTGCGCCGGGGCAATGAGTGCTTCTGCGTGACCAGCGATTCAGGCATGCCTCTCGGAATCTTCTACTGCGAGTTTTCTGAGAGCCATATACAGCTCGAGCCCGGCGCCAGCGTCGTTTTCTACTCCGACGGCATCGTCGAGTCTACGGATCCCGCCGGAACCGAATACGGCATCACGCGTCTTTTCGAAGCGCTGGGCCAGAACCCGCACGCACGCAATCTCAGCGACGACGTGATTCGCTACAGCGGAGGCAAGAGCCTATCCGACGACGCCACCGTGGTGCTCGTCCATCGACGCGCAGCCTGATACGAGATCGCCGTAATCGTGCGTCATTGCCGTGGTCCCACGGGGTCGGAGAAAATCACTCAGCATTCACATTCGGCTCTCTCTTTTCTCCCTGTCTCCGTGCCGCCATCGTGGATTCTTCCTTTGAGCGATCACGACACAGCAGCGGCTTCTGCCTTCTCCACGTCGAACCCGGCTTTTTGCCACTCCGCGAATCCGCCGATCACGTTAAGCACGTTCTTCATTCCGGCGCGCCGCAGCAGGCTGCAGGCAATCACGCTGCG
>Ga0070679_100007083_pt1 | contig 10463 bp, 8 predicted proteins | sample KBSC63BmetaG_FD_65652 | JGI IMG/M metagenome (GOLD analysis project Ga0070679, IMG submission 65652) | Corn rhizosphere microbial communities from Kellogg Biological Station, Michigan, USA - KBS C6-3B metaG | ecosystem: Host-associated > Plants > Roots > Rhizosphere | place: USA: Michigan... | reverse complement strand
ATGATCCACGGGCACAAGCTCGACATGATCATGGCCTACTTCTCGCCGGCGATGCTACTGATGCGGCGCATCCGCCGGATCGCCGCCAAGGGCCAGACGCGGCTGGTGTTCGCCGCTCGATCGGACAACGCGGCGACAATCGGCGCCTCGCGGCTGCTTTACCGCAAGCTCCTGAAGTCACGCGCGAAGATCTATGAGTTCCAGCCGTGCAAGCTGCACACCAAGCTGATCGTGCTCGACGATGCCGTCTACCTCGGCAGCGCCAACTTCGACATGCGCAGCCTGTACATCAATCTCGAGATCGTCGTCAGGATCGAAGACAGGGCTCTCGCCGACCGCATGCGCGAATTCGTGGCCGCCCACGAGCCGGCCTCGCTTCGCGTGACGACGGCGGTTTACCGCAAGTGGGCGAAGCCGTGGAACCGCTTCCGCTGGTGGCTCAGCTGGTTCCTGGTCACGGTCGTCGACTACACCGTCAGCCGCAAGCTCAACCTCGGGCTCGAGTAGCGGCTTGCTCGCGCTCGCCGTCTAGGGCCTCGCAAACGTGCGCTCGCCGCGCCGCGTCACGTGGATGTCGCAGATCAGTCCGCCCCTTAGGGTATAGGTCACGCGAACCGGCACATCGTACCATTCGCCCTTCTGCAACGGCCCGACGACGAAATCGGGCGCATCCTCGACGGCCGTAAAGCGGCTTATCGCATCGAACACGATGCGATCGTCGCCGAACTCGAGATGCTCGGGAAGCACGGTTTCGCGCACGCGTTCGAACATCGGGCGGTAGAAGGCGACGATACCCTCCTTGCCGTAGATGTCGCCGATCGAGCCGGTCAGGTGCAGCACCACGTCGTCGGTATAGAACTTGGCGAAGCGCTCGAACTCGGCGCCCGAGAAGGCCGCGCAATAGGCCTGGAACGCAGCCTGCTGGCTGGGATGCGAGCCGAGGCGAGGGAGCTTGGTGACGCCGCGCTCGGGCGGCCAGGTCATCGATTTCAGCTCCGCTATCTCGCCCTTCACGTTCAGGAGATAGGTGACGAAGAACTTGACCGTGACAAGGTCGCCGGGGTGCATCTCGCCGAACGGGAAATCGGGCCGGCGTTTGGTCGCGTGGAAATCCATGTCGACTTCGGCGAACAACAGGCCGTCGCGGCTGATGACTGCTTGCGGCCGCATCACCTCGCGCACGCCGTCATGAGCCCATCTGAGGAACTCCAGCAGCCCGTCGGCCCCTTCGCGGGTGCCGTTCGCGCTGACCATGCGGGTGTCGCGGGCGAAGAAGCGGGCGACCAGCGCTTCGTCGTCGCCGGTGTTGAACAATCGCTCGTAAGCCTGATAGTCCAGTTCCATCGCGCGGGCGGTTATGGCGTGCGCGGCCGAAAGGGGAAAGCCCGTTGACCGACGTATCGCCGCTGTTCACGCCGTTCCGCCTCGGTCATCTCGAACTCGCCAACCGGTTCGTTATGCCGGCCATGCAGCGGGGGATGTGCGACCAGGGCCGACCCAAGCCCGAGCTCGCCCAGTATTACGCGCGCCGGGCCGAAGGCGGCGTGCCCCTGATCATCGGCGAAAGCTCGGCGATCGATCACCCTTCCGCCACCGCCCAGCCAAACTCCTCGTGGCTTACTCCGGCAACCGCCGACGCGTGGGCGCGCTGCGTGGGCGCCGTGCGCAATGCCGGCGGGCACATGCTGCTGCAGCTGTGGCACGAAGGCGCGGTGCGTAACGACGGCAACGCCCTCAGCCCGTCGGGCCGGGTCCATCCGGGAAAGGCCAACGGCCGGGCGATGACGCTTGAGGAGATGAAGGCGATCGGCGAAGGATTCGTCCGCTCGGCCTGCGTGGCCCGCGACATCGGGGCGTCGGGCATCGAGGTTCATTGCGCACACGGCTACCTCCTCGACCAGTTCCTGTGGCAAGGTTCCAACGTGCGCGAGGACGGATACGGCGGGCCCGACATCGCCGACCGGGTGCGGTTTCCGGCCGAGATCGTCAGCGCCATCCGCCATGAATGCGGTCCTCATTTCCTGATCTCGCTGCGCTTCTCGCAATGGAAGGAAGTGGACTACGGCGCCAAGGTCGCCGCAAACCCGGACGAACTCGAACGGATGGTGACGATCCTGCGCGAGGCCGGCGTCGATGTCCTGCACTGTTCGACGCGGCGGTTCTGGGAACCCGAGTGGGCCGGCGACGGCAAGAATCTCGCCGGCTGGGTCAAGGCGCTCAGCGGACTGCCGACGATCACCGTCGGAAGCGTCGGGCTCGACACCGATGTGATGACCACATTCATGGAGGCGAGGGATCCCTCGCCCCGTGTAGCCGAGGCCGTGGCCGATCTCGAAACGCGCATGGCGGCCGGCGAGTTCGACCTGGTCGCGGTCGGCCGCGCGCTGATCGGTGATCCGGACTTCGTCGAAAAGCTCGCGAATCGCGACCATGATGCGATTCGCCTGTTCACCCGCGCCGACCTCGGCGCACTCGAGTGGGACACCTCGATCGTGGAGGAAGCGCACAACGCGGCCGCCTGAGGCCCGGCCGCGTCGGAAAGTTTGCGACGAACCGACTGAAATCGCCGGAAACAAAACCCCCTCTCGGACATTTACGGATTGCAGCTTCTGGACGGGACGCAGCACTCCCCTTGCGCGTGTTCAACCGCTGTACGTAAGTTGATTTTATTGCGTTGCAGCATTATATGTGCTGCGATGCACAATGCAATGACCCCATCGGGACGGGGCACCGCGACCAACTATGCCGGGAATTCCGATGAACCTCGAACAGCACACGACCGAACGATTTGCTCCCCCGGGCGAGGCAAGCCCGGTCCGCTCGATCTTCACGCTCGCGCCGGGCAAGGATACGCCTCCTCGCCGCATCGCGCTTGTCGGCAACTACCTGCCCCGCAAGTGCGGCATAGCCACCTTCACGTCGGACATTTTCCGCCAGCTCGGCCAATTTCATCCCAACATCACCGTCGACGTCTATGCGCTCGACGATCCTCAGCGCCCGATCGCCTATGACGGGGTGGCAGCGACGATCGCCTGCGACGACCCGGCGGACTATGCCGAAGCGACGCGGCGGATCAACGACAGCGGCGTCGATGCCGTGTGGTTGCAGCACGAATACGGCATTTTCGGCGGCCCGGACGGCGAGATGGTGCTCGAATTCGTCGATCGCCTTGCCGCTCCCCTGATCCTCACGCCGCACACCGTCCTTGGTGAGCCTTCGCCGCGCCAGCTGGCGATTCTGCGCCATCTCGTCGCGCGATCCAGCCGCATCATGGTCATGAGCCGCCATTCGCGCGACTTGCTCGCCGAGCATTACGGGGCGCCGCACGAGATCCTCGAAGTCATTCCGCACGGCGCTCCCGATCGGCCGTTCGGCCGGCAGGCAGAGTTCAAGGCACGCCTCGGGCTTACGGGGCGAACGGTGCTGACGACGTTCGGCCTGCTCGGCCCCGGCAAAGGCCTCGAGACCGCGATCGAGGCATTGCCTGCAATCGTCGAACGGCACCCTGACGTGATCTACCGCATCGTCGGCGAAACCCACCCCAACTTGGTCGCCGTCGACGGCGAGACCTATCGCGAACGCCTGCAAGCGCTCGCCGCCGAGCTCGGTGTTGCCGATCACATCCAGTGGGAGAACCGCTTCCTCAAGATCGACGAGCTCGTCGACCAGCTCGAGGCCTGCGATATCTACATCACGCCCTATCCCGGCATGCAGCAATCGACCTCGGGAACGCTCAGTTACGCCGTGGCGCTGGGCAAGGCGGTGGTGTCCACCCCCTATCTCCATGCCCGTGAACTGCTGGCCGACGAGGTCGGCGAAATCGTCGAGCCGAGCTCCGGCGCGATTGCCGCCGCGATAAACCGGCTGCTCGACGATCCGCAGCGCCTGACGGCGATGCAGCGCCGCGCTTACGCTCGCGGCCGGGACACGATCTGGTCGCGCTTTGCCGACGGCGCGGCCGAGCTGATCGAGCATGCCGTCATTCAGCAAAGCCAGCGCCCGGCGCCGCTCGCCGCCGCTCCGGCGATCGCCGCCGTCGTCGCGATGAGCGATACGACCGGGATCCTGCAGCACTCGATCGGCATCGTCCCTGATCGCGCGCATGGCTATTGCCTCGACGACAATGCCCGCGCGCTCATGCTGATGAACGTCTCGGAAGGCGTCGATGCGGCCGAGCGCACGCGCTGGCGGCAGGTCTACGCGTCGTTCGTGCAGCACGCCTGGAATCCGGACGCCAAAGGCTTTCGCAACTTCATGCGGTTCGACCGCAGCTGGTGCGAGGATATCGGCTCGGAGGATTCCAATGGTCGCGCCTTGTGGGCATTGGGCCAGACGGTCGAGAAGGCCGACGAGCGTTCGCTGCGGTTCTGGGCCAAGGGTCTCTACGACACCGTGTTGCCGCACTACGATCCGCAGGGCTCGCCGCGCGCCGTCGCTTTCGCCATGCTCGGGGCCGCGGCGCTCTTGCGCCAAATCCCCGATCACGGCGCCTCGCGGGAGTTTCTCCAGCGAGGGGCGGACTTCCTGCACCGCCTGCTCGACGCTTCCCGGCGCCCGGATTGGGCCTGGTTCGAGGCAATGCTCGGCTACGACAATCCACGCCTGTCGCAAGCGCTGCTCGAGGCCGGGCTGGCCCTGAAGAACGACAGCTTCGTCGATGCGGGGCTCGACAGCCTGCGCTGGATCGCCAGCCGCCAGATCGCCGGCCACGGACATTTCCGGCCGATCGGCTCCGACACTTTCGGCCATGCACACACCAGCCTGCCCTACGACCAGCAGCCGCTCGAAGCGCAAGCCGCGATCGAGGCCGCGTCTGCGGCGTGGCAGGCGAGCGGCGATCCGGTGTGGCAGCATCACGGTTTGGCGGCATGGCGCTGGTTCTTCGGCGCGAACGATCGCGGCGTGGCGTTGGCCAACCTCGCCACCGGGCGGTGCCGCGACGGCATCAACCCGCGGGGCGCCAACGAAAACTGTGGGGCGGAATCGATCTTGGCCTTCCAACTCAGTTACTATTCCCTGATAGGCCTGTTGCGTGGCAACCAAAGCGATTCGACCACAGGAAGAGGGATCGGCGAGCCCGCGCAACGGGTCGCCGAGCCCGTTGCGCATACTTGACACGAGGCTCCACGCCGATCCGACCCGCGTCGTCCTCCGGCCGTTTCACCTCGGCTGGCAGGCGAGAAATGCGCCGGACAGCCGTGCGCGGCGCCTCGTCGAGGACATCTGCGCGCTGAGCGACAACGCGGCGGCCAAGGCTTACGCCAAGGTCCGCGCCGACTTTGCCGAACGGCACTGGCAGACCGAGCAGATGTTCGAGGACCGCTTCGAAGAAGTCGCCAAGCACCTCGGCCTCGACGCGAAAGCCTTCACGCCGGCGCGGCGGCGGCTGATCGGCGCCTATTTCTGCCATGAATATACCTATGCCGCGGCGGCGCTGATGAATCCGTCGATCGTGCCGCACCCGGACCAGAGCGGCCTCGACGACAGCTCGGTGCGCTTCGTGATGTCGCTTCGGGCGGTGGGCGAAGGGCACATCAGCACGATTGCCTTCCGCGAGGGGATCGCCCGCACCGACGGCAGCTTCAGCCTCTGGCCGCAATCGAGCTTCGCGACTTCGGTCGAGCTCGACGATGCGAGCCTCGCCGACAGCGACTCCGGCGTGATCGTCCACCGCCAGCGCGATTCGAGCCTCTCCAACACGGTGATCTTTCCGATCACCGAGCAGCAGGCGGGCGGCGTGGAAGACCTGCGGCTCGTTCGCTTCGATCATGGCGGCGGCGAATACGAATGGATCGGCACCTACACCGCCTATTCGGGCCGCTCGATTCGTTCCGAGCTCTTGCGCACGCTCGACTTCAAGCGCTTCCTGCTCGAGCCGATCGTCGGCCGGGCCGGGCGCAACAAGGGCATGGCGCTGTTCCCGCAAAAGGTCGGCGGGAAGTACGCGATGCTGGGCCGGCAGGACGGCAAGAACCTGTTTCTCCTGAAGTCCGACCGGCTCGACCGGTGGAACACCGAAGGCGCGCTGCTGATGGAGCCCAAGTATCCCTGGGAGTTCATCCAGATCGGCAATTGCGGCAGCCCGGTATTGACCGACGAGGGTTGGCTGGTGATCACGCACGGCGTCGGGGCGATGCGCAAGTACGCGCTCGGCTGCGCGCTGCTCGACGCCAGCGATCCGTCGAAAGTGATCGGGCGGACGAAGGAGCCGGTGTTGACGGCAACCGATGCCGATCGCTCCGGTTACGTGCCGAACGTCGTCTATACCTGCGGCGTGCTGAAGGTCGGTCAGCGGCTGCTTATCCCGTACGGGATCTCCGACAGCGCCGTCGGGTTTGCCACGGTAAAGATTGCCGACTTGCTGGACCTCATGCGTTAGGCCATCGTTGAGCGGTCATGCTGCTCGAAACCAAGACGGTCGAGAAACCTTGGGGCCGCGACAAGTTGCCCCCTCCCTTTGTTGCGCCGGAGGGAAGACGCATCGGCGAGATCTGGTTCGAACCGCCGAGGGACCTGCCGCAACTGCTGGTGAAGTACATCTTCACCAGCGAGAAGCTTTCGGTCCAGGTCCATCCTACCGACGAGCAAACCGAAGCGAAGGGGCTCGGTCGCAAGGGCAAGTCCGAATGCTGGGTCGTGATCGACGCTGAGCCCGGCGCAGCGCTCGGTATCGGCTTCAACCGGCCGATCACCCGCGACGCGATGCGCGCCGCAGCGCAGGACGGCAGCATCGAAGGCATGCTGACCTGGCACAAGGTGAAGCCGGGCGACTTCTTCTATATCCCCGCCAACACCGTGCACGCGATCGGCGGCGGCGTCAGCGTGATCGAAGTGCAACAGAATTCCGACATCACCTATCGCCTTTACGATTACGGCCGGCCGCGCGAACTCCATCTCGACGAAGCCATCGCCGTCTCTAGGGGCGAGCCCTACGACATGGCCTTGCACGCGGTCCTGCCCGAGCATGAGGACGCGCGGCTCGTCGATGGGCCGCATTTTCGCCTCGACTTCGTGGCCGGCATTCCAGATGAGACCACCGCGCTACGCTATCGCGGTTGCCTGCTGGTGATCCCGCGCAGCGCAAAGGCCACCGTCGAAGGCGAGCCGGTCGGGCCCGGGCAGTGTGCCCTTGCCCGTTCGATCGACGAGGTGGTCTTCGATCCGCGCGGCAGCTGCCTGATCGCGCAGCCGGTCACACGGCCTTGATGATCGCCGAGAAATCCAGCGAGCCGTTTCCCGCCTCGTCGAACGATTGATAGATATCCTTCGCGTGCCGGCCGAGCTTCGGGTCGATGTTGGCCGTGGCCGCCGCTTCCATCGCCAGCTTGAGGTCCTTGAGCATCAGGGCCGTAGCGAAGCCGCCCTGATAGCCGTTGTCGGCCGGGGTTTTCGGGCCGACGCCCGGAACAGGACAGTACGAGGTGACCGACCAGCTCTGCCCCGAACTGACCGAGGCGATGTCGTAGAACACCTGCGGATCGAGGCCGAGCTTCTGTGCCATCGCGAAGCCCTCGCAGGTGCCGATCATGTGGATCGCGAGCATCATGTTGTTGCAGATCTTGGCGGCCTGCCCGGCGCCGGCGTCGCCGGCATGGATGACCGCCTTGCCCATGTCCTTGAGAACCGCTTGCGCGTGTCCGAACGCCGCCTTGCCGCCGCCGACCATGAATGTCAGCGTGCCGGCTGCGGCGGCGGCGATGCCGCCGGAGACCGGCGCATCGACCATCTCATAGCCCTCCTCCGCCGCGAGGCGCTGAACCTCGCGCGCGGTCGCGACGTCGATCGTCGAGCAGTCGATGAGAATGGCCTCCTTCGGGGCGCGGCCCATCACGGCCCTCGTGTAGACGTCCCTCACGATCGTCCCGTTGGGCAGCATCGAGACGACCGCTTCGGTCCCCTCGACGGCTTCCTCAACCGAGCCGAAGGCGCCGCAACCGCCCTCGCGCGCCTTCGTCAGCGCCTCGTCGGACAAATCGAAGGCGCGCACCTCGTGTCCCGCCTTGACGAGGTTCGGCGCCATTCCTCCGCCCATGTTGCCCAGCCCGATGAAGGCGATCTTCATGGCCTCAGCGTCCCTTCCATCTTGCGTCGCGCTTCTCGATGAAGGCACGCATGCCCTCAGCCTTGTCCTCGGTCGCGGCCAGAAGCTGGAACAGGCGGCGCTCGTGGACAATGCCCTGGCCGAGTCCAAGCTCGAACGCGGCGTTGACCAGCTCCTTGTTCGCGATCGCCGCGAGCGGAGGCATGGCGGCGATCAAAGAGGCCGTTTTGAGCGCCTCGTCGAGCAGGTCGGTGGTCGCAACGACACGCGCGACCAGACCCGAGCGCTCCGCTTCCGTCGCATCCATCAGGCGCCCGGTCAGCACCATTTCCATGGCCTTGGCCTTGCCGATCGCGTGGGTGAGCCGCTGGCTGCCGCCCATGCCCGGGGAAACGCCGAGCTTGATCTCCGGCTGCCCGAACTTGGCGCTGTCGGCGGCGATGATGAAATCGGCCATCATCGCCAGCTCGCACCCGCCGCCGAGCGCGAAGCCGTTGACCGCGGCGATCCACGGCTTGCGGATCTTGTTGGTGAAGTCGCTGGTCCAGCGCGCGAAGAAATCCTCGCGGTAGAAGTCGGCCATCGGCTTGTCGGCCATCTCCTTGATGTCCGCGCCGGCAGCAAAGGCTTTCTCGCCGCTGCCGGTCAAGACCGCGCATCGTTGGCGGTCGTCCGCTTCGAATGCGGTGAAGGCAGCGATGAGATCCTCGAGCACCGCCGTGTTGAGCGCGTTCAGCGCCTGCGGTCGGTTGAGCGTGACGAGGGTCACCGCATCGCGCTCTTCGACGAGGATCGTATCGTACTCGCTCACTGGGGTACCTCCTGGCTGTTGGACGCGAAGCCGCGAAGCGGCGTAGTATGCGACAGCCCGAGCACCTGTCGTGACGGCCAGCGTCGCTCGCCACGAGATGGCCCGCATGAGACCCGCTGCGCGGCAGGTGCCGGGAGACCGCAACGGACCACAGGGTGAAGCGCCAGTGCTTGTCGGCCAGAGCGCCTGTCAGTGAGCGATCCGCACGATCTCCCAGCTCGGGTGAGTCTACACCAACCCGAGGAGATCGGCACATGCCCTTTCACGCTGGACTGGACTGGGGTGGCGCCAGCCACTCGGTCTGCATCATCGATGGCTCCGGCCAGCTCGTCGCGCGCGAGCAAGTTCGCCACGATGCGACGGGCCTCGCCGCCCTGCTGGCACGCCTGCGCGCGATCGCCGCGCCGGCCGAACTGCCCATCGCCATCGAGCGCCCCACCGGCCTGCTCGTCGACACGCTGGTCGAAGCCGGCCATAAGGTGATCCCGATCCATCCCAATGTCGTCAAAGCCTGCCGCCCGCGCTACCGCGCCGCCCGTGGCAAGTCCGATCCCGGCGACGCCTATATGCTCGCCGACATCCTGCGCACCGACGGGCACCGCTTCCGCCCGCTCACGCCCGCCTCCGACGACATCCGCGCGCTGCGCGCGCTTGTGCGCGGCCGTGACGACCTGGTCGCCCAGCGGCTCGCGCTCGCCAACCAGCTGCGCAGCCTGCTCGACAGCTTCTGGCCCGGCGCCGGCGCCATCTTCGCCGCCATCGACAGCCCGATCGCGATCGCCTTCGTTCGCCGCTATCCAACCCCCGATAGTGCAGCGCGCCTCGGCGAGAAGCGCCTCGCCGGCTTCCTCGCCCAGCACAGCTATTGCGGACGCCGCTCTTCGGCCGAGCTCCTCGCCAGGCTGCGCGCCGCCCCCAATGGCCTCGCCCAGGAAGCCGAAGCCGATGCCAAGGGCGAACTCGTTCGCGCGCTCGCCGCCAGCCTCGATGTGCTCGTCGGCGAGATTGCCAGGCTCTCCGCGCGCATCGAGCACGCCGTCGCCCAGCTCTCCGACGGCCGGATCGTCATGTCCTTCCCCCGCGCCGGCCGAATCTGCGCTGCGCAAATCCTCGCCGAACTCGGCGATGTCCGCGAGCGCTTCCTCACCGAAGACCAGCTCGCCGCCGAAGCCGGCGTCGCTCCCGTCACACACGCCTCCGGCAAATCCCGCGGCGTCACCTTCCGATGGGCCTGCAACCACCGCCTCCGCCAAGCCGTCGTCTGCTTCGCCGACAACTCCAGGCACGCCTCGCCCTGGGCCGCCGACATCTATGCCCGCGCCAAAGCTCGCGGCTGCAGACATCAGCATGCCACCCGTATCCTCGCTCGCGCATGGATCCGGGTCCTCTGGCGCGCCTGGCAAAACCACACACCCTACGACGCAGATCTCCACGTCGGCGCCACCAAAATCGCCGCCTGACCCATCAAGGGTGGACACAGGGTGTCTCATGCCTTGCGCCCCTGGCGGATGCGCGCGCCGTAAGTCGTGCGCGGGCGCGTGTTGGCTTCAGGAATGAGCGCGAAGTCGCGCGCCTCGGCCTTGCGCTGCGCCACTTCGCTGCCCTTGTCGG
>Ga0070679_100007082_pt1 | contig 10463 bp, 9 predicted proteins | sample KBSC63BmetaG_FD_65652 | JGI IMG/M metagenome (GOLD analysis project Ga0070679, IMG submission 65652) | Corn rhizosphere microbial communities from Kellogg Biological Station, Michigan, USA - KBS C6-3B metaG | ecosystem: Host-associated > Plants > Roots > Rhizosphere | place: USA: Michigan... | reverse complement strand
AGCGCCAGCGCCGTCAGCGCCCACGTCCAGGCGCTGGTCAGCGTGGTGGCCGCCAGCGCGATCTGCACGAGGTACAGGAAGCTGAACGGGTTGGCGGGCCCGCCGGTGAAGAAAAGCAGCCCCGTGCACATCACGACGTCGCAGGCCATCACGCCCGCCATCCAGGCCTGGCTGGCCGGCCGGCGGCGCCCCAAGGCCGCGGCGACCACGTTCGAGGCCGCCTCCAGCGCCACGATGCTCAGCAGGGGACGCAGGGGAAGCTGCATCCCCAGCCAGCACTGCACGCCCAGGATGGTCAGCAACTGGCCGGCGACCATCGACCAGCGCAGTCGGATCAACCAGCCGTAGTTGATCTGATCCGGAAGTGCGGTGTCGGACGGCGGCACCCGAGCGGTCTATCAGACCTGCCGGCGCCCGGCGTGCGGCATTTTTTCGCACGGCGCCGCGACACGGTTCAGGGCCAGACGCGAACCAGCGACGTCCCGATCCCGAGCGTGGTCGGCTGATTGCGCCCCCACCCGCCCAGCGGCAGGTCGGCCGAGGCCGTCGCTTGTAGCCGCCACGACTCGTCGAGCGGGACGGCGCCCGCCAGCCCGGCCGTCGCGTAGCGCGGACCGGCGACGTCGCCGGCGCCCGGAGCCGTGTCGTGGCCGTTCCCTTCGTCGATGACGGTGGCGAACGCGCCCACCGCCAGGCGGTTCGTGAACACGAACCCGCCCGCCAGCAGCGCCGTCAAACGCGGCGCGAACGACTGGCGGCCCCCCGGCGAGGCGCGCGAAGTTCGCTTCGACACCCAGCCGTCGAAGGTGACGAACCACTGCTGGAACAGGCGCTCGACCTCGAGCCCCACGTTCACCTGGAACGATCCCGTTCCGGCCGCGTCTGTCCCCAGCGCGTCGTGCGCCTGATCGGGGGCGCGGCCGGTGGGCGCGGTCAGTCCCGCCAGGATGGTCAGCGCGGGCCAGCGCCCGTGCTCGCCGGTGTGCGCCACCTCGAACCTTCCGTTGACCGTGACGTCGCCGAAGAAGCCGCCCCACTGGGACTGGCCTGGGATCCGCCGGTAGGTCTCCACGTAGGGCACCAGCAGGGCCAGCTGCACGCGCGACGACAGCCGCGCCATCGCGAACAGATCCTGCTCGGTGACCAGATCGCCGGTCGACGTGGTGCTGTAGGTGCCGTCGGCGGCCAGCGAGCCGTAGGTCTGCCGCTCCGTCGCCTGAACGCCGAAGCCGTAGTCGTCGTAGACGCGCAGGCGCGCGGGGATGACCAGCCCGCTGGCGCCGCAGCAGGCCTGCGCGGCCGCGTCCGCCGGCCAGGCGGCGCCCAGCGCCAGCAGCAGCGCCACCGCCAGGCGCCGCGGCCCCCCGCTAGGGCACATCGAACACGGGCACGACGGTGTCGTCGCCGCCCGCGGCGCCGAGCGTGGTGCGCAGCTCCCAGGTACCGTCCATGTACAGGTAGACATTGTCGACCTGATACAGGCCACCGGCCTGGGGCAAGACCTGCGTCTTGGCGGACGTGCCGTGCGCGTGCGACGGCATCCATGGCACCGCCTGAACGCTCAGCCCATCCAGCGCCGCGCCGGTGGTCGCGTCGGTGACCAGCAATTGCACCGCGTTCACCCCCTTCACGGGGGGCTGCGGCGACGTCCACACGGTGACCTGCTTGGCGCCGGTGGTGCTGGAAAGCACCGCCAGCGGCTCGGCGCCGAACGAGATGGGTCCCGCCGGCGAAGGCGGCGGCTCGCCGCCACACGCAGCCAGTGACATCCCTACGAACAGGACACCGCAGGCCAGGCTCAGGTCGCGACCCGAAGAGCTCATGCTGAGTACATGACAGGCGCCCGGCCCCCAGGGAATGCGAAAAATGATCGCAGGGGACAATGACCGCCGCCTGGTGCGGCGGGCGATGCCGCTGATGGCTTGCCGTCACCTCGATGCGGCTATGAAATGGGGACCAGCTTGTCGACGCGGCAGCGCCGTGAGAGGGGCGCGGCGCCGCAATGGATCGCGGACCCCGGGTCCTGACCCATCTGCCCGCCTTCGCGGGACGAGGGCAAACGGTTGCCTGGGGTGCTGCGTGGGCTTGTGATCAGGGCTTTTCGGAGCCGCAGACGGCGCGGAAGGCACGGGCTTTGACCTCCGTCTCTTCCCACTCGGCGGCGGGGTCCGAGTCGATGACGATGCCGCCGCCGACGGACAGGGCCAGTTCGCCGCCGGAGACTGTCGCGGTGCGGATGGCCACGGCCAGATCCAGCTCGCCGTTCGCGCCCAGCCAGCCGGTGGCGCCCGTGTAGAGTCCGCGCGGCAGCGGCTCCAGTTCGTCGATGATCTCCATGGCGCGGCGCTTTGGCGCGCCGGTGATCGAGCCGCCCGGGAAGGTCGCGTGCAGCAGCGCTTGCAGATCGACCTCCGGGCGCAGGCGGCCTCTCACCGTGGAGACCAGGTGAAACACCGTCGGCAGGGCCACCACGCGCAGCAGATCCTCGACGGTCACCGTGCCGGTCTGGCACACCCGCCCCAGATCGTTGCGCTCCAGATCCACGATCATGACGTGTTCGGCGCGATCCTTCGCCGCCGCGCCCAGGGCGTCCCGCAGCGCCTGATCCGGCGCCCCCGGCGCGCCGCGCGGCCGCGTCCCCTTGATGGGGCGTGTCTCGACCATGCCGGACGCGTCCACGGCCAGGAACCGCTCGGGCGAATTGCCCACCACGTAGGCGTCGATGGGCCCCTCCGCGCGTGAGCGGCGGCCCATCCAGATCGCGTGCGGCGCCGGGGCGCGCGCCCGCAGCGCGGCCGCGATCCACAGCGGGTCCCCCGCCGTCACGGGCGCCACCAGCCGGCGCGCCAGGTTGACCTGATACACGTCGCCGGCCCGCAGGTACTCCTGGATGCGTCGCACGGCCGCCGCGTGGTCATTGCGCGACGTGCGGGACACGAACGCCCCGACGACCGGCGCGGCCAGCGCCGGCGCCGGCGTGGCCAGACGGTCCGCCAGGCGCTGGGCGGCTCGTTCGTCGCAGGCCAGGACGTTCAGCTGACCGGAGGATGCTTCGTGGATCGCCACGGCGTCGTAGAACCGAAATTCCAGCGCGGGCCACTCGTCCGACCGCCGCCCCAGCGGCAGCCACCCCCGGGCCAGGTCATAGGCCAGCCAGCCGACACCGACGGGCACGGAGGCGCCTCCCCCCGCGGACTGCCAGCGCGCCCGCGCGGCCTGCCAGGCTGCCTGCAGCTCGGTCAGCCCGCCGCGCACCACCTGGCATGGGTCCGCCGCGAACAGGTCGCGCGCGACCTGCGCCTCGGGGCCCGCGGCCGGCGACGAGACCCAGACCGGCTGGGCCCCGGCAGCGACCCGGCGCGCCGCCTCTTCGGGCGGCAACGCCGGCGCGGGCCGGACGATCACGGCGTCTGCGGGCGCCAGGCGGCGCTGAAAAACTTCCGCATGTAGTCGAACCCCGACAGCCACGACACGACGGCCGACAGCATCAGCAGGATCAACCCCACCCGGTGATAGTCGACGCTGATCGGCTGGGCGAAGACCACGCCGCTGCCCACCAGCGGGTACCGGAAGTGGATCAGCATGGTCATGATGGCGACCAGCTGCAGCGCCGTCTTGATCTTGCCACCGTCGCTGGCGGCGATGACCAGGCCCTGGGCGCTGGCGATGCTGCGCAGGCCGTTGATGGCCAGGTCTCGCCCGATCAACAACACCACCAGCCAGGCGGGCGCGCGCTGCATCTCGACCATGTACACCAGCACCGCCGTGACGATCAGCTTGTCCGCCAGCGGGTCCAGGAACTTCCCCAGCACGCTGACCTGGTTCCGCTTGCGCGCCAGGTAACCGTCCAGCGCGTCCCCGGCCGCCGCGCCGATGTACAGCAGGCTGGCCAGGAACGTGCGCAGCGGGTTGTAGTTGTCGATCATCAGCAGCACGAACGGGATCAGCAGGACCCGCCCCATCGTCACGACGTTGGGCAGGTTCGTCAGCTCGGTCCTCAGGTTGTTCGCCGGTCGTTGCACGGCCGTCATTCGCTCTGTCCTCCTTCGCGTTCTCGTTCCACTTCGAAAAGCACGACGCCTTCGCCCTCGCAAGTGATGGGCAGGACCGGCGACGCGCCCGCATCCTGGGGCGCTTCGTCGGGACCGAGGGCCCCGCCTCGCGCCACCACCCGTCCCACCCAGCCCAGCAGGTTCCTGGGCGACGCCTGGACCGGCCGCTCGGGGCTCACCTTCACCGCCCCGGTCTCGCCGCGCACGCAGATGGTGACCAGCCCGCGCCCGCGGAACTGCAACATGCCCATCGGGGCGCGCGGGATGTGGCCGTACTCCCAGGAGACGGTCCCCTCGAAGGCCACCACTGCGTCCTCGCGCACGTAGAGGACATCGTCCTCGAGACGCAGCGGGACCAGGCGGCCAGTGGGCGCCGCCACGAACAGCTCGCCCCTGCCCTGCACGCGAAAGAACGGCACATCGGCGCCCAGCCGATCGGCCGTGGGCCGCCCCTGGGCGCGGCGCTGCGCCGGCTCCCACCGGACGCGGCCGGCGCAGGCGACGGCCGCATCGGCGCGCACGAACGCCCCGTCGTCGACGGCCAGGCGCGCCGCCGCGCCGATCCAGGACGACTGGTTCAAGGGGGGCGCCAGCTGCGCCACCGCGAACCCGACCAGGGGCTCGGCCGGCAAGGCGGGCGCGCCTTCGCGTACCGGTGGCCTCTCGGCCGTGGTCGGCCGGGCCTCGGCGATGGCCTCGCGCGCTTCCCGATCGTCGGCGCCGCGCGGCTCCAGCGGCATCGGCAGCGAGAGATCGAACGCCGGCTCGAACGTCGTGCTGGGCAGCGCGCCGGGAGAGATGACGCTGCGGCCGCTGCCGTAGGCGCCACGCGCCCCGCTGCCGTCGGTGTCGACGCGGACCGGTGCCGCGGGCGCACGCTCGGGTCTCTGGTCGACGGCCTCCGACTCCATCTCGACCGCCATCGCCTCCGAGCCGGCCCGCCGGAACGCCACCGCGGCACGGGCCCGCTCGCCACGCCGGGCATAGGCGAAGCCCAGGTAGTTCCAGGGGCGCAGATCGTCCGGCGCCAGCCGGGTCGCCAGCTCGAGCTCCTGCACCGATTCATCCAGATGATCCAGCTTCAGCGCGATCAGGCCCAGCTTCAGGCGCACGCCCGCGTCCCGCGGCAGCGCCGAGGCGATCTCGCGGCACAGGGCGCGCGCCTCCTCCAGACGGCCCAGCTTGAACCGCACCAGCGCCAGCAGCTTCAGGCCGCGCAGGTCCGAAGGGGTGATGGACAGCGCGCGTAGCACCTCGACCTCGGCCTCGCGGAAGCGGCGCGCCCCCACCATGTCGGCCGCGCTGGACAGATGATCCAGGAAGCGATCGTCCGAGATGCGCTCGGCGTCGGAGGTGCCTTGCAGGTCGGTCACGCTGGTCAGTTCTCCGTCTCGCGTCTACGAGCGGAGTTTGGGAACCCTGGCAGGGTTCCCGATTGATCGCGTTGACGGAGGCCGGCTCCGCCGGCCGGAGTCGTCGCGGGAGGGTTCGGGAACCCTGCCAGGGTTCCCGACTGATCAAATGCGCCGTCGTGAGCGGCCGGGCCGCGGCGGTACTCATCGAAGCGGCGCAGCACCGTCGTCACGTAGAACTTCGTCGTCTCGTAAGGAGGCAAGCCGCCGTACTTCTCGACCGCGCCTGGGCCGGCGTGGTAACCGGCGATGACCTTGACCAGCTCGTCATCCGAGCAGACCAGCGTCCGGTCGGTGTCGCGCCCGTCGTCGTCGGACACGGCGGGCGTGCGACAGAACCGTCGCGCCAGCACCTGCAGGTAGCGCGAGCCGCCCATGATGTTCTGCCGCGGGTCGAAGGGATCCGTCACGCCCATCAGGCGGCCCGTGTCGGGCATCAACTGCATCAGCCCCTGCGCGCCGACGCTGGAGACGACGCGCGGGTCGAAGTCGGACTCGGTCTTGATGACGGCGCGGACCAGCGCCTCGGGGATGCCGTAGTACATCTGCTGATCGAAGATGTCCTGGTCGTAGCGCGCGTAGCGGGCCGGCGACGTGTCCCGCGCCGGCACGATGTCGGTGCGGCCACGGACGGAGGCCGCCTTCCCCGGCCCGGTCTTCAGCCACACCTTCCAGGTGTCGCCCACGGGGCGCATGTTCGTGAACTCGACCACCCCGTCCGCCCGCTCGCGGGCCCAGAAGGTCCCCGCGTCCGAACCGGAGCCGGCCCGAGATCCGCCGCCCCGGTTCGAGAACTCGACCGTGCCGTTCGGGTGCCGGCGGTGCCGCACCTCGGCCCCGGCGTGCCCCGGCAGGCCGACGGCCAGGACCACGCCGGCCAGGGGGACGCAGAGGCGGAGCCAGCGAAACATCTCGCGTTTCAGCGTAACACACGGACCGTCGACGACGGCCCACGCGCCCCTGCCGGCAGGCCACTGTGGCGGCCGATTCGCCGAACCGACGCGCGCGGATTAGATTCCGTCAACCGTGCCTGCCTTCGTGCCTGCGTCGCCGCCCGAATCCGAATTCCTGGAAACCGACTACCTGGTCATCGGGTCGGGCCTGGCCGGCCTGGGCTTCGCGCTGGCGGCGTCGCGACACGGGCGGGTCATGGTGGTGACCAAGCGGGCGCCCGCCGACTCGAACACGAACTACGCCCAGGGGGGCGTGGCCGCCGTGCTGGATCCCGGAGACAGCGCCGACGCGCACATCGCCGACACCCTCAAGGTGGGCGACGGCCTGTGCCACGCCGACGTCGTCGAGCGGTGCGTGCGCGAGGCGCCCGAGCACATCCGCCGCTTCGCGGAGGAGATCGGCGTGGCGTTCGACCGCCATGCCGGCGGCGACTTCGTGCTGGGACGCGAGGGGGGGCACACCGCCCGCCGCATCGTGCACGTGAAGGACATGACGGGCCGGGCCATCGAGACCGCGCTGCTGGACCGGGTGGCCGAGCGCGGCGACCGCATCCGCATGCTGCCCGACCACATGGCCATCGATCTGCTGACGACGGCCAAGTACGGCGGTCCGAACGCCGTGTTCGGGGCGTACGTCTACGATCAGCGCACCGGCGTCATCCGGACGATCGTCGCGCGGGCGGTCGTCCTGGCGACGGGCGGCGCGGGCAAGGTCTACCTGTACACGACGAACCCCGACGTGGCGACCGGCGACGGCATCGCCATGGCCTACCGGGTGGGCGCCGCGGTGGGGAACATGGAGTTCTTCCAGTTCCACCCCACCTGCCTCTATCACCCGGCGGCGAAGTCGTTCCTGATCTCGGAGGCCCTGCGCGGCGAGGGGGGCATCCTGCGCCTGCGCGACGGCACCGCCTTCATGCCTCGCTATCACGAGATGAAGGATCTCGCGCCCCGCGACATCGTGGCGCGCGCCATCGACGCCGAGCTGAAGCGCACCGGCGACGACTTCGTGGTGCTGGACATGACCCACCTGCGACCGGAGTTCCTGGTCGAGCGCTTCCCCACCATCCACCAGCGCTGCATGGAGCTGGGCATCGACATGCGCAAGCAGCCGATCCCCGTGGTGCCCGCCGCGCACTACAGCTGCGGTGGCGTCATCGTCGACGAGCAGGGCCGCACGAACGTCCCCAACCTGTTCGCCGTCGGCGAAGTGGCCATGACGGGGCTGCACGGCGCCTGCCGGCTGGCCTCGAACTCGTTGCTGGAGGCGATGGTCTACGCCGCGTCGGCGGCCGAGGCGGTCCGCACCGCGGGCGTGCAGCGCCCGGACAAGGTGATCCCCTGGACGGCCGGCGAGGCCACCACGTCGGACGAGGCGGTCGTCGTCACGCAGAACTGGGACGAGATCCGCCGCCTGATGTGGAACTACGTCGGCATCGTGCGCACCGATCGCCGGCTGGCGCGCGCGCGCCACCGCATCGATCTGATCCGCAAGGAGATCCGCGAATACTACTGGCACGTCCTGGTGACAGGGGATCTGATCGAGCTGCGCAACATCGCCCTGGTGGCCGACCTGATCATCGAGAGCGCGATCCGGCGCCGGGAGAGCCGGGGGCTGCACTACAACCTGGACCACCTGGAGCACGATCCCAGCTTCGCGCACGACACCGTGCTGGTGCGCGGCCCGGGAACGCCGGCCTGACCCTGACGGCGACCTAAGGCTCGCGATCCGCGTTCGCCGCTTCGGTCAGCCAGTCGTCGATCGTCCTCATGTGCCGGTCCCACCGCGCGCGCAGTTGCTCCTGCGCCTCGGGGTGACCGGTGAGGGCGGCGACGCGGGCGGCCGCGTAGCCGCCGTCCAGGATGTCGAGCAGGTCGTCGTAGTCGGGCAGCAGCCGGGAGTTCACACGCCAGTGATCCAGCTCGTGGAGGCGGGCGCGTGCCATCGTGACAGCGGCCGCCGTCGGGCCGGCCAGCCGCTCGACCGCGGCGCGGCTGCGCGCGCCGTCGACCCGGGCGCGCGCGGCGCGCAGCAGCTTCACCAGCGTTCGGTGCTCCGGGAGCCTGCGCCCGTCGAAGGCGAGCTGGCGCTCCTGCTCCTCGTGGTCCAGGTGCTGACGCCACTGCGCCTGGGAGCGACGGCCCGCCTCCGGATCCTCGGGCAGCCGCGGCATATCCGCGGTGCGCGTGGTGCTCGCGCCCGCGTCGACAGGCGCCGGCGCGGGATGGGACGCATCCAATCGGGGCTCCCTCGTCCGGACCGCCGATTGGCAGGCCAGCGTCGTGGCAGCCAGCGCCAGCAGCGCCGGGCGGCGGATCCGCGATCGCCTCACGCCTACGGTCCCGCGGCCCCGGCGGCGCGCGAGAAGTAGATGTCGCCGCTGTCGCGCCGCGTGTCCTGCCAGACCACCAGCACGTCGGCGCCTTGCACGACGATTCCCTTGTAGTCGCCCAGGAAGTCGGTGTTGCCGCTGCCGTGGCCGTCGGTGACCTGGATGTTCTTCTCGAAGCCCTTCGTCGGGTCGGCGCTGCGTGCGTAGAAGGTCTCGTCCTGGCCGTTGTCGCGGTAATCGGTCCACGCCACGTGGACGGCGCCGTGCGCGTCGACCGCCACCCAGGACTCGAACTGACGTGACGGGGAGGTGTTGTCGTTCACGCGGATGGGCTGCGTCCAGGTGTCGCCGCTGTCCTTCGAGTACATCAGCCACACGTCGTCGTCGCCCTGCCCCGCCGGCATCGTGCTGGCCCAGGTGATGGCCACGTAGCGCCCCGTGGGATCGGCCGCCGACCCGACGATGGGGTGCTGGCGCGGATTACAGCTGAAGCAGAACGTCCCCATGTCGGGGATCAGGTCGCGCGGCGCCTCCCACGTGCCGCCGTTGTCCTTGCTGCGCAGGTAGCGCAGCTGGTTCCGGTTCGAATCCAGGTTGAACGGCACGTGCACCAAGCCGGTGTTCGACGGGGTGATGCCGGTCCCGTGGATGATGTTGCCGAGCGATTGCACCGGCCCCCAGGTCAGGCCGCGGTCCAGCGACCGCTTGATGCCACCGGGGTTGCCCAGCCACGATACGAACACCGTGCCGTCGTCGGTGCCGCCGGCGGCCCACGGCTTGTCCGGGGCGCTCTGGATCGTGGCGATGGCCGACCAGGTGACGCCGCGATCCGAGGAGGTCATCATGCGGATGTTGCCCGCCGAGCCGTCCGACTTCGTGTATTCCTGGCAGACGGCATACATGGTGCCGCCACCGTCGATGGCCACCGCGGGATCGCCGACGAACACGCCGGTCATGTTGGGGATCGAGACGTTCTTGCTCCATGTCAGCCCACCGTCCGTCGAGAACGAGTAGGCGCACACCCGGGTGGCCCGCTCGTCCATCCAGCCGGCGATCACCAGCCCGTTCGGCCCGGCCGCCATCGCCACCTCGGCCTGACGGCCCGTGCCCGTATCGTCGTTCAGGCGAACGTTCTTGCTGAACGTCACCGGGGACGGGCCCGCGGACGCGCCGCCCGTGCCGGACGTCCCGCCCCCGCCGCCCCGGCCCCCCGCGCCGCCGCTCCCCGACGCCGCGTCCATGACACCGGCGTCGGCGCGGCCGCCCGAACCGGTGACGCCGCCGCTGGCGGCCACCCCCCCACTGCCGACCTGGCCGCCACTGCCGGGCGACGTGCCGGCATCGACGGCACCGCCGGTACCAGAGCCGCCACTGGCCGCGCCGCCCGAACCGGGCGTTGCGCCGCCGCTGCCAGCCACGGCCCCGCCACTGCCACCGCTGGCGGAGCCACCGCTGCCGGAAGGCTTGTCGGGGGCGGCGTCCAGCGCCCCGGAATCAACCGCTCCGCTGCCGGCGCCCGTCTCGGACTGACAGGACGAAACGGAGACCGCGGCCAGCACGCAAACGACAAGGACGATTCGCCGGCGAGCCGCGGCGAAGGACGAGGAGACCGTGACCATGGCGGCGGAGTGACGCTGCCGGCTGCGCACGGCTCAACATATTACGCCGCGTCGTCCCCGAACCGCGCCTCCGGCGCCGGACGCGCGGCGGCGC
>Ga0070679_100007078_pt1 | contig 10463 bp, 4 predicted proteins | sample KBSC63BmetaG_FD_65652 | JGI IMG/M metagenome (GOLD analysis project Ga0070679, IMG submission 65652) | Corn rhizosphere microbial communities from Kellogg Biological Station, Michigan, USA - KBS C6-3B metaG | ecosystem: Host-associated > Plants > Roots > Rhizosphere | place: USA: Michigan... | reverse complement strand
GCGCGGCGCGAATCCATGACTATGCTGCGTTCATTGCATTAGCAAAGCATTAGGTAGCGATTAAAGTTGTTAATCAGAAGAGAGTAAGAGCTATGCAGGCGAGCGGGTGAGGCTCGTTGAGCTAGCAAGGTTGGGACCGTTTTGTAGCGGAAGGAAGCAGAATTCCCGGAAGACGTTCCTGTTTAGTATCGGCGCCCGTTACTCGACCTGCGGTTTGGCTTTGTAGCCCTCGCGCGAGATGACCTGATATTTCACTTCCTTGCCTTTCTGGTCTCTCATCTTAAGTGGCTGGCCGACCTCATCCACGAGCTCAACTTTGATCTTGCGGTAAGTGCCGTCCTGGGCGGAGTTCGTGGGGCGATAAGCAAGACTGTACTGATTGCGAATCGTCTGGGAGATGTCGGCGTAGATCTCCCGCAGTTGACCGTCGAACATCGGCTCGTAAAATCTGCCGCCGGTCATCTTCGCGAAAGCCTTTAACTGGTTATCAGCCTGGGCAAAAGTCATTTCGCAATTGAATTCTGTCATGGGGCAGAGCAAGCGCATAAAACCGTGCGTCTGCGCGTAATTGACCAGTGCCTTACCCGTGGCGACGACGTAAATGGCGGTGTCCTTGCTGCCCTGCACGCGCTTGAGCGCCTGGTCGAGCGTGTGCTTACTGAAACTGTCGCGTCCGCTGGTGATCAGAATGATGTACTTGCGTCCTTCAACGCCGTCGAGCCGGTCAAGGGTATCAATCAGTGCGTCGAAGAGGTTGGTCTCGCTGCTCATCGCCATGCCTGGGCGCAGGCTGCTAATGGCGCCGAGAATGGCCTGTTTATCCTGGGTAAAGTCTTCGAGGATATGTGGCTTGAGATCGTAGGAGATCATCGCGACCCAGTCGTCTTTTTTCAGGGTCTGGGAGAAGATGTAGGCATTCTTGATCGAGTCAACCTGAAAGCTATAGAAGTACTGATTATTGGAAAACTCCACGAGCATCGCTGCGGTTATGGGAGCCTCGATCTGCCCGAAGGAAGTAACCGCCTGGGGAACGCCGTCCTCGTAGACGCGAAAATGTTCTTTCTTCAGTCCGGGAATGAAGACACCATCTCTGGAGAGCACTCCAACGTCTAAGGTAACCAGTTGGGAAGCCACTTTCAGCGACACATTACCCAGCCCTTCCACTTTCTGAGGCCTGGCCGGCACGTCATCTTTTTTAGGGGCTTCTTCCCGCTTTTTGGGAACGGCGATGGGGCCGAGATCACCTTGCGGACCGCCAGCCTGTGCTGAAGAATCGGAGGAGGATGAAGAACTGGGCTGAACTTGTGAGATTGCGCTCGGAGCACACGCAACGAGCACTCCCAGAACTAACGTAGCGATCCGTTCAAGGCTTGTTTTCATGGCTACTCGTGATCGCCGTTCAGATATTCTGCGGCGCTGGGACGAGTATAGATGGAGGAACTCGGGAAACCCGGGATTTTTTATCGACAGACTTGGATCAGTGCGCAGAATTACAGACGAAAAAGGCACAGCCGGGACGGCTGTGCCGATTGCTGCTCAAAAAAAGCTGAGTTGAACTATCGCGTAGTGTCGAGCGCAATGCCGGAGTTCGAAGACGTAGTGCTCAAACCAGTAGCGGCTCCGCCGATGGTGCGCGCAGGAGCCTGATTGCCACTCGCAGTATTGAAGGCGGTGAAAACGAAAACTTTGTTCGCACCAGGATCTGCTACATAGAGCGTTCCTGATCCCGTGGCATCGTAAACAATCTGACTTGGACTGATGAGGTTGGTCGCCGAACCCTGCACACTGGTTGTGGGAGCGAGATTGCCGGCGATGGTCCCGCCGGCTGTGCTGTAGACGTTGATACTCGGAGGAGCGGAGTTGGCAACAATGAGCCGTCCGGTTGAGTCGAGTTGCAGGCCCTTCGGCTGAGCGAGCGCGGCGGCGGCCCCGGTGATCTGGCGGCTCGGATTTATTGCATTATTTACCGGGATGCTATTGAGCGTGCTCGCGCTGTCATAGATATTGATGGCGTTTCCGGTTTCGTCGCCGAGATACAGGCGATCACCCGCCGTGTCCAGAACCATAGCTGCGATGGGGAACCCGACAGTGATGATCCGTGCCGGAGTGGCGTCGCCGCTCACGGTTGAAGCATTGGAAAAGACGAGCACATTCAGGTCATCGGCCACATAGAGGAGATCATTGGCTTTGTCGAGAGCGATCTGCACCGGCTTGATCAAGTTGGTGGTTGGACCGGTAATGGTCCTCGTCGGCGCCTGATTACTGTTGGCGGCGCTGGCGTGGTCGAAGATGGATACGGTTCCTGAATCATTGTCGGGAACATAGAGCCGATCAGCAACGGCATCGAGCGTGATGGTGACGGGACCTGAAAGTGTGGTGGCAACCCCAGCGATTGTGGCCGCAGGTGCGACATTACCGTCCGCCGTAAAAGCATTACCGAACTGCAAGATCTTATTGTCGACGCGGCCGCTCACGTACAGCCGGCCCGTGGCAGGAGCGGGAGTTGGAGTCGGGGTTGGCGTAGCCGTGGGAGTCGGAGTGGCAGTTGGAGTCGGCGTAGGACTGCCCGTAGGCGTGGGTGTGGGGTTAGCGAGACTGCCATCCGGATTGCGTCGCGGCGAGATGACGCAGCCGGAGATGATCAGCGTTAAAAACAGCAATGCAAGCAGTACAACACCCGTCTTTTTTGCCACAGTCTAATTACCTCAGTTCCTGCAAAATCCAAAAGCTCGCGCGGCTTCTTCCCGGATGACCTAGCGAGTGGTGTCTAAAGCGATCCCTCGAATACCAACGGTCGAGAACCCTGAGACCGTGGGCGCGATCGTGCGGCTTGGCGGCACATCTGCTGAAGCTGCGAGGACGTTAGAAAATATCGGCACATTGGCGCCCCCGAAGTTGGCCACGAAAAGCTCCACCGTTGTGCTCTTGTTCACCGCGATCTGCTGCGGCAAGTTCAGCGTTGTGCGCGCGCCGTTCAGAGTGACCTGCGGCGCCTGATTGTTGTTCACTCCGGCCGAGTTCGCATAAATCGTTACGGTATTGTTTCCGGAGTTGGACACGATCAGATTTCTAAGCGCGTCAATCGCGATGCCGGTTGGCGCGTTCAGCGCTGTCGACGGACCAGTGAGCGCGCGTGAGGGCGCGACCAGGGCAGTCAATGTGCTGGCGCTGTTGTAGATGTTAATCGCGTTCGCGCCGGAATCCGCGAGGAAGAGCCGGTCATTGGTAGCATCGAGGAACATGCCGGCAACGATGAAGTTCACCTGGATGTCCCGGGCAAAAACCGGGCTGCCGTTGGCGGTTGATGCGTTGGTGAACACAAACACATTTCGACCGTCAGCCACATAAAGCAGGTCCTTGCCATCATCAACTGCTACAGCCACAGGTGTCACGAGGTTTGTAGTAAGACCGGTAATAGAACGGGTAGGAGCGGCCTGGCCTGACTTGGTGCTCACCGCATCCCAGACGAGGACCGACCCGTTTCCCTGGTTGGCGACATACAGCCGGTCGTTCGCCTCATCAAGAAAGATTTGCTGTGGAGAATTAAGCGTTGTAGGCGGACCCGAGATCACGGCTGAGGGGGTGCTGCCAGTAGCCGTTGAGGCATTGTCGAAACGCAAGATCGCGTTGTTGTTTGCGTCGGAAATGTAAAGCTTTTCCGGCGCTCCGGCCGGAGTGGGAGTGGGCGATCCGCCAGGGGTGGGAGTTGGAGTAGCGCCTCCCACGATCCTGCGAGGTGAAATCACGCACCCGCTGGTTACGATGGTGGCAAGGAGCAGGGCCGCGAGCAGGAAGCGGTGCGCGGCATTGTCCGCGCGCCGCCCCAGCAAAATAGCCTTCATCGATGCCAGAATTCCTGTTAACTCCACCAATTCCCTCCCCCTGAACTGAAATTACTGAACCGTGAGTGTCAGCGTCTGTGTATGGGTGACGCTACCGGATACAGCAGTCACGGTCAACGTATAACTACCGGGCGGCGTTCCGGCCGGCGTCGGCGTTGGGGTCGGAGTCGGAGCCGGAGGGGTGGGAGTTGGAGTCGGCCCTGGTGTTCCACCACCTCCGCCACCGCAACCCACAACGAGCGTGACTGCCAGGACCAACAATAGAACGGGCATGGCACGCGAAACTTTCCAGTTCAAAGCGAAAATATTTGCTCTTGCCGGGAGCTTCCCGTTCTGCAGAGCAATCCAGGTAAGGAAGGCGAGCAGCGCCCCGAAGGTAACGACCGGCAGGAAGTTGACGGGCATCTGCGGAGCAGACCACGGAACGGGCATGAGCCCGGCGTTCGCAGTGGTGGAAACACTGATCACCACGGTCGTAGGTGTACCGCTGCTGACCACGATCGGAGTGGTCGGCGCCGCACAAGTCGCCTTCGCCGGAGCCCCAGTGCAGGTGAGAGTGACATTCATCGAATTCGTGACGCCAGCGGCGAGAGCAAACTGCAGAGAGAAGTTGGCCGTGGTTCCTGCCTTCACCGTTGCCGAGGTCGATCCAGCGGATGCCGGCGAGATGGTGAAGTCGGGATTCACGGTTTCCGTCAGCGACGCCGAGGTGCTGGTCGCAAAGGCTGCATCACCCGAGTAGGTGGCGGTAATCGAGTGTGAGCCTGCCGGAAGGGTTGAAGTGGTAAACGTGGCTTTACCCGCGCTCAATGTGACTGGAGTTCCAAGAACGGTGGTTCCATCCCGGAAAGTTACGGTCCCGGTCAGAGTCCCGGCAGCCGTGCTGGATACGCTGGCCGTGAACGTTACCGACTGTCCAACGGTTACAGTAGCGGCCGAAGTGGTCAGCGCGGTTGTGGTGGTTGCCAGCGGATTGATGGTTTGCGTCAGGGCCGTCGAAGTGCTCGGATTGAAGGTTGCGTCGCCCGAGTAGGCAGCCGTGATCGTGTGTGAACCGACGGCGAGCGATGCAGTGGTAAACGTTGCCTTTCCGGCGCTCAACGTTACGGGAGCTCCCAGTGCGGTCGCTCCGTCCAGGAAAGTTACCGTCCCGGTCAGTGTGCCCGCCGTCGTGCTGGATACGTTGGCTGTAAAGGTGACAGATTGACCGACCGTCACCGAGGGTGCCGAAGAACTGAGCGTGGTTGTGGTTGTGGCAACCGGCTTATTTACCGTCTGCGTAACCGCGGCGGAAGAGCTCGGAGAGAAATCAACGTCTCCGCCATAGGACGCCAGAACCGAATGCGTGCCCTGGGCAAGGGTTGAAGTCGTAAACGTGGCCTGGCCGGCTGCGTCGAGAAGCCCGCTTCCCAGAGTGGTGGCGCCTTCCAGGAATGTTACCGTTCCGGTTGGCGTACCCGGCGAAACGCTAGCCACGGTTGCCGTGAATGTAACTGATTGGCCGGTGACGGATGGATTCGGCGCCGAAACCAGAGTCGTAGTGCTTGGCGCCGCAATCACTGATTGAGCAATCGCACTCGAGGTGCTTCCCGAGAATGTGCTGTCGCCGGCGTAAGTAGCGCTGATGGTGTGGAGGCCAACCGCGAGGTCAGGCGTGCTGAACGTAGCCTTTCCGGCAGAAATGGTTCCCGTGCCGATTGCCGCCAGACCATCGAAGAACGTGACCGTACCCGTGGGCGTCCCAGTCGTGGTGCTGCTTACGGTAGCCGTGAACGTCACTGACTGGCCAAAGTTCGAGGGGCTGCCTGAACTTGCAACGGTCGTGGTGGAAGCGAGCCCATTAACCGTTTGTGATACAGCAGCCGAGGTGCTGGGATCGAAAGTTGCGTCGCCCTGATAGGCGGCGGTAATCGAATGTGGACCGATGGCCAGGGTAGAAGTTGTCAACGTGGCAGTGCCTGCGCTCAAGGTCCCAGTGCCGATCGTGGCTGTACCGTCTTTGAAGATAACGCTGCCACCCGGCGTACCACTTGTGCTGCTCACAGTCGCCGTGAATGTGACCGACTGGTTGATGGTCGAGGGGTTAACTGAAGAAATGACGCTGGTGGTCGAGGGAATCCCGACGACCGTCTGAGTCAGCACGGAAGATACGCTTCCGTTGAATACCGTATCGCCCGAGTACGCCGCGGTGATGGAATGCGACCCCGCGCTCAAGCTTGAAGTTGTGAAAGTCGCCTGGCCGGCGACGAGCGCGCCGCTTCCGATGCTGGTTCCACCATCCAGGAAAGTCACCGTACCGCCTGGACTTCCCACGCTTGAATTGACGGTAGCGGTGAACGTTACTGAATCTCCGGCATTCGACGGATTCAACGACGACCCGACCGTAGTCGTAGTGGAGGAGCCGGTGGCTGTATTGTCGAACAGATACGCAGTAATGGCACCGATGAACGGGCTGCTGCCCGTGCCTGTGACAGCGGAGGTTGCGTGACGGCCGTCCGTCGCGAACGCGTAGAGGATGTGCAGTCCGGTTGAAAGAACAGGGGCCGTGCCGCTGAATGCATTGGTGCCGGCCGACGAGGCCGGAAGCCATGGGCCTGACCAGCTATCAAACTGGAAGTAGAGGTTCGTCACCGCGGGCGCTGTCGGCGTGAAGGCGCTCGCCGTGGTGAAGTGGAAAGTCGGAGTTGCGGTTGTCGCCGTGTTGCCGGGAAGCGGAGTCACTGTCGTTGCCAGCTGGTTCGACTGCGGTTGCTGCTCGGCGATGACGGTGAGTGTCCCTGCCGTTAAGCCATCCCCCTGATTGACTACGTATGCCGTGTTCCGACCGGGGTTGATTACCACCGCGCCCGGACTGGTACCCACAGGGGTGGCGGTCGCAATATTTGTAGAGCCATCAATCACCGAGACAGTGTTGGCGGCTGAATTCGAAACGTAAATCTTGTTGGAAACCGTGTTGATTGCGATAGCGGACGGCTTGGTTCCGACAGCGACCGTCGTGGCCGTATTGCTAGCTCCATCAATCACGGTTATGTTCGCGCTATTGAAATTCGTCACGTAAATCTTGTTCGTGACAGGGTTGAGTTCAACTTTGGTGGAAGTGATGCCCGCGGGAATGCTGGTTGTAGTGTTATCTGCGCCGTTAATGACGGTTACCGTGCCATCTTCATTTGCCACATAGATGGTGTTGGTGCCCGCATTCACCGCCACGGAATTCGGGTGTAGACCTGTTGTGACCGGCGTGGTCAGATTGGTCGCCCCATCGATCACGGTCACATTACTGGAATTGGCATTCGCGACATAAATCCGGTTGGTTGCCGGATTCACGCCGACCGACACAGGGCCGGCGCCCACGTTGATCGGGCTGGCGCCGTTTGTGTCGCCATCAATCACGGTCACGGTATTGTCCTGTGTGTTGGCGACATAAATCTTGTCCGTCGCCGGATTGATAGCGATAGCTTCGGGAAGTGCGCCCACCGTAACCGTGGTTGCGAGATTTGTCGCACCGTCAATCACGCTCACAGTTCCATCTGTGACATTTGCGACATAAATTTTGTTCGTGATCGGGTTTGCCGCAATCGCGCCAGGACCGAGGCCCACGGGAACGGTCGTGGAAACCGTGTTGGTGGCGCCATCCACCACGCTCACCGTGGCGTCGCTCGAATTGCTGACGTAGATCTTGTTCGTTACCGGGTTCACGGCAGCCTGTGCAGGTCCGATCCCGAGAGTCAGGTTCACTGGGATATTGGTGGAACCATCCACCACGGTTACGCTGTTATCAGTCTGGTTCGCAATGTAAATGCGGTCCGTGACCGGGTTGACCGCTATGGAAGCTGGACCCTTGCCGATGATCGGGGTAGCGATGGTTGTGTTGTTGGCCCCATTAATAATAGTGAGAGCGCCGACCAGGCCGCCGCCATCTGCCACATAAATCGTGTTGGTTATCGGGTTCACGGCTACGGCTGTGGGACTACTTCCGGTCGGACCGGAAGGAACGTTGCCGGCGGTACCGGTGGCTCCATCTACCACACTGAGGGAATTGGTTCCGCCGTTTCCGATGTAGATCTTGTTGGTAACCGGATTCAGAGCGATCGCGCTGCCAAGCGCGCCGGTGACGGCGGTAGTCACCGTGTTCGTGGCGCCATCTAGAATGCTGACGCCGCCACCCTTGTTGGCTACGTAAATCTTGTTGCTGGCTGGATTCACGGTCAGTGCCGCAGGCTGTGAGCCTACGGTGATGGGAGTTGAGACCGTATCCGTTGAGCCATCAATCACCGAAACATTTCCGTTCCCTACCGTAACCGAGCTGGCTACATAAATCCTATTTGTGTTCGGATTAATGGCGATCGCCAACGGATTGCTTCCTGCAGTCCCGACCGTGATATTCGTTGTTACCGTATTCGTCGCGCCGTTAATTACGGACACATTCTGGCTGCCCGAATTGGCGACGTAGATCTTGTTCGTCGCGGGATTCACCGCAATGGCAGAAGGCGTGGTCCCAACGGTTACTGGCGTCGCAGTTCCCGTGGCTCCATCAATCACGGTCACATTCGAGCTGCCGCTGTTTGCGACGTAGATCTTGTTCGTGACGGGGTTCACGGCCAGCGCAGAAGGCGTGGTACCAGCGGCAATCGTACTGGTAGAGTTAGTGGCTCCGTCAATTACAGTCACATTTCCACTGCCGCTGTTGGCGACATAGATCTTGTTTGTGACCGGATTCACTGCCGCGGCCACGGGGCTGGTGCCTGCGCCGATGGTGGTGGCAACACTCTGCGCGAACGCAGGAGCCGCAGAAAGGAAAGTAATCGCGACCATCGCGATGAGCGACCACACCGGAACCGTCCGGCGTTTCAATTCACGGCCAAAAGAACTCCATCCGCACGACCACACCGAATGATTCATTGCGTATTTCTCCAATGTCAAAAAACAGACCTTTCCGGAAGCACATTGGTACTGTGCAGTTCGGACGAGCAGCTTGAATTGTCTGGGGGGAGTTGCCGAGACGAACAAGAAAGCCGCTACAGCTCGATCAACTGTTTCACTGCTGGGCCTGGCACCACCGCTCCTCGATCTGCAAGCGAGAAGTCGTCCTGTGTTTATTCAGGAGTTCTGGTTTTCGTCAGGGTACTCTGGATTGCAGGCTCCCGCAATACGATTTTTCCCTGTGCTTGGCCCCGGAAGTAACATCCGCCCGCCGCGTGTGCAACTGGCGCCCCGCCGACTGTTAACTGCTTGCCCTTCTACAACTCTCAACCGATTAAGCTATACACAAGCACCAAAGGCCGGCGGTTTTAAGGCCGCCGGCCGGATGGTGGTTATTCGTTCATGTCTTTAGAACACAAGGTAAACGTGCCCCTGACCCTGGGAACCGGTTCCCGGAGGTCCATTCTTGCGGATAATGCCGCGTTGACGGGTCTGAGCAGGAACGAGTACGGAAGGATCGTCACCTACCGCCATGACAGCGGTTGCATCTGTGCCGCTGAACCCGAGGGCGGTCACTGCACCCAACGGGACCGGAGTGCTGAGAAGCGGATCCAGCACGCCCTGGGTCACGTACGGTACCTGCACATTGCAGATGAAGTCGAACTGGTCGACTTCCGGCAGTTCAGCCAGGCCATTGCTCACGCCGGGATTGAACACGCCATCTGCGCTCATGCCGAGCGTTCCGATGTAAAACGCCGGAGTGGTTGCAGGATCTGCCGGCACCGTGGATGACAGTTTCACACCCGGAGGTGGCAGGCAAGCGGGACGGAAGGTCGTGGGACCCACTGCGAATCCACCCGGGTTCTCCACGATGATCTGTGGAGTCTGCAGGCGCGCAATGGCACGCTTTACTGGTGAGGCAGAGCCCTGGCTCATGCTGGGCGATGCCTTCAGGAGGTTCGTGACCTGGCCCTTCTTGATGAACTGGCCAGCGATCGGCGGCGGGCCAAGCTCAGAGATGTACAGGTCATTGCCGTTGAATGCCTGGCTGATGCCGCCGATGCCATTGAAGAGGCGGGCGATCTGCACAGGCGAACCAGGAGCAGTTGCGGGAGAGGTGATCTTCTCCGAGAATCCGCTGTCTGAATACAAGAGGTAAAGCGAACCATCGTTGAACGGTCCGGTCGGCAGCGCAACGCTGGCGACCTGAGTTCCCTTGCGGCTGCCGGCGCCATTCAGGATGCCGTTGAGCACCAGGGTTCCGCCGGTTGGGCTGGGGGTGAAGAGGAAACGGTAGATGCTGGAGGTGAAGCCGGACGCGTCCGGAACATAGACCACCTGCACACCAAGGTTATCCGGAGCCGAAGCAGCCGGCTGGCCGGGGAAGAACGTATTATCGCCCGCGGGGCGGAAGCAGTTGGTCAGCGCACCGTTCCCGTTGATCGGGTTGATGTCAATGCGGCAGAAGCCAAGGACTTCATCAGATACCCACCAGTTGCTATTCAGCCAGAGCAGACCGCGCGGGTGAGTCACGCCAGAAGCAAGCAGCACGCCACGCTTTGCAGCATTGATGGTTGGCGAAGGCGGCGTAAGAGGTGAGCCAATCGAGCTGATTGCGCACGCCGGCGGGTTCTGGATGGCCGCAGTCGTGGAAGAAGCGTCGCACTGCAATTCCGGCACCAGCGTCGGCGATGCAGCCAG
>Ga0070679_100007077_pt1 | contig 10464 bp, 23 predicted proteins | sample KBSC63BmetaG_FD_65652 | JGI IMG/M metagenome (GOLD analysis project Ga0070679, IMG submission 65652) | Corn rhizosphere microbial communities from Kellogg Biological Station, Michigan, USA - KBS C6-3B metaG | ecosystem: Host-associated > Plants > Roots > Rhizosphere | place: USA: Michigan... | reverse complement strand
AAACGCCTGTTCCTTGAGCGCGTCGATTTGGGCCTGCGTCTCGCGGTAGGAGTTTTGCAACTGCATCGCCTGCTGCTGAATCTGCCCGAACTGGAATTGCTTGATCTGCTGCTGGCCTTGCAGGTTCTCGATCTTGAGCGCGGTAACCTCGTCGACAGGAATTTTGTCCGATGAGTGGAGCCTTGGAACCAGCACGGCGGCGGCGATGAATCCGGCAGCGAGAAGCGCGACAAAAACAAAAATCTTTCTGAACGTCATACGATGATCGACTCCTTCACTTTTGGCCTGAACTCCTCGAAAATCTTCTCCGCTTGCCCGAACGCCTCCAGCTTGTTCTTTTCCCAGTCAGCATCGGAGCTGCTGAACTGAGAGAGGCCGGCAAGGTTGAGTAACGTCACTTCCATTCCGGCGATTTTGGCGAGCGTGGCTTTCAGCAGGTCTCCCGCGAACTTCTGGTGTTTCTCGTTCAGGTGTATAACGAGTTTGCGGTAAAAATCGACGCGCTGCGCCGTCTCGTCCAGGCCGATGATTGGCACGTGGGCGATCAGGGCTCCACAGTGGATACAGACGGCGTTCATAGCTTTCCCCAATAATGGAAAACCCCGGCGATCATCAGCGCGTTTAACACAAGGCTGACCAGTGCCTCGAATGGCTCGATTGGCCTTCTTGGCTTGCCGATCGTCTCAATGGTGATAACGGTGTCGAGCGCGAACAACACTACCAGAAACCACTTAAACCACACGCGAAAACCTCATGCCTCGATCTCCACTCTCACCCTGCGGCCCTTCTTGAACATCGCCTGTTTCTCCGGGTCCTCCAGCTCGACAAAGAAGCGGTCGCGCATCCCCCAGAAACGCCCGTTGGTTCCGCTCCAGTCCTCTACCGGCGCGAGCACGGCGCGGCCCTGCGGCGTGTCCTCGTGGGCGGAGATGACTTCGAAGGTGCGGGAGATGGTCACAGCAGATACCTTGCGATCAGTCCGGCAATGGAAAACGCGAAAAGGAAAAGCCAGGCCGTTTGAGACTCGCTTTGCTCTAACGCTGACTTGTCGGGATTTGATTTTAGATTCCCGATGAAGCCCGTTAGGGATAGCGCGCTCATGACCCACGCGAGCGCAACGAGGTACGTCACGCGGTGGCGTCTCCCTTCTTCGCCCTTCGCCGCGGCGCTACCGGCTGCGGTCCAGCGGCGTTCGGTTCCGGCGGCTCATCTTCATCCGCGCCCGGCTGCCAGCTCAGAAACTCGTCCATGAAACTGTTAATCCGCTCTTCGCCGGCTGGCTCGATCTGCGCCCAAAGCGGCGGGAACATCTTCGCCATGCCGAGCAGCTTTTCCTTGCCCATGCTGGCGATCTCGTTACGCAGGCGGATGCCGTACCCTCCGCCGAGACCTTCAACGCCATCCACGAACCAGACGGCGAAATCCTCACCGTTCAACTCCGGGTTGCGGAGGTGTTCGATAAGCGGCTTCGATATCTCAGCGAGAAGTCCGAGCATGGGGTCTCCTTGGGCGGGCAGTGCGTCCGGTATTTCGGCGGGCCGCTCTGCGGGATTCGGCTGGGGTGTCGCGGCGGCGCCGGGCGTTCCGCGCGACATCATCATCCTGAAACCAGCGGAGAAGTTTGTCAGTGTGGGCGCCAGCCGGTCTATCGCCAGCGGAATCATTTCGCGCCAGTCGAATTTCCCGCCGCCTCCGCCGCCGTCGAGAGTATCGAGCGAGCGTTCGATCAGCTTTTCCACCAGCGGGCGCATGAAAGACTGGCTTTCGTCCTTCGGTACGGGCGCGGATTTAGCCTCGATCAGCTTCATTAGCAGCTCGGTATTCTTGGCCTGCACCTCCGCCGCGAGACGCTGATTGTCCGCCTGCATTTTTAGCATCAGTTCGAACATTTTGTCATTCGAGCTGCCCTGCGGCATCAGTTCCTTCATCGCCACGATGAGCTTGAGCACGCCGTCCGGGCTCTCCTGCCGCACCTGGCCGAGCGCCATTTGGATAGCCTGATCGCTCGCGGTTTTCATCATCGTGATGAGCTGCGGCACGACCTGGCTCTCGAGACTGCTGTCCGGTTTCTTGTCGCGCATGGCGTCGCGCAACAAGCCGACGAGAGCCTGGGCGGTCGCGGTATCGCTAGATTGTGGCGCCATCTGCCCTCCTTCGGGCGGGAGCTTCCCTTCGCGGCGGAGCTGGGCAACGTAAGGCTTGTTATCTGCGTGGCCGATCATCAGAGTGGCGGGGTCAACCTGCGGCGGGAATCGGTCATCGTTCAACGTCAGAAAAACGCGGCACACGGTACTCTCGTGGTTTTTATTCGTGTCGTTGAAATCGATGTGGTACTTTCCGCTGCCGTGGCGGTGCAGAATGGTGTCGCGGTCGAACGGTTCAGAAAAACGCTCGATGTATTTGACAGCGCCCGCCCGCTTCGCGGTTTCTCGATCGGGGTACGGGAGAAAACAATCGATGATGGGCCAGTCGCGATAGAGGTATCCGAATGCGTGCGACCAATCTTCCGGCGTAAGCAAAAGCTGGTATGCCCAGAATTTCTCTTCGCTGATTGTTCCGCCGCCGCCCTCGGGGATAGGCAGTAAGGCTTTTCGCTTTGCGGGCTCTGCGGCTGTGGCTACGCCCTCAGTGGCGCCGTCTCTTTTTGGCAAGCTGTTTTCTCCATAAGCTCGCCTTGTACTGCCTTGCCTTGCCTCGCAAATTCAGTTCGACACACGCGGAACCTGCCGGAGTTGCCGCCCTTCTCCGGGCGCCAGTCGCCGATGCCGACGTTGAGCCCGGCTGCTTCGAAGAGCTGCACCAATTCCGCAAAACCGATTTGATTCTGATCGAAGAACACCGGGACATTGATCGCCCACGGGAAATACTCGGGACGGTAGCAGGTTGTGGGGACGCCGTTGCGGTTGACCGGCGCGCTGCCCATCTTCGGAGCGGGCGCGGCCAATTCGAGAAGCCTCCCGCCCATGATGGTGACGCCGGGCAGTCTCCCGCCGTTCGCGGTTTTCAGAGAAGAGTAAACGCCGTCAGAGGGAAAGCCGTGGACGCCCTCGCGCAACACGTAGAGGGACGCTTCGAACTCATCTTCGGGCGTGCGGCACTCAGGATTTGGGGTTTCGGATCGACGATGGACGATGAGGGTGCTGATCCCCTCAATCGTAACCGTGGCATGGGCCGTATCGATCAAGTTTTTGGCGCTGCCTTGTCGCTGATTGTTCACGTTTTAGCGTCAATTTCGGCATCGCCTCGGTGTAGTTCTCGGAACTGCCCTAACTCGGCACTATTATATTCTAGAATACAAAGCGTTTGCAATCCCATTGTGAGATCCCTCACTATCGAGTTGCATGGCGGTCGAAGGGATCCCGGGTAACGTCGACTCCCCCGAGCCGACTTCCTACACCCTCCCGCCATCTAATTTCTTCGGTTCGCTGCCAACAGACATCACGCGCACGCCTGCATCGTGCGACTCGGATGTCGCGGTAGCGCAGACGATCCGGTTGATGGTGGACGCGATCGAGCGGGACGCGGCGGGGCCCGTGATCCAGAAGCTCTCCGCTGGCGTGCGACCGTGGATTCGAAGAGACGGCACGAGAGTTGATGGCTGGTTTCGGGATGAATCGATTCACCACTGGAATGAGCGTCCGCAGCTTTACGCCTTCTGGTTCCCCAAGACTCACATCACGTTCGTCAACGATGAATCGCTCCTCAAGGTCGCGCTCGGCATCCCCACACCTGAAGAGTTCCTGATCTCTCCCGCGCGCCTGGTTACCATGCCTCACCCGCGCGGCGACTGCGATGACTTCACCATGGTCGTGTGTTGCTTGCTTCGGGCGATGGGCCTGCGCTACGAGATTGTGACCGTGGCGGCGAATCCGAACTACCCACGCGAGTTCTCCCACGTATATGCGCGGGCGGTGTTCGACGATGGCTCGCGCCTCGTGATGGACGCCTCGCACGGCGATGCGCCCGGCTGGGAAGTTCCGGCTGATCGCGTGACGCGAAAACAAGTGTGGCCAGTGGGGTGCCTGTGAGCGGATTCCTTGGGCTTGGCGACACGATAGATTTCTCCGCGATACCGCTGGACACCTTGAACACGATCAATTACGCGACCCCGGACCTGCCTTCGACTATTCCGACTTCGCTGCCCTCCGTCTCTTCGGCCACGCCCGCCTGGATTCAATCTCTCATCACCGGCGCGGTTGGCACCGCTGAGAAGATCGGCCTGCAGCAGACCGTACCGGCCGGAACCTACACCGTCCGCAACGCAAACGGCTCGTTCACGACATACCAGCAGCCGACGAGCGGCCCTGCGGCAAGCGCAGTGTTTTCCTTGCCTGGTGCTTTATCGACGGCGGGGGGAAGCTCGATGCTCTGGCTGGCGCTCCTGGCCATCGGCGGCATCGTCCTATTCCGTGCGGTTGGGGGTGGGCGTTGATGTCGGGGTTTATCAGCCTGGGCGACGCCGCACAACAGGGCGGCCAGATCGCGGTAGCTGCCGGCGGCACCACGGCTGCTGCTGTCGCTGCCGGGACGGCTTTCGTTCCCTTCGTCGGCCCGATCATCGCCGGCGTCTCACTGCTGGTCGGGTGGCTCACTTCGAAAAACGCCGTCTACCACGCGCAAGAGGCGGCGGCTACAAAAGTGGTCAACGCGATCGAGCCAGCCATGCGCTCGAACCTCGCGGCGTACATGTCCGGGCAGATAGATCAGGCCACGGCGCTGGCAAACTTCGATGCGCTCTGGGCGCAAGAGGAACAGCAGTGCGGGCAGATTCCCGGACCAGCGGGCCAACGCTGCGTCACGGACCGGCAGGCGGGCGCATGCACCTGGAAGAACGATGGCAAGGGCGGCCCGGCCGGGAGCGGTAGCGTCTGCTGGAACTGGTTCGTCGGTTATCGAACGCCCATCGAAAATGGCGCGGCTGGTGCCGTGCCTGCTGCCGGCTTATCGGTATCCTCTCCACTGCTTTGGCTCGGGGTTGGCGCGGGGCTGCTGTTGTTGGGTAATGCGTCATGAGAGCCGCGATGATTCAGCTTCTTCTGTTCGTCGTACAATTCTGTTGCTCTCTTTGCCAGAGCGGGATCGATGGTGAACTTGCCGATCCTCGCTGGTCCGAAAAATGCCGGATGCATGCGGCATCTCTGCTTTCTCGTGTCTTCCGCAATACTCCGGTTGATCTCCTGAAGCTCTATCAAATTGATTGCCTGAGCTCTCTTTACTTTCAGGAACGGCAAGATGATTTCGGCAAAACGCGCCGCCTGGACTGCTGGAATACCCCAATGGAATTGTTGTCGGTGCTTGGGGCGATCAGCGCGAGGCTTTTGCAGATTCATGTGTCCGCCGAACGTTGCATGCAAAAATTCTACCGCTTGCTGTTCGCACATACTGACATTGATGTAGCCTGCGTAGGTGGATCGTTCCTTCCGCTTTCTTATGGACACAGAGCCTTCTCCGTCAATGATTCCGGCTGCGTAAGCCAAGTCTGTGGCGAGCATATCCTGTCATTTTATCGCGCTGCGCTGCTTCTCGCGGGGGCGAACTCATGAGCGGCTTCCTGAGTCTCGGCGCAACCAATTCCGGCGGTGAGTCGTTCTTCACTCCGCCCGCCGATACCTTCCAGCCCGGATGGTTCGCCACGTGCCAGCCGACTGCGGGCACGCCACCGATACCGTCCTGCTTGGTGGAACTCGAAGCTGCGCACGCGGCGTACCTGAATAGCCTGGTCGCGCCGTCCGCTGCGAGCCAGGGGTATGTCGCGTCCGCCGGAACTGCGCCCGCTACCTCCTACAGCCCGACGATCTCCCTCTCGAACGTCACCCGGCCGGGACAGCCCTTTCAGGCGGGCGATAGCTTTGCGCTCTCGATCATCGGCGCGGCGCCGAATAAACCGGTGGCCGTCACGTCACAGCACAACGGCGCGGGCAGCTCGGCCAACTTCGGCAACACGGACTCGCACGGCAACTTCTCGACAAGCGGCGTGATGACGGCAGACACCATCGGCTCCTGGACGGAACAGTGGAGCGTGGGCGGCGTTCCGCTTCAGGCTTTGACTTTCACGGTCTCGGCCGCGCCTTCGGCAACCAGCGCATCGGGCGGCGGGTTGGCCCCTGCACCTTTGGCGGCTAATCCCTTGGTGGCAAATCCTCTGGCGCTTTCCGCTTCCGCTTCCTGGTTTTCCGGCTCCACCTTCGGTCTTCCGAACTGGATGCTGCTGCTCGCGGGCGGCGGCCTGCTGTACATGGGGTTCCGTCATGCCTGAGCTTCAGATCACAGAGGCGGACCGTAAGCGGCTCGTGCATGACGCGGAGCGCATCGTGCGGAGCCATGAGGACGCAGAGGACGTGGTGCAGGGAGTGATGCTCCGCGCGTGGGCGCATCGGGAACGATTTCGCGGAGAGTCAAGCTCGCTGACATATCTCCGCGCGGGCGTGCGAAACGGCTGCATTCAGTTTTTGCGCGACCGCAAGGTGCATATCGAACTCGACGCTATGCCGCACCCGGAAAATATCGCGGCGGTGATGCCGCACGTTGCCGAGCAGATGGACGCGCGGGCGCAACTCTCGCACGCCTTCAGGTCTTACGTGAAGCACAAGGGTGCCCGGTACGCGCGGAAGCACATGGCGATCGTTATCCTCCGCGCCCAAGGCATGACGCACGAAGAGATCGCGCGCGAGATGCGCACTACCACCAACTATTCAAAAACCATCGTCCGCCGTTTCAAACTCGTTCTGCTCCGCGTGGGGGAGCGCGCCGCATGAAGGGCATCATCACCATCGCCGGAATCGGCCTGATCGGCTACGCGCTTTATGAGTGGCTGTACGGTTCGGGCACGGCGGCGCAAGTGGCCAGTTCCAGCGCCACAACCAGCAGCGCGCCCGCTCCGGTGATCACGGCTACCACGGCCTCGCTCATGACCGCCTGGGCCAACTCGCACGGGTACGGCAATCAGCTTCTCACTGCGTGGCAGTGGGGCTACATCTACACTCAGGTGCGCGGCTCGATCGCGCCGGACCCGACGCAGGTGTGGCCCGGTTACAGCGCGCAGAATCCGCGCCTAATGACACTCGCCGAATGGTTCTCCGGTGTTGCGTCCCACGGCGTTTCCGGCCTCGCGGGTTTCGTTCCGAACAACTGGCGCGGGCGGGTTTCAAAGAGCCTGACGGCTCCCGGCATGGGCGATTTCAGCGCGGGGAACTGGCACGCACGGATTGCGAAAGGGCTGACGGTGAACTGATGGGACAGACTCTCGCGCTCGTGCCGTCGACCGGAAGCGGGGCGCTTACGCCGGACACGCCGCCGGACTGGAACTGGAGCTATCAGGAGCATCCGGCGGAGCTTGAACTATTCACGGATGTGGGTAGTTTGCTGCATCTCGCCATCGGCGGCGCGCTAGTTCAGTTCGGCCCGATCCCGGCGCTGATCGGCAGTGTGGCGTATCTCGGCTACCAGTTCTCGCAGGTGACGGAGCCGATGGCGCGCACAGCGTCCGAAGTGATCGAGCTTGCCATTGGCATAGCGCTCGGCGTTATTTTCCGGAGGACAAATTGACCGGCTTCGGCGATGCGATGGTAATCCCGACTCCGCCGGTATTGACCGGCGATCAGACGATCCCACTGAACTCGGCGCTCCAGGTTCTCGGTACGGACGTGAGCAATCAGATTCAGGCGATGGAAGCGCAAGGCGCAACGCAGGGCTTCCTGAATCCGACGAGCGTCATGGCTTGGCTGAGCCAGAATTCGGGCCTAGTGTACGTCGGGGCTGGACTCTTCGTTGCGGTGATTTTCCTGCTGCCGCCGGGACGGAGGCGGAGATGAACGCGCAAGACACTCACGGTCGCCTGGACGTTCTCGCCTTCCGGCTTTTCGAGAAGGCCGCGAAGTCCGATCCGATCGCTTCGGCTCTCTGGGACAACGGGCTGGGGCAGGCAGTCGAAGCGGTGATCTGCGAAATTCTGCCGGACCGCAACGTGCTGGACCTGAAACGCGCATTGCCGCCGCCGGGACGGAGGCTGGGATGTTCCTGAGCCTGGGCACACTCTCGTGGTGGGATCAGTTCTCTAGTTCGCCGTTTGATTTCCTTGCGTGCGGGCCGAAGCCGGTGGGCGCGATTCTTTCGATCACTCCCGATCAGTGCAAGCAATTCTGGGAAAACGCGGACCTGCTCGGCGCGGAGATTCCAGCGCCCCCGGGCCTGACGGTCGCTCCGGGTGTGCCGGACGTTTCGATGACGGCGGCTCCGGCGTCGGGAATGGCAGCGCAAGGCGCGGTCGATCAGGTCATCGCAAACATGGTGATTCGGGCTCAGGGAGTGAATCAGGCTTTCTTCAATTCGCAGGCGGGATCAATCCCGACAAGCACGCCGGATTACACGTGGCTCTACGTGATCGGCGGCGCGCTCGCGGTCGCGCTTGTGGCAAAGGCGGTTTTATGACGGGCTTCATGGACTCATCGACACCTTGCGGCTGCCAGGGCAACAGGACCGTGGTAGTGCCTACCCGTAGCGGCTTCGGAATTGTAACCAATGCCGGCCATGCCGAACCGGGGATCACTGGCGACATGACCCCGTATCCCGGAATGCGCGGCCTGGGCGATCTGACCACGCTGGGCGCGGACCTTGCAAACGGCGATATCGCGGCGGTGTTCAGCGATCTGCTTCCTTACATCGCTGGAGCGGCGGCCCTGTACCTGGTCTACTACTTCGTTTTCAAGGGCAGCGGCGGCGGAAGCTCGCGGCGGCGGCGGTTGTCGCAGGCGCGTGAGTTGGCGAATTACGAAATTGCGAAAGCACGGGTAGGTGCGTAATGGACGCGGCGACTTTAAATCAAGCCTTTTCGGACCTGGTGCGCGCGAAGAACGCGATGGACTCTGCGCTCAAAGCACAGAGCGAGTCGAACGTCACATTTGCATCAATATCCCAGCAAAAGGCAGCGAGGGATGACGCGGCTGCCAGTGCGGTTGCCGCGTATAATGCGGCGCTCGATAGCCTGGCGGCGCTTCTTCCGCAGGCGAAATTGATAATTCCACAGGGCAAGGCGGGCGCGTGACGGGATTTCTCCAGTCCGGTCTAGTATCGCGGCCTCGCTCGCGCGGCATGGGTGATTTCTGGACCGATGTTCAGAACGGAGATTGGTCCGCCGTGGCCGTAGACCCATTCGTGTGGGTGTTGGGCGGGATCGTTCTTTTTGTTCTGACCCGTAAAACATCTCGGAGAGTGCAGGCGGCGTCATCGAAGCGGCGTAAAAAAGCGCTGAGGGCTCTTGAGTTGGATTACAACGCGCGGCGCAGAAGGATCACTGGATGAATGAGCGGCTTTCTCCAGAACGGGCTGGGCGATGCCTCGGGCGGATTCGATTGGTCGCTCGTGGGCGGATCGTCTCTGACGGCGCTGATCCTCGGCGCGGGCGTGATCGTTCTTTTCGCGTCCGGTATTGCCGGACCCGGACCGCGAAGCGTGAAGCGGTCGCAGTCTCGCGCGCGGACGGAACGGCAGAAATATGTGTCGTACATGGCGAAAAAACACAAGCTCAGCCGCGCGGATCAGCGGTATCTGATGGAGCACGAGGAATAGAGTAAGATGGCCGGCTTTATTGTACCCATCATCACTGGTTTGTTGCCGATTCTTGGGCCTGCTGTAGTCCAGGGAATCGAAGCGATATTTCCGCCCAAGACTGGTGATGCCAAGATGCAGACGGCGGTCGATGTCTTCAAGGCGCTTCTGAGTGGGCTTGGGAAAGCCGGGGTTGCTGGCCCTATTCCCTCTGATGACGCGTTGAAGGCGCTGATCGAAACCGTTGTCCAGGATTTGAAGAGCAAGGGGCAACTCCCGGCGCCCGCCGGCACTCCGCCGATCACGAGTCTCGCGGGAATGACGTTTCAGGTAACCGGAACCATGAAGGTGGCGCAATGAGCTTAACGACTCTCATCAAAGGCAAGATTCTCGGAACGGTGATCTCGAAGATGGCAGCGAGCGAACCGCGTACCACGATCGGCGGATTCATCCTCGCCTCGATCATGGCCGCGAATGTGGACTACGGCAAAGTCTTCCAAGGTGATCCGCAGCAGCTCGGCCTACTAATCGCTGCGCCGATTGTGGCCGTGCTTTTGTACTACACGAACCATTCAAAGCTCGTGGCAGCTCCGGCGCCACTGGCGCCGCCAGCAACAGCGAAACAGGAGGGTCAAGAGTAATGCAATCGGTTCCCGTAACGCCCGCACAGCCGAATAAGCCGGTGTACCCGGTCTCCGCGCTCTATCTGTTCGCGCAATTCAACACGCCCGAGGCATATCAGGCCGCCGCCGGCGAGGCTCCGCCTACGTTCGATCCAACGAAGCGTCCGAAGAATTGGTTCGACTCGAGCGTGGACCTGACGGACCCGGCCGCAACGGTAGTGTACAGCGCCTACCGGCTCTCGAAAGTAACCGGCGGATGGTCGTACACGATCATCGCCATGAGCGCAGCGGAAGCGGC
>Ga0070679_100007076_pt1 | contig 10464 bp, 9 predicted proteins | sample KBSC63BmetaG_FD_65652 | JGI IMG/M metagenome (GOLD analysis project Ga0070679, IMG submission 65652) | Corn rhizosphere microbial communities from Kellogg Biological Station, Michigan, USA - KBS C6-3B metaG | ecosystem: Host-associated > Plants > Roots > Rhizosphere | place: USA: Michigan... | reverse complement strand
TAGCGTGCGCGATGCCTGAAGGCGGACCAGAGGAACCGCGGATTGCCCAGCAGGTACCGCTTCCACAAGCGGCGTGGCTCGCGGGCCAGCCGGTAGACCCACTCCAACCCGCTGCCGTGCAGGAAGTGCGGTGCCTCACTCACGGCGCCGGACCAGAAGTCGAAGGCAGCTCCGACCGGCACGACGGGGATGGACAGGCGCTCGGCCAGCTCGGGGACGATGTAGTCCTGCTTGGGGGTCCCGATCCCGATCCACAGCACGTCGGCCTCGGACTCCGTCACCGAGGCGACGAGCTGGTCGAGATCCTCCGCTGTCGGCACGCGGTACGCCGGGCACTCGGTACCGACGATCTGCACCCCGGGCGCGTGACGCCGCAGGCCGACGGCCATCTCCTCGGCCACTCCGGGCGCCCCACCCCACAGGTGGTGACGGACACCCCGCTCCACGCCGGCCCGGGCCACGTCACCGACGAGGCCCGGTCCGCGCACCGGTCCTCGCATCCCGCGCGACCTCCCGAACCACGAGAGCGGCGTGCCGTCGGACAGGTTCAGGTCGGCGGAACGGAGGACCTCGCGCAACCGGGCGTCGCGATCAACCAGTGACAGCGTGTAGGCGTTGCAGAGGTGTACCTGCATGGCCTTGTGCGCGGCCGCGTGGTCCAGCACCGTGTCGGCAGCCTCCTGCGGCGTGACCACCGCGATGTCGACGCCGCAGACGCGGAACCTGTCCACGTCGGGCGTCAGCTGCTCGGGGGGCGGGCCGTAGGCGCTCAACTGGCTCGTTTGACCTGGTCGTAGATCCACGCGTACGTCTTCTCGAGGCCGTCTGCCAGCGTGATCGACGGTGCCCAGCCGTAGATCTCCTTGATCAGGGTGTTGTCGCTGTTGCGGCCACGCACGCCCTGGGGGGCGCCGAGGTTGTACTCGCGCTCGCAGGTGATGCCGGCGATGCCCTCGACGATGTCGACCAGGCCGTTGATGGAGACCAGCTCGTCGCTGCCGAGGTTGACCGGCTCTGCGGAGTCTCCGGCCAGGATCATCTGCGACCCCTGGACGCAGTCGTCGATGAACATGAAGCTGCGGGTCTGCTCGCCGTCGCCCCAGATCTCGAGGCGATGGTCACCCGAGACGGCTGCCTGCGCGATCTTCCGGCACACTGCGGCGGGCGCCTTCTCCCGACCGCCGGTCCAGGTGCCCCACGGGCCGTAGACGTTGTGGTAGCGGGCCACCCGGGTGGTCATGCCGAAGTCCTCGGAGAAGTGGCGGCACATGCGCTCGGTGAAGAGCTTCTCCCACCCGTACCCGTCCTCCGGCATCGCCGGGTAGGCGTCGGCCTCCTTCAGCGCCGTGACGTGCGGGTCGGTCTGCTTGCCGGCTGCGTACACGCACGCCGAGGAGGAGTAGAAGTAGCGCTCCACGTCGTGGTGGCGTGCGGCCTGGAGCATGTGCGTGCTCGTCAGCACGGTCAGCATGCACAGCGCCTTGTTGTTCTCGATGAAGCCCATCCCCCCCATGTCGGCGGCGAGCATGAAGACCTCGCGCGCACCCTCGGTGGCGCTCATCGCGTTGTCGAGCAGCGAGAGGTCGGCGACGAGATTCTCGGCGTCGTCGTGGACCTGGTACCACTCGGACGGGGGCTTCACGTCCACCGCGCGCACGGTCTTCCCCTGCGCGAGGAGATCCGCCACGAGGGCCCCACCGATGAAGCCGCCGCCTCCGGCGACCAGGACATCGACAGACTTCGGCACTGGTGTTCCCCCTCGAAAGACGCGGTCAGAGGCCCACGGCAGGCTGCTGGAAGGACTCCTCGGACGGTTCCCCAGGCTACCGTGGGGCTCCAGGGTCCCGAGGGACAACGGCAGATTCGGGCCCGCGACGTCAGGTGCCGGAGTTGATCATCCCGGCACCGACGGTCACGCCGGTGGCCTCGTCGATCAGGACGAACGAGCCCGTGGTGCGGTTCTTGGAGTAGGGGTCGCACAGCAGCGGCACGGTGGTGCGCAGCTGCACACGGCCGATCTCGTTGAGGCCGAGCTCCTTGGTGTCCTGGTCGCGGTGCAGCGTGTTGACGTCGAGGCGGTACTGGATGTCCTTGACCAGTGCGCGTCCCATGCGGGTCGTGTGCTTGATCGCCAGCTTCTGGCGGGGGTGGAGCGGCTCGTTGGTCATCCAGCAGACCATCGCGTCGATGTCCTGGCTCGGCTTCGGCGCGTTCTTGACCCGGGCGATCATGTCGCCCCGGCTGACGTCGACGTCGTCGGCCAGCCGGACGGTCACCGACATCGGCGGGAACGCCTCGGGGATCTCCTGGTCGAACAGGTCGATGCCCTCGATCGTCGAGGTCATGCCGCTGGGCAGCACGACGACCTCGTCACCCGGCTTGAGGATGCCCCCGGCGACCTGGCCGGCGTAGCCGCGGTAGTCGTGGAACTCGTCGGACTTCGGTCGTACGACGTACTGCACCGGGAAGCGGGTGTCGACGAGGTCGCGGTCGGAGGCGACGTGGACGTGCTCGAGGTGGTGCATGAGCGTCGGGCCGTCGTACCACGGAGTGTGCTCGGAGCGGGTCACGACGTTGTCGCCCTTGAGCGCCGAGATCGGCACGACCGCGAGGTCGGGGATCGACAGCTTGGTGGCGAACTGCGTGAACTCCTCGTGGATCCGGTCGTAGATCTCCTGCGACCAGTCGACGAGGTCCATCTTGTTGATGGCCAGCACGAGGTGCGGCACCCGGAGCAGCGACAGGAGCACGGCGTGCCGGCGGCTCTGCTCGGTGAGTCCCTGGCGGGCGTCGACCAGCACCAGGCCGAGGTCGGCGGTCGAGGCGCCGGTGACCATGTTGCGGGTGTACTGGATGTGCCCGGGGGTGTCGGCGATGATGAACTTCCGGGCCGGGGTCGCGAAGTAGCGGTACGCGACGTCGATCGTGATCCCCTGCTCACGCTCGGAGCGCAGTCCGTCGGTCAGCAGGGCGAGGTCGGTGTAGTCGTACCCGCGCGAGTGGCTGGTCGCCTCGACGGCCTCGAGCTGGTCCTCGAAGATCGACTTGGAGTCGAGCAGGAGGCGGCCGATGAGCGTCGACTTGCCGTCGTCGACGGAGCCCGCAGTGGCGAATCGGAGGAGGTCCATCAGAAGTAGCCTTCCTTCTTGCGGTCCTCCATGGCGGCCTCGGAGAACCGGTCGTCGCCGCGGGTCGCGCCGCGTTCGGTGACGCGGGCGATGGCGATCTCGTCGATGATCGCCTCGATGGTGTCGGCGTCGGACTCGACGCAGCCCGTGAGCGTCAGGTCGCCGACGGTGCGGAAGCGGACGACCTTCTCGACGACCTCCTCGCCCGGCTTGAGGGGGTTGAATTCGCTTTCGGTCAGCCACATGCCGTCGCGGTTGAACACGCGGCGCGTGTGGGAGAAGTAGATCGACGGGATCTCGATCTGCTCGCGGCCGATGTAGTGCCAGATGTCGAGCTCGGTCCAGTTGGAGAGCGGGAAGACCCGCATGTGCTCGCCGCCGTGCAGCTTGCCGTTGTAGAGGCTCCACAGCTCGGGACGCTGGTTCTTCGGGTCCCACTGGCCGAAGTCGTCGCGGTGGGAGTACACGCGCTCCTTGGCGCGGGCCTTCTCCTCGTCGCGGCGGCCACCGCCGAACAGGGCGGTGAAGCCGTTCTCCTCCACGGCGTTGAGCAGGGTGCCGATCTGCAGCCGGTTGCGGCTGGTCTTGCCGTCGTCGACCACCACACCGTCCGCGATCGCGTCCTCGACGCTGGCCACCACGAGGCGGGCGCCCAGCCGGTTGACCCAGTTGTCGCGCGCGGCCAGCACCTCGGGGAAGTCGTAGCCGGTGTCGATCTGCAGGACCGGGAACGGCAGCTTGGCCGGGTAGAAGGCCTTCTCCGCCAGGCGGAGCATGACGATGGAGTCCTTGCCGCCGGAGCACATCAGCGCCGGCTTCTCGAACTCCGCCGCGGCCTCACGGAAGATGTGGATCGACTCCGCCTCGAGCTGGTCGAGCTGGCTCAGCTGGTAGTCGGCATGGGTCGGTGGGGCGGCACTCATGGAAATGCGGGGACCTCTCGGTGGGGAACGCAGCGATCATGCTATCGGTGGCTGCGGCCACGCCTAAACTCGGCGCGTGGCTGCTGAGGGTGCGCGCGACGTGGATGAGGGCGGAGCCACGCCCCCTGCCGACGCCGACCGCGGCCGGACGGTGTGGCGGCGAGCCCCCAGCGCGGCGTACGTCGAGTCCGAGGACCGCGCGGTCGTGCTCGACCTGGATCACCTCGAGCGGCCGCCGTACGTCTTCGAGGGTCCCGCGTCGCAGATCTGGGCGTGCGTCGACGGCGACCGCACGGAGTCCGAGCTGGTGGCCGACCTGGCCGAGGCGTTCGAGGTCCCGACCGAGCAGATGGCGGGCGACGTGCGTGAGTTCGTCGACCGCCTACGTGACCTCGGCCTGGTCGTCGCGGGCGGCTGACCTCGCGACCGGGGTCCGGCGTTCGCCCTCGATCTCGGCCACGGTGGGTGCACCGAACATCGGCAGTCCCTGCGTCCGCCGGATCATGCCCCACACGAACGGCAGCACCACGACCATGAGCAGACCGACGCACGCGATCAGCACCGGATGGGTCTGGTCCTCGCCGGAGCCGAGCGGCGCCCAGCCCGACTTGTCGAGGAGCGCGAGGCCCGACATCGTCAGCACGATCACGATGCCGCGCCTGATGACCGACTGGGGGACGCGTGGGGCGATCCGGCTGCCGAGGACGGTGCCGGGCACCGACCCGATGACCAAGGGCACGAGCAGGTGCCACTCCAGGCCGTTGAGCACGATGTTGGAGATGGCGGCGGCCATCACGAGGGGTACCGCCTGCACGAGATCGGTGCCGACCAGCCGCAGCGCCGAGAGGCCCGGGTAGAGCATCACCAGCGAGATCATGATCACCGAGCCGGAGCCGACACTGGTGATGCCGACCAGCAGGCCCCCGAGCGCACCGACGCCGACGGTGATCAGCGGCCTGATCGTCGGGTTCGGGTCGGGGTCGACGCCACCCCCGCGGACCCGGCGGAGGTTGATCACCAGGCGCAGGGCGTAGGTCGCGGCGGCGAAGAGCAGGGCGAACCCGATGCACTTCTTCAGCAGTGTGTCGAGGTCCTCGCCGCCCCCGCCCGCGATGCGGTGGATGATCCAGGGTCCGGCGAGCGCGAACGGCACCGATCCGATGATCAGCCACTTGGCGAGCTCCCAGTTGGGCCCGCCCTCGCGGGCGTGGGTGATCGCACCCCCGGTCTTGTAGATGGCGGACGCCGTCAGGTCGGCCGTGACGACCGTCGAGGCGCCGCCGACACCCAGGAAGATCAGCGCCGGGGTCATCAGGGCGCCTCCGCCCATGCCGGTCAGGCCGACGACGGTGCCGACGACGAACGCGGCAGCGATGATCGAGAAGAAGTCCGTCGTGAGCCAGTCACCCATGGGCGCGGTCCTCCCAGCGAAGGTAGGGCAAGACGCTTAACTCTACTGACTGAACTGACAATGTCTAATTCGAGGCGGACTCGGGGGTGTCGGTGCGCAGGCGCTGCACGACGACCGACAACAGGTCCTCCATCTGGACGGCGGCCCGCGCGGCCGCCTCGTCGCCGCGGCGGTAGGGGTCGGCGATGTCGTGGTCGGGAGAGGCCGGGACCCGGCGGCTCGCCAGCGCCGCGATCAGGTCACGGCCACGCAGCCCGGGGTCGACCGCCCGAGCGCTCGCCGCGAACTGCCCCAGGGTGAAGACCTTCTTGAAGGCCGCGGGGCGGTCCTCCAGCAGCCGGGCCCGGTGGCTCGCCTCCGCCGTGAGCACGACGTCCGCCTGGTCGATCAGGTCACCGGTGACCGGTCGGCTGCGGAACGACGACGGGTCGGTGCCGTGGCGCGCGAACTCCACCCGCATCGTGTCGCTGGCGGGCTCGTCGTCGAAGCCGTGCGTCCCTGCGCTGCTCACCTCGACCCCGGAGGCGGGCCCTAGGAGCTGGCGGGCCCGGAGCTCGAGATACGGGGAGCGGCAGATGTTCGCGGTGCACACGAACAGCACCTTGATCGGGTCCTCGGTGGGCTCGGAGCCCGTCGCGGCCACATAGCCGGCCGCCGCCAGCGCGCCCAGCACCTCGTCGCGGCAGTCCTCGACGCTGCGACCGGTGGTGTCGATGCGGAGGTCCGCGTCGAGCGGCTCCTCGTAGGGCGAGGAGATGCCGGTGAAGTCGGGGATCTCGCCGCGGCGAGCCTTGGCGTAGAGGCCCTTGCGGTCGCGACGCTCGCACTCCGCGAGAGGGGTCGCGACGTGGACCAGGAAGAAGGCACCGCCGGCGCCCTCGGTCATGTTGCGCACATCCTGGCGGGTGGCGGCGAACGGCGCGATCGGGCTGCACACCGCCACGCCCCCGTGCCGGGAGATCTCCGCCGCGACCCACCCGATCCGCCGGATGTTGGTCTCACGGTCCTCGCGGCTGAACGTGAGCCCGGCCGACAGGTTGCGGCGTACGACGTCTCCGTCGAGGCTGGTCACGGACCGCGCGCCGTCCTCCAGCAGCGCGTCGATCACCGCCTGGGCCACGGTCGACTTGCCGCTGCCCGACAAGCCGGTGAAGAAGACCACGAGGCCTCGGCGGTCGGGGGGTGGCTGGTCGGCCTCGACGATGGCAGCCACGTCGTCCGGGTAGTCGCCGTCGGACGCGCTGAGCGCGTGCACCGGGTCGGGGCCGGCGTACGCCGCGACGACGGCCACGCCGAGCTCGTGGTCGGTCTCGGTGTCGCCGTGGGCGGCCAGGGGGACCGCGACCACGGCAGCGTGGGGCAGCCGCCGGGCGGCGGCCAGCGAGGCGCGGAGCAGGGCGACCGGTGACAGCTCGGGCGTGCCGGGCCCGACCAGGGCCAGGAGCACGACGGGGGTGCCGAGCCGGCCCAGCTCCTCGAGCTCGCCCTCGGTGAGCGCGTCGACGACCGGGACGAACGTCGCGCCGGCGTACTGCTCGCGCACCTGGCCGGGCGTGAGGTGGAGGCGCCGGAAGGGGCCGTGCGCGGCTCCCGCGAGCGCCTGGACCGAGCCGTCCTCGTGCAGCCGCGCGAGCGGCAACCCCTCGGGATCGACCAGCTCGACCTCCCGACCGACGAGGTCGTCGGGCAGGGCGAGCGTCACCGGTGAGCCGGGCTCGTTGAAGCCCGTCAGCGGCGCCAGTGCGCCGCCGGTGAGGAGCTCCAGGTCGGCCAGCTCGCGCGGCGACGGGCAGTGTTGGGGCGTCGGCACGTGACCATCCTGCCAGCGTCGCTACTGTGGCCCGATGCCTCCTGCCCAGGGTCCCGTGCCGGTGGCGGAGATCGTCCGCAACGGCTTCGTCGAGGGTCACCACTACGGCTCCGTCGTCTCCCTCGACCCAGGTGGCGCACCCGCGTGGTCGGTGGGCGACGTGGAGTCGCCGGTGCTCCCGCGCTCGAGCAACAAGCCCGTCCAGGCGCTGGGCATGGTCAGGCTCGGCCTCGACCTGCCGCCCGACCTCCTAGCGCTGGCGTGTGCCTCGCACTCGGGAGAGCCGTTCCACGTCGACGGGGTACGCCGCATCCTGGCCGGGGCGGGTCTCGGCGAGGACGCCTTGCAGACCCCGCCCGACTATCCGCTCGACGACGATGCACGTGAGGCCGTCATCCGTGCCGGCGGTCATCGCGAGCGCGTGCTGATGAACTGCTCGGGCAAGCACGCCGCGATGCTGGCGACGTGCGCCGCCAACGGATGGTCCACCGAGACCTACCTCGACCCGAGCCACCCGCTCCAGCAGGGGATCGCCCGCACGTTCACCGACCTCACCGGCGAGCCCATCGCGGTCACGGCCGTCGACGGGTGCGGGGCACCGCTTTTCTCCACGTCGCTGGTCGGCCTCGCCCGGGCGTTCCGCCGCCTCGCGCTCGGGATCGGTGCCGACGGGGAGTTCGACGCCGACGCCGCGCGGGTCGCCGGCGCGATCCGCGAGCACCCGGCGTACGTCTCGGGGACGACGCGCGACGAGCTGGCGCTGCTCACGGCGCTGCCGGGGGCCATCGGCAAGGCAGGAGCGGAGGGCTGCTACGCCGTTGCGTTGCCGGACGGTCGCGCCTTCGCCCTCAAGACCGACGACGGGGCCGCGCGTGTGCGGCCCGTGCTGATGGCCGAGGCCCTGCGCCGGTCGGGTGTGCTCGACGAGCCCGGCGTGGACGGCGAGGCGGTACGCCGGACCGGCGTGGTCGAGCTGCTGGGCGGAGGCAGGCCGGTCGGGGCGATCCGGGCTCTCTTCTGAGCCGAGGCGCGCCCCGGGCTCCCCTCGGGTAGGCCTGGGTAGCCCCTTGTGACTAGTCCGCGGGGCCCATCCGGTGGGTCGGTCGGTGGAATCGCCGCGATCTGCTGGTTCTCATGCGAACGCGAACGCCGTCCACAGATACTGCCAAGGGCGGCTAGGGGGCCGGCGACTTCGACGAAGGACATGCTCGATGAACCGTTTGAAGCAGGGACGCCTAGGCTCCCCTGTCATGCGTGGCGCTCTCACCTGTGCTCTCGCGGTCGCGTTGATCTTCCCGACGGCCTGCGCCTCGGCGTCCTCCACGCCCAGCAGCAGCCCCCGGGCTGTCGCTCCGACCTCGGCGGAAGCGACGCCGACCGTCCAGGCCCGCGTGCGCAAGCCGATCACGGTGAACGTGAGGCGCCAGCTGTTCGGCGTCCACGACGCGACCATGAGCTCCCTGACCCGCCCGGGCGTGGGCGCGATCCGGCTCTGGGACGCCGGGGTGATGTGGAGCGACATCGAGCCCACCGAAGGTGATTTCCATTGGGACCGGCTGGACCAATACGTCGAGGCGGCCCACGCCCAGCACACCGAGGTCACCCTGGTGCTCGCCGGTACGCCGGCGTGGGCGGTCGATCCGAACTTCGCATCGTCGCCCGTGTCGCTCTGGGACGTGCCCTCGCGCGCCGCCTACCGGAGCTACGTGACAGCAGTGATGAGCCGGTACAAGGCCTTCGATCCCGACGGAGCCGGCGGGGCGGCGCCCTACCGCGGCATCGCCAACTACCAGGTCTGGAACGAGCCGAACATCCGCACGTTCTGGACCGGGACGCCGGAGCAGATGGCCGGCCTCACCCAAGTGGTCTCGCAGGTCCGCGCCAAGGTCGACAAGGGCGCCAAGGTCATCGCCCCCTCGATGGTGCTGCGCCTGACCTACGAGATGAAGGCCGCGGCGCGGTTCTACAGGCTCAAGGTCTCCGGCAGGCCGATCTGGAAGTACGTCGATGCCACGGCCTTCAGCCTCTACCCCGTCGACCAGATCAACGGCCGACCGGCCGGGCCGGAGGACTCGATGACCCTCGTCAGGGGCATCCGCGCCGCCCTGGCCAAGGACAAGGTCCCGGCCAGCAAGCCGATGTGGAACGCGGAGGTGAACTACGGCTACCGGACCGGCGGGGCCGGCGGGACGCCGGCAGTGCCGATCTCGGACGAACAGCAGGCGGCGTACGTGCTGCGTACCTACATCCTCAACGCCGCCCAGGGCCTGTCCCGGGTGTTCTGGTACCGCTACGACCTGACGGCGATCACGGCCAACACCCACATGGTGGAGCTGGCGTCGCCCAGCACGATGTCACTGGCGGGTGACGCTTTCTACCGCGTCCAGAAGTGGCTCAAGGGCGGCACCCTCGTCGGGACACCGACGGCCCGCCCGTGCGCCAAGGACAGGCACGGCACCTACACCTGCGTCATCAGGTACGACCGGACCCACGTCGGCCGGGTGTACTGGAACCCCACCAAGTCGGTGAAGAAGACGACGGTGAAGAGCACTCGCTCGTGGGAGTCCGGTCTCGGTGCCCACCACACCGTGAAGCACAAGGTCACCTTGAAGGTGAACTACCTGCCCACGCTGGTGCGCTCCAGGAGCTGAAGCTCGATCGCGGGAGGGGTGCTTGCTGGACACAGCAGGCACCCTTCGCGCATTTCCCTTTCCGGGACAGGAGTTCCGCCCCTCACGTGGCACGAGTCACGTTGCCCCGAGTTTGCCTTTGCTAGCTGTGGCTAGCACTGTGGAGGCGTGGCCAGGAACAAGGTCGGCAAGACCGTCGAGTCGCTCGGCGACTACTTGCGGGAGCAGCGGGTCTCGGCCCGGCTGTCCCTGCGGCAGCTCGCCGCGCAGGCCGGCGTCTCCAACCCCTACCTGAGCCAGATCGAGCGCGGGCTGCGCAGACCCTCCGCCGAGGTGCTCCAGCAGCTGGCGAAGGCCCTACGGATCTCCGCCGAGCAGCTGTACCTCCGCGCGGGGATCGTCCGCCCCGACGAAGGGATCGGGCGGTCCGTCGACCTGGCGGTGCTCGGCGACCCGCTGCTGACCGAGCGCCAGAAGCAGACCCTGCTCGACGTGTATGCGTCGTTCCTCGCGCTCAACGCAGGAAGCGACACCCCCGTGATCGACCCGGCCTGACCGAGAA
>Ga0070679_100007075_pt1 | contig 10465 bp, 7 predicted proteins | sample KBSC63BmetaG_FD_65652 | JGI IMG/M metagenome (GOLD analysis project Ga0070679, IMG submission 65652) | Corn rhizosphere microbial communities from Kellogg Biological Station, Michigan, USA - KBS C6-3B metaG | ecosystem: Host-associated > Plants > Roots > Rhizosphere | place: USA: Michigan... | reverse complement strand
AACGTGGTGCAGACTGGCTCGATTCCCTCGACGGGTACTGTCACCTTCACCGGAACGGACAGCAACCCTAAGAACAACTCGGTCATAGTGACCATCAACGCCAAGTAGCCTTCGGCCAACGAAATAGAAGCGGGTCCGAAAATTTCGGGCCCGCTTTTTTCAGGGCTGTGGTATTTTGTTTTTCGGTCAGCTGCTATATTTCTTTTCGGCCCAGACACTCTTATTAGACAAGGATGTGTCGTACTGCGACAGGCTTTTCAATGCACCATCATTGTTACTGGATAATGCGTAGCCGGGCGGTGCAAAGAAAGGCAACCAGTTCTTCGTAGTTAATGTTGGCCAGATCGCTCAGGTACCAACACTGCTAAATCCAGGGCATCGCGTCTCGGATGCTTTGGAAGCCCTATCAGTAGTTGCAAAGTTCTCTTCCGGACGCAACTCAGAACATCGCCCCAAAGTTGGCGGGTCGCTGCTTCCCAACACAAGATTCCGGAGCTTTTAGCTCACGGAACGGGAAGGCACAAACAGCTTTGAACTCCATCATTTTGCCCTTTGCTGGAGTATGCACGTTCCAGGCGTGCAAAAGAGCAGCGTTCGTTCTCCTCTGCTCGATGTTGATGATCGGACTCGCAACGAACGGTGCGAGCGCCCAAACCGCTATTACTCCATCCACAACTACTCTTCAGATCGCCGGATCCCCGGATCCGCAAAGCCCGATCACCGCGCCCGATGGCGGCATCATCATGTATGGCAGCGCAATCAGCCCAGCGACGAACCAGCCGGTCCGTCACCTGTGGGTAGCCGACGGGAGCGCCGGCATCTGCCGCATCGACCCGGATCTTGATTCTCCAGGACCTTTCGCCATCAATCCCGAAACCTGCGCATTCCAGGTGAACGGATCAAGGATTACGGGTGCCGGAATGGCCTTTGATCCCACAACTAACCTGCTCTATTTCGCTGACCAGAAGCAGGGGATATTCCAGATCGTTTATGTGGGCGCGGCAGATAATGGAAACGGCCTGCTGGATTACACAACGCTATTTGGAATGGGTGGCAATCCGGCCGGCACCATTTACCCTGGCGGACAAACCGGCTGCCCTCTTCCCGGTACCCCGAACCAGCCAAGTTCCGTGGCTCTGGATCCTCAAGGCAATCTGTGGGTAGGCTCAAAGAGCGCAACGCTTCTGCGCTTCAACAATCCTGATGCAGCAGGGACGAGTTTCGGCAGCTGCGCGACCTTCATCCAGGCAGTCGCAACTACGCCAAACAACAAAGTAGTGACTGGATTGGCGTGGATTGGACACGACCTGTGGGGCGCGAGCTCTGGCTCTCCATTCGTGATTCGCAATGCAGATATCGCCTGTCTGGTTCCACCGAATCCGAGCTGCACCCCCGGCAATGGAACAGTAACATCGATGTTGTCGAGCGTAGGTGGAGCGACAAGCCTCGGCAGCGATCAGGTATATCCGAACATCAACGGCGATAATCTCTATTTCGGCTTGGGCGCGAACATTGCCTGGCTGGCAAATGCAGGTGCGGCAGCAAGTGACCAGGGCTTGACCCTCACTTATGTGGATCCCTCCACAACCCTGGCCAATGTTGGTGCGGTAGTCGTAGATGCTACCGATCCGGCGAACCTGGTGGTTTACGCCGGCGATGATCCCAGCGCGCTGGGCACTGCCGGAGCCGGCCGCTGGATGCAGACCACTCAGTCCGCAACGCCCGGAGCCCCCGGGGCTCCTGTGCATGTTGTGGCCGATGCGGATGACTCACAAGCAACGGTGAGCTGGAGCCCGAGGCAAGCAGCGCAAAAGGTGACCAGCTATACCATCCACAACAATTTTGCGTCCAACGGGTTCACGGTGAACGACATTGTCATTGTTCCGACAGGACCCAATCCACATCCTGCAACTTCAGCCACCGCCACCGGACTGACGAACGGGATCTCCTACCAATTCCAGGTCACCGCCACCAACGCACAGGGTACGGGCCCCGCCAGCGCAAGCAATTTCGTAACGCCGCCCGGGCTGGAAGCACCTGGCACACCGGGTGGAGCGCAGGCTATTCCCGGAGACGCGCAAGCGTATGTCAGCTGGTTCCCACCGATAAACGCTGCTGTAGTCCCGATCACAAGCTATACCGTCACAGCACTGCAGAACGGTGCTTCGACGGGGCTGACTGGCACAGCAATCCCACCGGCAACCAACGCGGTTGTTTCCGGCCTGACGAATGGCAAACCGTACACGTTTGTGGTGCACGCCAACAATGATGTTGGAAAGAGCACTGATTCGAGCCAATCCAACGCAGTTACTCCTCTGGCCAGCATCCTGCCGATCATGAAAGTGGAGGTGAATGGTCCAGGATCTGTCACAAGCGTTCCTGCACAGGTCACGTATCAGGTGGTGGTCACAAACACTTCCCTTTTCCCGGTAACGAACATTCTGGTGAATGATGTGCTCAGCACCACCGACACTGCGTACATCATTTCCGGACAACCGAGCCAGGGGTTCTGTACGCCGGGCGGGAACGACGTGACGAATATCGTTTGCTCGCTCGGCACTATGGCTGGACAGCAAATCGTGACCATCAATGTGACCGCGCAGATGCAGGGAGCACAAATCGCGGACACCGCACGCGTCACGGGGAGCGATGCAAACGGCGATTCCCTTACCTTCAAAGTCGAACACCGGGCCACCGCTCCGCCGAGCAGCGGCTCGCCGATCACCAGCAGCTTGCCCTCTGTTCAGGTTCCAGTGACTGCAACGGCAACCCCTACGTCACTGCATCCTGGCGACTCCGGGCTGCTTATTTTCACCGCGTCCAACACGAGTTCCACACCGGCGAATGACTTCGTTTTCTTCATCACTGTGGATATCGGGCTTACGGTCAACAATGTGAACGTGACCACCACGGGAGGCTCCACGCCGGCGACGTGCAACGAGATCGCTCCCGGGCTGATTGGAACGAACCTTATAACCTGCACAATCCCAACCCTGGGCGGACCAGCCGTGAATGGAGTGGCTCCCGCACAGAAGATCACTGTGCAGCTCACAGTAACGGCTCCAAACCGATCGGGCTTGACGTTCCTTCCCACCGGCTCGGTTGATTTCTTCGGCAACGACTCGGCGCAGGCTACCGCGTTCGTGCAGCTGAAGGTCCACTAAACCGCCGGAAAAGCCGGGGCGCCGGGAATGGCGCCTCGGTTATTCCTCTGGCCGAAATAGGCAAAGTGATTTCGTTATTCGGCAATTCTTAAGCGGGTTGTAAACATTAAATTGGTTCTAATTCAAGCTCAATATCTCTCTAATTTTCCCGCGCCAAAATTGCGCCAAATGACGCGAAAAGCGGCGAAGACCGCTCTCGCACGGGTTCCCAGCGGCCGATTCCGGCGCGCCCCAATGCCGCACCAGCAGTGAACACTTACAAGCGGATGACCTCGCCTAAGCCATAGAGCATTGAACGCTCATGGAAGCTTTATGCATTAGAGAGGTAGTGAAATGAACCCTCGACTTCTGTCTATCAGAGCACGGGCAATGCGCGCAGTTACCTGTCTGTCGCTTGTCGTTTGCTTTTCTGGCCTCACACTCGCACAAGCTCCGGTTTCCGTGACCATCACGGGACCTTATTCCTTCAAGGACACACCCGTTGATCCGAGCTACAAGATCACTGTCTCGAACATTTCTCTGAACCCAGCCTTCAACGTTTCACTCAGCAACACTCTCAGCCAGAATGACGGTTCGTATCTGGTGGCCGCGCAATCATCGCAGGGATCCTGTGATCTGGGTGGGCTGGGCATCACTGTGCTGAACTGCGCTATCGGCAATCTCGACCCCGGCGCTTCCGTGACGGTGGATGTTGTGTCACGGCTGGTGAGCGGAACGATTACGCTTTCGTCGTCAGCAAGCGGAGTTGATTTCAATGGCTCTTTTTTTGCTGCAGGTCCGGCCCAGCGGACCACGGTGCATGGGAACCCACCGGCCGGCACGCCGGTGGTTTCCATCGCGCTCTCGGCGAATCCGGTTCCCAAGGATGTGGTTGGCGGACGCACCGGAACGCTGAACTGGACGCTGCAGAATTCCACCGGAGTGAGGGCAAACAAGCTGGTGATGGCCATGGTCATCGACAGCCGCCTGCGCATCACCTCGTCAGTTGTCACCGGATCCAACAGCAGCGATCCGGTTTCGTGCAACGCTCCCGTGCCCAGCGATTCCGGGACAACCGTTGTCACCTGCAACATTGAGTACCTGGGTGGATCCACAAGCGGCAGCGGCGGCGTTGCGACAGTGACTCAGCTCCAGGTGACTGTGAACTACACGTCTACTTTTGTCTCCAGCCAAACGACCATGACAACCGCTGGATACTTGAGCTTCGAAGGCAGTGACAGCTCGAATCCAATCGCCATCGGCCAGGTGCGGGTGAAGTAAAATGGCCGAGTCCAAGGGCTCGGCTATTTCACGGTTTATCTGGACGCGAAACTCTACTTCGGTTTCGTGGGTGTCTGCTGTGGCACATTTGCAGGAGCCGGGACCATGCGTACATTCGAGCTGCCGGTAGGGACGGACCCGGGAATTACACGCGGATTCGGCGCGAGTGGAATTTTCGGATTGAAGAAATCCTCGTTGTAATCGGCGCGCACGCCGTCGGTGGCGGCTCTCAACGCCGCATCAATATTCTTTTCCGACATTTCCTTGATGATCTGTGGCTTTGCCTGCTCGAGAGTAAGGGTACTTTTGCTGCGGAGCTTGTAGATCGTAAACCCGGAAAGCTCGAGTTCAACCCGCGTAACTTCGCCCGGCTTCAGCGCTTTCACATCCTGCTGAGCTGCAGTTTGTGCGATCTTGTATGACGATGGCAGCTCGGTTTGCGGCGGCATGGTCTGAATTCCCAGACTCTTGTACGCCTCTTCCTGCAATGCAGTCATGTCTTCCCCGTGGGCTGCGCGCTCACGCATCTCGTCGGCAACTTTGCGCGCGTTCTTCTCAAACTCGCCTGGTTTGCCCGGTGCTCCCCTGGGATTCATCCGCGGAATCAGGATGCGTTCGATCCTCGTCTGATCGAACTTACTGAGATTGTCGTTGTAGTACTTTTCAATTTCCTGCTGCGGGGGATTGCTGTATTTCTCCCGCAAATACCGGCGATACGCCTCCGCGAGCGCACGATTGCGCTCGACCCGCATGATCTCCTGAAAGCGAGGATCCTTATCAACCCCGGCCTCCTCGCCGGCCTCGGCCAGCGCCAGCACATTAATATAGCCAGTCGCCAAGTTCTTTAGCGCTGGAGGCGTGTAGTTTTGATTCGTGACGTTGATGGCCGCGATGAAGCCCTCGAATTGCGATCTCGTCATCGCGGTGGTGCAGTCGGACTTCTTCGCTGGGGTCCCGTTTGGTCCAGCCGGGCAAAGACCGTGAATGGTCAGCACTGTTTCTTCGGCAGCAACCACTCTGGGCGGCTGAGCAGGTACTGGCTGGCCCGGCGAAGCGACCGTCACCGGCGGCTTGGCGTTGTTTGCCTGCGGCTGGGCAAAAACGCAAGGAGTTACGAACAAACAAGTCAGGACAATGATACGCATTTTAAAAAGCGATCCTCGACTGGAAGTGAACCTAAGTTGGTAGAACTCTGGAATGATGGCTCATAGTACCATACGTTTTTCTGAAGCCGACATTCCGAGGGTACTGTTACCCGCTGGATTTCACACGGAGAAGCGGCTAGGGCAAAAACCCGATGCACATCATCACTGCTGCTACGTTCTTATGGTTGTGGCGTACAGCTTCAGTCTGAAGTATTGCATTCGTGACTAGTCTGATCTTTGGAGGCAAAACGAAATAATGAAGGCATCCTGGCGCATCATCCTTCCGGCAGTCCTCATGTTACAAATGGCATCGGCCCAACAACAGACTCGCGTGGTTTATCTGGTCCGCCACGCAGAAGCCAGTTCCACCGCGCCCGACGCAACTCTTACTCCCGTCGGAGAAAAGCGGGCCGACTGTCTGGCAAAGATGATGAAAGAAGCCGGGATCAAGCAAATCTATGTAACTGATGCCAAACGCACACAGCAGACTGCTGCACCCCTTGCCAAAGCGCTGAAGATTACTCCTACCGTCGTTCCGGCCAAAGATCCCAATAAGCTCATCCAGGACCTTCTCTATGCCGGCGGAGGAAACATCCTGGTGGTGGGACACAGTGACACCCTGCCGTTTGTACTGGCGCGGCTCAAGGCCGGAACGGTTCCGCCGATCAATGCAAATGAGTACAACCGGATGTTTGTGACCACTGTGATTGAGGGCGGCACAACCCAGGCTTCCACGCTACGATACTGCGACTGCGGCGCCGCTGCTGGCGCCCCACCCACTCCGAGTCCTTCGATTAAGACCGGGAAGAAAGGGCCCTCCACGAAGAAATAGCGAGCCATCACAAAACCCTTGAGACACAGAGGAACAGAGGACGCAGAGGAAAATTGAAAAGACGAGCGCGAGTTGTTTCGTAATTCGTGAATTGCAGTGGACTTTCTCGCCACCAAGCGTTCCAGAGGTGGGGTGAGAAGAGGACCAAGCCGCGGCACTGGCGGCTCATGATCCGGTCAGGTTCGCAAGTGTTGGTTCAGGCACGCTGGCGGCCGGAGCGCCGGGCGCTGCGACTGGACTTTACTGCGGCGCGTTTACGAGCAAGGTTCGCTTTCGTCGGTTTCACAATAGCAACTTTTCGTGCGCGAGCGGGTTGCTGAGCAGCTTCGGCCGCGGGCTTCGCTTCCTCAAGGGCATCCAGCCGGGGCAGCTTCTGTTTCAGCCTGAGTACCGGTTCAAACAGGTCGCCCATCTTCGCTACCCGAGCCAGAGCCTGATCTGAGGTGAAGACGAGCAGTTCCGGATCTTGCTTCTTCAGGCAATTCTCAACTTCTTTCCACGTGACGGGCGTGGAGACGGTGGGACGGTCTTTGGCGCGCAGAGAATAAACGCACACTGTGGTCTTGTAATCGTCGTTCTGGCTCCAATCGACAAATACTTTGTTGACGCGCAGGCTCTTTTTCATGTCGGAGACAACGCGATCGGGATGCCGCGACTCAAGCAACCGCGCGATTGCCCGGGCAAACGGTTTCGTCTGTTCATAAGTCACAGCCGTGTTTAGCGGAACGTAGATCTGAAGCCCCTTGGATCCCGAGGTCTTGGGAAAGGATTCAAGGCCGAACTCAGCAAAGATGTCGCGCACCCAGAGCCCCACCTGGCAGCACTGCACAATGTTGGCCGGTGGGCCGGGATCGAGATCGAACGCGATCACTGTGGGCTGCTGCATCTCCGGCGCTCGCGAGAGCGAGGTATGCAGCTCAAGGTCGGCCAGGTTGGCCAGCCAAACCAGCGTGGGCAGATCGGCCACAACGCAATAGTCCATGAAACGGTTGTTGCCTTCGCTCCAGATTTTTGCGGTTTTCATCCATTTGGGGCGGAATGAAGGGCAATTCTTCTCGTAAAAATGCATGCCAGCCACGCCGTTGGGATAACGCTTGAGTGTAAGCGGCCTGTCGGCAAGGTGAGGCAGCAGCACAGGTGCAATGCGGATGTAGTAGTCAATGACCTGGCCTTTGGTGAACTCTGCTTGCGGATACAGCAGCTTATCAAGGTTGGAGACTTTGAGTTCCCGTCCTTCGATCTCAAGAACCGATTCCTGCTTTGCCACGCCGCCTCCCTGGTAATTGGATGCCTGCAGAAGTATCCGATGCTTAACAGGGATGCCGCAAGCTGCAGCATTTTCGCTTGTCTCTCAACAACAGAAAAGCCGGGCGCAGCCATCTAAGCGGTGGTGCCTATTGAACAGGACAAGCCACTACCGGTAAGTTCCTCAAACCCGCCGCAGTTCCCGGCCGAGCAGGAGGGCCTTTTTCGCGAGGTCATCGAGCTCATGGAACGGGAACGTATCCCCGTGGTGATTTCCGGCGCGTTCGCGCTGCACGAACATACGGGAATCTGGCGCGACACCAAAGACCTGGACTTGTTTCTGCCAGCAGAGGAGGTGGGCCGCGCTTTGGCAGTTCTGGAGAACGACGGCTTTGAAACCGAGATCACCGATGCGGTGTGGCTGGCCAAGGCCCGCCGCGGCGATTTCTTCGTGGACCTGATCACCGGGATGAGCAACGGTGTTGTCCGTGTGGACTACTCCTGGATACGGCGCGCCAGCAGGTCAGAAATTTTCGGCCTTTCTGCACGGGTGCTGGCGCCAGAGGAACTTATTGCCTCAAAGGTCTTCGTCACCCGGCGCGAGCGTTTTGACGGCGCCGACATCTGCCACGTTATTTTCGGTGCCCAGGGGAAGTTCGACTGGGGACGGTTGATGTCGCTCATGGGCGAGCACTGGCAAATGCTGTTTTGGTGTCTGGTGCTCTATCAGTACGTCTATCCGGCTCACACGCATTACATTCCGGAGGAGATATGGAAGGAACTGATGCAGCGGTTTCAGGTTGAACTCGAGCATCCGAACCACGGGGCTGAGTTCCGGGGAAGCCTGATTGATGAGCGCATGTTTGCGATTGATGTGTCGGAGTGGGGCCTGCGCGACGTGTTGGATGAATATCGCAGAAAAGCGGTGGTCATTGAGCCCAGAAAGGTGGCGTAAGGCATGCGTATTGCTGCCATTGCCGATCTTCACTTTTCGCCGCAGAGCTACGACCGCCTGCGCGAGCCGCTCTCCCATGTGCGGGACGAAGCAGACATCCTGGTGATCGCGGGAGACCTGACGAACTATGGCAAGCCGGAGGAGATGACTTCGCTGCTCAACGCGCTTGTCCGCTTGCGTATCCCAATTGTTGCAGTACTGGGAAACCACGACTACGAAAGCTGCCAGGAACCAGAATTGATGCGCATGATGAACGCAGAAGGCATCAAGGTCCTGGACGGCAGCAGTTATGAACGCGATGGAGTCGGCTTTGCGGGAACCAAGGGCTTCCTCGGCGGCTTCGGGCGAGGTGTGCTCACTGCGTTCGGCGAAAAAGAGATCAAGTCGTTTGTTCAGGCGTCGCTCGATGAGACCATGAAGCTGGAGCGCGCGTTAAGCATGCTGCGGACCGAGAAAACCGTCATCGTGACCCACTATGCTCCCGTGGCTGACACCGTCCAGGGCGAGCCTCAGGAAATCTGGCCTTATCTTGGCAATTCGAGACTGGCGGAAGTCATTGACCGCCATGGCGCATCGCTCGCGCTGCACGGCCATGCGCACCATGGCAAACCGGACGGCAAAACCACCGGCGGCGTCGCGGTGCATAACGTGGCGGTATCGCTGAACCTGGAACACAACGGCGGAAAACCATACCGAGTTTTCGATGTCTAATTAGCGCACCGGTGCTCGTCCGCTATTTTCCTGGCGCACAGACCCAGGAAAGAAGTTTGTTAGATCAGGGTTGACCAGATCACCAGATATTTCTTTCGGCCGCCAAGATGCTCCCTGTCTGGCGGTTTTAGTGTTATTGCTGCAGCGCTGCAACTTGATAGTATGAACGTTCACCAAAACCTTTCTGGCGTCAAAAGGACGGCGTGCACCCTTCGATCGCGGCGATCTGGGCCATATCCATTCTCAGCATTGTGCTTATGCTGGTACGGCCTCGCGGACTGCCGGAGTATGTATGGATCTGCGCGGGCGCGGTGCTGCTGGTGGCAGCGCGCCTTATCTCACCTGGATCTGCGCTAGAGGCAATCGTCAAAGGCACGGATGTGTATCTGTTTCTGTTCGGCATGATGTTGCTCGCCGAACTGGCGAGGCATGAAGGCGTGTTCGACTGGGTCGCCGACCTGGCCATGCACCACGCCCGTCACTCACGCAAGCGGCTGTTTCTACTGATCTACCTGACCGGCGCTGCGGTGACTGCCCTGCTCTCGAATGACGCAACCGCCGTGGTTTTGACTCCGGCAGTTCTGGCGGCCGTGCGGCGGGCGCGGGTTGAGCCCAAACCTTATCTGCTGGCGTGTGCATTCATCGCAAATGCAGCCAGTTTTGTGTTACCGATCTCAAACCCGGCAAACCTGGTTATCTATGACCGTCACCTGCCGCCCCTGGGCGATTGGGTGCGAATCTTTGCCGGCCCGTCGATCATTGCCGTCCTGGCTACGTACGTTGGGCTTCTCTTGCTGGCGCGGGATGACTTGCAAGGCAGTTATGAGCCTTCTCGAGAAGAAGTACGGCTAACCACCCGTGGAAGGCTGGCGCTGGCGGGCTTGGCACTTTCGGCAGCAGCGTTGTTGAGCGCATCCGCGGTCGGCGCAGATCTGGGAGCTCCAACCTGTGTTGCCGGGCTGCTTTCCGTCGCAATGGTCGCGTGCAAAGACAAGTCTGTGCCCATGAAGGTAGCCAGAGACGTGGCATGGGGAGTGCTCGCTCTGGTGGCAGGATTGTTTGTGCTTGTGGAGGCGCTGAGCCATGCTGGACTGCTCAGCGCCGCGGACTCCGCCATCGCGTGGCTGCTGCACAAGCCTGCGGCGATTGCGGA
>Ga0070679_100007074_pt1 | contig 10465 bp, 11 predicted proteins | sample KBSC63BmetaG_FD_65652 | JGI IMG/M metagenome (GOLD analysis project Ga0070679, IMG submission 65652) | Corn rhizosphere microbial communities from Kellogg Biological Station, Michigan, USA - KBS C6-3B metaG | ecosystem: Host-associated > Plants > Roots > Rhizosphere | place: USA: Michigan... | reverse complement strand
CTGGCGGGATGCGCGACGTTTCCCGGCAACGATCCCGCATTGAGCGATGCGCGAATGTCACTCGACGCTGCACGGGCCAATCCCCAGGTCGCGACGTACGCGCCGGCCGAGCTCGGCCAGGCGGCGGCGACGCTTCGCCAGGCGGATGACCTCGCTTCCAACGGCGGCCGGTACGACGACGTCCACCAGCTTGCCATTCTCGCGGGCCAGCGTGCCGCGAACGCGCAGAGCGTGGCGCGCGCGCGTGCCGAACAGGCGGCGATCGTGGCGCAAAGCACGGCCGCGAACGCGCGTGTCCAGGCCGACGTGTCGCAGCGGCAGGCCGCGATGGCGCAGATGCAAGCGGCGGAAGCGCAGCGCCAGGCCGACCAGGCCCAGATGCTCGCGGCCGCAGCCCCTCCTCCAGCCTACGACTACCGGCGCCGGGGCAATGAAGAACTCTACGAAGCGCCGGTGACCTCGGTGCGCGCGGTGGTCGGACCGCCGCAACAGCGCTGCTGGGTCGAGCGTCAGGTCGTCGACAACCGCTCGCCGGGCGTCAATGTGCCGGGTGCCGTGGTGGGCGGCGTGATCGGTGGAATCCTGGGCCACCAGATCGGAAGCGGCCGCGGGCAAGACCTCGCGACGGGCATCGGCGCCGTCGGCGGCGCGGTGGTCGGCGCGAACGTGCCGTCCGGCACGACGTACACGCAGGACGTCCAGCGATGCACGAACGTGGCCTCGGTGCCCTCGCTGGACTATTGGGATGTCACGTACAACTTCCGCGGCTACGAGCATCACATGCAGACGACCACCGAACCGGGCAGGACGGTGTGGGTCAACGCCCAAGGCGAGCCGCGCGTCTGAGCGAAAAAGTGCCTAGCGACCTGCGAGCGACGTGTGTGCAAGGTCCCGGGCGAGTGATCGCCACGCCCGCACGGCGTGCGTCGAGCGCAACGTGAAGGTCCGCTCCTGCGGCAACGCCTTGGCGCGAAGCAGCGAGGCGAGCGCGGCGCGATCGGGGCTGGGCCAATCGCGCACGGCTGGCAGGTCGGCGAAGATCGGTGCGAGCTGGGTGAATCCAATGCGCTCCGCAGGCGGCCAATCGTCGAAGTCATGCACACCGAGATTGTCGGCGAGCGCCGCTGCCACGTTATGCTGCGCGCGCGTGCGCGACACGGCGCCTTCCCGAGCCAGCCGGCGTGCAGCCCGGGCCCCGGCTTTCGCCACCAGCGCCTCGTCGAAGTAGTCGGCCTGGTCGAATCCCGGCAGGTCGAGATGCAAGTCTCCCGACGCGAGAGCGCGCAGCGTACGTGCGTCGCTCCGATACTTCGGGTCGCCAGCGATGCGTTGCGCTTCGCGTGCCGCAAGCTTGCGCGTGGCAATCGACGCAGGACGAAAGCCAAGCCGATAGTAGAACCAGAAGGCTCCGCTTTGGATCGCTTCGGCGTTGCCTGCGCCGAATTGATAGGCGTTGATCAGGAAGCGCCGGCTTGCGTAAAGTGTGTGGAACGCACGCAGCGTCTCGATCCACAGAAACGCCGCTTCGCTGCCGCGAAACGGATCGAAGACGTTGATCCCCGTGTTGGCCTGCCGGAACAGCGACGTCACCCCGCCGTAACCAATCGGCACGCCGTTGGCGACGAGCAGGTAGCCGGTGTTGGTTTCGAGCGCCAGGCGATGCCCGCGCGCGATGCCGATTACGGCGAGCGCGACACCGTCACCAAGATCGCACCACCACACTTCATCGAGGTTCGGGTAAGTCATCGCATCCACTTCCCGGCCACGCGCGGCGAGCGCGGCGCGCGCGCAGGCCACCACTCGCGACGCGCGCCCCCGCGGCAGGCGCTCGATGGTTTGCAGCGGTGTTTCGATCCGGGTTGCCGTGTCGTCGCCCGGCCGCCGCATGGCGTGGCGCTCGACGCGCCGCACGAAGCGTAGCGCGTTGTGGGTGACAGATCTTCGTGCAGCGCCTCGACTTCGCGCCATCGTCGCAGCGGCAAGCGATCGAGGGCACGCAGAAGACCGCGCTGCTCGCGCAGCGCGATCGCGTCATACCGATTGCGCAGCGATCGCAGCCGGGCGAGGATTTCGGGTGCGGTCATTTCATTGGAACAGCGCCGCCGATTCAGGACCCGCATCCCGGAGCGACCGTGTTCCGCAGTCATGGGCCGCGAGCATAGCCGAGACACGGCCGGCGCGTCAGCCTGCTGACTGCTTCCGGCAGTCGCTTGTCGCTCAATGGCTGCTCGCGAACTTCGCCTTCCAGAGTCCCCACGGCCGCGTCATGACCTGACGATTCGTCTCGGTCGCGAGATCGCACTCGGTCGCGTCGAGGAAGGTGACGCTACCACCCAACGCCAGCGCGCGCTGCTGGGCCTCGGCATTCTGCTGCGTGTAATGCGCGCGAAACACGGCCTCGGGCAGGTCGCGGCCGAGCGCACAGAATCCATGTCCGCGCATGAGCACGACGGCCGCCTCCGCGACAACCTCGGCGAGACGCGATGCCTGCTCGTTACTCCGCACCAGCAGGTCCGTCTCCTTGAAATGCTCGCGCATCTCGAAGACCGCGGCACCCGACCCCAGGAAACTCGCCATGTGGTAGACGGGCGCCAGCGGGACGCTCGAAGCGGCAAAGGGCACCACCGCCGGTGCATGGCTGTGCACCACGGCGCAGACATCCGGCCGCGCCGCGTATATCCGGCCATGAATGAATCGCTCGAGATAGGGCGTGCGTGGGTCGCCTTCGGCGGCACGCGACCACAGGTCGAACTCCATAATGTCGTCGATGCGGACGCCTTCCGCGGCACGGTTTCGCGCAAGCAGGTAGCGGTCCGCGCGATCGGGGTGCCGGACACTGACATGCCCGAAGGCGTCCAGCACGCCCAAGCCAGCCAGTATCCGGTTCGCCGCGACGAGATCCTGCGCGACGGCGCGAAGCGCATCCGACGCGTCGGTTTTGCGCGTGCCGATCACCCCCGCGTCGGCGCCGCGTTGCATGTCGGTGCTCATCGTGGCGCTCAATCGGCCTTGATGCCGATTTCCTTCACCAGCGCGGCGAACCGATCGACGTCCTCGGAGACGATGCGCGTCATCTCGGCCGGCGAGCCACCATCAGGGACGAGGCCGGCGGCGCGGAGCTTGTCGCTCATGGCCGGCGACTGCACGGCGTGCCGCAATTCCTCGTTCAGGCGTTCGACGATCGCGCGCGGCGTCCCCGCCGGCGCGGAAAGCGCGAAGAACGTTGGAATGAGCGGCTGGCTCGACACGCCGGCCTCCCGGATGGTCGGTACGCCGGGCAGAAGCGCAAGTCGCGTGTCGCTACCGACCGCCAACGCCCGAAGGCGCCCGTTGTGGATGAACCCGAGCAGCGAGGGCGGCGAGGCGATGGTCAGGTCGACTTCTCCTGCGACCGTCGCGGCGACCGCGGGCGGCGCGCCTTTGTACGGAACGTGCTGCAAGGAGATGCCTTCGGCCCGTGCCAGCGCCTCGATGTCGAGCTGAGCCATGCTGCCCACGCCATAGCTGCCGTAGCGCAGGCCGCCGGGCTTGGACTTGGCGAGCTTCACCAGATCGGCGAGGTTGGCGACGGGGAGCGCCGACGAGACGACGAGCACGTACGGACCGTCGGCGGCGATTCCGATGTGCGCGAAGTCCTTGCGGGGATCGTAGGGGAGTTGCGCGTACAGGCTTGGGTTGATCCCCAAGGCGCCGCGATCGGTCATCAGGATCGTGTAGCCATCCGGGGCTGCCTTCGCCACCGCGTCGGTGCCGACGAGGCCGTTCGCGCCGGGCTTGTTCTCGACGATGACGGGTTGTCCCAGCCGCTCGCCCATCTGCTGCGCCAGCCAGCGCGCAGTCGTGTCCGCACCGCCGCCAGGCGGGAATGACACGACGAGCTTGATCGGGCGGTTCGGATAGGAATCGGGCTGGGGTTGTGCGGCGATCGCGGGGACCGCGAGCGCGAGCCCGATGAGGCAGCCGAGGATGCAACGCGTGAGCTTCATGGCAATCTCCAGAACGGCGACGGAGCGCAAGCGACATCATGGGGCTCACGGCCGGCGCACCCGTCGCAACTGGAACTGCGCTGGCAATGCATTGAAGCGTCGATCGGCATCGGCGTCCAATACCGTTGTCTTAGCCCTGCCCTAAGCGTTTCCTTGCGGTCCCTACTCCGCGCTGGCCAGCGGATGCGCCAACCGCCCCAGCGTAGCGATGAGCCCGCCGAGCGACTCGCGGATGAGCGCGCGCAGTCCCACGGCGTTCCGTGGAGAGGCCGCGCCCGCGCGAACGGCGAGGTACAAGGTCCGCCGCAGCGCCGGCGCCGTCACGCGTCGCGCGAGCAGGCGCTTTTCACGTACTTCGTCCAGCACGGCGGCATAGGGCAGGACGCCCGCCCCCGCCCCGCGCTGGATGAGGCTCTTCATGGCCGGAACGGAGCGCACCTCGAAGGCGATGTTCGGCTGGGCGCCGATGGCTTGCGCCGCCAGCGTGACGCAAGTTCGCACCGTGTCGCCCTGCTCGGGAAGGATCAGGGTTTCTTCGATCAAGTCGCCGAACGGGATCGACTCGGCCGCACCTTCCACCGGCAGCGTGACGAACACGAGGTCCTCCTCGAGCAGCGCCGTGCGCTCGAGTCGTGGCGTCTCCGGAAAGTCGTAGCCGATCGCCATGTCCAGGTCGCCACGCAGGAGCGTGTCCGCGAGAACGTGGCTCATGGCCTCGGAGAGGCTCAGGAAGACGTGCGGCAGCCGGTCGCGCGCCACGACCGCGATCTCCGCGCCGAGCACGAGCATCAGCGCGGGCGTGAGGCCGAGGCGGACCGATTCGCTCTCCTGCCCGGCAGCCGAGATGACGGCACGGCGCGACTCCTCCACGAGGTCGAGGATGGCAAGTGCATGCCGATGCAGCGTGGCGCCGGCGGGCGTGGGATCGACGCCGCGGGAATGACGAACCAGCAGGGCAACGCCGAGGTTCTCCTCGAGTTGCCGGATCTGCATGCCGAGCGCGGGCTGCGCAACGTGCAATTCGCTGGCGGCGCGCGTCATGTTGCCGACCTCGACGATCTTGACGAAATAGCGGAGCTGGCGGAGGTTCATGGCGACTGCGCGGTGCGCGGCTGCTCCAGATCAAGTCAGGGGCAGCATCGAATCCTTGCCCTGCGCCGCATTATAGGGAGCCGGGGCCCGAACTACTCGTCCTCGGTAATGATGCCGAAGAGACCGTGTTCCTCGCCCGCGATTCCCGCGGTGAAATAAACGCCGTCGCCCAGCGGCAGAAGGTCCCACAAACCATCGAATTGCAGCGGCGTCCCGTCGGCGCGCGTCAGCGTCTCGATGAATGCGCCCGTCACGGGATCGTAGTTGTTGATGAAGCCGTCGCCGAAATTGCCGACCCAAAGCTCACCGTCCACCATGGCAAGTCCCCATGGTGCGTTCAGGTTTCCGTTGGAGACCAGGCGCCGGACGAAGTTGCCGCTCGTATCGAACACGTTGACGAAGCCAAGCCCGGGGCCGGCCACATCGTCCTCCCTCTTGCTGTCTTGCTTGGCGTACGTGACGAACACTTCTCCGTTGAAATTGCGGATGCCGAACGGCGCGAAACCTCGGGGAAGGCTCGGATCGCTGAAGCCGCCGGCGTTCACCTGGTGAAAGTTCTCGTCGTAGGTCTCGACCTTGCCGGTATGAAAATTGGTCACGTACAGGAAGTTGTGGGTACCGGCGACGCCCAGTGTTGCGCCCTTGTAGATCGCGGAATTGACACCGCGATTCGTGCCGTTGTCGACGGCGACGATCGCGTGCGTCGGGTCCACCGTCGGGTTCCATCCTGAAATCGAACCATCTTCACTGACGAAAATGAACAACGCGGGTGCCGAGTGTCCATTTTGTGTCACGCGGAAGGCCGATGTGCCGTTGAAGACCACGCCCGTCGGATTCGCCGCTCCACGGTTTTGCTTGGCCGTGGGAATCTCCACGACCAGCGAACGGGCTGTGCCGTCCTGGTTGTAGAGCGTCGAAACGCCGGTGCCGTTGTCGCTGACCCAAATCACGCCATTCGGCGAGGCTGCCATGCCCCACGGGTTGACGAGATTCGGATCGACGTGCTGCGCGACACCGGCAATGTCGGATTGGAAGTTGGTCCACGAATACGTGTCCGCCCGTGCGGACGCGGGTGCGAACGTTGCCATTGCCAACAGGAACGCACCGGCTTTCGAAGCAAGACCTGCGGTCATCTTCATGGCGATTCCCTTCAATCCCAGGACGGGATGGATGTTCAGCGTGAAATTTGATCGCGTCGACAAGTTGCGAGCTCGAGCGACGCAAAGCCTCTGGCAGTCTCGGGCGAGCAAGTCGATACGAGGCTGCTCGTGTGAACACTCCGTCGACGCTTGCCATTCCACGGGGCGAACTCAGGTCATCCGAGCTCGACCCCTTTCAGTTGACCTTCACACGGAAGATCACACGGAGGCATTGCTGCGCCGACTCCCGCTCACGCGCGAACACGAATGATTGTCTTCCCTGTGCGCCGCCGGGCCGGACTGAAGGCGGCGACGGCATCGTCGAGTGTGGCGACGGCGCCGACGTTCGTCCGCAGTCGTTCGTCGCGCACGCGCTGGACGATCTCGTTCAGTTGGGCACGATCGCATTCGACGACGAAGTCGTCCCGGCCGCCCGCCTTCATGCCAAGCGCGACTGCACGGCATCGACGAGCGGCTTGATCGCCGACGGCGGAAACGGCGACACGCTGCTCACGTTGATCTCGCACAGCACGTACCGCTCGTGAGTGTCCGCCGCGCGTTCCCCGAACATGAAATCGCAATCCCAGAGGAGGGGCAACCGGTCGCGTGCGAGGCCCACACGCTCGCGAAGCAATTCGACCCACTCGCCTTCCAGTTGCTGCTTCAGATCCTGGAACCCCGGAAGATCCGCGCCGTGATAAAGCCGCGGACCCGGCTGCGACGTCGGTTGACCTCGAGCGCCCGGATAGAGCGCGTTGATCGCCTGGTGCCCGAAGCCCGCCACGCGATCCTCGACGAGGTACGCGCGGACCATGCCCTCGACAAGTCGCGGCTGCCACGGCTGGTCGACCATGTGGCCGCCATTCGCGGCCTCGAAGTATGGCGCCAGCCGCCCCAGCAGCGCTTGCATGTCCAGCAGTTCCTCGTCGCTGCCGCGTTGCGCGTGGCGCAGCTTGAAGAGCCCCGCATCGGACCCGACATCGGCGCGCTCGACACGCCACACGCCGATTCCGCTGTGCCCGCGGTGCTGCTTCAACACTCGGGCGCCGGTGCGAAGCCGCGCGGGTAATTCCTGTTCGAGCTGGCGCAGGCTGTCGATCCGCCGGACGTCGCTGCCGAACGGAAGATCGCGCGTTTCGACCAGCACGTCCTTGGTGCCGAGCTTGAGGATGGCCTCCGGATGCGCGCTGACGATCACGCCCGCGTCGGCGACCCGGCGCAGCAACGCATCGAGGCGGTCGCGCCGGCGGCCGGCTTCGATGGGGTTGCACCACACTTGAACGACGCGGCAGGTGCCAAGCTGCGCTTCGACTTCGTCGGCGAAATCGTCGTGGTAGACCGCCGGCATGGCCGGCGTGCCGGCGCGCGCGAACGCCTCGAACAGGGGTGCGAAGCGGCTTTCGGCGGGATCGGAGCGAACGCGCATGGCGCGATCGCCGGGGTACAGCAGTGCGACGGCGGGTGTGGTCAAGGTCGCTCCTACGTGGGCTCGCGCCCATCATGAGGAACAGATCTTGGAGGCGGCGCCTCTTGGGTCGCGGGGAGTCTGCTCGTCACCCCGCCTGCGCAATTCTAGGCGGGATCGGCGATCGCGGCCAGCGCCTGTATGATTTCCTCGGTACGTGACGCCAATGCAAAGACCGGAGCGGCACGCAGTGCTCGAACCGCCGATCCACCCGATGTTGGCCAAGCTGGCCGACAGCCTCCCCGCGAACGGTGCCTTCCAGTACGAGCCGAAATGGGACGGCTTTCGCGCGCTCGTGTTTCGCACACGGCGCGAGGTCTACATCCAGAGCCGCGACCTCAAGCCGCTCGATCGCTACTTTCCCGAGTTGAGCGCCGCGCTGCTGGACGCGTTGCCGGCCGGTTGCGTCGTCGATGGAGAGATCGTCATCGCCACGCCGCACGGGCTCGACTTCGATGCGCTGCAGCTTCGACTCCATCCGGCGCAGTCGCGCACGGCGAAGCTCGCGCACGAGTCGCCATCATCCTATGTCGCCTTCGACCTGCTGGCCGTCAATGGGAAAGACGTGATGAAGTCGCCACAGTCGGAGCGTCGCATCAAGCTCGAGCGCCTGCTCGCGGGGAAGAAGCCGCCGCTCCACCTCACGCCGATGACGCACGATCGGCGCGTCGCCGAGGATTGGCTCGCGCAATTCGAAGGCGCGGGTCTCGACGGTGTCGTCGCCAAGTCACTGGACCTGCCGTATGCGCCGGGCAAGCGCGCGATGCTCAAGGTCAAGCACGTGCGCACGGCGGATTGCGTCGTCGCCGGCTTTCGCTGGTACAAGGACACGGCCGACGCGGTCGGCTCGCTGCTTCTCGGGTTGTACGACGACGCGGGCGTTCTTCACCACGTCGGCGTGACGTCGGCGTTCACGATGGCCAAGCGACGCGAGCTCGCCACCATGCTCGCGCCTTTGCGCCGGAACGCGCTGGCGCGGCACCCGTGGCGCGACTGGGCGAACGAGGCCGCGCATGCGAGTACGCGAATGCCGGGGGCGCAGAGCCGTTGGTCGGCCGGCAAGGACCTGTCCTGGGAACCGCTGCGCATCGATCGGGTCTGCGAGGTCAAGTACGATCACCTGCAAGGCGATCGCTTTCGCCACGCGACGCAGTTCTTGCGCTGGCGCCCCGACAAGCCGCCCGCCGACTGTCGCTACGACCAGCTCGAAGTCACGACGCCCTTTGCGCTCAAAAAAGTGTTCGGCGCCGGCCGGCGTTGACCGGCATTTCCGCGGCGCATGGGGCTTCGCGCACGGGTGCGGCACCCGCCGCGGCGCCCCACCGAAAAGCGCCCGCGCCTATGTGGAAGGCGCCGCGTCCCACTTGGGCCGCATCTGCCTGCCCCACTGCTTCGGATCCTCTTTGTGCATCCGCTCCATGTCCTTGGCGACGTCCGGATGCTTTTGCAGCACGTGCTGCGTCATGGCCTTGACCATTCCATCCCAGGAATCGGCGGACAACCTCTGGTCGCAGGAGCCGCCGAGCTCCCTGCACGTCATCGTTTTCATGGCAACGCCCTCCTGGCGCAATGGACGACTTCGCCATGGTGCCGAAACGACCGCGTGCCCGCATTCGGCAGGGGCCTAATCTGCTGTCGGACGCTCGCCGGTAGTCCGCCTAGGCCTCGTGGCAAACCGCCTCGACGTTGTGCCCGTCCGGGCCGATGACGAAGGCCGCGTAGTAATTCGCCGAGTACTGCGGACGCAGGCCCGGCGCACCGTTGTCCTCGCCACCCGCTTCCAGCGCCGCGCGATGGAACGCATCCACCTGCCGGCGATTCTCGGCAACGAATGCAAGGTGAAGCGGCGCCGGCTTGCCCTCGGTTCGGAACAGGCACAGCGACGCGCTGCTCATCGGTGAAGCGAGCTCGACGCCGTAGGCGGGCTCTCCTTCCGCGACGATGGCGACGCCGAGCGGCTCGAGCGCCTTGGCGAAGAACGCCTTGCTCGCCTCATAGTCGCTGACGCCGAACTTGACATGGTCGAACATGAGTCCTCCCGAAGTGTCTGGCTGGCTTGCGCAGGCCCGTCAGACCGGGTCAATCACGGCGATCGCGCAGAGATCGACATCAATCGTATCGTGGCTTGCGACGGCCCGCCTTGGTCTGTCCGCGCCGTACCTTCGAATCGACACGCCGCCGCTGGGACGCCGGCGTGGGACGGGTCGGCCGCCGCGCGGGCATCACCGCGGTCGCCTCGTCGACGATCTCACCGAGCCGTGCCATCGCGTCCTCGCGGTTCCGCTCCTGGCTTCGGTAACGCTGAGCCTTGATGACGATGATGCCGTCGGCGGTGATGCGCTGGTCGCGCCATTGCAGGAGCCGCTCCTTGATGTCCTCCGGCAGCGACGACGCCCGCACGTCGAAGCGCAGGTGCACGGCGCTCGACACCTTGTTGACGTTCTGCCCGCCGGCGCCTTGCGCCCTGATCGCGGACCATTCGACGTCGGCCGGGTCGATGTCGATCATGGCGTCGTGATCAATGCCAGCTTCGCGGCCATGCGCTACTCTACGGCAATGGCCACGGCGTGGACGATGAAGCGAGGCATCGAGCGGCGCGTGGCCATCGCGCGGCCGGGGGCGGCATGAGCCTTGCGAAACACCTCGGCGACTGGCGGGTGACGCTCGCCATCGTGGTCGTCACCGTGCTGGTGACGATCGTCGGCGTGCTTCTTTTTGTCAACGCGACGCAGGGCGACAAGCGCGTCAAGGAAAAGCTCACTCACCTCTACGGTATCCGCGAC
>Ga0070679_100007073_pt1 | contig 10467 bp, 10 predicted proteins | sample KBSC63BmetaG_FD_65652 | JGI IMG/M metagenome (GOLD analysis project Ga0070679, IMG submission 65652) | Corn rhizosphere microbial communities from Kellogg Biological Station, Michigan, USA - KBS C6-3B metaG | ecosystem: Host-associated > Plants > Roots > Rhizosphere | place: USA: Michigan... | reverse complement strand
GCTCGCTCGAGGATGCGTCACTCCGCGAGCTCCTCGGCGACGAGTCTCATCAGCGCCTCATACAGGATATCGGTCTCCTCGACGAAGCTGGGCATCCGTTCGACGAAGACGCCGTGCTGGCGGGCGAGCTCTCGCCTGCGTTCTTTGGCAGCGCGCTCACGAACTTCGGCGTCGAGCCGTTTCTGCGAGAGTTTCTGGAGCTCGCGCCCGAGCCGGCGCCCCGTGAATCGAGCATCGGTACCGTACACCCAACAGATGAGCAGTTCACCGGCTTCGTCTTCAAGATCCAGGCGAACATGGATGCGAAGCATCGCGATCGCGTCGCGTTCGTACGCGTGTGCTCGGGACGGTTCGAGGCGGGAATGCAGGTGAAGCACGTGCGCACCGGAAAGCCGATGCGGCTGCCGTCGCCGCAGCAGTTCATGGCGCGCGAGCGCACGGCCGTCGAGGAAGCATGGCCGGGCGACGTCATCGGCGTCATGGATCGAGGCACGCTCCGCATCGGCGACACGCTGTCGGGTGGCGCGGACCTCGAGTTCAGCGGCATTCCGCGCTTCGCGCCGGAGCACTTCGCGCGCATCGTGCTCGGCGATCCGATGAAGCGGAAGCAGCTCGACACGGGTCTTCGGCAGCTGACGGAAGAAGGTGCGGCGCAGGTCTTCTACACCTCCGGCACTGAGACCTCGGGCCCGACGCCGATCGTTGGCGCGGTCGGCATGCTGCAGTTCGACGTCATGCTCCATCGACTCGAGCACGAGTACGGCGCTTCGTGCCGGATCGAGAAGATTTCAGCCCGCTATCCCCGGTGGGTGACCGGGCCGAAGGACGAGATCGAGCGTATCGCGCGCGATCGAGGACGGATGCTGCTGTACGATGCGAAGGGAAATCCGCTCATCCTGTTTGAGGATTCTTGGGGACTGAGATGGGTGCTGGAAAGAGAGAAGGGAGTGGAATTTCACGAGGTCGCGCCGTAGGCCGTTCGAGAGGGGAGAGGCGAGCGGCGTAGCGGAACGCGCGCGGCGTTGGCGTGCGGGGTAACTACGTCGAAAAGGCGCCGCCGCACGCCGCGCCCGCTCCGTCACGCCGCACGCCAACGCCTCTCGCGCCCCGACTCGCCGCTCGCCTCTCCCCGCTCGCGTCCGCTATCCCTTCCATGGCCGGGGAACCCGACGCAACTTGAGGCAACGTCTTCGCGGCCTGCCCATGTCTGATCGCGTCTCTCGTCTGTCGCGCACGCTCCGCCATTCCTCGATCCTGGCCATCGCGGCCGAGGTCAAAGCACTGCAGAAGGAGGGTCGGCAGCTTCTCGATTTCACCGTCGGCGACTTCTCGTCGAAGCAGTTCCCGATCCCGAAGGAGCTCGAGGACGCAACGGTCAACGCGCTTCGAGCCGGAGAGACGACCTATCCGCCGTCCGTCGGCATCGAAGCGCTGCGCGAATCGGTGCGGCAGTTCTATCGACGTCGCCTCGGGCTCGAGTTTCCGATCGAGTCGGTTCTGATCGCGTCGGGCGCGCGTCCGGCCATCTACGGTGTGTACAGAGCGCTGGTCGATCCCGGCGACCGCGTCGTGTTCGCGGTTCCATCGTGGAACAACGACTACTACACCGACATGATCGGTGCGACGGCGGTGACGGTCGACTGCGACGCGCGGACGCGATTTCTTCCGACGGCGGAGATGCTGCGCCCACTCGTGCGCGGCGCGCGGTTGCTCGCGCTCAACTCGCCGCTCAACCCGACCGGAACCGTCTTCGACGCACAGCAACTCGGCGACATCTGCGATCTCGTGCTCGAGGAGAATGCGCGTCGCGGACCGAATGAACGGCCGCTGTTCATCATGTACGATCAGGTGTACTGGATGTTGACCATCGGCGGCGCCGAGCACGTCGATCCGATCTCGCTCCGCCCCGCGATCTCTCCGTATGTCGTTTTGGTGGACGCAATCTCGAAGGCATTCGCGTCGACGGGGCTGCGTGTGGGTTGGGCCGTTGCGCCTCCGGACATCATCAAGCCGATGAACGCGATCATCGGGCACGTCGGTGCATGGGCACCGCGCGCCGAGCAAGTCGCAACCGCCAAGCTGCTCGACGACACTGCCGGCGTCGATCGCTACATCGAGCACATGCGCGGCGAAGTCGCGAAGCGGCTCGATGCTGTTCATGACGCGCTGTCCTCGCTACAGCGCGAAGGACTTCCGGTCGAGTGCGTGCGGCCCGAAGGCGCGATCTACGTCAGCGCGCGCTTCGCGCTTCACGGAATGCGAACGCCTGACGGTGCGTCGCTCGAGACCGACGAGGACGTGCGTCGCTATTTGCTCAATGCGGCGGGGCTCGCGGCGGTGCCGTTCAACGCGTTCGGCGCACAGGGCGATACTGGGTGGTTCCGCCTCTCGATCGGCACGGTGTCGGTCGCGCAGATCGAGAACGTGGCGGGCGCGCTGCGCCACGCACTCGAGTCATTGGAGCCGGCGCTCGCGTCGTCCTAATCAGTCATCCCGAGCGCAGCGAGGGATCCGCACTTGACCCGAAGCAGATCCCTCGCTGCGCTCGGGATGACTAGAAGGTTCTCGACCACCCAATCTTCAATCCACTGGCCGTCGATCCGCTGCGATCACGATCGGCCGGTCCAAGGAACAAGCGATCGATCGGCGTCCGCTCGTGCGTGTGCGAGTACTGCACCACACGCCAACCGTAGAACGTGCCGAGCAGCGCGCCCGACAGGATGTCGCTCGCCCAATGCTGCCCGAGATACATCCGCGAGAGCCCGGGCGTCATCGCGAGAATGTACGCGGGCACGCCGACGAACCACGTCGCACCCGGGTCGCGCTGATGCACCTCGGCCACGATTGCCGATGCCGCGGCGAAGCCCGACGACGAGTGAATCGACGGAAATGCACGGTTCTGAAAGTGCGTGAACCCCTGCATGAAGTGAAACTCGTACTGATCGTCGAACTGCGGCGACGTGTTGAGCGGACGTGTGCGCCCGAGAGGACCACGGATCACCTGGGCCGTTACACTCGCGGCGGCGACTGACTCGGCGACGTGCAGCGAGACGTCCGCAACGGTCGGCATCTTCAAAAGGCGTCCCACGGCATACACGGCGAGACCACCGACAGTCAGCGTGGTCTCGTTGATGTGCGTGAATGTGCCGTCGAGCGCGCGGCCCGCGCGCACGTGCGTCAGCGCGGTGTCCTGGAAGTAGCGTGCGATGCGCGTGTCGAAGACGCTGAGCCCCGCGCTCGCTACGAACATGCCGGCGCCGAACAGAGCGTCGCGGCCCGTATAGAACGTTTTTGAAACGCTGTCTCCTGATTGCGCGCGCGCCAGACTCGGCAACAGCACACACGCGACGACCGCGCGTCGCCCCAGTTCGAACACGTTCGATGATCCTCGTCGATGTGCCGGGCGATAGTGCAGTCACCGTGCCTTTCGGCTCGCCGCGCGCGGCTGGGCTCGCTGTGAAAGCGAGAATTGCGCCGACCTGGCACTGACTGTGCGAAAACATGCGGGGCATTTTCGCGCATGGCTGCCACGAAACGGCAGCTCCAACAGGAGGCAGCAAATGTCGCTGCGAACCTTTGTCGATTCCTCGCGCCGGGAATGGCTCGCGTTCGATGTCATTCCTCGGGCAAATGAACGTCGGTATAGCGACCGCCGGGCTGATGACGAACCGGAGTTCTCCGGCGACGATCGTCGCGACGCTGACCGTCGTTTGACTGTCGGCGGCTCTGGCAGCATGCAGGGCACCGAGGGCTGGCTCTGCTTCGAGAGCGGCGATGATCGCCGGCGTCTCTCACCGATTCCGCACGGGTGGACGCGCGCCAGCGACGCGACGCTCGAGTCGTACTGCCGGTCGGCGATCCCGGCGCGGAAGCCGCGCCGTGTGGACCGCGCCGAGGGCGTGCAGCGCGCCGAGCGCGTCGAGTGACACACTGACACGCGTCAAAACGCGACGCCCACAAAACGAAAGCGCCGCGACTAACTCGCGGCGCTGATCAACATCGAGACTCGTTCACGAACCGCTCGGCCAACTGGCTGGGCCATCCTTCCCGCGATCTCGGTGAGCCGTCGTCCCTCCCGTGCGGCGTCGGCGGCCGAAAGCAGAAGCGCCCGCAGCTGGCGCCGGCGCCCGTCAGCGCCTTCGCTTCGGTTCGACATGCCGTGCAAACCTTGACTGTCCGACATAGACCTCTTTCACTCCACCCCGTTGAGACCAGCAGGTTGTGATATGGGTAAAGGCAAGGGGAGTGCCGTTGATGAGTATCGGTTCCCCAATTGCCCAGCTTAACTTTGCCTCATGAAAACCCTCGGAAATAACCGCGCACAGCCGCCCGAGACGCTCGAAGGCTGGTACGCTTTGCACCAGATCTTTGCCCGTCGGGGCTCGGCGGTGCGGAGCCGCAGCCACACCCGTAGCACGGACGCCACGACTTCAGCTCCCGCGGCGGCGCGTCACACCGACGACGCGCAAGGATGGACTGCTTGGGCAAAGCTCATCGGTTCCAAGGCGGACCTGATGGCCGTTCATTTCGCCCCTACCTTAGACGCAATCGGTGAGCTCGAAGCGGACATCAAGCGATCGCCCGCAATGGATTTGTTGGACATGACCTACTCGTTTCTCAGCGTCACCGAAGCCGGCCTCTATCACCTGACAGCCGAGTTGGCGCGAGAGACCGTCGAGCGGGGCGGGACCGTCGGCGACGACGCCTACACGGAGGAGCTGGCGAAGCGTGTCGCGAAGGAGCGCGGCAACTCTCACGTGCAGCGGCGCCTGTATCCGAACCTGCCGGACGGCATGCCGTACGTCTGCTTCTATCCGATGTCCAAGCGGCGCGTTCCCGGGCAGAATTGGTACGCGCAGTCGCTCGATGAGCGCAGCCGTCTGATGCAGGCGCACGGGCGGACGGGCCGGCGCTACGCCGGCAAAGTCCTCCAGATCATTACCGGGTCGATCGGGTTCGAGACGTGGGAATGGGGCGTCACCCTGTTCGCCACCGACCCTCTCGAATTCAAGAAGCTGGTCACGGACATGCGCTTCGACGAAGTCAGCGCCAACTTCGCCGAGTTCGGCGACTTCTACGTCGGCAAGCTCGCGCCCAACGGCGACCTTGACGGTCTCGTCGAAACTCTCTGAGACGGCGCCTCGTACGGATGGTCGAACGGCTCCCAAGGGGATGAGCAATATGTGGTCAGCAATTCGGTGGTTGGTGCTTCGCATCGCCGCGGTCCGATGGCTCTTCAAGCTCGGCTGGCTCGGCGCGCTCATTCCCATCGCGCTCCTGCTGAAGTCGATCGGGCTGCCGCTGCTCGCCATTCTCGCGGTCGTTGCGATTCCGCTGCTGATGCTGCTCTTCCTGTTCGGGCTGCCGATCTTCCTCGTGATGATCGTCGGCGGCGCCTTCATGGGCCTGATCAGCTTCGCGCTCATGATCGGTTTGGCCGCGCTCAAGTTCGCGATCTTCGTGGTGCTCCCGATCTGGCTGATCTGGAAGCTGTGCGGCAAGATTTGGCACTGGGGCTCCAAGCGCGGCGGCGATGCGGGGCCGGAGACTGGCTCACCGCCGCCGTCGACGAGCGCTCCGGGACCTGACGCGGCGTAATCGGCACTCATTCGAGATCTCACATGTTCGGCCTCGTTCGCGCGCTCTTTTTCGGGGCATTGGCGCTCCTCGCGCTCATTCCCGTCGCGATCCTGCTCACCGTCATCGGCTTGCCCGTCGTCGCGGTCATCGCCGTGCTGTGTGCGCCGGTCCTCTTGGTCCTGTTCCTCGTCGGTTTGCCGATCCTGATCGTGTTCGCGGTGGTGGTCGGCCTGTTGGGCGCCACGTTCGGCGTCCTCATGGCCTTCCTGTCGGTCGGGTTCGTGGCGCTCAAGCTCGCCATCGTGATCCTGGTGCCGCTGCTCATCCTGGCGTGGATCGCGCGCCGGGTCTTTGGCCGGCCTCCGGAGATGCACGGGCGCTGAGCTTCGTTCCCGTTGCGCACTCGATGCGCGCCCAGTCGTACTCTCGTCTAGAGATGCAGTCTCCCCACCCACGACGAGGTCGACACACATCATGCGTCCACGCGTTTTGATCCTGAGCGCCGCATTCGCAGTCGGTGCCTGGACTCCATCCGCCGGCCAATCTTCCGCAGCCGCGCCGCTCCGCTTCGGCATCATCGGCGGCGCCAATTTCGCGACCCTCGGCGGCAGCGACGTCAATGACGCGGGTACGCGCACTGGCCTGGCGGCGGGTCTCATGGCAGTGCTCCCGTTCTCGCCAGGCTTCTCGCTTCAACCGGAGCTCATGTTCACGATGAAGGGGGCCGAGTCGACCACAGGCGGCGCGACGGCGACGGCGAAGATCAACTACATCGAAGTTCCGGTGCTCGCGCGCTTCGAAATCCCGGTATCAGGGAATACGAAGCCGTTCGTCTACGGCGGGCCGGGCTTCGCGTTCAAGACCAGCTGCCAGTTCGAAGGCCGGGCACAGGGAACGACGATCACCTTCGACTGCGACGAGCTGACATCACAGCCCGGTGCCGCAAACGTCAAGTTCAGCAGCACGGACGTCGGCGCGATCGTCGGCGGTGGACTCGCGTTCGACGTCAGCGGCCGCACGATGACGATCGGCGTTCGCTACGAGGCGGGATTCACGAAGCTGGTCACCGACACCGATTCGAAGAATCGCGTGCTTTCGCTCGTCGCCACGTTTGAATGGCCGTTTCCTAAATAGCAGCGCGACCGTTGCTCGTGCCTCGGTGGATGCCGAGGCGCGAGCGTTTTGCTATTTTCGTCTGGCAATCATCCTTGAGGAGAAGCCAATTGAACCTCTTTCGTCAAACTGTCGTGTGCAGTGCGGTGGTGCTGTGGAGTGTCGCGCCTCGAGCAAGTGCTCAACAGTATGAAGAAATCGCGTTTCCTCGATGGGCGTTCAGCGCCGCGCTCGACGCCGGCGCGCTTCCGGACGAGTTCTCGTCGCGCTGCGGAAACGCCGGTGCTCCTTCGGTCGGCGGCGGAATTGGCGTCCTGTTCCATCCGCGGCAGTGGCTGGTGCTCGAGAGCGACACGCGGGCGAGCGCCATTCCGCTGGCTGTCGGGTGCAAGGCGATCGCACCGGCGCCAATTCAGATCGGACCGAACGAGTGGGAGAGCCCTGTCGCCCGCAACTTTGGACATGCGCCTATGCCGCCACTCGCTCGGACCGCGCTGCGCGTCGGTTTCGAGACGACGAATGGCGTGCCCGTCGTGCGTGCGACGGTCGGCAGCGGGTTGATCTGGTCGAAAAGTCCATCGCCATTTCAAGTCGCCACGATCGGCCTGGGTTCTCGTGGGCGCCTGGCGCGGTTCTATTCGGAGCTCGAATGGGGTGTAGCTCGAACGCGCGTGAATGACAGTCGAGCGACGTACCACATTGATTCCGTCGGTAGTCCGATCTTCGACACACGGACGTCGTCATTTGTCGTGCTGCATCCGCGGTGGACGACGTTGCACGTCGGAGTAGAGCTGACCTTGTCGTCGCGATAGCGATGTAGCCCGCCTAGAAGCGCAGCGGATGGGTTCGAGGTCGCGGTGCGACGAGATTATCTTGTCTCGTATCGCTGTGGTGAACCCCTCGCGAGACACGGGTCATGTTTACGAATCCGATAGTGCACCATCCCGCGATCCTCAACATCGGACCGCTGCCCCTCACCGGGTTCGGCATCGCGGTGTTGCTCGCTTTCCTCATCGCGCAGATCGTCTCCGAGCGAGAGCTGACTCGCCGCGGTCACACGATCGAGGCCGCGGCCGTTGCCGATATCCTCCTGGCCGCGATCATCGGCACAATGGTCGGCGGCAAACTGTACTACGTCTTGGTTGTCACGCACCGCGCGTCCGATCTCTGGAACCGGAGCGGCTTCGTGTTCTGGGGCGGCTTCATCGGATCGGTGTTGCTGTGCTGGCTCACGATCCGGCGAAAGAAGCTCTCCTTTGCTCGCTTTGCCGACGTCGCAGGAATTGCGATCGCAGCGGGGTACGCCGTCGGACGCACCGGCTGCTGGGCAATCGGCGACGACTACGGAAAGCCATACTCCGGCATTTTCGCGGTCGCGTTCCCGCAAGGATCTCCGGCATCGACCGCGATCTCGATGGCGGAGAACTTCCACATTCGAATTCCGCCCGGTGTCTCACCCGATACGGTGTTGTCGGTCTATCCGACGCAGCTGTTCGAGGTGGTGCTCGGGTTCGTGATGTTCCTGATTCTGTGGAAGCTCCGAAATCACAAGCACGCGGAAGGCTGGCTGTTCGGCGTGTACGCGATCCTCGCCGGTCTCGAGCGCTTCATCATCGAATTCTTCCGCGCCAAGGACGATCGATTCGCGTGGGCGATGGGGCTGAGCACCGCGCAGGTCATCGCGCTCTCGATCGCGATCGCTGGAATCATCATCATGAGAGTTCGCGAAAAGCCGGGCAAGGGAAAGCCGGGCATTCTCGCCATTCCATCGATCGGCCTCATTCTCGCGAGCGGCTGCCTGTCGCCGTCACGCGCGATCGTGAGCTCCGCTGATTCGGGAACGGTGCACTCGCCGAGCGCTGTCGCTCAGCGAACTCCTTGACCTGACCCCAGTCCCCGCCGCGTGTTCGCTGGGCTGTCGATGAACTTCACACCACTCGCGTTGGTGGTGCTCGGATTGGTGATCGCCGCTCGGCTCGCGGCATTCATCAAGCCGAGTCTCGTGCCGGCGTTCCTCGCGGCGCGTCGACGTCCAACGGGTCGCGAGGGCCGGCATCGCGATATCGACCTGCTTTCTGCCGTGGCAAAGGGCACGGGCGAAACGGGAGACGAGCGGACGTGGCGAGATCTCGATCTCGACGACGTCTTTCACAGCGTCGATTACGCAGAGAGTGAGATCGGGCGGCAGTGCCTGTACGCACGCCTGCGGCGCCCCGCAATGGACAAGAACGAGCTCGAGGCGTTTGGTGCACGGGTGCGCGCCGTCGGCGCCGATGCTCGAGTCGCCGAGCGCATTCGTGCCGCAGCGTCGATGCTCTCGGACAAGCGCGCTGCGTTTCTCGTGGATCTCATCTTCGGCGAGCTTCCCGCACGACCGATGTTGTGGTGGCTCTTCCCGATCCTGACCGCGCTCGCATTCGGCAGCTTGATCGCGATGCCGATCTGGCCGCGAGCGTTCCTCGTGCTCGTCGCCGTCGCCTGCGTCAACGTCGTGACGCAGGTCGTGTTCAAGCCGCGTATGAAGCGGTTCGTTCCCGCAATCCACGAGCTTCCGGCGTTTCTTCGAGCCGCGGAGCAACTGGCCGACTTGGGTCAGCCAGAGCTCCGCGCGCTCGCGACAACCGTCGGCACCGCCCGACACTTTCGTTCCGTGAAGCGCGCGGCGTGGTGGCTCATGTTCGAGCCTGGCCAGTCGAACGAGCTCGCGACATCGGTCTACGAGTATCTCAACCTGGTGCTGCTGCTCGACATCACTGCCTTCGCGTTCACGACGGAGCGAATTCGCTCTACGCAGCGCGAGCTGCAGCGAATCTTCTTCGCGCTCGGTGAGCTCGACGTGCTTCAGTCGGTGCACGCGTGGCGCGAGTCGATGCGCACCTGGTGTACGCCGACCTTCCTTCCTCGGCAGCAGGGTCTCGACGTCGACGCCATCTTCCACCCGCTGCTGGAGACGCCGGTCGCGAATTCGATTCAGGTCAGCGACGTCGGCGTGCTCGTCACGGGATCAAACATGTCCGGCAAGACGACGTTCATCCGAACGCTCGGCGTCAATTGCGTTCTCGCGCAGACTCTCTTCACGGTATGCGCCGAGCGGTGGAGCGCGCCGCTGCTCGTCACGCGAACGTCGATCGGCAGGGCGGACAGCATCATGGAAGGGAAGAGCTATTATCTGGCGGAGGCGGAGTCGGTCCGTTCGTTGTTATTGGCGAAGCAGAGTGGGGAACAGCACCTCTTTCTGCTCGACGAGATTTTCCGAGGCACGAACACGTCCGAGCGCATCGCGGCGGCGTACGCGGTTTTGCGATTCCTGGTGAAGGGCGACGATCTCGTTTTCGTCGCGACGCACGATCTCGAGCTGTTGGCGATGCTCGGAGATGGTTTCGTCGGCTACCACTTTGCCGAGCAGGTGTCGGATGACGCGCTCAGTTTCGATTACAGAATCAGAGATGGTTTGTCGTCGACTCGGAATGCGATCGCGTTGCTGCAGCTCATGCAGTATCCGAGCGAGGTGGTCGCGAATGCGTTGTCGGTCGTCGAATCGCTCGGCGTAACGACGGCGATGATTGTCGAAGGCGGCGCGGAGGAGTAGCCTCGCTGGGCAATCGGGGCTCGCGAAACCATAAGCCGTTGTCGGATCGCCGGTTGTGGGAAGTCCAGCTAGCGACTAGCTTCCAGCTCTGTCTGTGAAAGCGGCGGACGGGACGTAGCGCAGTCCGGTAGCGCACCTGAATGGGGTTCAGGGGGTCGCGGGTTCAAATCCCGCCGTCCCGATTT
>Ga0070679_100007071_pt1 | contig 10468 bp, 8 predicted proteins | sample KBSC63BmetaG_FD_65652 | JGI IMG/M metagenome (GOLD analysis project Ga0070679, IMG submission 65652) | Corn rhizosphere microbial communities from Kellogg Biological Station, Michigan, USA - KBS C6-3B metaG | ecosystem: Host-associated > Plants > Roots > Rhizosphere | place: USA: Michigan... | reverse complement strand
ACCGTCACGCGTTGCTGCATGCCAAGCGCATAGGGAGGGGAATACGGCGCGCATTGATTGGATGGATCGAGGATGTCATGGCCGCTCGCCGAGCGTTCCCCCATGCGCCTGACGACTTCCGCCGCCTGCGGTCTAAGGATGGGGTTCTTATAGTCGCCAACCAGAGGGATCGGGTCACCGCCGCCCGTGGTCGGCGTGCTCGCATCCTTACCCATACGCCTGACATTGGCGATCGGACCGGGTCCCGATGCCGGCGTTTCCAAATTGAAAGCGTTGCGTCCCCACGTGCCCGAGAAATCCGGTATCGGGCCGGAATTCGCGGCCGACGCGGGAAGCAAAACGAGCGTCAGAGCGAATGTCGCGAATGCAAGTCTCTCATTCATGCCGCAACACCATCATCGGAAAAATCGCGCCTCAGAAATCCGGCCTGTCTGCTCGGGGTATCGGCTTAACATCGTAATTGAAATAGCCGGCGCTGTTCTCGGCACAAACAATCTCCGCAACAGCACGGCCATCTCTCCGACGCCAACGTTGGACAGCCGACCATGGCGTCGTGAAGGCGCCAGGATCATCGACATTGATCACCGCCTGCAATGTCTTACCGTCCGCGCTCAGTGTGAAGCGTTCAACGACGTGCAACTGCGTTGTGTGCGGTGTGCGGTAATTGTCGACAAAGGTCCTATCGTTCATCCCGGTGGTATCCACGACCAACGTATTGCCCTCGTAGTGACCGACGGAGTCGCCGTACCAGGTGGGTTTGACATTGGTCAGGTGCGGCACATTCATGCGCACACGCCTCACCTGCTGGTCATATTCCGTGATGATCAGGACTTCTTTTGGCGTCTGGAGAAAATAGATCGGTCTGTCGCGTTCATAGACATCAAACCCGGGCACGCCACCCGGCCAACAGCGGTCGCGTGCCGTGTAAGGAAATTTGCCGGCCAAGACATCGTCATTGGCTTTCTTCATCTGTTCGACCGCCCACGGCTTCAAAATCGGATTGCCGATATCGGCAATATGAAAGGACAGCTGGCCTTGCGCTTGCGCCAAAGGCGTGTAGGCATGGGCATGGTCCGACAGGACCGGCCCCGGACCGCTTTCCGGCGGCAAGAAATCATCCCCCGCAGGCCGATCCGGCACCCACATCGACTCAGCTTGCAGGGTAAAGTTCGGAATGGCGCCCGCGCCTGCTGTCACAGCCGGCTGCGCTTGGACCGCAGCTCCCGCGCAGAGAAACCAGCTCAAGATAACGTTTGACGAAATCTGCCTTCTTGAAAGAGCCATCGGTGCAAAGCCCCACGTGAGCGCGAAGGAGTTCTCACCCAATGCATCCTAAAAAACAATCCCATCGGGTGCCGCTCGGGCAATCCGGCTATCCAAAGGCTTTATGGAAAATCTGGTGGGCCAAACCGGGGTCAAACTGGGCACTGGATTTTGGTTATCGAGTGTCAAACCTGAAGTACCTCCCATGGCGGGCAGCGGCGGCTACTCTGGCGCTTCTTGATGATCCGATTGGCGAAGAGCCCGCTCGATTCGCTTGTCGGGAATGACCCATAGGACCGCGACGAGTCCATAAATTCCAACGGAAATCATAGGCTCGAATTGCGCCACGGCGATTCCCGCGAGATACAAAAAGGGCGAAACCTTTCCCTTGAGGTCCCTTCCGATTTCGCGACGCAGGGCGGATCGAGACGCTTGTGTCGCAAGAATGTGGCGTTGCAAAATCCAATAGGCGATGGCGGCCATGATCAGCACGACGCCGTAAAGCATTGTGGGAATCGGTCCGAAATTATTTTCTCCCATCCAACCCGTGACGAATGGAACAAGAGTCAGCCAGAACAGGAGGTGGAGGTTGTTCCACATGATGGACCCGTCGACATGATCCACCGTCGAAATCAGGTGATGGTGATTGTTCCAATAGATGCCGATATAAACAAAGCTCAGGACGTAGCTGAGGAAAACCGGCCACAGTTTGCTGAGAGTCGTCCAATCAGCACCCAGAGGTACTTTCATCTCCAGCACCATGATAGTGATAGCGACGGCGAGGACCCCGTCGCTGAAGGCCTCCAGCCTGCCCCGTCTCATTTCCCGCGCTGCCTTGTAATCACAGCTACAAATAGCATCATGCCAGCATCGGAGTCGCCACCCCACAGCGATTCTGGATTTTGCGCTCCACATTGCCCCTTTTCGCGCGCCGCTCGCGGTGTTGCTCATTGCCCGCCGCTTTACACGCTGAGATTGCTTGCTCATCCGTAGAGCTGCCACCTAGCATTGCCTGCGTGGATTGGGTGCTGAGTTGGGCTAGCAAGGACATGAAAAGATTACAGCTTTTGCAGATCGCAGGATGCGCGCTGGTAGCGAGTTTCGGTTTTACCGCCGCCGCACAGGCAACGACGATTTGGAGCAGCGGCGACGTCACCACATACAATCAAGCGGCATGGCCATTGCTGTCCGCATCCTCGACAGCGCTGACGAACAATTTCTCTAGCGTCTATGCGTCCACGTTCGGCGTAATGGAGATCGGTATTCCGGGCCCAACGGGGCATTCGGCGGTTTTCTCATCCTCCGATGCCGTTACGCATTTTTTGCCGGCTACGGGCACACCGGCTGCTCTGGATGCCGACCTCAACAACCCGGTCACGACCTCCGCAGGCATTTTCGGCGGTGACGTGCTGGCGCTCCAACTCAATGTCGATTTTTCGGACGCGGGTGTTCTCACGGGCGCAGCAGGCGTGCATTTCGGCGATCTGATGTTGTATGGCCTGACGGGACCGGTGAGCGGTTTAAATGGCCAAATGGTGCGTAGCTTCGCCTCCATAGCCAATACCGGGCTTGGTGGCGGCATAACCGGCTATTCCCTTACCGATCTGGATTCACTTGCTGACGAGATCAATGCCGCCTTCAATGACGGAACGGTAACGGCATTTGCACAACAGCATTTGGAAATTGCTTCCGCCCCCCCAGGCACATCCGTTCCTGAACCTGGCAGCGCGGCAATGCTCGTCAGTGGCCTTGTGGGATGGGCGGCGGCGCGACGGCGCCGCGCGCCAACGAACACGATGACTGCCTGACCTCGCGCAATAGCGCGGTTCTTTCGTCCTCAGTGGAAAAATCACAGCGACTTAAGCGCCCCGTCGGCGTTGCGCTTCCGATTCTGATTTTGGCTTGGACCGTCGTGTTTTGGGACGCCACTTAGCATGTCTGCTGCTGACCCTAGAAGCGACTCAACGCAGATCAGGTGTGCTCAACCGCGGGCTCCGAAAGCGTAAGCGAGAGCACAGCCAAATGTTTGGAGCGAAGCACGAGAACCGATGTAGGACTTTGGACCAACTTACGCGCGTAAGTCTTACCGCGATATTCGGGGAAATCCATGATGGAAGAATGATTGTTGCATGGGTGGACTCAGAACCCGGTCGCTTTTGCTTTCAATCGCGGAAAGATCAGCAGGGCTGATTTCCGAGTGCCGAAAGGCCCTCAAGATCGGCGATATTCTCGACCTTTCCGCCCACGCTCCCGAGCAGATCGAACTTGAACGCTTCGGAATCGACGTCGCGTTTTACGAATTTATGCGTGCACTGAAGGAAGAAGCAAAATTGTCGGCATTCGGCTCGATTGTAACCCGCTGGGACATTGCGCAGCGCGTTGCCAGCCTCCGCAGGCTCCACGAGGAAGAGAAGCAGTTTCCTGAGATCCTGGAACAGCCGATGGTGGAACCGATCATCATAACCGGCTTGCCGCGCAGCGGCACGACATTCCTGCAAAACCTACTCGCCGAAGACCCTGGGAATCGAGTGCTTCGCTGTTGGGAGGTCGTCTATCCCTACTCCGATCCGCGCCGGTACGGTTCCTGCGATTCAAGAGCCGCTCGCCTCGAACGGCAGATCCGCTGTTTCCACATGCTTCTGCCCGATCTGCACAAGGTCTACCCGCTCAGCGCATGGTCGCCGCAGGAATGCACCGAGGTCACGGCGCATGTTTTCCAGAGCCTTCGTTTCGATTCGACCTATCATGTTCCCTCATACAAGAAATGGCTCGATAGCCACGGACACCTTGCCGCCTATCGGTTCCACAAGCGATTTCTCCAGCATTTGCAGCATCAGAATGGCCGCCGCTGCCGCTGGGTCTTGAAAGCGCCAGACCATGTCTTTGCACTCGATGCGCTCCGTTCTCTCCATCCGGGCGCACATGTTGTCTTCATGCATCGCGATCCTTGCAAAGTCCTGCCCTCGAACGCGCAGTTGGTCGAAATGCTTCGGGCGCCCTTCAGCAATCAGGTCGATCCGGTTCGGATCGGCTCCCAGAACGTGACCGATTGGGCGATCGGCGCCGCAAACATGGTCGACGCAAGCGAACGCTCCCTGTTTTCCTCGCCGGCGATCTTCCACCTCCATTTCCTCGATTTGATCGCACGGCCTATGGATGCTGTGGAACGGCTCTACCGTCACTTTGCCTTGCCCTTGAAAACACCCGCGATCGAAAAGATGTCGCGTTACATCGCGGTCAAACCCAACGGCGGGTACGCGAGAAACGTTTACCGCCCGAATCATCACGGTATCGATGCGGACGATGTTGCAGAACGCTTCCGTGGATATACGAGCTATTTCGACGTTCAACGGGAGTCGACCGCGGAGCCGATGTCTGCAAAGGATCACAAATCCTTCTTCTCACGCCAACCTGCTCCTCGACACGAGAACGCTCCGATGCATTGATGCATCTCGCGCGTTTCGCTTCAGGCGTGCTTCGTCCGCAGTGGAAAAATCAGAGCGAATTGCGTTCCCGGGCGCATCGTGCCGACTTTAAGTTTACCGCCAAGCTGCTCCGACAGGCTGGCTATGATCCGCATGCCAAGGCTGTGCCGCGCTGTTTCAATATCGAAACCGGCAGGGAGTCCTTTGCCGTAATCCGTTACTTCGAGCCGGTATCGATCACCGTCGATGCGCATGCCTTGCACGCGCACCTCGCCTTCGCCGCCAACGGGATATGCGTATTTGTACGCGTTGGTAAGCAGTTCGTTGAGGAAGAGCCCTATCGGAATTGCCAGATCCGCCGAAACCACGGCCGGCTCGGCTTCAACCACCGTTTTATGTCGCGGCGCGGAGGTGGCAATGGCCGCCGTGAGGTTCTGGATGAAGGGGCTGAGGTCGACCTCCCGAGTGCCTGCCTGACGCCACAGCTGATCGTGGACTCCCGCTATCGCGTGCACGCGCGCGGAAGCGTCCTTGAGCGCCTCGCGGGGCGCTCCGGTGAGTGCGCGCGCCTGCACCGTCAGTAGGCTCGAAACGAGAGCAAGGCTGTTCTTCACGCGGTGGCTGATCTCGTGGATCAGTGTCTTCTGAAGCTGCTCGAGGTTCTGCTTCTCGGTTATATCCGTGTTGGTTCCGACCCATCGTATGACCCGATTTTCCGAATCCTTCATCGGAATGGCGCGCGACAGGAACCACCTGTAATGGCCGTCCGCTCCACGCAACGGGAATACGTCCTCCCAAGGCTCCCCGGCATCCCATGCGTGTTGGATACGCTCTACGACGCGTTCGACATGGTCCGGGTGGTGGACCTTTCGCCAGCCCCATCCCCGCATCTCTTCGAGCGTCGTGCCTGTATATTCATACCAACGCCGGTTGTACCAATAGACCCACCCTCTGCTATCCGCCATCCAGACGAGCTGCGGCAAGGATTCGGCAAGGCTGCGAAACCGCTGTTCGCTTTCCCGCAGAGCGTCCTGGATCCGGCGGAGTTCATCTATGTCGGTACAGGTCCCCATCCAGCGAATGATCTCGCCAGCCTTGTTGCGGACGGGATGCCCCCGGCCCAGCACCCAGCGATAGGCTCCGGAACGGTGCCTTAGCCGGTATTCGACTTCGTAGGGCTCGCCGGTTGCCAGGCTTCGGTGCCAACGCCTAAACGCCCGTGCACGATCGTCGGGATGGAACAGCGCGGCCCACGCGTCGCCATCGGTCGTGCCGGGTGCCGCGCCGGTATATTCGTACCAGCGCCGATTGAAAAAATCGTGATAGCCGTCCGGGCGCGTCGACCAGATCATCTGATCGACGGAGTCTACGATCATGCTGAGGGATGCCTTGCTCTCCTTCAGCGCTTTCTCGAATTGCTTTCGCTCGGTGATTTCCAGAAACAGCACGGCGAAGCGCTCACCGCCCAGTGGATGGGCACGAACTTCGTATGAGCGGTGGTCCAGCGCTGGAATCTCAACATCAAAGGCGGCCGGCTTGCCGGTTTCGGCAACGGAACCATAGCGTTCCACAAGGCTGCGCGGAAAGCCGGGGATGACCTCGCTGACGCGGCGGCCCAGCACCGACTGGCGCGAACGGCCTGTTTGCCGCGTAAAGGCATCGTTGACTTCGAGGTAGACGAAATCCACTGCGCGGCCGCCGCTGTCGCGAACGATCTCGCCGACAAGAAAGCTCTCCTGGATGTCGGAAAACAGCTTGCGGTATCCCGTGTCGTTGTGATTGAGCCCCCCACGCTCCAGCTCGCCGGAGCGGCGGACACCGTTGGGCATGATGGTATCGTTGCTGGCTCGCCGGCCCCTCTTTGATTGCGTATCTTGCCTGGTCATGATGACGGTGCGGCCCGGATCACAATCCAACCTCAGCCAAGCGCTGAAGGAGCCTGGGTTCCGCGAAGCACAAATAGATAACGCGCGGCTCGCCGATACGTGCTTCTCGGCAAAGCGCAGTCGCTTTCTCTGAACCAAGAGCCCGGGGTGGCGGCACAAGCCGCGCGCAATACAGGCTTAGCAGTGTTTGGGTCTGCAGCCCCAGGATGGGCGATGTTTTGGTGGGCCCGGCAGGATTTGAACCTGCGACCAGACCGTTATGAGCGGCCGGCTCTAACCAACTGAGCTACAGGCCCTAAAAGGGTCTGCCTGATTAGCGGAAACAGCAGCGCGTGTCATCCCGGGCTCGCGCTGAACCGCTATGCTAGCCGTGCATCTTGCCGGTGCTTGTACCGGAGGGGGCCGATTCGGATGCCGAGCCGTATACGACCGGTGCCTCATCAGTTTTGCCGTCCCTGAACCTGCCAACCACACCTGCCGGTTGGCTCGGAAATCAGAGCTCGGAGGCGTGGGGAAATGAGCAGCTCTACAGTTAACGCGATCTTAAAAACTGGCCGATAAATCTACGCTTCAATTTGATGAATTTGTAAGAGCAGGAACGATCGATGACGCTGCCACAAGAGACTGTTCCGGTCCCGGTCAACCACTGTCAGTTGTCTCGTATACAATTCATGCATCACTTTACGGACCAGAAGTTCGATCCGTTCAAAGAGCAATATATCGAGCACGTGTTTGAGTTGAACAAGATTGTCCGATCCACGGGCGAACCGCTCGAAGGAAATCTCTGTTACGACCATCTTGAAGAGAAGCTGACAGCGCAGTTATCGACCCAATACCTCCCCAAACGCAGAACCCTGGCGCTGATGTCGCTCATGTTCGGCAATGTCATGGAGATCGGCTTCAACGCCGGGCATAGCGCCCTGCTGATGCTTACGGCAAATCCGTCGCTACGGCTCACATGTGTCGACGTGTGTGAACATAAATATACGGTGCCCTGCTACGATTATCTCAAGGCTATATTCGGCGACAGAATAAATCTGGTCAGATCGAATTCTCTCATCGCCTTTCCATTGTTAGCGCGGCAGCAGAAGGATTTCGATCTCTACATCATCGATGGCGGCCACGGCGTCCATGTCGCCGAGGGCGACTTGTTTAACGTCATTCAGTTCGGGAAGAGAGGCTCCGTCATATGTTTTGACGATTCCGACTTCCCGCCGCTGCGCGTCATGTTGAATATGTATCTGATCACCGGAAAGCTCATACCGCTGGTCGACCAAGCGGGCTATTTGCCCAACATTAGCCAGATGATCTTCTGCATCAACAAAAACTGACAGCACGTTACCCGCGCGCTTTCAGCCGGTCCCAGGCCACTTGGTTTTGCCAACGGACTACCGGCTGAGCGTTTCCAGCGCGGCCATCAATGCGTCTCCCATTTGCCGCGTGCCGACCTGCGTCTTGCCCGGCTGCATGATGTCGCCGGTACGAAGGCCGTCGTTCAGCACCTTCTCCACCGCGCGTTCGACCAGCTTGGCGTCATCCAACCGCTCGAACGAATAGCGCAGACACATGGCCAACGACAGAATGCACGCGAACGGATTGGCGAGGTTCTTGCCCGCAATGTCCGGCGCGGTGCCGTGCACCGGTTCATAAAGACCGGGTTGGCGCCCAGTCTTCGCATCCTTTGCGCCCAATGATGCCGACGGCAGCATGCCGATCGAGCCTGTGCATTGCGCCGCCTCATCCGACAGCACGTCGCCGAACAGATTATCGGTGACGATCACGTCGAACTGCTTGGGATTGCGCACGAGCTGCATGGCGCAATTGTCGGCCAGGATGTGCGTCAGCTCGACGTCCTTAAACTCGGCATCGTGCACTTTCGTCACTTCCTGGCGCCACAGCACCCCGGTGTGCATCACGTTCGACTTCTCCGCCGATGCCACGCGATTGGACCGCAGCCGCGCCAACCCGAATGCCACCCGCGCAATCCGCTGGATTTCGCCCGTCGTGTAGACCTGCGTGTCTACCGCGCGACGCGTGCCGTCGTTCAGCTCGATGATGCCGCGCGGCTCGCCGAAATAGACGCCGCCCGTCAGTTCACGGATGATCAGAAGATCGAGCCCCGACACCACATCCGGCCGCAGCGTGGAGGCATCCTTCAGCGCGTCAAAGCAAATCGCCGGACGCAGATTGGCGAACAGCTCGAGGTCCTTGCGCAGCCGCAACAGCCCGCGTTCGGGCTTCTTGTCGAAGGAATTGTTGTCCCATTTCGGCCCGCCGACCGCGCCGAACAGCACCGCGTCAGCGGCATGCGCCAAGCGCATCGTATCTTCGCTGACCGCTTCGCCTTCCGCATCCAGCGCCGCGCCGCCAACCAATCCGCGCTCGACCGAAAAGGACAGTCCGCGATTTTTCCCGAGCCAGTTCAGCACGCGCTCGGTTTCGGCCATCACTTCGGGGCCGATACCATCACCAGGAAGAAGCAGAATTTTATAGGTCATCTTTTCAATCCAAATTGCACCTTCCTCCATGGCCGGGCTTGACCCGGCCACCCAGGGGAAGGGAGCCCGAACGGGCGAGTTATGGGCGTCTTACACCCAGGGTTGGCTCAGGCGCCGTTGCGACTCGAAGCTGGAAATATCCTTCTCGTGCCGCAGCGTCAGCCCGATGTCGTCCCAGCCGTTCAACAGACACTGTTTCCGGAAAGGATCGATGTCGAATTTGATGCAGCCGCCATCAGGGCCGCGGATTTCCTGCTTCTCGAGATCAACGCTGATCACCGCATTGGCGCCGCGCTCCGCATCGTCCAACAGCTTGTCCACGTCGGACTGCGGCAGCGCGATCGGCAGAATGCCGTTCTTGAAGCAGTTGTTATAGAAGATGTCCGCGAAGGACGGCGCGATCACGCAGCGTATGCCGAAATCGAGCAGGGCCCAGGGCGCGTGCTCGCGGGAGGAGCCGCAGCCGAAATTGGCCCCCGCGACCAGAATCTGCGCTTTGCGATAGGCCGGCTTGTTGAGCACGAAATCGGGCTTTTCCGATCCGTCATCATTGTAGCGCTGCTCGAAAAACAGCGCCGAACCAAGACCGGTGCGCTTGGTGGTTTTGAGGAACTGCTTGGGGATGATCATGTCGGTATCGACATTGACCATCGGGAGCGGCGCTGCGACGCCGCTAAGTTTCGTGAAGGGCTGCATGGCGGCGGAACCTAACGGGTGAGCGGGGGAGGCTCAAGCCGAATTTACCGTCTCCTGGACACGGCGCCAAAACCGGCGGATTCTGGGCGAAAACCAGCGAAAGGATCGGTCATGAACAGGACTTCTTCCCTTTTTTCGTTGGCTTGTCTCCTGAGCGCAATCGTCGTCGCGCTGCCGGCCACTGCCGGGGCCGCCGCGCCCGCCTCAGCGCCGCCCGGACTATGGAAGCTGTATGACGACGTGTTTGCCCACGCAAAATATGTGGACCTGACCCACACCATCGCGCCCAATATTCCGGTCTGGAAAGGCTTCGGCCCGTCGAAGTTCGGACCGGCCCTCAATCCCGCGACCGGCAAGGCCTACGACTACAAACCCGATGGCTTCGCCGCGACCCATTACGATCTTGTCACCGACCAGCTCGGTACGCAGCTCGACCCGCCGGCGCATTGGGCGCCGGAATTTCCCTCCATCGACGAATTGCCCGCGACCTACACGCTGCGCCCGCTGGTTGTCATTTCCATCATCGATCGGGTGAAACGCGATCCGGGCTATCAGATGCAGACCGCAGACATTCTCGCCTGGGAGCGCCAGCACGGACGTATCCCCGCAGGCTCCGTTGTCTTCATTCGCTCCGATTGGTCCAAGCGCTGGCCCGATCCCAAGCTCGCGGAAGAAACCAAATTCCCAGGCGTGAAACTGG
>Ga0070679_100007070_pt1 | contig 10468 bp, 19 predicted proteins | sample KBSC63BmetaG_FD_65652 | JGI IMG/M metagenome (GOLD analysis project Ga0070679, IMG submission 65652) | Corn rhizosphere microbial communities from Kellogg Biological Station, Michigan, USA - KBS C6-3B metaG | ecosystem: Host-associated > Plants > Roots > Rhizosphere | place: USA: Michigan... | reverse complement strand
CATTCAGGAGACTTGCCGTGACCGATCTTGACACTCTGGTCGCAAAACTCCCCCAGAAGCAACAAGAAAGAATCGAAGAACGCACCCGCGAGTTGCTTGCCCTCAATCTGGGCATGCGATACAAGGTTTGGCCAAAGTGCAATAGTTTCGCCCCGCAATATGTTCGCCGCCCCCACGACGTTATCATGGTCGAGGCCGAATTTCCGGATCATACGATGCTTCATAAGAAACTGGTGTAGATATATAACTTTCCTGCTCACTCGCTCCGCTCGCGAGTGACTGGGAGCGGCCCGGCTCACTTTGTTCTTGACTCAAGACCGTAGGTCTTGTAGAATCATTTCACGAGGACTGAAATCCTCAAACCCAATTTAGGAGTCTGCGACGATGAATCAGATTATTCCGATTGACCGGCTTCGCAACCTTGTTCCCGCCGCCTTCGCCGACGCTCCTCATGCGAAGCTCAGCGACAATTACAAGTTCATTCCCACGATCGAAGTCATTCACGCAATTGCCGATCTGAACTATTTTCCGGTCTGGGCTCGACAGACGAGGGCTCGTGAAGGAAATAGGGATACCACCAAGCATTTGATTCGCTTCCGTCATCAGGACCATGTCGAAATCAGCTATGAGGATCGAGACAAGCAGTTTCCCGAAATTGTGATGGTCAACAGTCACAACGGGGCTTCAACGTATCGGCTCGCCGCCGGTATCTTCCGGGTGGTTTGCGAGAACGGTATGATCGTCGCTGAGGAAGATTGCGGTGATGTTCGGATTCGCCATATGAGCAACGAGGCGGATTTTTTCCGCCGAGTCAAGGAAGTCTCTTGTAAAGTTGTTGAAAATGCTGACCTTGGTTTGAAGCAACTCGAAGAGTGGAAGCAAGTTCCACTGGAAAAGCCGGAAATTCTGGGGTATGCCGAAGGCGTCAAGGAACTCCTAGATCTCCCGGCAATCGACACTGAAAGCTTGGTCAGACCCCGAAGGTGGGCTGACCAAAAGGAAACCAATCTTTACGGTGCTTTTCAGGTCGTTCAGGAAAATTTGATTAAGGGTGGGACACGAAGCGTGACCCCGAAGGGCGGAATTCGTCGAACATCGGCTATTAAGTCGGTCGATAAAGACGTGAAGATGAATCAGGCTCTTTGGCGGTTTACGCAAGCTTGTGCGGAATCGAAGGTTTGAGGTTTACAAGCTCGTCTCATCGCGAAAGCGGTGAGTCGGGCCGGTAATACTCATTGTTCCAAAGGAACAGACTTGACTCTGATCTACGATCAGGTATAATACACACATCGCCCCAATCCCACAAACCGAACGAAGAGAGGTTTGCAATGACCGAAACGAAGCTGAGCATGAACGCGACTGAGATCAAGAATTTCGTCGATCTCGCCGGAATCACGCTCAGGCGGCGTGGAACTATCTTTCCTAGGCTTTGTGCTAGATCAACCATCGTTTACTCGGCGGTGGGTAAGAAGGAATGTTCGGAGATGCCGGGAGAGTACTACATTCCGATGTATGAAGAAGAGTATGAGAATCAGACGGGATTTAGTCAGAGTGAATTGAATATGCTCGAACGTGGATTTGAGGGATGTAGAAATATGGAGTTTTTTAGCGGCAAAGAACTTGAAGCTTATAATGTGGGTAAGGAACTTGCCCGAATGGCAGGTTACTAGGCTCGACTCGCCTTGCTCGTCTCGCCGCGAGCAGGGCCGGGCCTACCCAGTCGCGAAATCTGTGATTTCACCCTTGACCAAGGCCGCAGGTCTGTTATAATAAAAACATGCCCTAACGAACCGAGCAAAGCGAGGTGAGACGTGTATAGAATCGTTGGAACGCGGTTCAATTTCGATGCCGATATAGAATTAGAATTTACTTCGGATGAAATCCGGAATTCTGAAACCGCCTATGAATTCTATGAAATCATCCTGTCAACGAGAACGTTTCATCTGTTGAGGCTTGAAGAACGAATTGATGATGGGTGGGTTACAATCTCAGAATAGGAGTCTGATCGGTGGTTAATTCAGAGTTTGATCGGCGACTTCGCCGACAGAGCAAGATTGCTAAGACTATCGCTCGCAAGGCTCGCGAGTCTGGTAAAGAGATTACCGGCCGAGCAAAGGTTGCACTGACCCGTCTTAATGGCCAAGTCCACAAAGATGTCGCGCAAGCGACCGGAGATGTCGAGTGACCAGAAGAGATATTTACGTTATTGCCGCCCTTATTACGGCAATCGTGTTGTATAGTGTTGCCTGTGAACCAGTCATTGATTTTCAAGTGAGGTTTGAATGAGGAGCTTTCTGATTTCATTTGTGTTTTGCGGGCTAATCGCAGCTATCTTGTGGGCTTCTAGCGAAGCCAGCAATGATGGCGAAAAGCCCTGCCTAAAGCTACATTGCACTTGCCAGCCCGAAAGGCTGAGCAAGGCCGGGCATATTCGGGAATATTATGAGTTCTTGCTTGACACGAGCCTGTAGGCTTGATAGAATGATCGTATCAAGTGGATTAGCAGGAAAGTAGTATATGGGAGAAAAGGCGAATAATATGAGTCTCAATTTCACCAAGATTGTTCCGGGAATCACAAAGCTCCGCTTCAACTATGTGGACGTGAACGGCGTTCGCACTACAAGGGAGGGACTTGTTGAGGAGTTGAAGAAAGGGCCACGTTTCACGATGGTTGTTATGCGCGACCAATTACGGAATGGTCAATTCCGTCAATTTAGTGTGAATCGAATGCGGGATGTTGTTGCGGTCACATACTAGGTTCATTACGCTCACCTAAATGGTGAGCTAGCCCGGCCCGCCTCAACTGTACACATTTTCCTGCTGAATTCTGCGAATTTAGTTTGACTCGAACCCGAAGGGGTCGTATAATATAAGTGTGGACAAGAAATCCTCTCAAACAAGATGAGACCAAAATGATCGCTCTCGCTACGCTCATCGTCACCGTTGCCGAGCTTTTCAACAAGATCCTTCCGTTGATCAAGCATGATTACCGGCGTCAGGATCTCGCCAATCACTTCCGAGGTATTACGTCGATTCTCACCTGTGAGATCGAGGATATGTACAGTGAGCGAAAGCTCACCAAGAAATATATCAACCCAAACGGCCTTAATGATGAGGAAATCGATTTGGCCCTGTCTAAAGATCAAAATGGATGTTTTGATAAGAAAATCGCTGCAATTAAGACTTATAGACATCGTTTGGGTGCGCATATTACCGGACTTTTGGAAGCTAAGAACATTATTGAGAAGTTCCAGTATGATAACGCCTAGGCTCGACTAACCCTGCTCGTCTCGCTGCGAGTGGGGCCGGGCCAGCTCAGTTATTTTCTGATTCCGAAGGAATCAGGCTTGAAATCCGGTACGTAGCACCCTATAATGAATCTGTTGACACAACCATTCATTCCCAAAGAGGACGAATGCAATGAGGACTCTTTCTATGACCAAAGAACAATTTGATGCCGAAGGCATCCGTCTTGACGCCGAATTCGAGAGCTTCGCTTTCGATATGATTCGATCGGGCAAGATCGGTGGTAAGAAACGCTACTTCAAAAATAAAGACGGTGAGGTCTATTCGCGAAAGACTGGAATTTGGGCAAGGGTCCAAAGAAGATACGATCGAAAAGAAAAAGCCCGTACCATGCCCAGGTTGCCACAATATGCCGACGTTGAGGACACGTCGCGTTCCGCGACAGACAAACAATTGCAAATCGAACACTTACAGGATCGATACCATAGATGCCGCGATCTCCATAGCGGCGAATACCTGACGGGCGAAGCCCGGAAGGAATGGGAGAAGGGCCGCGAATCCCGTCAATTCTGGATTCCCGAGAAAAAGAAATCTAGAGTCGGTGGTTCTAACAAAACAGACACGTTGAAAGCCTTGACGGAAGTCTTTGGTTTTGTGGCGAAGCTCGATCCCGCAGGGATCGAGAGATTCCAGGAATTGGTTTCGCAGTATAAAGATGGAGACGAAAACAACTATCCATCTTAATATTTAAGGCTCGAATCAGTTCGTTGTAATCAACGGGCTGAGCCGGGCCGGTCCTCACCAGCCACAAAATCTCTGATTTTGGGCTGGACTCGAACCAAAGCTGATTGTATAATCAGCGTAGGTGAGCAGGAAAGTTCTATCTATCTTTCAGAGGAAACCAGATGCATCCCTACGCCGCCGCTGAAATCGTCGAGTACGTCGCGAATCACAACATCAAGATCGTCAGGTGTGGTATAGACAAGGAATCTCATCGATGCGGAGATCAGCCAATTCGTTGTTGTGCAAGGGGTGTCGTTCGTCATATGTATTGTCCGGACACTCGTATGTATTCGCAAGAATTCCTCGATAAAACCAATCTAAGTGCAATTCAAGCCGAAGGATTGGAAGCGGGATTTGAAGGAAATGATTTCGAGTCCGACATTCATGACTCATATTATTATGAAGTCGGTAGGGAAATTGCAAAGCTTGTTGGCTATTAGGCTCGCTTTGCTCGCCCTTCGAGGCGAGTGAGGCCGGGGGCGCTCAGCGTGAATACACTAAATCACGCCCCCTGGCAAAAAACCGTCGAAATCGCTTGACCCGAGACCTTCGGTCTCGTAGAATAAGAGACGTGAGGGGGAGAAAAGTTCTCCTCCGGAGGAAAAGTGAAAATCGAGTGGCCTTTAGGCCAGGAGAATTTGAATGAGCGATCTTAAGACTGCTGCTGCCGGTTCGGTTGTCGTGAGCGAGGGTGTTTCGGTCAAGGTCGGGACTGAGGATCGTAAGCGGGCCGGTCGCAAGGCTAAGCCGATCAATGTCAAGGCTTTGCAAGCGGCTGTCGATCGTGCCGAAAAGGATGGTCCTCTTTCTGGTCTGGGTGCTCTTTATGAGGCCGTCGCCGCCGATGAGGCTTACAATATCGCTATGGACGGGGTCGCCCCGATTGCCAAGCGTATCAAGACCGCTATGGAGCTTGGCTTGACGGTCAAGACTCAGGCCGCTCCGAAGGGTCGCCCGGCCGATCCTGATAAGGAAACTGATGAGGGTATCTCTGAGGAGTGTGCCGCTGAAATGCGAAAGGCTTACGCCGGTTTCGCCCATCCCGCTACGCTTGAGCTTTGGCTTGCTGATGCCAAGGCGGGTAAGAAGCGAAAGGTGCGTTTCTTCTCGATGCTTGAACAACTGATGCATGAGCCGGAAGTTGAAGTTGTCGCCCCGTCCGCCTAAGCGGACCTTTGATCTAACACCATTCATCGTCGTTGCATTCCTACTAGGTTTCTTAACAGGAGTATTAAGAGATGACTAGGCTTCGCCAGTTTTTCGCTTCGCTGCTAATCACCGCGATTCACGCCCCGGAAACGGGGCGACTTTCCTCTCTGATCTTCCACATGTCCTAACGGCTCGCCCTGCTCGCCGCGTCGTAATCGATGCGGTGAGTCGGGCCGGGATCGCTCAACTCGAAACAAAGTTTCTCGTTGACTCGGCCGGAAGTGTCCGGTATAATTGGTGGAGTTAGCAGGAAAGTTCTATATGGAGTAAAGCGACCATGCGTAAGCCAATTGAGTACGATAAGACCGCCATTCAAGCGAGTATTCGCGAACTTGAAAAGAACGGGCCGCTCCGGAATAGGAGCGAATTGTGGGCTGCGCTAGCAACGCGACATAGTGTTTCCGTTGCTACAATTGCCAAATGGGCTAACGGACTTGAAATTCAGACGCCACTAGGGCGGCGAGGTGGGGAAGGTGGCGACTTCGGAAGGTCCAAGGGAATCAAGCCGCGTGCCGCAAAGACCCGAAAGGGCATGAGTGAAGCGGCCGGTCTCTACATTCTTAACAATCTTCCTAGCTACACAACGGATCAAGTCAGGGCCAAAGTTAACCTATTGGTTAACAAGGCCCAGGCGGGAAGTGCAAAAGCGGCTTTGCAGTTACGATGCCTTGATTGCGTGAATTATCAAACCGAGGAAATGCGTGAGTGTGGGCAGGAGAATTCTTGCTCGCTTTACCATCTTCGACCCTATAAGGGAAAGGCTAAGTAAGATGCTTAGTATCATCGCTATTTACGTAGTTAGTATTCTTTACACACTTCAATTCAGACCGCACTCGAAAGATGCATCGTGGGTCACGGTCATAGGCGGAACATTGATTGTGTTCTGTCTGTCTCCGTTTCTTATGTGCATTGGGCTTTACACCGCTTACAAAAGGCAACTTACCGAAGGGTGAGTCGGCCCGGCCCCCGCCAGCTTCGCTGACTCAAAAAATCCGCTTGACACGATTAGCAGGAAAGTTCTATAATAGGGACGGAATCAAAGAACCCATCGAGTCGGAGACGAGATACATGATCGCCGTTACCGAACACGAAATCTATCAGACGGCCCATTTCACTCCATTCGAGGAACGAGATCGCGGGATCGATGCCCAATTCATTCGGATCAATGGACGATGGGGGATTAAGTTCTTTAAGAATGAGGCCCTTAGAAATAAGACATATGACTTTCAGAATAGGGCGGCTGGGGTTGGAATTGCTCCGCGAATCGGCCAATGTTTTGAATTGGAGATTCCTTTTCGGCCAAATGATGATCCAATCGAGGTTTTCGGATACGTAACGGAATGTGTCTCTGAAACTTATGCTGATAGGATGGCATATAAGCTCTATGGTATTCCTTATGAGGAATGTTCTTACGGTCAATCTGATGAGATTCACGACCGCCTGTATGATGATTACGAGTATAAAAGACTGATCGAAAAACTCTACGATATTAGAATCAGCAATAGGGATATTCATGCAAATAATGTTGGATATCTAAGAGGTAAATTGGTTTGTATTGATTTCTCGGATGAACACGAGCTTTGAGGCTCGCAAGCTCGCCTTTCGGGGCGAGTAACCCCGGCCCCATACAGTACACATTTTCCTGCTAATTTCTCCGAAATCGGTTTGACTCGGGCCGTTAGGCCCTGTATAATGAAGACGTGGAAATGAAGGATCGAGCGAAGCGAGTAAGGATGGTTTTAGGTTCCCAACTTTTTAGGAGCAAAGCGACTAATGGCTCAGTACACGAAGACGGTTGCTGTTCGGAACGTCAAGGACATTCCTCACACCTGCCAGCCCGGCCAGTGGGTTCGGGTCGGTAACGAGCGGCGATGCCGCCGACTGGTTTCTAGTACGAATTTCGGTGTTGTGACGGTTCGGCCAACTAACGGTCGGGTGAATACTGCGGCTTTCCGACTTGCCCGCGACAAGGGTAAGGTTGCGGTTCTGGGAATCAACCGCTGACCCTTCGGGTCAGAATTCCTACCGCGTCATCATCAGATGGCGCGAGTGGGGCCGGTCTATTTCAGGAGTCCATAGGATTCCCATTGACCCCTGACCTTTGGTCAGCTACAATAGACGTATTAAGCAACAAACCAATTTCGCGAGGAACTAGCAATGGTGATTCGAGTTTGGATGCTAGCCTTCTACGATGGTCGCGGAAAGATTAGGAATGTAACCATTCCTGATACTGGCAAGTGCGTAGCCGTTACCGAAATTCTTGACGATGTCTTCTATAAGGGACAAAACGAATTCTGCGACAAATGCGATAAGGATCAAAACCTCGCAAACGTTTCATCGGGTGATGTTGTCGAGTTTCCGGAAGGAAACTATCATCTTGTGAAAGCGATGGGTTTTAAGAAGCTAAGTTTCTATCAGTTCGTCTCGTATCAAAAGCATCTCAGTAGAGATGAGCGGAAGACAATCCTTCACTTTGTCAATCTAGGCGACTAATTCGAGAACCGGAGGTTCGAGTGACACAGAAAAGGGCTAGGGCAAATTTCTACGGGGCTCTGCGTCGCATCGCCCCGAATTATAGATGGGAATTAGTTGCTGGTGGAATCAGGGGGCGAAAGAAATTCGTTAAGAAAGGCGAATCAGAATTTGATATGTATTGCCCACTCACGGTGGTTGCTTCAAAGGAGCGAAGGATCAGACTTTCCGACTTTGATGTGGCTGCTGCCAATCTCGGAATGAATCAGCGTTCCGCAACATTAATCGCTGATACCGCTGATAACTCTGGAAAGAATTATAACAAGCAGGTTCGCCAGACGCTACTCAAATGCGTTGGCCTCCGATCAGACCTTTAGGTCTGAGCGGGGCCGGGTGGGCTCAACACCAAAACACTTTCCTTCCGTCTTGACTCAGGCTGATAAGTCAAGTAGAATGGGATCGTAAGCCACAAGTCCAATACTAGGGAGTATTTAGGATGCATTTCTGCGAAATGGTTGAAATGCCTGACAAGTCGATCTACAAGGTCGATCGATTACTCGGAAGGTCAAATAGCAATGCCAAGCTGGCAAAATCCAACAAAGCCGGAAGCCAATTCCTTACAATTGGCCTATCTCTTGCACCGGCTAAGGCTAGTGGCTTTAACCTTTGCACTTCGGCGTCGGGTGCCTGCATTCGAGACTGTATTTTTACGGCCGGTCAAGCCCAAATCTTTAGGGCAATTCCCTTGGCTCGGATTGCCAAGTCGCGACTACTTCGGATTGCTCCGTCTATCTTTATCCCACAACTTATGACTGAGATTCGCAATGCGGAAAAAATGGCAAGCCGAAAGAATTTGAGGCTTGCCTGCCGTCTCAATGTGTTTTCCGATGTGAAATGGGAAGTTGAGTTTCCCCAAATCTATGACACCTTCCGAGGTATCCAATTCTATGACTACACAAAACACTATGATAGAATGCGTAGTTACCTAAACGGTAATCTACCAAAAAATCTCCATCTGACCTTTTCGTGGTCGGGCCGAAACGAAGATCAGTGTATTGAAATTCTGAATCGCGGAGGTAACGTAGCGATTCCGTTCAATGTTAAGTATTTCGGCGAAAAGCGACAGCCGCTCCCAAAAAAGTTTTTGGGTCGCCCAATTATTGACGGCGATATCACGGATCTTAGGTTTTTAGATCGGAAGGCCCGTAAGGGCCGAGCGGGTTACATCATTGGCTTGCGAGCTAAAGGTAAGGGGAAGAAAGACTTAAAGTCGGGATTTATCGTGCAACCCACCGATGACGGAGTCATCTGGTGAGAACCTTCTATGCTATCGTTATTGTGACGGCAATGATAATTGGTTTCGTTAAAGGTATTTTGGCGGACGAAAAAAAGAATCATGGGGCCGCATCTCTTTTTCTAGGGGTGCGGCTCCGCTGCGTTTGAGAAGGCCCGGCCCGACTCACAAAGTTCGCCGATTCTATTTGACCTCGACGGATAGACCAGATATAATGGACTGAGTTAGCAGGAAATATCATAGTCCTCACAAGAGGTCCGACCCATGTTTGGAAAGTGTCAAAAAGTAGTCCAGTCAATCCTTAGCCTTCGGGTTGAAGGAGAAGACTATACGGGGATTGATACAATTCTGATACATTGGATTAATGGGTGGTTTGCGATCGGCGTGATTGATTACCATGAGCTTAGAAAGCTACAGGAAATGCTCTATAAGTGATTTAAGTCTTATCCTTACAGGACAAGTTTCAAACTAAGGAGCAATGCTCATGAAATCGCGAGTTGTCAAGTTTCATCCCTCCGATGTTTAGGAGATATGAGGATGCCCGACGCTGAATTTGAGACGAGGTTTCAGAGCTTTATTCGCGGCTGCGAAGAAATAATCAAGACAAATCACGGGCAAGTCTGTCCGAATCTTCGATCGTCGTGGCTTGAGATTCACCACGGTAATCGTTATATTCGGATTCTGAAATGTGATGATTGGAATAAGGAAGCTTTGATTGCGTCGGGAATTACAGATCCGGCAAAACATATTGGGCGTCGGGCTCATGTGTTTGTGGATAAGACGAATGGGGATGTGCTCAGAGCCGCGAGCTACAAAAAGCCCGAAACCAAACATCCCAGGGGAAATATATTTGATGAGTCCGGAGGACTCAGATATATGACACCTTACGGGGCTATGTACCTAGATCAAATGTCCTCAGTTCGTTCGGACGGTAATTAAGAAGACTAGCTCGCTTCGCTCGCTTACTTCGCAGGAAGTAGGTGAGCGGGGCCGGCGGGCCCCAGCAACAAAATACACCTGGGGTACTTGACCTGAAAAGTTAGAACCGATACAATAGAAGTGTTCCAAGCGGAAACCAAACTCCCGAGAGAACCAAGAATGGACTATCTAGAAGAATGTAATGTTCTGTATAGATTCTTTGATGAACTACCCATCTTAAAAACGGGAGAGACTTTACATACCTATACAGCTTTCTCTCATAAAGACAAAAGCCTGCGTTATGAGAAAATTGCAGTTCTAGGCCCACATCACAATATCTATAAGCTAGTCAATCACTGGAATAGATTGATTAAAGGTGATGGTTGGACATTTTATATCTAATCGGCGAATCCGGAACTGGTCCTCGACGGCTTGAGGAACCGACTCATAATCGGTTACAGGTGGTTCGACTCCACACAGTTCCAATCCTCATTCTTCGGATTGAATGAGGCCGGGCAGACTCAACCAAATTCTATTTCACTCTTG
>Ga0070679_100007069_pt1 | contig 10472 bp, 9 predicted proteins | sample KBSC63BmetaG_FD_65652 | JGI IMG/M metagenome (GOLD analysis project Ga0070679, IMG submission 65652) | Corn rhizosphere microbial communities from Kellogg Biological Station, Michigan, USA - KBS C6-3B metaG | ecosystem: Host-associated > Plants > Roots > Rhizosphere | place: USA: Michigan... | reverse complement strand
TCCTTGGCGACCTTGACGCCGCCGCCCTTGCCGCGGCCGCCGGCGTGAATCTGCGCCTTGATGACGACGACGTCGCGGCCGGTCGTCTTCTGAATCTCGCGCACCGCGCCGTCGACTTCGCCGAGATCCATGACGGCCTTGCCGATGGGAACGGGCACGCCGTAACGCTTCAGCAGCTCCTTGCCCTGATACTCGTGAATCTTCACGGTTATCTCCTTCGTCGGCAGCCTCGTAACACGCGCAGGGCGGACTCACAAGGCGTTTGTCGTACGATGTGGAGGATGCGGTGGATGCGCGTAACGTTTCTGCTCGCGGCGGTTCCGCTCGTCGCCCACGCCGACGTGTCGCCGCCGCGGCCGTCGGGCGCCGCCGTCGCGCCGCCGGAGATGATCGAGTACTCCAAGTCCGAGAGCGACGGCAAGATCACGGCGACGCCGGCGAACGTGCTCGAGACGCCGTATCGCTTTCAGATCGACGGACGGACCGTCACCGTCGGCTTCGAGAAGGACTTCAAGATCCACGTGCGCGTCGCCGGCGGCGGCGAGATCGTGCTCCCGGCGGCGGGGCAGGGCTACATGTCTCGCGTCGGCGGCAACCTCTCGGCGACGCTGTTCAAGCGCGGGCCGGTCCCGATGCTCGAGCTCGCCTCGCGGCCCGAGGCGTGCAGCGACTACTGGGAGATCTACGTCAGCGTCGTCGACGGCGTGCCACGCAACGCGCTCGAGCTCGACGGGCTCGCCGATCCGCCGTCGATGTCGACGCCGTCGGTGCGCTTCGACGGCGACCGCGCGGTCGTCACGCAGCGCACCGCCGAAGACGAAGAGGGCAAGAAGGTGCGCGTCACGCGCACGCGCTACCGCTTCGATGGCCGCGTCTACGTGGATGTATCAAAGCGAGCCGGGCCCCGCTCAAAATGAGCGCCTGACCGTCGCCGGCACACGGCGAACCGCGCACTTGCCGGCTGGCGTGCCCCTTGCTCCTCCGCGCCGGGTCCCCTACTTTCCGGAATTCGGCAGATTTCACGCATCGACTGGAGGAGACCATGCTTCGTCATCTTGCTCTCGCGACCGCCCTCATCGCCGCGCCGGCGCTCGCGCACGCCAACGAATGGACCGTCGATCCCGCGCACTCGACGGTCAGCTTCACCGTCAAGCACATGATGGTGTCGACGGTGCGCGGCGAGTTCGGCAAGGTCGCCGGCACCGCGTCGTGGTCGAAGCCCGACCACTCCGACGCCAAGATCGACGTCACCGTCGACGCGACGACGATCGACACGCGCGAGCCCAAGCGCGATGCGCACCTGCGCTCGCCCGACTTCTTCGACGTCACCAAGTTCCCGACGCTGACCTTCAAGTCCAAGCGCGTCGAGAAGGCCAAGGAGGCGGGTCACCTCACGCTCGTGGGCGATCTGACGATCCACGGCGTGACCAAGGAGGTCGCGTTCGACGTCGCCGGCCCGTCGCCGGAGATGAAGACGCCGTTCGGCACCCTCGCCGTCGGCGCCGAGGCCAAGGCGCGCATCAACCGCAAGGACTTCGGGCTCAACTGGAACAAGGCGCTCGAAGCCGGCGGCGTGCTCGTCTCCGAGAACGTCGACATCGACATCAATCTCGAGCTGTCGCGGAAGCCGGGGCCGGGGAACCAGAAAGCGGAGCGCTAGCGGAGGTCGCGCGGCGAGCGCCGCGCGTACGGCCTAGTGCGTGAGCTGCGTCTCGCCGTACACGCCGATCTTGAAGTGCGACGTCGCGCCGAAGGGCATCTCGGTCTGCACCACCGGCATCTTGGTCGCCGCCACCACATCCTGCACGCACGAGTCGAAGCTGCCGTCCTTGGCGTCCGACGAGATCACCGTCGGCGCGTAGGCCTTGCCGTCGGTGTAGATGTAGTAGGCGATGTCGATCGTGGCGCCGAAGTCGACGCCGAGGGTGCGGCGGCCGCACTCGATGACCTGGTTCTGCATGGTCTCGGCGAGCGGCTGCATACCGACCTTGAACGCATCGGGCGTCGGCGGCGGGCCGGCCGGCTTCTCACCCGGCGGCAGGAACTCCCAGAGCGCGCCCACCGACGGACCGGGCAGCGGCGTCACCGTGGTCTTCGTGCCGGTGTCGACGATGCACTGCTTCATCGGATCGGGGCCGTCCCACTTCACCGGCTGGACGCTGAGCTTGCCGGCGGCGTCGGCCATGACGGCGAAGACGCCGCCCTTGGCGACTGGCTCGCCGGGCTTGGTCTTCAAGCAGTCCATGGCGCCTTTGGCCGCTTCTTGAATCTCGGCCTGACGCTTTTGCACGACGGAGGGGCCCTGGAAGGGGGCGGACGATCCTTTGCCGCCACCACTGGTGGTGGCGCATGCAGCCAACAGCACGGTCGGGAGCAGCAGTAGGTTTTTCATGTGCCGGGTCTTAGCAGAAGACCCGGCCGTTTGAAAAGGGGAGCGTCAATCCCCCATGACGCGGGCGAGCGCGACGCGCTGGATGGCGAGCTCGTACTGCGCGCGCGCCAGGTTCAAGCGCGCCGTCAAGAACGCCGACTGCGAGTCGAGCAGATCGGTCGTCGTCGCCGAGCCGGCCTGCACCAGCGCCTGGGTCACGCGGTAGGCCTCCTGCGCCGACGAGATCGCGGTGCGCGCCACGTCGACGGCGACGCCGGCGGCTTCGGCCTGCGCCGCGGTGTTCTTGACCTCGACGGCGACCTGGCGCTTCTGGTTCTGCAGATCGACCTGCGACGCGTCGGCCTGGCGCTGCGCGGCGCGCGCCTGGAAGTAGCTGGCGCCCCACTCCCAGACGTTCCACGACGCCCTGACGCCGACGAAGAACTGGTTGGGCGGCGCGAACAGCTGGCCGTCGGTGCGCACGTAGCCGCCCTCGGCGTCGACCTCGGGCAAGAGCGAGAAATAGCGCGCGCGCTGATAGCGCCCGGCGGCGAGCGCGGCGGCGTCGGCCTGCTTGACCTCGGGGCGCTTCTGCTCGGCGGTGGTCGTCGCCGACGACACGTCGGGCAGCGGCTGCGACGACATCGACAACAGCGTGGTCGGCTCGACGAACTCGACGTTGCTGTCGATGGGCAGCCCGATGGCGTCGAGCAGGTTGGTGCGCGCCACCAGGCCCTGCGCGTGCGCCGCGATCTGCTGCTGGCGGGCGTTGGCCTGCGCCACCTGCACGCGCAGCAGATCCGCGTTGGTGATGACGCCGGCTTTGAGGCGCGCCTGGTTGACGGTGACCTGCTCGGAGAGCTCGCCCACCGACGAGGCGGCGATCTGCTCGAGCGCGTGCGCCTCGAAGAGCTGCAGATAGGCCGTGCGCACCGCCTGCGTCACCGCCGCTTGCGAGACCTTGACGCCGGCGTCGCTGGCTCTGGCGTTGGAGCGCTGCGCCGCGTAGTCGAAGCCGGTGTGCAGGAGGCCGACGAGCGGCTGGCTCACCACGGCGACGAAGTTGTTGGTGTCGCTCTTGCGCACCACGAACTGCGTCGGGTTGGTCTGGCAGCCGCCGACGAAGGTCATGAAGTCGATGGCGAAGGGGCAGTCCCAGTGCTGGTACTCCTCGGAGAGCCGCACGCCGGGGAGCATGCGCGCGCCCACCGAGAGCGCCTGGTCATGGCTCGAGCCCGCGCGTTTCTCGACGGAGATGAGGCGCAGGTTGCCCTTGAGCGCCAGGTCCACGGCCTGATCGACCGTGATGCGCTCGGCGCCTTCGGCGCCTTCGGCGGCAAAGGATGCCGTTGCAAATGATGCAGTCGCACAACAAACGACGGCTGCGCTCACCACGAAATTGTGCAGTCGCATAAGGAGGCCTCGGCTAGTTGACGTGCACGGTCACGTCGACCGACATGCCGGCGCGCAGCGGAACGTCGGGCTGCTTGGTCCACGAGATACGCACGGGGACGCGCTGCACCACCTTCACGAAGTTGCCCGAGGCGTTGTCGGCGGGAAGGAGCGAGAAGCTGGAGCCGGTGCCGCCCGAGAGACTCTCGACGGTGGCTTCGAGCTTCTGGCCCGGGTAGGCGTCGACCTTGACGTCGGCGCGCTGGCCCGGCTTCATCTTGCCGATCTGCGTCTCCTTGAAGTTGGCGAGCACGTAGGTCTGCGTCGGCACGAGCTCGATCACCGGCGAGCCGATGGCCACGAGCTGGCCCTCGTGCACGGTGAGCTTGGAGGCGATGCCGTCGGCGGGCGCCTTGACCGCGGTGTAGCCGAGCTGCAGCCGCGCCAGCTCGAGCTGCGCCTCGGCCGACTGGACGCGCGCGTGCGCGAGGTCGGCGTTGGCGCGCGCGGCGGCGATCTGCGCCTCGATCGGCGAGGTCTGGCTCACGCGGCCGCGCGCTTCACCGACGCGCTCCTCGGCGGCGCGACGCCCTTCCTTGGCCATCGCCACCTGCGCCTTGGCCTGCGCCAGCGCCGCGTTGGCCGAGTCGTACGCGGCCTGCGCGTTGTCGACGCGCTCCTGCGGCACGGCGTTGGCCGACTTCAGCTCCTTGGCGCGCGACAGATCGAGCTCGGCCTTGCGGGCGTCGGCTTCGGAGCGCTGGAGCGACGCCTGCGCCGCCTGCAGCTGCGCTTCGGCCGAGCCCACCGACACCGTCGAGCCGGCGAGGGCCGCCTTCGCCGACGAGAAGCCGCCCTTGGAGCCGGCGGTGGTCACCGACACCTGCGCGTCGGCGGCCGCGGCCTGCGCCTGCTGCGACGCCAGATCGGCCTCGGCCTGCTTGACGCGCGCGGCGTAGTCGGCGGGATCGATCTCGGCGATCACGTCGCCGGCGTGCACGAGCTGGTTCTCCTTGACGTGCACCTTGATGATCTGGCCCGACACGCGCGTGCCGACGGGGACCATGTCGGCGGCGATGGCCGCGTCGTCGGTGCCCTCTTCGCCCATCGTGAAGAGCACGTAGCCGCCGACGGCGACGAGCATGATGCCGACGATGATGCCGACGATCACGAACGGCCTGCGCTTGTTCTTCGGCGGCTCCGCCTCTTCGGCCGGGGCGGGCGTGCGCGGCGCGTCCGTTGGACGGGCGTCGCGCGGGACCGGCTCGAGACGGGGTTTCGATTCGTTGGTTTCCATCTTCACATCTCCACGTGAACTTCGGGCTTCGGACCGCCGCCACCGTGATTGGGGGACTTCAAGAAATAGAGCAGCGGCATCACGAACAAGAACGCGATGCCGGCCATGAGGAACATCTTCTCGAACGTCATCATCATCGCCTGGCGCGCGACGATGCCGCCGAGCGCGCGCTCGGCCGCCATGCGCGCCGACGCTGCGTCGTAGCCCTTCGAGACGAGGAGCTGCGTCATCGCGGCGAGGCGCTGCGTGACCTCGGGACGGCCGGCGGTGAGGTGCGCGCCGATGGCCGCCTTGATCTGCACCGGGTAGCGCGTCATCAGCGTGGCGAACACGGCGAGGCCGAGCGAGCCGCCGATCTGGCGCACCAGCGAGTTGAGGCCGGTGGCGTCGGCGAGCTTCTTGCGATCGATCGACGACAGCGCCACCGTGGTCAGCGGCACGAACAGACAGGCGAAGCCCACGCCCTGGATGAGCAGCGGCCAGAGCAGCTGCGCCTCGCTCGTCTCGAGCGTGTAGTGGCTCATCTGATAGGCGCTGATGGTGAAGCAGATGACGCCGAACCCGACGACGATGCGCGGCTGCACCTTGTTGTAGATGCGGCCCACGATCGGCACCACGAGGAACATGATGAGCGAGCGCGGCATGAGCGCGATGCCCGACTTCATGGCGTCGTAGCCGAGCAGCTCCTGCATGAAGACGGGCAGGATGAAGGTGACCGACATCAGCATCGCGAACATCACGCCGCCGACGAGCGTGCCCGACGTGAACACGGTGTCCTTGAAGAGCGACAGGTTCACCGCCGGCATCTCCGCCGTCAGCTCGCGCGCCACGAAGAGCAGCAGCGCGATCACCGCGACGATGGCGAGCACGGTGATGAGGCTCGACTCGAACCAATCCTTGCGGATGCCCTCTTCGAGCACGTACTGCAGCGACGCCAGCCCGATCGAGAGCAGCGCGATGCCCGCCCAGTCCATGTGCTTGCGCTGCTTGGCGGCGGCGGCCAGGTTGGCCTGGCGCACGTCTTCGGGCTCGTGCACGAAGGTCGACACCATGAACAGGCCGAGCAGGCCCACCGGCAGGTTGATGTAGAAGATCCACGGCCAGCTCCAGTTGTCGACGATGTAGCCGCCGAGCGTGGGGCCGAACGCGGGGCCGATCATGACGGCGAGGCCGAAGAGCGCCATCGCCATGCCTTGCTCCTCGGGCGGGAAGGTCTGGCGCAGGATCGCCTGCTCGGTCGGCTGCAGCGCGCCGGCGCCGAGGCCCTGGAGCACGCGGCAGACGACGAGCATCTCGAGCGAGCGCGCCATGCCGCACAGCATGCTGCCGACGAGGAACAGGCCGAGGCAGAACATGTAGACGCGTTTCTGACCGAAGAGGCGGCCGAGGAACGCGGTCAGCGGCATGACGATGACGTTGGCCATCACGAAGCCGGTGGTGACCCACGTGATCTGCTCGACGGTGGCGCCGAGCGAGCCCGAGAGGTGCGGCACGGCGACGTTGACGATCGACGCGTCGATGGTGCCCATGAGCGTGCCGAAGGTGATGCTGACGGTGACCAACCACTTGTTGGTCGGCGCGCGCGTGGCGACGTTCGGTAGGCTGGCGGCGACCATTTGCTAGGCTCCGGCCCCTTCCATGAAGAAGCGCACGACCTCGTCGAGCGGCATGTAGCCCTCGACGTTGTTGTCGACGTGGTACAGGCGGATCGAGCGCATGATCCCCATCAATAGGTAGGCGTAGTACTCGGCGAGCTGAGGGCGCAGCGCCTTCTGCTTGACGCCGCGGCGCATGAGCTTCTCCATGCGCAAGAAGAGCTCGCGCTTCATCTCCGGCGCGCAGGCGGCGGTGGCGGGGTAGGAGTCCTGGTTCAGACCCCACTCCATGCGGTGCAGGATGATGTGGAAGCGCGAGTGCTGCTCGAAGAAGGCGCCCATCTCGCCGACGAAACCGGCGAGGTCGTCGCGGAAGGTGCCGGGCGCGCGATCGAGAAAGGCGTCGATGCGGGCGAGCAGCTCGGCGCGGCGGTTCTCGAGAAGCGCGGCGAGCAGCGAGTCGCGATCCTTGAAGTGGTTGTAGAGGGTGCCGACGGCGACGCCGACGCGGGTTGCGATGTCGTTCATGTGCGCGTTGGCCAGGCCCTTCTCGGCGAACGACTCTTCCGCCGCGTCGAGAATGGCGGCGGAGGTCTGCTCGCGCTGGCGCTCACGCAGACTCTGAGCCTTCGTTTCAGAAGGTGAACGAGCATTCATAATTTGAATTCTTAATTCACGGAATGAAACTGTCAAGCATGTTCTGAATGTAGGTTCTAGTACGGAGGGCTTGTAATTATGCGATTGCACAATTTCTCTTGACGGTCGTTGTGCAGTTGCACAATAAATGTCGCCGTGCGAGCGGAGGTGCGGTCATGAGCGAGCGAGCGACGAGCACGGAGGCGATGGCGTGGTGGCGCGAACCGACGCGCGGCCAGTGGTTCACGTTCGTGGCGGCGTGGGTGGGCTGGGTGCTCGACGCGTTCGACTTCACGATCTTCCTACTGGTGATGCCGGCGATGGCCCGCGAGTTTCACGTGGGCGTGGCGGCGACGGCTGGATCGATCACGTTGACGCTCTTGTTACGCCTCTTCGGCGGCGTGGCGGCGGGGGCGGCGGCCGATCGCTGGGGGCGCAAGCTGCCGCTCATGATCTCGCTCGTCTGGTTCGCGGTTTGTGACGGTGGCGTGGCGTTCGCGCCGTCGTTCAAGGCCGTCCTGATCCTGCGTACCCTGTTCGGATTCGGGATGGGCGCCGAGTGGACCTCGGGCGCGACGCTGGCGATGGAGAACTGGCCGGCGCGCAGCCGCGGCATCGCCTCGGGCGTCTTGCAGGGCAGCTGGGCGGTCGGCTACCTCCTGGCGGCGGTGGCGTTCGGCTGGGTGATGCCGCACTTCGGCTGGCGCGCGCTGTTCCTGGTGGCGGCGGCGCCGGCGCTGCTCGTCCTGCCCATCCGCATCTGGGTGCCGGAGAGCGAAGAGTGGAAGGCGCGTAAGCGTGATGCGCGCGCATCAAGAGCGCGCGTGACAAATGATGCAGCTGCACAATTGCGGGGGCACGCGCGCACCATCGCGTGGGCGTCGGTGATCATGGGCTGCGGCTTCGGCGCCTACTACGGGCTGACCGGGCTCTATCCCACGCTGCTCGACGGGCTCGGCCACGCGCCGTCGGCGATCGCGCACCACGTGATGCTGTTCAACCTCGGCATGATGGGCGGCGCGATCGTGACCGGCATCCTGGCGGCGAAGAAGGGCGTGGCGCGCGCGGTGGCGGTGCCGGCGCTGGCGTCGCTGCCGTTTCTGCCGCTGTACGTGGGCGCGGTGCCGCCGCTGCTCGGCGTCGGCGCCTTCCTCGGCGGCGGGCTCGCGGTCGGCTTCACCGGCGTGACCCCGCTGTTCTTGACCGGGCTCTTTCCGCCCGAGGTGCGCGCGCGCGCGGTCGGCGTGGTCTATCACGTCGGCGCGCTGTTCGCCGCGTTCGTGCCGTCGGTGATGGCGTTCCTGGTGCAGCGCGCGCACGTGGCGCTGCCGCGCGCGATCCTGATCGTGACGGTGGCCTGCGAGCTCGGGCTCGTGGCGATGTTCACTTTTTCAGGAAGTCGACGACGGTCTGCAGCTCTTCTGGGCTCAGACCACCGAAGCGAGCCGGCGGCATCAGCCTCGGCGAGCTCGCCGGCTGCGTGAGGCGATCGATCGCCTTGTCCTTCTCGGCGCGTGACATGGCGCCGTAATTCTCGACGTTGAACGCCGCGCGCGAGATCGTCTGATCGAGCTCGGAGTTGTGGCAGCGCTGGCACATCTGCTGGAGGATGCCCGTGCCGTCGGCGCCGGCGCGCGGGCGCAGGCCCATGTCGGCGAGCGCGCCGTCGAGGAAGACGTCGCGTAGATCGGGCAGCTTGCTCGCGGGCAGCGCGCCGTCGACGAACGACTGATAGGCGGTGGTGAGCGAGGAGAGCTTCGACGGATCGGTGACCTTGACGTCGTGGTAGGGCACCGGGATGGCGTTGCCGCCGGCGGCGTAGGTGTAAATCGCATCCCAGGTGGCGCTCTGGCCCATCGGCATGTTGAGCGCGGGCTCGGCCGGGTTGGACGCCTGGACCTGCTGCTCGATCTTGCCGGTGTTGAACTCGTTGGGCTGCGGCGAGACGCTGTTGTTGTCGACGAGCGCCTCGAGCACGAGCGGATCGGAGCGCGGCGTGTCGAGGAGGTTGGCGGGGATGCCGGCGTAGTCCTCGAGCTTGCCGTGCGCGGCCTGGAAGTCCTGCACGAGCGCGACGCCGCCGGGCTGGTTGGCGTTGTTGCGGAACCAGTGGGTCCACGGCGCGCGGCGCTCCTGCATGCGCAGCATCTTCGTCGTCGACGGGCCGTTCGGCTGGTGACAATGGCGGCAGTCGAAGACGGTGTCCTTGAGATCTTCGTCTTCGTAGAGCGAGACCGAGCGCCAGTCGCGCTCGACGGCGGGCGTGAGCAGATCGCCGGCGCTGCAGCCGTCGGCGGAGGCGTTGCAGTCCTGTAGGAAGCGCACGAGGTAGAAGTGCAGCTCGTTGGCCTGGGGATCGTGGGCGATGACCTCGGCCAGCTGCGAGCCGCGCACGAAGCCCATGGCGACGAAGCCGGGATCGGCGATGAAGCTGCCGTCGTTCTGCTGCGTCGACGGCGCTTGCGACGGCGCGGTGAAGAGGATGGCGCGCGGGTTGAGCGCCGAGACCTCGCGGACCACGAGCGACGTCGAGTGGCCGGTGAGCGCGAACGCGGGCGGCGAAGGGCCGTCGAAGAGCCCGACGGCGTGCTCGAGGTCGACGATGTTGCCGATCGCGGGCGGCGCGGCGCCGCAGAAGTGGGTGGCGACGGCGTCGTGGCTGCCGCGCTTGCAGACGGTGGCGAGCTGCGCCGCGCCCGACGGCAGGTTGGCGAAGAAGGCGCCTTCGGGGCCGTGGTCGCTGGTGTCGCCGCCGGGTTGCGAGCCGCCTGCGCCGTCGCTGCCACCACCGCAACCCGCAGCGACGGCGCAGGCGAGAACCAAAGAGCGAAGAGCGCGGATGCGCATGGGCTAGAGGATCGGGCCGCTGCCGGTGTTCCCGCTGCCGCCGCCGCCGGTGCCACCGCCGGTACCGCCGGTGGTGCAGTCGGTGCCGGTGCAGCAGACCGGCGGTGCGTCGTCGTGCGGCGTGGCGTGGCCGCCGAGGCTGACGTGCTGGATCAGGATCACGGCGCCGACCGGAGCGGGCGACGGGAAGTCGATGTAGATGGGCGAGGGCGGGGGGCCGAGGTCGCTGTCGGAGTCGCCGCCGCCGCCGCCGCCGCCGCCGCCGGAGCCGCCGCCGCCGTTGCCGCCGGAGCCGCCGCCGCCGTTGCCGCCGGAGCCGCCGCCGCCGTTGCCG
>Ga0070679_100007064_pt1 | contig 10476 bp, 10 predicted proteins | sample KBSC63BmetaG_FD_65652 | JGI IMG/M metagenome (GOLD analysis project Ga0070679, IMG submission 65652) | Corn rhizosphere microbial communities from Kellogg Biological Station, Michigan, USA - KBS C6-3B metaG | ecosystem: Host-associated > Plants > Roots > Rhizosphere | place: USA: Michigan... | reverse complement strand
AAGTGAGGCTGCGGCAATGGCGAACGAGCTGCTCAACGAGGTATTGCAACCCAGGACGGGCCGCGCCCTGATCGTCCGCACGGGAGAGGTCCTGCGTATCACCGATCTCGAAGGCGAACAGGTTGTCGACGTCGCGATATTCAACGCGAATAATCATCGCGACCGGCTGTCACTGTCCTATTCCACCACGCGCTATGCGATGCAATACAGCGCGCGCCGCTCCGGGCGGCCCGAGCCTGGCTCCCTCATGTCGAAGGATTTTCTCACCGAAGGCGACGTGTTGATGTCGACGATCTACACGCCGCTGATGACGATCGTCAGGGAAACACCGGAGCCCAAGGGAGTGCACAAGGTGAACCAGCGGATGTGCAACCGCCGCTTCTATGAGAGCTTCGGCCTCCACGGGATCGACGGTTGTCATGAAATCATCAGCGGCGTAGTCGCACCCTACGGGATAAGACCCGAGGACATCCCCGATACGATCGATTTCTTCATGAACTATCACCACGACTGCTCCAGCCATTCCTGGGTGGCGGAAGCGCCGGTGTCCAGGCCAGGCGACTATGTCGAATTGCGCGCCGACACCGACTGCCTGGTTGCGATCTCCAACTGCCCGGAAGACCATGTCAGCATGATCAATGGCGGACGCTGCACGCCGATGCGCCTGCAGGTGTTCGCCGCGGAGCCTGCGCGGGCGCCGTGATGGCCACACATGTCATCAAGGCCGGTCCGGCGACGGTGCTACGCGGGATCATCTCGCCGCAGGCGAAGCCCGTCCTGACGATCGCGTCCGGCGATACCGTTGTCTTCGACACCTGGTCGATGTGGGACAATGCCGGCGGCCCGGATCTCACGCTGGACGATGCGCTGGCCTTGCGTGATCGATTCCGCGCCGAGAACCGGGGCCCGCATAGCTTGACCGGACCGATCGCGGTGCAGACGGCAGAACCCGGCGACGTCCTCAGGGTCCAAATCGAGCGGCTTGAAGTCGCCGACCACGGCATAAACCTGATTCCGGGCAGGCAGAGCCGGGGACTGCTCTCCGATATTTTTGTCAATGCCGAGCTGCGTCACATTCCGCTCGACCCTCGCACCATGACGGCGCGATTCGGAGACCGCGTCACCATTCCGCTGCGTCCGTTCCTTGGGATCATGGGTGTGTCACCGCCGCTGGACCAACCTCCCCGGAGCTCGGCCATTCCCGGCAATTTCGGTGGCAATATCGATTGCTCCGATCTGACCGTCGGCTCGGTGCTTTATTTGCCCGTCTTTGTCGAAGGCGCAGGCTTCTATGCCGGCGATGCCCACGCGGCGCAGGGATCCGGCGAAGTAGTGCAGACCGCGCTCGAGACATCGCTTACGGCCGCTCGGCTCACCCTTTCGGTCATGAAGGGGCGCTCGATCGATCGCCCCCAGGCGGAAACGCCGGATCATTTCATCACGATGGGTCTCGATGAAGACTTGCGCAACGCGGCGCGCCAGGCCGTGCTCGACATGATCGACTTGCTCTCCGCAACACAGGGCATGACGCGTGAGGATGCCTATGCGTTGTGCTCCCTTCAGGCGGATCTCGTGGTGACGCAGCTCGTCAACGGCGTTTGCGGCATCCATGCGCGGATGCCAAAGGCAATCTTCGGCCGGAGATCGAGGCAGTGACCGCCCTCCTCGAAGTCCGCGATGTCGGAATCGAATTTGGCGGGGTGCGCGCCCTTCAGGACGTGTCGTTCGACGTCGATCGCGGCACCATATGCGGCCTGATCGGACCAAATGGTGCCGGCAAGACGACGCTCTTCAACGCCATCTCGCGGGTCTATTCAATCAGCCGCGGCACGATCCGGTTCGCCGGCCGCGACATCACTGCCCTTCCCGCCGATCGCATCATCGGCCTCGGCATTGCCCGCACGCTGCAGAACGTCGGCCTGTTCGGCGGACTGTCGGTGTTCGACAACGTACTGCTCGGTGCGCACCACCGGTTGCGGCCCGGCTTCTTGAATGCGATCTTAGGGCGCGGTGCGGTCACCAGCGTTGCAGCGGTAGAGGACGAGGCATGGGACCTGCTCGGGGATCTCGGCCTCGGCGGGGTGGCCGATCATGTGGCCGGGAGCCTGCCCTTCGGCACGCTGAAGCGCGTCGAGCTTGCCCGCGCGCTGATCTCCAGGCCGCAATTCCTGATGCTCGACGAACCGGCCAACGGCCTTTCCCATGGCGAGGTCGACGAGTTGTCCGAAATCATCCTGAGAGCTCGCAGGCATCACGACCTGACCGTGCTGCTAGTCGAGCATCACATGCGCATGCTGATGCGTATTTCCGATCGCGTCGTCGTGCTGGAGAACGGCGTCAAGATCGCCGACGGTGCGCCGGCCGAAGTCAAAGCGGACCCTAAGGTCACTACCGCCTATCTCGGGAACGCGGTATGAGCCTGTTGACCATCAAGGGATTGCATGCCGGCTATGGCTCGCGGACTGTATTGCACGATATCGATCTCGATATCGTCGAGGGACAGATTCACGTCGTGCTCGGCGCGAACGGCGCAGGCAAGACCACGCTGCTTCGCGCGGTCTCGGGCACGATCGAGCGGAGCGGCACCATCCTGTTCGATGGCCTGCGCATTGACCATTTGCCGGTCAGGAAAGTCGTGGCATCCGGCATTGCGCATGTGCCGCAGGGTCGCGGCACCTTTTCCGACCTCAGCGTGGACGAGAACATCCGCATGGGCGCCTATCTGCGCTCCGGCTCCGACATGCGAAGCGATCGCGAGCGATGGCTGACGTTCTTCCCGCGCCTGCGCGAGCGGTTGTCGCAACAGGCCGGCAGCCTGTCCGGAGGCGAGCAACAGATGCTGGCGATCGCCCGCGCGCTGATGCTGCGCCCGCGGCTGCTGCTGCTCGACGAGCCCTCCCTCGGCCTGGCGCCGATCATCCTTCGCGGCCTCTTCGATACTCTGGCTGCGATCCGGCAGGAGACAGCGATGACCATGCTCATCGTGGAGCAGAATGCCAATCTGGCCCTTGCGGTTGCGGATCAGGGCGTGGTGCTCGAAAGCGGCAGTGTCGTGTTGCGCGATTCCGCCGCGAACCTGACCGGCAACGACGAGGTTCGCCGGATCTATCTCGGATACGAATGATGCTTCTCGCCAACCAGATCATCGACGGCCTGGCTGACGGCGCGATCTATGCTTCGCTCGCGCTGGCGCTCGCTTTCAGCTACCGGTCCACCGGCATTGTCAATTTTGCGCAGGGCGAGATGGCGATGCTGTCAGCCTACCTGGTCTGGCAGTTGATGGCGTGGGGAATGCCCCTGATCCCCGCGGCCATCATCAGCATTGTCGTGTCATTTGCCGCCGGCGCTCTGCTCTACGTCTCGCTGGTCAAGCCGCTGTCGCATTCCAGCGTTCTCACGGTGGTCAGCGTGCTTATCGGGCTGTACCTTGCGCTCAACAGCCTTGCCGGCTTCCTCTGGACCTACAGCATCAGGGCTCTGCCGAGCCTGTTCCCGAAGGCTCATCTGAAGCTCGGATCGTTCAGCGTTTCGGTAGAGACCGTGGGGATCATCGCGGTGGTCGCACTGGTGCTCGTGCTGCTCTATTTCCTTTTCGAAACGACGAAGCTCGGACTTGCGATGCGCGGTGCCGCTTCGACGCCCGACTCTGCCGAGTTGGTCGGTGTTCCAGTCCCGACGATGCTCCTGATCGGATGGGGGATTGCGGCGGCGCTCGGCGCGCTATCGGGGATATTGGTCGCGCCGCGCGTATTTCTCAATCCGACCATGATGTTCGGTGTCATCATCTATGCCTTCGCTGCTGCAACACTCGGAGGCTTCGACAGCATTGTGGGAGCGGTCGTGGGCGGCCTGCTCGTTGGCGTGATCGAAAACCTGGTCGGCACCTACGTTCCCTGGATCGGACCCGACCTGAAGATCGTCGTCGCTCTGGTGCTGATTTTCGGAACGCTGCTGATCAAGCCGGACGGGTTGTTCGGCCGCAGGAAGGTGGCGAGGCTATGAGCATCGTCGTAAGGCCCAAGCTGCCCTCCGCCATCCATCTGATCGCCAGAATCTGCGCGGCGGGAGTCCTGCTCTACGTCCTTCCGTTCGCGATTCCGAGCTACCTGGTCAGCCAGTTCGCGACCGTGATGGTCTTTGCCATCGCGATCATCGGAATCGATCTTGTCACCGGGTTCGGCGGCGCCATTACGCTTGGACACGCGGCGTTCGTCGCGCTGGGATCCTATACCACGGCCATCCTCACGGTTCGTTATGGCTGGAATCCATATGCGACTATCCCGGTGGCCGCTGCCGTGAGCTGGATCTCAGGATGGTGCCTTGGCTTTCCGGCGCTCCGGCTGCAGGGCCTCTATCTCGCGATGGGGACGCTCGTGCTCTCGATAACGGTACCGGCGCTGCTCAAGCGCTTCGATGCATTCACCGGCGGCGTTCAGGGCCTGAACGTGGGTAACCCCGAGTCGCCCCTGCCGTGGCTCAATGACTCGCAATGGATCTACTTTCTGTCGCTCGCCATTGCTGCAATGCTTTATGTCGTCGCCCGTCGCATTCTGTCGGGGGCCCTGCGACGATCGCTGGTTGCGACCCGCGACAATCAATTGGTTGCGGCCGTGATGGGGGTCAATCGCCCACGGCTCGCAACCGCGACCTTCGCGATGAGCAGTCTCTATGCCGGAGTAGCGGGCTCGCTTTACGCCATGATCGTCGGCTTCGTTTCGCCCGACACATTCAATCTGATGATGAGCCTCAGCCTTTTCGTCGGCGCTGTCGTCGGCGGCATCACCTCGCTCCGCGGCGCGTTCGCCGGCGCGATGTTCATCCAGTTCGTTCCAGTCTGGGCCAGTGACATCGACGTGTCGCTCTCGGGCCTGGTATTCGGGTGCACATTGATCTTCACGCTCTTGCTCATCCCGAGCGGAATCGGCGGCGTCGCCGAACGCTTCTATCACTACGCATGCGCACGTCTCGGCTGGGTCGATCCGATGCGTTCGCGGCGGGAAACGGGTGACGCGATGGAAGCAGCGGAAGTGCTGCAGCACAAATTCAGCAAGCCCAGCGGTTGATCCCATTGTCCCTGGATCCAGAGCTCGTCCCCTTCATCGCGCGCCTCGAGGAAGCGTGGTCAGAACCGCCCCTGTCATTGCCGGTCGCGGCCTGGCGCGAGCGAACTGTAAACGGCGAGGATTCTCTCGCTCACCCAGGACTCCCGACGATCTTGAAGTCCACGATTTCAAAGAGAAGATGGTAGAGAGACGTGCCCTCAGCCCGAATTCGATTTCATGACCGGACGGTCCATCATACTCGACGGCGGCCGGAGCCTTCCGCATTTCCCCCGCCTCGACGTCTCGCCGGAATCCTGAACGTCGCGATCAGCTGAACGCCGCGCGCAGCTTGGGGATTACCTGCTCGGAATACAGGCGGAGAAACCTCGCCTGATCCGGCCCGGGCGCGTGGAACACGAGGTGACGGAATCCCAGTTCGACATAGGGTCGTATCCGCTCTACCTGCTCGTCCGGATCGGTCGATACGATCCAACGGCTTGCCGCCCGTTCCAGCGGCAGGGCATCGGCGAGCTTCTCCATCTGCAGCGGGTCCTCGACGCTGGTCTTTTCCTCGGCCGACAACGCCAATGCCGCCCAGTACCGCGTATCGGCCATCGCCGTCTGCTTGTCGGTATCGAACGAGACCTTGAGTTCGATCATGCGGTCGAGGCTGTCGGATGGCCGCCCCGCCGATGCGAGCCCCGCCGCGACGTTCGGCAGCAGCGTCTCGCGATAGAGTTCGGCGGGCTTGCCGCTGGTGCAGATGAATCCATCGGCCACCTCGCCTGCCAGCTTCGCAGCGGTGGGACCCGCCGCGGCGATGTAGATCGGAACAGGATTGTCGGGCCTGTCGTAGATCGTGGCATTCTCAGTCCGATAATACTGGCCCTCGAAACTCACCCTCTCTTCGCGCCATAGCCGGTTCATCAGCACGATCGACTCCTTCAAGCGGCCGAAACGTTCCTTGAAGCCAGGCCATTTGATGCCGATCGCCGGGACCTCATTCAGCGATTCGCCGGTGCCGACGCCGAGGATCATCCGGTCGGGAAACATCGCGCCCAGCGTTCCCATCGCTTGCGCCACCACCGAGGGCTGATAGCGGAAGGTCGGCGTGACCACGCTGGTGCCGATCTTGATCCGGCTGGTGCGAGCCCCCACGGCGCCCATCCAGGCAAAGGAATAAGGCGCGTGTCCGCCCGTATGACGCCATGGCTGAAAGTGATCACTGACAAAAACCGAGTCGAAACCGACCTTTTCCGCAAGGCAGGAAAACTCAAGCAGTTTGGAAGGCGTAAATTGTTCAGCAGACGCCTTGTAGCCGATCTTCAGCATAAACACTCCATTTCGTCCCACAGCGACCATGCCGCTCGCCAACTCGACGAGCGACGGCCATCAATGTTCCACCAGCCGACTTTCACCGGAATCATCCCGCACGGCGACCTGCGCCCCGACGGTGACCTTGCTGAACGGCGTCATGACCAGATCGGCAAGCGCCGCCGCATTGAAACTCGCCGCGCGGCGCTCGGCCGGGACAAGTTGATATAGCGTAGTGCGCTGCTCTGGCCTGCGACGTGCCGCCACAATGACCGCTTCCATTTGCTCGGGCGCGAATTCCTGGCCGTGCTCGGTGCCCGCGGCGCGCGAGATGCTTTCATTCATCAGCGTGCCGCCGAGATCGTTGATGCCGCCCCTGAGCAGCGCTGCGATGCCGGCCTCGCCGAGCTTCACCCACGATGCCTGAATATTGGGGATCAAGGGATGCAGCACCAGCCGCGCCACCGCATGCATCAGCCGGACCTCGCGCCAGGTCGGCCCGAGGCGCGACTGGCCGCGCAGCGACATTGGCGCTTCCATGTGTACGAAGGGCAGCGGCACGAATTCGGTGATGCCGCCGGTTCGCGCCTGCAGATCGCGCAGCTGCAGCAGGTGCTTCGCCCAACTCGAGGGCGGCTCGACATGACCGAACATGATGGTCGAGGTGGTGCGCAGGCCGACTTCGTGCGCGGCGCGAATGACGTCAAGCCATTGTCCGGTGGAGAGCTTGTCCGGGCAGATCACCGCCCGCACCTCGTCATCGAGAATTTCGGCGGCGGTGCCTGGCAGCGAACCGAGCCCGGCGGCGCGCAGCATTTCGAGGAAGCGGTGCACCGGAATATCCAGCGTGGCGGCACCCTGCGACACCTCCAGCGGCGAGAAGGCATGGACATGCATGTCCGGAACTTCGTCCTTCACCGCCCGCAACAGCTCGAGATAGGTAGCACCGGTGTAGCGCGGATTGATACCGCCCTGCATGCAGACTTCGGTGGCGCCGCGTTCCCACGCCTCGCGCGCCCGCCGCGCGACTTCACCAAGGTCAAGGTCGTAGGGCTTGCCGCGCAGCGCATCGTGGGCCTTGCCCTTGGAGAAGGCACAGAAGCTGCATTTGTAGCTGCAAACATTGGTATAGTTGATGTTGCGATTGACAACGTAACGCACCACATCGCCACTGACCTTCGCCCGCAGTTCGTCCGCCGCGGAACAGATCGTATCGACCTCGCCACCTCTCGCCTTGAACAGCAACGCCACCTCGGCTTCCGACAGCCGCTCGCCCGCCGCGGCGTTCCGCAGCAGGGCGTCGAGGCCGCGGTCGGCCCGCGCCCGCCGCGGTGGCGCCACTGGCAGAGGTTCGCGAGAACCCGGCGTCCAGTGGTCTTCGCGGGCAAAGCCATCGGCGTCGACGGCCCGCAGCACCGAGGTTGCAAGCGACCGGTCGAGCCAAGTTGATGGATTCGCCAGATAGTCCGGATAGATCGCGAGCCGCTGCTGCAGAGTCAGTCCCGCCAGTTCAGTCATCGATCGAAGCTTGACGAGATCGGGCCACGGCGCTTCGGGATTGACGTGGTCGGTCGTTACCGGGGAGATTCCGCCCCAATCGTTGATGCCGGCTTCAAGCAGTCGCGGAAAAGCGTCGTAACTCAGGTTCGGGGGCACCTGGATGTTCATCTCCGCCCCGAACACCAGGCGCGCCACCGCAGCAGTCCACAGCAAGTCGTCGAGATCCGGCTCCTCACAGCCGGCAAAGCGCGTGCCGGGCTTGGCGCGGAAATTCTGCACGATGATTTCCTGCAAATGGCCGTGCGCGTCGTGAAGCGCCTTCAGTGCCAGCAGTGTTTCAATTCGTTCGAGGCGGGTTTCGCCGATCCCGATCAGAATGCCCGACGTGAACGGCACGCGCTGCCGGCCGGCCGCCGCGATCATCGCCAGGCGAAGCTGCGGATCCTTGTCAGGCGATCCGAAATGCGCGCCGCCCCGCTCGCCGAGCCGCGCCGACACGGTCTCCAGCATGATGCCTTGGGAAACGCTGACCTTGCGCAGCCGCGCGATGTCCTGTTCGTCCATCACTCCCGCATTGACGTGCGGCAGCAGGCTGGTCTCTTTCAACACTAGGGCGCAGACCGCCTCCAGGTAGTCGACGGTGGTGTCGAAGCCGAGCCGGTTCAAGGCCTCACGTGCCGCGCCGTAGCGCAGTTCCGGCTTGTCGCCGAGGGTGAACAGCGCCTCGCGGCAGCCCGCATTCTCGCCGGCGCGGGCGATAGCGAGCACATCATCGGGTGACAGATAGGGTTTTGCGACCTCGCGCGGCGCCTTGGCAAAGGTGCAATAGCCGCACACGTCGCGGCATAGCTGCGTCAGGGGAATGAAGACCTTGCGCGAATAGCTGATAACGTTGCCATGGCCGGCCCGGCGCATCGCCGTGGCTTGTGGCAACAATGCGCTCAGCGGCAGTGCCTCCAGCGAGGCGACGATCCGCGCGCGATCCTCAGATGCTATGCGCTCCATGACTGCTCTCCTCGCCCCCGCATCATCCCTATCAAGCCACACCGGCACCGGCCTTGGCCATCACGCGGCAACCACCTGATGACTGAGATCGTGGCCCGAAAGGGGCTCGTGCGCGCTCCAAGCATTAAGCAGACAGTCCTCGACGAAGTGTCCGGATTTCAATTGCGAGGCCAAGATCGCCGGTTCCGCCATGATGCCAATGATCGGTCTTGCTGCCATTGCCGCTATCTCTCGTTGTCGTTCCCGTTGCGGAGGGCTCCCCCGTCACCACCAGACAAGCTTGCGGCCGATCCCGTTGACGATGGCGTAGACGACAAGGCTGACGATCACCGACGCGCCTACCGCGACCCACGCTTCGACGAAATACATCATTTGCGTCGACTTATAGACACTCCATCCCAGTCCGGCCCTCGCCCCGAGCATCTCGAGCACGACCGCCAAGATCATGGCGTGAACGACCGCGACGCGCATGCCGAACATGATCGCTGGCATGGCGCCTGGAAGGCGAAGCTTCAGCAGAATCGTCCGCTCGTTCGCGCCGAACGTCCGCAGCAGGGCGATCGCGCCTGGATCGCAGCTCCGCAGGCCCGCGAGCGCGTTGATGAGGACCTGATAGCTCACGGCGATCAGGATCAGCAGGATCTTCGAAGACGAACCGATCCCGAGAAGAATAATCGCGAGCGGGCCGTATGCAACCATCGGAACCGAGTTGATCGTGACGTAGATCGGCAAAATCAGACGCTCGATTCTGCCGAACGTGACGAACAAAATCGCCAAACCCAATCCCAGGACCGATCCGCCAAGGTAGCCGACCAACGCCTCAACCACGGTCGCCCAGGTGTCGGTCAGCAGTCGCCTCGGCTGCTGAAGCGCAGCCTCAACAATCTCCGTGGGACTTGGCAAGATGAAGTTGGGCAGCTTGAACCACCAGATAACCAACTCCCAAGCCATGAGCAGAATGACAGCCGCAAGCAGCGGCGGCCACACCAGCGCATACCACCGGCGCCAGATGGTGTTCTCTCCCCGACCAGAAGCTTGAGCGTCAACCAGTTCGCCCGACACTGCTCAAACCTCCGTCTGCCACCAGGCGATTTTCTTTTGCAAGGCGACCACCGTCCAGAACAGCGCCGTCCCGGTCAATCCTGTCAGCAAGATGGCGGCCCAGAGTTGCGTAACTTGATTGTCGAACATCGCCGTCAGCAACACGACGCCGAGACCGCGGCTTGCGCCGAACCACTCGCCAACGATCGCCCCGACCAGCGCAAGCCCGGCGCCAATACGGATCGCCGTGAAAATCGGGGGAAGCGCCGTCGGCAACTGCAGCTTCCACAAGATCGTCAGCCGGCCGGCGCCGAACGTACGCAGCAAACCGATCTCATCCTTGCTCACGCGGCGTATTCCGCCGAGCGTGTTCACCGCGACCGGAAAGAAACTCAGGTAGAAGGCGATCACCGCCTTGGACGCGATGCCGTTGCCGAACCAGATGACTATGATCGCGCCGAACGCGATGATCGGCACCGCCTGGGACGCGATGAAGTACGGCAGCAACATTCGCTCGAGAAGACGGAATGAGGAGAAGACGATCCCGCTCAATACGCCGAAGGCGATTCCGGCC
>Ga0070679_100007061_pt1 | contig 10477 bp, 5 predicted proteins | sample KBSC63BmetaG_FD_65652 | JGI IMG/M metagenome (GOLD analysis project Ga0070679, IMG submission 65652) | Corn rhizosphere microbial communities from Kellogg Biological Station, Michigan, USA - KBS C6-3B metaG | ecosystem: Host-associated > Plants > Roots > Rhizosphere | place: USA: Michigan... | reverse complement strand
TTCGTCCACACGGCGATGGATCCGTCGAGCCCGTACGCCGTCCCGTGGTGGTACCGCACGACGTTTCGCACGCCGGCGGCGGCGCATGGGCGGCGGCTGACGCTGCGCTTCGACGGCATCAACTATCGCGCGAACATCTGGCTGAACGGCCGCCAGATCGCCGATTCGACGCAGGTCGCTGGCACCTACAGGCGGTACGAGTTCGACGTCACCGAAGCCGTGCGCGCGTCGGGATCCAACGTGCTGGCCATAGAGGTATTCGCGCCCACTCCCGCCGATCTCCAGACCACGTGGGTGGACTGGAATCCGTCCCCGCCGGACAAGGACATGGGACTCTGGCAACCGGTGCACCTGGCGGCAAGCGGCGACGTGGTCGTGCGCTATCCCGAGGTGGTGAGCGAGGTCGACACGGCCACCCTGCGAAGCGCGAACCTCACCGTCGCGGCCGGGTTGAAAAATCTCTCATCCCGCGCGGTCACGGGCACGCTACGCGGACGCATAGGTGCGATCGCGTTCAGCCGCCCCGTGACGATCGCGGCGAACGACAGCGCACTCGTGAGCTTCACGCCAGACAGCTTTCCCGCGTTGCGGATGCGCAATCCGCGTCTCTGGTGGCCGGCGGAGATGGGAACGCCGGCGTTGTATGACCTCACGCTCGAGTTCGTGGAGGCTGGACGTATCTCCGATCGGCAGCGGATGCCTTTTGGCATTCGCCAGGTGACGGCGGAATGGACGCCCAAGGGCGCGAGACTGTTCCGTGTCAACGGTCGGCGCCTGCTCGTGCGCGGAGGCGGATGGGCGCCGGACATGTTCTTCCGCCCCCAGCCGCAGCGGCAGGACGTGCAACTGAAGTACGCGCTCGACATGCACCTCAACACGATCCGGCTCGAGGGCAATTACGAGAACGATCGATTCTGGCGCCGCACCGACAGCCTCGGCCTGATGGTCATGGCGGGTTGGGTGTGCTGCGATGCGTGGGAAGAGTGGCCCAAGTGGGGGCCGGAGCAGCATGCCGTCGCCGCGGCCTCGCTGCGCGATCAGATCCGGCGGCTGCGCGGGCATCCGAGCGCGCTCGTATGGCTGAATGGGAGCGACAATCCTCCGCCGGCCGACGTGGAGCGGATTTACCTCGACATCGAGCGCGAGGAGCAATGGCCGAACCCCACGCTGTCGTCGGCGAGCGCCAAACCGGCGCAATTCTCCGGCCCCAGCGGCGTGAAGATGACGGGACCGTACGACTGGGTGCCGCCCTCCTACTGGATGCAGGACAGCACGCACGGCGGCGCCTGGGGCTTCAACACCGAAACGAGTCCCGGTGCGGCGGTGCCGCCGATCGAGAGCATGCGGCAGATGATTCCGGCGCGAGACATCCATTGGCCGCTCGACAGCATGTGGCTCTTTCATACGGCTGGTGGCCAGTTCACGCACCTGCTCGACCGATTCAACACGGCGCTCACGAATCGGTATGGAGCGCCAACGAGCGCCGAAGACTACACGGTCAAGTCGCAGCTCATGACCTACGAGGGTGAGCGGGCGATGTTCGAGGCGTATCGACGCAACGCGTACGTCTCGACGGGTGTGATTCAGTGGATGCTGCAGAACGGGTGGCCGTCGATCTATTGGCATCTGTTCGACTGGTATTTCCGGCCGGCCGGCGGCTACTTCGGGACGAAGAAGGCGAATGAGCCCGTGCACGTGCTCTACTCGTACGACGACGGATCGGTGGCGGTGGTGAACGGCACGCACGCGCCGATCCATGGAGCGCGGTTGCGCGCTCGCGTCCTCGGCCTGGACGCGTCGGAGAAGCTGGAGCGCGACACGACACTCGATCTGCCGGCCGATAGCAGCATGAGAGTCGTTGTGCTTCCGGCGCCCACGGATCCGGTGGGTGCGTACTTCGTGGATCTGCGGCTCATGGACGCGCAGAATCACCCGCTCAGCAGCAATTTCTACTGGTTGTCGAACCGTCCGGATGTCCTCGCGGATACGTCGACGTGGTATGTCACGCCCGTCAAGTCATTCGCGGACTACACGGCACTCGCCAACATGCCGCGAGCGGCGCTCAAAGTCTCAGCGCGGTCCACCAGCAGCGGCGGGAATGGCGAAGCTCAGGTCCGGCTCACCAACCCTGGACGTTCCATCGCGTTTTTCACGCGAGTCCAGGTGGTGGGACGCGCGGGCGACGAGGCGCTGCCCGTGTTCTGGAGCGACAACTACGTATCCCTGCTCCCGGGAGAAACGCGGGTGCTGACGGCGCGCTACGCCACGCGCGACCTGCACGGCGCGGCGCCGCGGGTCAGGATCACCGGCTGGAACCTGGCGCCGACAGTGGTGAACGCGCCGTAAGCCGGGAGCGGCGCGCGGCCGCCTAGCGCGCCGCCGCGACGAGGAGCAGTGCGCGGCGCACGGCGCCGCGCGCCGCGTCGACCGGATCGCTGCGAACCTCGGAGCCTGGCACCAACGATCGCAGCCGATGCTCGAGGCGTTTCCGCAGCAGCGATCCGCGCTTCATAAGTCCCCCGGAGAGCGCCACCGGAATGGCCGCGCGCTCGTCCACGAAAAGCTGCCGCGCAAGCGACCGCACGTGAAGCACGAGCTCCTCCACCGCGAGCGCGACGAGCGCGTTGGCGCGCAGGTCGCCGGCGTTGGCGACTCCCATGACCACCTGCGCCAGCGCAGCAAGCTCCGTCGTGGAAGCCTGCCCCGCCCAGGCGATCAGGTCGTTGGTCTCGTCGAGCTGCAGGGTCGTCAGCAGCGCGCCCGTGAGCGCCGTCTCGGGCTCGCGTCCGTCGGCCGCGCCGGTCACGATGGACAGCGCGCGCCGGCCGATCCACGCGCCGCTGCCCTCGTCGCCGCACACAGGCCCCCAACCACCGCAGCGCGCCGTGGCGCCGGCGGGAGATCGTCCAAAGGCCACCGATCCCGTGCCGGCGATCAGTAGCACGCCAGGACCGTCTCGAAAGGCGTCGTCCAGCGCGATCGAGAAGTCCGTGTCCACGCTCACCGAGTCCGCGATGCCGAGGCGCGAGACCGCCTGCTCCAGCCGGAGCCGATCAGCTTCGCGCCCCACGCCGGCGATGCCGGCGCACAGGGAGCGAGGGATCGCGTCGCCCTGTTTGGCCGCGGCGAGCGCGCCGCGCACCGCTTCGGCGATCACGGCCGCCGACTGCTCCACGTCGCCCGATCGGAGTGCCGAGGCGGGGCCTGTGAACCGGCCCAGCGTTTCGCCCGCGTCATCCGCGACGATCGCGAGCGTCTTGGAGCCGCCGCCGTCGATGCCGACCACGATGCCGCTCATGCGCCGAAGCTCGCGGCGGCGGGCGGCAAGGGAGCCACGCGATCAGGTGCCTGGTGCGTGAAGGAGGAGATCATGCCCGTGATGAACGTGATGAGGGTGCCAATGAGCACGAACCAGGGGTAGGCGATGGTGCCGAGCGGCGCGAGTCGGGGCGCCAGGCCCGGGAAGGCGCCGGCAATCGGCTTCGCGAACACGATCACGCTCATGCACGCGATGCCCACGGCCATGCCGAGAATCGCATCGCGCTGAATCGCGCGACGCCAGAAGATACCGAGAAAGAAGCCGCCAAGCAGCCCGCCGTACGTGAACGAGGCGATGGAAAGCGCGACCACGACGACCGGCGTGCTCGAGTTCTCCGGAAACAGGAGCGCTCCGCCGGTGAGGATCACGCCCCAGAGCAGCGCGAACAGCTTGCCCATCTTGAGCGTGCGCGCGTCGTTGGCCTCGCGGCCGGTGAGCGGGAGATAGATGTCGTGCGTGGACGCCGCGGCGAGCGAGTTGATCGCTCCCGAGTGCGTGCTCATGGTGGCCGCCAGAATCGCGGCAAGCAGCAGCCCGACGAGTCCGTGGGGCATCTGGTTGATGATGAACGTGGGGAAGATCGAGTCGGGGAGCTTGAACGGCCGCCCGCCGTACAGGTCCCACAGCCCGACGCCGATCATCAGGAATAATGCGAACTGGATGATGACGCACACGCCGCTGCCGATCACGGCCACCTGCGCGTCGCGGAGCGATTTCGCGGAGAGCAGTCGCTGCACGATGAGCTGATCCGCGCCGTGCGATGCCATGGAGAGAAACGCGCCGCCGAGCAGCCCCGCGAACAGCGTGTTCGGCCGATCGAAGCCCGTGTAGAGATCGATGAACCGGAGCTTGTTCGCGTGCGACGCGGCGGGGATGATCGCCGACCAGCCCCCGGAGACCGCGTGGCCGATCAGGATGAGCGCCGACACACCGCCGATGATGTACACGGAGGCCTGGAGGATCTCCGTCCAGATCACCGCGCGCATACCACCCTTGTACGTGTAGATGATCGTCAGGGTGCCCAGCACGAGCACGGCGACCGGCATCACCGCCTTCGCGGGCAGCAGCGGCCCGATCACGATCGCGATCGGCACGGCGGTCGCGAAGACGCGGACCGAATCCGCCATCGCACGCGTGGCCATGAATACGATGGAGCTGAATCGCCGCGTCGCGAGCCCGAACCGGGTCTCGAGCAACGCGTACGCGGTCACGAGGTTCCCGTTGTAGTAGCGCGGCAACAGCGTGAAGGCGAGTGCGATGCGGCCGAGCAGGTAGCCCGCCGCGATCTGCAGAAAGCCGAGATCCGTGACGTACGCGAGCCCCGGAATGCTGATGAACGTGAGCGCGCTGGTCTCGCTGGCGACGATCGAGAACATCACCGCCCACCAGGGGATCGACCGGTCGGCGACGAAGTAGTCGCGCGAATCTTTCTGGCGGCGTCCGGCCCAGATGCCGAGCATCGTGGCGCCGACGAGGTACACGACGATGACGACCAGATCGAGGCCGTTGAGCCCCCGCGTCACCTATTCCACCACATACGCTTCCATGGCGAAGTACTCGGCGAGGCCCAGGCGGTCGAGCTCCGCGGCCGTGCCCTTGTTGCGCGCTTCGACCCGCTGCCAGAACTCCCGATCATCGTACCCGCCAGGGAAGGGCGCCGAATCCTTCTGCGATTGGTGCTTGAAGATCGCCTGAATCTTGAGCCGAAGCTCCTCCTGCGACAGAGGCACAAGCCACGTCGCCTCGTGGATGGGCCATTCCTGCCAGGCGCCCCGATAGAGCCAGATCTGGGGCTTTGACTTCCGCGAGGCCAACGCGCGGTCGATCGCCTCCTTGCACATGCGGTGCGTGCCGTGTGGATCGGACAGATCCCCCGCAACGAAGACGTATTCAGGATCGACTTCGTCGAGCAAGGCGCGGACGATGTCCACGTCTGCTTCCCGGATCGGTTCCTTGCGCACCTTGCCCGTCTGGTAGAAGGGAAGGTTGAGGAAGCAGGCGGCCGAGCGTGGAAGACCGACGGTCTCGATGCCGCTGACCGCCTCCGACTCGCGGATGATTCGCTTGATGTCCTGCACTTCGGGAATGTCCACCTCACCCGGCGACTTGCGCGCGAGGCAATCCTCGACCCGCTCGGCCAGCTCCGCGATGCCGTCCTTCGCGATCAGGCCGTCGTGGCCCAGACGTTTCAGAAAATCCACGTAGCGGCGGACGTCGTAGTCGAACACGGCAATGTTGCCGCTGGTCATGTATGCGACGGTGATCCGGTTCTCGTTCTCCACGAGCTTGCGCAGAATGCCGCCCATGGAGATCACGTCGTCGTCGGGATGAGGCGAGAAGCAGATGATCCGCTTGCCGGACGGCAGCTTGGATTTTCCGCGGATCTTGGCGCCGAGGAGGTTGAACACGGTGCCATTCACGGCTCCGGGCGAGCCGAATTTCGAGACGAGCGACGACATGCCGTGATCGGCGTAGTCGCGCTGCGTGAGTTTGAGGATGGCGTTTCCCGTCTGCTGCGACAGCCAGATGACGGCCCGCAACGTGAGCGATTCGCTCCACTGGACCTCGTCGAGCAGCCAGGGCGTCTTGATGCGCGTCAGCTCGGCTGCCGCGGCGCTGTCCACGTAGAAGGTGGTGTTCGGGTGTCGCTGGAGAAACGTGGCCGCGACCTCGACATCCACGTCGCCTTCAACGGCGCGACGCACGATGCTGGCCTTGTGCTCGCCGGTGGCGATGATGGCGATCTCGCGCGCGCCCATGATGGTCGCGATGCCCATCGTGACCGCTTCGCGCGGGACGTATTCCTCGCCGAAGAAATCCGCGGCCGCATCGCGCCGTGTCACGGTATCGAGCGTGACGACGCGAGTGCGGCTTTCCGCGCCGGAGCCGGGCTCGTTGAAGCCGATGTGGCCCGTCTTGCCGATGCCCAGGATCTGAAAGTCGATGCCTCCCGCCTGGGCGATCGCCGATTCGTATGCGTCGGCGGCCGCCTGCGCTTCGCTGCGCGACCCGGTTCCGGAGGGGATGTGCACGTGCTCCGCCTTCACGTCCACCTGCGAGAAGAAGTTCTCCCACATGAACCGGTGGTACGAGTGAATGCTCTCCGGATCCATCGGGTAGTACTCGTCGAGATTGAACGTCACGACGTTCGCGAAGCTGAGCGTTCCCGCCTGATACTGGCGGATCAACTCGCGATACACGCCAATGGGCGTCGAGCCCGTGGCGAGTCCGAGCACGGTGGACTCACCGCGCGCATCGTGGTCGTGGATCAGCGTCGCGATGCGATCGGCGATCTGGCTCGCGATCTCCTGGTAGTCCTCGACCACGACTGTCCGGATCCGCTCGAGGACGCGCGAAGGCCCGCGATCCGGGATGGAGTCGCGGGCCTGTGGCGGAGCCTTCCGTTCATCGTTCATACGTTCCGCTCCGCCACGTCAGCCGGATCGGTGCGTTTCGCCTGGCTTACGCCGAGAACGAGCTCCCGCAGCCACACCCGCCCGTGGCGTTGGGATTCTTGAAGGTGAAGCCCGAACCCTGCATCGACGAGACGTAGTCGATGATCACGCCGTTGATGTACTGCGCAGAGAAGGGGTCGACGAACACGCGCCACCCTTCCTGATCCAGAACCATATCGTCTTCCGCGGCCTCGTCCTCGATCAGAAGGCCGTACTTGAAGCCGCTGCATCCGCCGGGCTGCACGCTCACGCGAAGGCCGCCCTTGGCCGGATCCACGCCTTCCTGTTCCATGAACTTCTTGACCTCGGTGCAGGCGCCGGGTGTGACCGTCACCATCACCTCGGGCTGATTCATCGTACTCATGAGCCTGCCTCCAGTAGAATGCCGCGGTTTGCTGCCCGCCGCATGACATCCGAAGTATAGCAATAGCGAAGGGGCCCTTCAAGAACAGCGCCCGCTCGGCCCTCAGTCGGCTGCAGCCTGCGCCTCCGCGTCGTACGCCCGAATCGTTGGTGGCGGGGCATCGTTCCTGAACGAGCGCGCGATCCACAGGAAGCAGACCACGGCGATCACGGAGAGGATGAGGCCAGGCGTCATCTCCCCGAACACGATTTTCCCAATGCCGAACAGAGCTGCGTAGACGCCGACCACGCCCGCGATCCAGTTGGTCCAGGCGAGCGCACCGCCCGGGATGGGCTCCTGCCCGTAACCAAGACTCGTCGAAATCCGGCGCCAACCCGGACCGCCAGGCCGCACGCGCTCGTAGAAGCTCGACAACACCGCGTCCGATTCCGGTTTGGTGGCGAAGGTCACCACGATCCAGACGACGGTCGTCACCGCGACGGTGATCAGCATGATCCACGCGTCCGAATCCACGGCGCCCGCCTGCACGACGCTGGGCACCGGCATCATCGCCGCCAGGGTCGGCGACATCCAGCCGATCACGCGCTGCGGAATGCCGAACAGGTACATGGAAACCACGAACGACGCGATCATCGAGCTGATCTCGGACCAGGCGTTGATGCGCCACCAGTACCAGCGGAGAATGAACACCAGGCCCGTTCCGGCGCCGAGGGCCAGCAAAAAGCGCCACGCCTGCTCCACGGACGAGAGCTGCCAGGTCACGAGCACGGATAGCAGGAAGAGCAGCACCGTCGCGCCGCGCGACACGTTCACGTAGTGCTTTTCCGTCTCGTTCGGCTTCATGAACCGCTTGTAGAAGTCGTTCACGAGATACGAAGCGCCCCAGTTGAGCTGCGTGCCCACCGTGGACATGTACGCCGCGGCGAAGCCCGCCATCATGAAGCCACGCCACGGCGTCGGGAGCAGATCCACGAACGCGTGCACGTACCCGGATTCCTTGTCCACGAGATTCGGATAGAGCATGATCGTGGCGAGTCCCGTGATGATCCACGGCCATGGACGAATGGCGTAGTTCGCGAACTGGAAGAACAGCGTCGCGAGCACGCCGTCGCGCTCCGTGCGCGCCGAGAAGATGCGCTGCGCCACGTAGCCGCCGCCGCCGGGCTCGGCGCCCGGGTACCAGGCCGCCCACCACTGCACGGAGAGAAAGACACCGATGGACACGAGCGGCATCCACGTGTACGCGCTCAGACCGTGCGGCGTCACACGAATCGGAAGCACCGACAACCCCGCCGCCGCGCTGCCGAAGTGCTTCGCGACGCCGTCCTTGAGCGCCGTCATTCCGCCCACCGCACGCACCGCATACACCGCCAGCACGATCACGGCGGACATCTTGATCACGAACTGGATGAGATCCGTCCACAGCACCGCCCACATCCCGGCCGCGACCGCGTACGCCACCGTGATCACGAAGCAGATGCCGACGGCGACGTAGGGGTTCACGCCGAGCGAGATCGTGAGAATCTTGATCATCGCGCGCGTGACCCAGCCCAGGATGATCAGGTTGATCGGAATGCCGAGATACAGCGCCCGGAAACCGCGCAGCGCCGCGGCCGGCTTCCCACCGTAGCGGATCTCGGCGAATTCCACGTCGGTCATCACATTCGCGCGGCGCCACAGCTTGGCGAAGAAGAACACAGTGAGCATCCCGCTCATCAGCATGTTCCACCAGAGCCAGTTGCCGGCGACGCCGTGCGCGACGACGAGTCCCGTGACCACGAGCGGCGTATCGGCAGCGAAGGTCGTCGCCACCATCGAGGTCCCCGCGAGCCACCAGGGCGCCGCGCGTCCCGAGATGAAGTACTCGCTCAGGCTCTCGCCACCCCGCTTGGTGAAGTAGAACCCGATGCCCGTGGACAGGGCGAAGTACGCGACGACGATGCTCCAGTCTACGGCGGTGAGCGTCATGTCAGGTCAGTGAATGTGGGACATCACGCTGTCCGCCAGCGCGACGCGGACGCGGCCGATCTTGCCGTTCGCACGCGTGGGATCCACGCGGTTCGTGAGCAGGATGATGAACACGTCGTTCGTCGGATCCATCCAGATCGAGGTTCCGGTGAAGCCAGTGTGCCCGAATGCGCGATCGGACATGCGATGCCCCGCGGAGTTGGTGCCGTTGGGTTTCTGCCAGCCCAGCGCGCGGTCCGAGACGAGCGTCTTTGCCGTGAAATGCTCGATGACGTCGGACGGCAGAAAACGCCGGCCCTCGAGCGTTCCCCCATTCAACATCATCCGGGCGAAGCGCGCCAGATCGGACGCGGTGCTGAACAAGCCCGCATGGCCCGAGATCCCGCCGAGATAGTACGCCCGCTCGTCGTGGACGCGACCGCGCAGCAGTCCTCCGCGCGTGGAATCGAATTCCGTCGGCGCGACGCGATACCAGAGCGATTCGGGCGGCTGGTACATCGTGTCGAACATCCCCAGCGGCTGGAAGATGTGCGTGTGCACATACAGGTCGAGACGCTCGCCGCTGACCCGCTCGATGATGCGGCCCATGAGGTAGCCGCCGATGTCGCTGTAGACCATACGGACGCCGGGCAGCGTGTCCATCGGCGTGCCGAACATCAGCGTCGCCATGGAATCCGCATTGTGGGTCTGCCGATCGTACGGCTCGAACGCGGGCAGTCCGGCCGTGTGCGTGAGCAGATGGCGCACCGTGACGAGGTTGTTGTGCGGTCCGGTCCAATCGGGCAGGTAGCGTTGGACGGGGGCGTTGACGTCCACCTTGCCTTCGGCGACGAGCTGCATCATCGCGGTGGTGACGCCGACCACCTTCGTGAGCGACGCGAGGTCCCAGATCGTGTGCATGTCCGGCCGCGGGCTCGGCGCCCAGTCCAGATGGCCGACCGCGTACTCGGCGGTGATCCCTCTCTTGTTGCCGACGACGGCGATGGCTCCGGGAAAGGCGCGATTCGCGAGCGCGGAATCGAGGACGTGTTCGACGGCGCGCTGCACTATCGAATCCGGCTCCGCCGCCCTGGCGTCCGCGTATTGTTGGGCCCGATGGGGCATCGCGCCGGGGCTCGATTGCGCATATTGAACCGCGGCGGCACACAGGAGGATGCACTGAACAAGAGACATGGAATTGTCTGGTTGGGTGTGGCGGTCGTGTTCGGCTGCTCGAGTGTGCGCATCGCCGCGCCAACTCGTGTGCGGCCGGGTATCGACGTGCTCCTGAGCGATAGTATGGCGCTCATTCGCGGAAAGCGCATCGCACTGCTCACCAATCAGACAGGGGTCGGCGCGTCCGGCGAATCCGACATCGATCTGCTGCGAGGC